>Ga0208877_1000010_pt1 | contig 112076 bp, 102 predicted proteins | sample CryBogCBH29Jun09_FD_184624 | JGI IMG/M metagenome (GOLD analysis project Ga0208877, IMG submission 184624) | Freshwater microbial communities from Crystal Bog, Wisconsin, USA - CBH29Jun09 (SPAdes) | ecosystem: Environmental > Aquatic > Freshwater > Lake | place: Crystal Bog, Wisconsin, USA...
GAGTCGTTCCGAATGAAAGAGGCTCGCTCGAGGGGAGGCCAGTTCTCGTCAAAGAAGAAGTAATCCGCGCTCGAGGGGTGGGGACTTCTCGTGGCCACCAGCGGGTACTTGAAATTGGCCATTGACAGCTTCTTCTTGGCAAAAGCGCTCCACAGTTGCTCTTGACTGCAGAGGCGCCAGATGCGGCGCTCTGATGCCATGTGGCCCTTCTGCTCGAGCTCATCAGCAATGAATCGGTAGCCAAAGGTTGGATCGTCGTGGTGGGCATCACGAGCGGCGTTGATGAGCACCGCATCGTCGTAGTCACGCCTCGTCACTGGGCTGCGCTGCCATTTGTAGAACCCCTGGGTTGAAAACCCAAGCACTTAGGCGGTCACTGAGACGGGAAAGCCATCTCGAGCGAGGTCCACGACCAGCGGGTAGGTCATTTTGGGGAGAGTTCACGAGCGAAGTAGGCAGCAGCCCGCTTCAAGATCTCCACTTCTTGTTCTAAGACCCGGTTGCGCTTCTTGAGCGCCCGCAGCTCTTGGGCATCGGCTTCGGTGAGACCAGGTCGCACACCGTCTTCAACGTCAGCCTTCTTCAACCAGTTGTGCAACGTTGCATTCGAGATCCCAAAGTCCTTGGAGATCTGAGCCAACGTTGCATCGCCCTTTCGAGCAACGGCGACGACATCCCGACGGAAGTCCGGAGGGTAGGGCTTGGCCATGGTTTCCTTTCAGGAGGACCGCTGTCCTCACACGCTAAGTGGAAACCAAACCCTCAGCAGTCCCCTCTTCTCAGTCTGGGTGGATCCAGAGGTGCGACGCCAAGGCGTCCTCACCATGTTGGTGGACTTCGCCAGCCACGTCGCAGCCGCTGAGGGAGCGACCCGTCTGGTGCTCTGGGTCAAACCCGAGAATTCCTCAGCGATCGCCGCGTACCAACACCTCGACTTCACGGTGATCCGGCTCGAGCCCGAAGGCGACGAGAACGAGGGTGAGCTCCTCATGGAACGCCCCCTCACGACGAGGAGCAGACCTGCCTGAAGACGTCCACCGAGCCATCCACGCCAGCACTCGGCGAACAGGTTGTCGACTGTGCCGTCGTCACCACGATGAAGTCTCGAGTCCATCCATTGAGGTAGATCGACGGATCGTGGGTTTGGCCCGGGAGTTGGGTCGTCAGGTGTCCACCGGGCCGACGAGTGGTATCGAGCGACGGCCAGTAGGGGTTGATGTCGAGCTCCATCGCCGTTCGGACGCCCTCTCGGACGAGCACCGTGGCTAAGTCGCTCGGTAGGGCGTGCATGGAGCCCACGTAGTAGAGGTTGCCTGCGGCATCGGTTCCAATGGCGCTGCGGGCCACCATGGGTGAACTGCCCACCGTCGATCCCCATGCTCCCCAGGAACTCGACGACACGGCTTGGCCACGGTTGACGAGCAGCGTCAAGTTCTGCCGAACGGACACCACCTGCTTCCCCGGAGTCGGCACGCCATCGTTCCAAGCTCCGACGGCGAAGCTCCCATCGCTGTAGAGGACGAGGGATGCAGCGCCGTTGCGGAGGGGATGGATCACGACGCCATCCACCATGAAGCCGCCTTGATCAGCTGGGTGTTTGAATCCGCCGTTGAAGACCCCGACGAGGACTGCTCGTTCCTGCTTCGTGATGGCGTCCCCCGCTCCGGCAGGCACCTCTCCAGGACGCGTTGCCGGATCCTCAGAGCCGACGTGGAGAGCGAGGTGCACCTGCCCAGCCCTGAAGCGCCCTGTGGTCACCAAGACACCGTCGGGAAGCGTCGTGCTGCGCTGGTCGGCGACGACACCGTAGGCACTCGTAGTGAGGGGGTGCCACGAGGGGTCCCTCGGTGCAACCTGGTGGACGGGGAGGGCGGTCGCGGTCATCGGGACCGGAGGTACTGCAGCAGTTCCAGAAGGCCCCCCGCATGCAGCAGCGACCACGCTCACGAAGAGTGCGGTCGCTGCGATGCGAAGTTGGGAGTATCTCGACTTAGCGGTCGACGACTCGTGCACCGTTGGATTCGTCACTGGTCTCCGCCATCGCTTCACCTTCCGACAGGACGGCAGCCGCAGCGATGAAGGTCGGCACTGGGGTCGCATCGAGTTCGTGGTGGGCATCGCCCGGACGAACCGGGGCTTGCGTGGCGACGTACTCACCCTCAGCGGTCCGCACGACGTCGTTCGGACGCTTCCGCTTACCCATCGCAGTACCGCCGCCTTGCAACTCGAGGCAGATCTTGTAGGTGACCGGGTAGGCGACGAGTGGAATCACGATGGTGAGCACCCGCATGGTCCACAGCACCGTGTTCAGGCTGACGTGGAAGTAGTTCGCGAGCACGTCAGTCGACGAGGCGACGAACAACGTGGCGAGGAGCGCGAAGAAGGCAACGCCGAAGGCCGTCCGCTTCGGTACATCGCGTGGTCGGTCCAGGAGGTGGTGGATCTCATTGTCGCCACCGAAGAACTTCCGCTCGAGGATTGGCCACGCCATGGCGATGTTGAAGACGATGCCGGGGAAGATCACCGCCGGGAAGGTGACCTCGAAGGGGATCGTGTGGCCCCACGCATTCCACTGCCACGCCGGGAAGATGCGGAGCAGGCCATCGAGGAAGCCCATGTACCAGTCGGGCTGCACGGCGTAGGAGATGTTGGACGGGATGTACTGACCGAACTGCCAGATCGGGTTGATCTGTGCGAACGCACCGAGGAGGGCGGTCACACCGAAGGTCATGAACAAGAAGCCCTGCGTCTTGAAGATGAACACCGGGAACATCGGCGAACCGACCACGTTGCGCTCAGTCCGACCCTTGCCAGGGAACTGGGTGTGCTTCTGACGGACGAGCAACGCGAGGTGCGCTCCGACGAGACCCAGGATGATGAGCGGCACGAGCAGGACGTGGATCACGAAGAACCGAGCGATGACCACCTGTCCGGGGAAGTTGCCACCGAAGACGAAGTAGCTCAGGTACGAGCCCACCACGGGGACCGACAGCATGATCGAGTCAGCAATCCGGATACCGGTACCTGACACGAGGTCGTCGGGGAGCGAGTAGCCGAGGAAGCCGTTGGCGATGGCCAAGATGAGCAACGTGGTTCCGACGAGCCAGTTCGTCTCACGGGGCTTCCTGAATGCTCCGGTGAAGAACACGCGAGCCATATGCACGACGATGGACCCGACGAAGATGTCACAGGCCCAGTGGTGCATCTGCCGCATCAGGAGACCGCAACGAACGTTGAAGCTCATGTTGATCGTGGACATGAACGCCTGCGAAACGGTGTCACCGCGCAGCGGCTTGTAGGGGAAGTTCATCGGGACCTTGACGAGTCCCTGAGACGGGACGAAGTACAAGGTGAGGAAGATTCCCGTGATGAGCAGGATCACGAAGGAGTACAGCGCGATCTCTCCCAGCATGAACGACCAGTGATCGGGGAAGATCTTGTCGAGGAAGGTCCGGCCTCCCTTGGCGATCCCAAGGCGCTCGTCGAGTTCGGCGACTGCGTCGCCAACCTTGCCGTAGGGTCCAGCCGCTTCCTTCGCTTGACGCTTTGTACGAGGCTTCAGCACTGCGGTCATGGACGCTCCCAGTAGCCAGGTCCGACGGGTTGGTTGTATCCGCCTGCGGCGATGAGGAAGCCCTCACTGTCGACGGCGAGCGGAAGTTGGGGCAGCGGTCGTGGTGCGGGACCGAACTGCGGGAGTGCGCCGTTGCGCACGTTGAACATCGATTGGTGGCACGGGCACACGAGGAGTTCGAGCTGCTGCTCGTAGAGTCCCACCGGGCAGCCGAGGTGCGTGCACAGCTTCGAGTAGGCGACGTACCCACTCGGCGTCCAGGACTCGCGTCCCTTCATCGTGGTGAACGGCTCGTTCTGCACTCGGATCAAGATCGTTTGGTCAATGGCTTGACCGTCGTCGGTGTTCTCCAGACCGTGGGGGTACACCGTCAAGACGCCACCGACGGCCATGTCGGTAATGTTCACCGGATTGCCGTTGATGTCGACCAGTCGTTGACCCTTCTTCCAGTCCGTGACGGCGAGCTTGTCGCCCGGGAGCGGGCCGAGTGAGCGGACGAGCGGGAACAGTGCGACGATGGAGAACACGCCGAGCGAGCCACCGAGCAACGTCCCGAGGACCTTGCGGCGCTTGATCTCACCAGCACCACGCTCCATGAGCGCTGCTGCGAATGCGGAGCGCTCGGTCTCGGTTGAGGCCAGCACGTGGCGCTCTTCGACGAATGGTCCACGAGGCAGGAGGTACTTCCCCCAGGCGATGAACGCCGCACCCATGGCCAGCAGGCCGAGGCCGAGGAGTGCTCCGTAGGTCCAGTAGGCCGCGTTCTGCCAGTAGCAGACGCCGAATCCCACGAAGGCGGCGATGCCGATCAGCAGCAGCGCTGAAATTGCCTTCTCAACCCCCTTGGGGTTCTTCGCCAGCGGCTGCATCTGGGGAGCGTCTGCCGACACCGTAGTGATGTCTGCTGCTCCGTGGTCGTTCACGTTCTCACTCACTGCGATCTCCAACCCAGAAGGACACGAGCATCAAGCCACCAACACCGAGCGCAAGGCCGATGAAACCTTCGGCAACTGGCCCGAGGCCACCCATACCGACACCACCGATGTTGGTGGGCTTCTGGATGGACTCAGCGACGTAGGCCGTGATGTCACGGACCTGCGAGTCGGTCAGGTTGCCAGTGAACCGCGGCATGTTGCCAGGACCGGTCCGGATGGCGTCGACGATCTGCGTCGGCGTGGCGACGTGCAGCGATGGGGCGAAGGTCGAGTAGGCCAGCGCGTCACCACCACCGGTGATCGTGTGGCAGGCCGCACAGTTCAGCGCGAACAGGTCCTGTCCAACGGTCAGGTTCGCTCCCTTGAGATTCGGCGAGGGGATGTAGGGCGTCGCCGGCTGCAGCGAATTCACCCAAGCGGCGATGGCGTTGGATTGGAACACCGTCAGGCGTGGCTGGCGACGCATTGCTTGGACGTCGCGGGGATTCGCCGCTGGCATGCGACCAGTCGTCACCCAGAAGTTGATCGTCGCTGGCCCGAGTCCCGTCAGGTCGGGGTAGTTACCAGTGGTGCCGTTGGGGAGCACACCGTCGGCGTGAACACCGTGACACGAAGCGCAGTTCTGCATGTAGAGCTGCTGTCCGAGCGGGATGAGCGAGCTCGAGGGCAGTTCGTAGAGGATGTCAGCGTTGCCGTAGGCGACCATCTCGCCTGCAGCGTTGTAGCACTGCACATCGGAGTAGGCAGTACCGGCGTTCTTCTTCGCCGTGTCGCCGTTCTCGTTCACGAGATTGGCAGGCACGCCGACCTTGCCGGCAACCTGCGTGGTCCCGCTCGGGCAAATTTGGGCCGTCGCACCGAGCCCATCGTCGGCGATCTTGGTGGCTGCTCCCGACTCCAGCGGCGTTGCGAGGAATGAGAGGGCAGCGAGGCCCACGATCGACAGGGAGAACCCGGCTGCGGCCTTCTTGAGAGTTGAACGCATCGTCACCATCACTTGAGGAGGAAGAGGCAGGAGTAGAGACCGATCCACACCACGTCCACGAAGTGCCAGTAGTAACTCACACCTTGGAACGCAGCGAGCTCACCGGGGTCGCCCTCGGTCTTGCCCTTCATCCTGCCGAGCAGGAAGATCATGGCGAGAATCCCAATGAACACGTGGAGGCCGTGGAGGCCGGTGGTGATGAAGAACACCGAGCCGTAGGAGTTGGTGTACCAGCGCGTGGTGAGGTTGATCCACTCGTAGACCTGGTTGCCGACGAACAAGATACCGAGCACCATCGAGGCGTAGACCCAGTACTTCGCAACCTGACGTCGACGGTTCTCAATGGCGAAAACCCCCATCTGGTAGGTGAACGACGAGGCGACCAGGAGAATCGTGAAGATTCCCGATTGGACGGTGTCGAGTTTGGTGCCGGCCGGAGGCCAGACCCCAATGTGGGCTCGAATGGTGAATAGCGCTGCGAACAGCCCGGAGAAGAACATCACCTCCGAACCAAGCCAAATCATGATGCCAACAGCGAGCATCGGGGGTCGATCGTGAGTGATCTTCCCCAACTTCACCTCGGGTGCGGTCGTTGCGGTCACGGCGTCTTTTCTACTTGATGGACGGGGTAGATAGCCAACTGGCGTTCCGCATCTTAGGGTAGTTGGCCGAGGCCTCCATCGATCCCAGCATCACGTGGTTGCCCACGCGCTGAAGTCGACGGGACCATGCTCTGTTGCGAGCAGCGTCAAGCGCCGGGTCGGCCGCGTCATCGCGACGTACAAGGTGCGCATTCCTTGGTGCGTCGGCGCACTATCACGACTCTCGCGCCGGGCGACCATTGCCGGTTCGACGATGACGACGGCGTCGAACTCAAGGCCGTTGGCATCTTCCACCGGCAAGATCACGAGCGCTGCTCCGAGGCCCCGAGCGCCGCCACGGCGCGGGTCGACGATCTCCACTCCAGCAGCGGAGAAGGCGGCAATCGTCGCCTCCATGAGGGGCTCGGGAACGAGGACCGCGACTCGGCCTTCTCCAACGGCGTCGAGCTCCTCTCCTGCGAGTTGGACTACCGCTTCGAATCGGCGATCTACCTCCGTACGGCAGTACCGCGGTCGGTGTCCCGACCGCCGAACGGGCGTCGGCACCACGAGGTCAGGGGCCCCAATCGCCAACACGCCTGCTGCCATCTCCAGCACCTCGGCGGGCGTGCGGTAGCTCACCGTCAACTCCACGGTGGTCACCGTGCGGTTCGGACAGAGCTGGGCGACGATGGCACCCCAGTCGCCGAGTGAACCCGGCGACGTCGACTGCGCGATGTCGCCGACGACGGTCATCGACCCGGTCAAACTCCGACGTTGCAGCATGCGGAGCTGCATGGCCGACAGGTCTTGGACTTCATCGACCACCACGTGGCCGTAGGCGCGAATCTCATCGGATGGCACCTCCAGTGGTGCGAGGTCTCGCCCATCGAGACCCTCGGGCCACCGTCCTCCGTCACGGGCGACGTCGGGATCATGCCGGCGCTTCGAGCCCTCGTGGCGAGGACCGAGCAGTGCCTGGGCTTCATCGATGAGCGCGAGATCAGCCGTCGTCCACGGCACCTCATCGAGTGAAGTGGAGCGCGGTCGAGCGAGCGCACGGATCTCATCGTCGCTCAGGAGGCCTTTGCATGCAGCGTTGAGCAGCGGGAGCGAACCGTAGAGGTCGTGCAGGAGCTCGTGGGGCGACAGTCGGGGCCACATGCGGTCCAGTACGTCGATGAAGGCGCCGAGGGTCCGCAGTTGAGACCGCAGTGCCTTCAAGTCGACTGGCTCATCATCGGGGTCGTTGCGCTCGGCGAGCTGCTTCGCGAAGAGCTTCACGATTTCGGCCTCGACGAAGCGACGACGGAGGTTGTGGCTCCCCGGTCGCCGCTCGGCTCGCGCGATGATGTGCGCGCTCTGCTCCGGCGTGCAGCGGAGCACGCTGGCGCCGAACGGCACCTCGGCCACACTGCGGAGACGTCGCTGGCGAAGCCTGACGGCCCGAGCCACGACTTGGGCCATGACGGCCCCACCCTTCAGGCGCTCGAGCTCAGCATCCTCAACACCTGCGACCTTGGCTGCGGTGACGAGGCCGGCGACCGTTGACAGCGTGACACCGCTCTCGCCGAGCGAGGGGAGCACCTGTTCGATGTAGCGCAGGAAGAGGGGATTAGGGCCAACCACCAGCACGCCTTGCCCCTCGAGGGGGAAACGGTGGGTGTAGAGGAGGTAGGCAGCACGGTGCAGGGCCACCGCGGTTTTTCCCGTTCCGGGCCCACCTTGGACGAGGAGCGCTCCGGCGAGCGGTGCGCGGATGATCTCGTCTTGCTCGCCTTGGATCGTCGCGACGATGTCGCCCATCTGCCCTGAACGAGCTCGGCCGAGGGCGGCGAAGAGCGCTCCAGCCCCGCCAATTGGCCGCTCGCTCGCGACGAGGCCGTCGGGATCCACCGCAGCAGCAGCCTCGTCACCGAGGGTCGAGAAAGTGCCGTCAGCATCGGTGAAGAACTCGTCTTCGACACCGAGGACGGTGCGGTACTTGACGCTCAGGTGTCGACGGCGGACGAGACCGAGTGGGTCTCGCCCAGTCGCTCGGTAGAACGGTTCGGCGATGGGTGCTCGCCAGTCGACGACGAGCGGACGGCGGTCGACGCTCGAAATCGCCAAGCGGCCGATGTGGAAGGCCTCGGATTCAGCTCCACGCTCCTCGGGAGCGAAGTCAATACGTCCGAAGCACAGTGGCTGCTCGCCCACGTCGAGCTGGGCGAGGCGAGCGAGCGCCCCACGCACGACGATGTCCCGTTCGGTCCTCGACTGGAAGGTGCCGCCGCGTCCGAGATCGAGCACCGAATCTCGGAGTCCTTCAGCGTCACGACGCATGGCGTCCAAGCTCGCATAGGCGAGATCGAGGAATGCCTGCTCTTCATCGACGTCTCGTTGCGGTGTCATCCCACTCCAGAGGTTCCGGGTGAACACGAAAGTCTAGATGCCACGCCTCTCCACCTCTACCGAGGCGATGGGAGCCAACCGGTCTCGGCCTAGATTGGAGGTAAGCGAAGGAGTCTCATGCCTACACCTGCCGAGTCGCCATTCCTCGGTGCCTGCCGCTCGCTCCCGGTTGAGCGAACTCCGGTTTGGTTCATGCGCCAAGCGGGGCGGTCACTCCCTGAATACCGAGCACTCCGTGGAACGGGATCGATTCTCGAGGCGATCGCCGACCCCGAGATCGCTGCTGAAGTGACGATGCAGCCAGTGCGTCGCTACGGCGTCGACGCTGCGATCCTGTTCAGTGACATCGTGGTTCCCGTCCACGCGGTGGGCTTCGGCGTTGACGTCGTTCCTGGCCGTGGGCCGGTGATGGCCACTCCCTTCAGCACCGCTCGGGATCTCGCTCGACTCCCAGACTTAGATCCCGATCGCCACCTCCCCTACGTGCTCGAAACCGTCGATCGAGTGGTGGCGCAACTCGGCACCACCCCCCTCATTGGATTCTGCGGCGCTCCCTTCACGGTGGCGAGCTACCTCATCGAAGGTGGTCCGTCGCGGGAGTTCACCAAGGTCAAGGCGTTCATGCACGGCCAACCCGACCTCTGGATCGCCCTCATGGAGCGACTGGTGGCGAGTTCGGTCGCCTTCCTCCGCGCCCAAGTGGCTCACGGCGCGACTGCGCTCCAAGTCTTCGACTCCTGGGCGGGATTCCTCAGCCCGAGTGAGTACGAGTGCTTCGCACTCCCCGCAACCGCAGCGATCATGGCCGCAACCGCCGACCTCGGGGTGCCACGCATCGTGTTCGGCGTCGGCACCGGAGAGCTGCTCTCCTTGATGGCGACGTCAGGAGCCGATGTTGTCGGCGTGGACTGGCGGGTACCTCTCGACGAAGCTCGCCGCCGAGTCGGGCCGAGCGTCGCCCTCCAAGGGAACCTCGACCCCGCCCTCACGTTCGCCCCTCGAGAGGTGTTGGCCGCTGGCGTGCGTCGCGTCCTCGATGCCGCAGGCACGGCCCCCGGGCACATCTTCAACTTGGGCCATGGCGTCCTCCCGACCACCGATCCCGATGCCCTCAAGGTGGTGGTCGACCTCGTCCACGCTGAGGGAAGAGCAGGAGTGAGCAAGTGACCACCACCGGCGTTCTCGTCATGGCCTACGGCACCCCAGGGTCGTCGGAGGAGATTGAGCCGTACTACACCCGCATCCGACACGGACACGCCCCAACCCCTGAACTCCTCGCAGATCTCACCCGCCGATACGAGGCCATTGGGGGCATCTCGCCCCTGAAGGAGCGCACCGACGCTCAGGTTGCTGGCCTCCGGGCAGCGCTCGAGGAGCGGGCACCTGGTCGATTCACGGTCGCCTTCGGTGCGAAGTACACCGCCCCCTACGTCGAAGACGCCGCTCGGGAGCTGGCCGCCACCTGCGACACCATCATCGGACTCGTGTTGACGCCCCACCAAGCGAGCCTCGGATCTGGTCAGTACCACGATCGTGCTCGCGAAGCCCTCGACGGACTCCCCTGCACCTACCTCCCCATCGACTTCTGGTACACCGAACCCGGCTACGCCGATCTCCAAGCAACACTCCTCGCCGCCGCCATGGACGAGGTGGGGATCACCCCTGAGGATCCATCAGGCCTCGTGCTGTTCACCGCGCACTCGCTCCCCGAGAAGATCTTGGAAATGGGGGACCCCTACCCGAATCAGGTTGCCCATTCTGGCCAGCTCATCGCTGAGCGCCTGGGCCTCACCCACACCGATGTCGCCTGGCAGAGTGCGGGGCGGACGAGGGATCCGTGGATTGGCCCAGATATCTTGACGGTCCTGCCGACGCTGCAGAGCCGCGGGGTGACTGGCGTGGTCGTCTGCCCAGTCGGTTTCGTCGCCGACCACCTCGAAGTCCTCTACGACCTCGACGTCGAAGCGGCAACGGCAGCGGCGAACCTCGGACTCCGCTTCGCTCGGACGGCATCGCTCAACGCTCGACCCGAGTTCCTCGACGTCTTGGCCGGCGCCGTCATCAACGCTGAGGCCACGGCGTAGTGGAACGTCCCCACGTCATCGTCGTCGGGGGCGGCATTTCCGGACTGACCGCCGCCTACGCATTGACGGGTGGCGTGGCACCAGACCAAGCGCTCTCGGTCACCGTGCTCGAATTCGACGACCGACTGGGCGGCAAGCTCGCCAGCGTGACCCTGGAGGGTCAACGCGTCGACACCGGCCCCGACGGCTTCCTCGCACGCCGACCGGAAGCGGTGACCTTGTGCCGAGAACTCGGTGCAGACCCGCACCTCGAAGTCCCCGGGGCACTCGGCGCATCGATCTTCGCCCGCGGCAAACTCCGACCAATGCCCACACGCCTCAACCTCGGGGTGCCGACGAGTTGGCGCGCTCTGGCGCGATCAGGCGTCCTCAGCTGGCCCGCGCTCTTGCGCGCTGGACTCGACGTGGTCGCTCCCCGACGAGACCTCCGGGGTCCCCTTGGGGATCGAGCCATTGGTCCGTTCGTCGAGAAGAAGCTCGGTCGTGCCGTCGTCGCCACGTTGGTCGACCCCATGATCGGCGGGATCCACGCCGGTCGGGTCGCCGATATGTCTGCGGCCGTGGTGTTCCCTCCCCTCCTCGCAGCAGCCGGGGATAACGGCTCCCTCATGCACGCCATGGCCAAGAGCCTTCCGCCCGCGCCCGCACCAGATGCCCCTGCCGCTCCGGTCTTCAACGCGCTCCACGATTCCACGTCGTCGCTCATCGACCTCCTCCGCGAGGAACTGCTCCGTCGTGGCGTGACGATCACCACCGGTGCCGAGGTGACTGCCGTCGCCCGTGCTCCGCTCGGCACCGGCACGTGGACCGTCACCACGCCCGGGGCGACGATGGTCAGCGACGGTCTCATCCTCGCGACGCCCACCCCGGTGACCGCACAGCTCGTAGGCGAGGTGGACCACGAACTCGCTGGACTCTTGAGCACGATCGACTACGCCTCAGTGGCAACGGTCACGCTGGTGGTGCCCTCGGGTGTGCTCCCCGAGGATCGCCACGGCACGGGCTTGCTCATCCCTGCGATCGCTCGGCGTCGCGATGGCTCGGCCTTCCTGGCCTCTGCGGTGACCTGGCTCTCGCGCAAGTGGCCGCACCTCGGCCGCCCCGACACCGAACTCGTCCGTCTCTCCACCGGTCGGATCGACGATCAGCGCTTCACGGCCATGACCGACCTCGAACTCACCGCAGCGCTCCGCGATGAGCTCGCCGAGGTGATCGGCGTCTCCATTCCCGTCGGGCCGAGTTCGGTCACTCGGTGGATGGATGCGTTCCCCCAGTACCGGGTCAACCATGCGCTTCGCGTCCAGGGCATCGAGGCGGCCGCAGCCTCGCACCCGAGCCTCGCCGTGTGCGGCGCTGCGTACCACGGCATCGGCATTCCTGCCTGCATCGGCTCAGGACGCACCGCAGCAGCCGCGGTGCGTGCCCAGCTCCTCGGTGACCCTCAGTCGTAGTAGCCCGAGTGGATGTAGATGCAGGGCACACCCTCTGCGACGTACATCGCGTGGTTCGCTGGATCATCGTCGAGGGCGAGGTGGAGCTCGAACCCGAATCGGCGGAGGTCGTCGACCACGTCGCGCTTGAACTGCGCAGCAGCGTGGTTCTCTCCCCAATCACGCATGATCAGCACGTCCCAGCGCAGGCCGTAGCGCTCGAGCCAGGCCAGGGTCTGCGGTGCGACCCGCGACGGACGGCCCGTCAGCAAGATGATCTGCAGCGTCGGATCGAGCAGTCGAAGCAGCGTCGCCACCTCCTCGATGACCCCGTCGTCACCGCAGGCTTCGAAGAAGGCAAACCAGTCACGGCGACCGAACTCCAAGAAGTGCTGGCGGCCAACGGCATCGGAGAGTACCCCGTCGATGTCGAAGATGACGGCGCTCGAGGGCTCGATGAGCCCGTTACGCCAGTGCCACTGTCCGGTTCGTTCGCCACCCCACGCCACAGGTGCACCCTAGCGGGATGCCCCATGCTCGCCGAGTCCCCGGTTCAGTCGCTCCGTCAGCGCTCCCGCTTCTGGGCGCGGTGGAGGTCGTCCTTCGCCTTCTTCGCTGCCTGACTCCGCTCGCGGTTGGCCTTGCGGTACTCCCGCTTGCTCATCTTCTTCGCCGTCGATTGCCGGTTCGAAGCAGTGGCGACCGCGTTCGGTGACACCCCGGTGCTCCAGTACGTACGGGTGAACCAGTCGCTGGGTGCTCCGAGGATGCCGGTGATGTTGGCCTTGCACGTCGGCGCACGTTGCAGGAGGTCTGCGACCTCGGTGCGCCACGGGTCCTCACCGCGCTCGAGCGTCGACTCGAAGTACATGAGGAGGGTGATGATGTCGTAGGTGCGCAGTGCGCCACCAACCTCGGCGAAGTACGTCGACTGCGCGAGGCGGTGGTGCGGTTCAGCGGTCGGTGGGAACCACCGGAACTCCTTGTCGAAGAGCACGCGGAAGTGGGCGGCCAGGTTCCGGAAGTCCCGGAGGGCGACGAGCATGGCGTCGAACTCTCGGGCGGTGAGGATGCCGCCGCACTCTCGCCGGTTCGCCATGCGTTGGGCGATAGCGCTGCGGTGGGGGGTGTCGAGGCAGAGGTAGAGGTTCATGACCTCACCGAAGCTCATGACCTCGACGAGGCGCCACAGAGGGAGCTGGGCGAGGTCATCAGGAGCGTTGAAGGACTCGATGAAACGCTCTTGGCCGCGAACCACCTCTCGCTCGAGCACCTGGGCCAGGATCTTCTTCCACTTCTCGAGGAGGCTCGGCTGGAAGTTGGACCACTCGAGGTAGCCCGTTCCCGAGCCCTGTCCAACGACGTCGACGAGCGCAACCTTGAATCGGAGTTCGAAGTTCCCGAGTTGCGTCAGCAGGATGCTCCGGAGCGATCGCTCCCACTTCAAGAGCTCGAGGACGTGCTCGAAGAGCGTGGCATCGCCGAAGTTGCCGTTCTTGCGGAAGGCTTCGAGGTACCCCTTCAGGTGGAAGTAGCCAACGGCTTCGATCCACGCCAGCGCCTTGTCCTCGTCTTCGACGACGAGACCACCTTCTTTGAGGAGCGCAAGGCTCTCCTGCGGCGACAGGGAGATTTGATCGGGGCGGACCGGGCGCCGCAGGTACTCCTCGAGAAACGTGCCACCACCATCGTTCATCGTCACTCCATCCTCGAAATCTTGGATGCTAGCGATGCGTGCTTGCGATGCAACCACGAAGTGGCGGATTGGCGAAGATTGAGGTTGCGAGCCGTGGAGATGGGAACATAGGAGGCAGTGACAACGCCAACCTCCACGCCCACCTTCACCGACGCGGCAGTTCGCGTCGACGTGCCGCTCGGACATCGCGTCGTCGTCATCGGCGATCTCTGCCTCGCCTGCACGCCGACCCCGGTCTCGCGAGCGGCCGTCACGGAACTCGCCGGTCGCCTCATCGCTTGGGAGGGGCCGGGGATCTGCATCGTCGCCGGAAATCTCCTCTCCAGCGGAGAAGCGTCGGGGGACGATGCCTTCGCCGCCCACGAGCAGTTCCTCCCGGCGGTGACGAGCTTCCTCAGCCAGCCAGAGCGCCGATTCATCGTGCTTCCTGGATGGCGTGATCCCTCCATCGCCAGCGCCCCTCCGGGCCTGCTCCTCGCAGCACGAGGCGTGGAGTTCGCTCCGATGGTCGCCCTCTCGTGCATCACGAGCACGGGTGTGGAGCGAGTCCTCGTCGCTGCTGGCGACCACCCGGTGACCGAGGAGCGCGATGGCGAAGCCACGGTGGCGCGTCCGTGGCTCTCCGGCATCGACCGTCTGGCGTCGAGCAGCGAGCGCAGCGATTTCGTGACCGCCAGAGTCCTCTACCGCCAACTCCACCGATTCGTGTGGGTTCCACCACTCGTGGCCGTGGCCGCGCTCATCGGCCTGGCGATCAGCCCGGTATTCTCCGCCATCTCCCACCTCGTCCGGCGCAACGGCAGCGTGCTGCGGGTGGTCGACCGCGTCCACGCCGCGTCGTGGCCGAACCGAGTAGCGATAGCCCTCGGCGTCGTCATCGCGATCGAAGTCCTCGTGGGTCTCCTCGCCAGCTTGATTGCCCGCAGACTCGCAGCCTCAGAGTTCGCCACCCTCGACCCAGGCACCGATGAGGTGCGCCTCTGTGGACTCGATCGCCGCAGTGCCGCTCGTCAACTGCTCCGCGCGGGTTGGCGAGGGCTCATCATCTCGGGGAACCTCGCTGCTGAGCTCCACCACCGCGACGCGGGATTCCTCGCGTCTCCGGGCACCTGTGGCGAGGTCATCGAGCTCCGGCGGGCGCGGCTCGGGCTCCCGGCAGTCCCCATCGCCACCTACCAATTCGCCGCCGTCGAGCTCGAGACCGGATGGGGACTCTCGGTCCGCCTGAAGCGGGCGAGCGTCGACCTCCCCGGAACGACGAGCCTCGAGCGGCTGGTGAGTCGCACACCGGTCGTCAAGGGCTACAAGGCCGTGGGTGATCTCGAGGTCATGACCGTCGCCTCGTGGCCGAGCGGCCGAATCTGGCCTCAGGCACCGAGCGTGGCAGTATCGCGCCGGCGGACCCGCCGCATTCGCCGGCTGGTGGCGACCGCCATCGTCGTGAGCGGACTCGTCGACCTCTTGGTCGCCGTGGCGCCGCCGCTCCGTGGTCGCCTCCTCTCCATCTCTCAGGTGCTCCCCGTTGGGGTCTCCCAAGCAGCTGGAGCGCTGGTGGCCATCACCGGAATCGCGCTCTTGATGGTCGCCCGAGGCGTGCTGCGCGGCCAACGTCGACCCTGGCTCGTGGCAGTGCTGCTCCTCTCGGGCTCGACGGTCCTCCACGTCGTCCACGCTGCGAGCCTCGGTGGGGAACTCTTCACGGTCACCGCCTTGGTCCTGGCCGTCACCGAGTGGAGGAGCTTCACCGGAGCCACCGATCGGGGTTCGTTGCGCTCTGGCCTGACGGTGCTCATCGTGGGGGTGCTGTGCGCCCTGACGATGGCGTTCATCGCCACCGAGCTCTCCGCTCGTCGCGCTGAACTCCCCCACCCAGGGACGCTGATCGCCGCCCTGGCAGAGCGCTTGGTCGGCATCACCACCATCGCCCTCCCCGATGCGGTTGCCGACTGGGTTACCCCGGTCATCGTGACCCTCGGCTTCTCGATCATCATCGCCACGCTCTACCTGCTCACCCGACCAGTGGTGGATCGCCGCCGACATGATGACGGTGGGCCCCAGCGCGAAGAGGAGATGCAACGGGCTCGGGACCTCGTCGCTCGCCACGGTCGAGGAACGCTCGACTACTTCGCGCTCCGTGACGATAAGCAGTTCTTCTTCTCTCGAGACTCGGTCGTCGCCTACGCCGTCTTCGGCGGGATCTGCATCGCCTCACCTGATCCCATCGGACCCATCGCCGAACGGAACGAGGTCCTCCAAGACTTCTTCGCATTCGCCGACGCACGAGGCTGGGGCGTTGGGGTGGTGGGTGCGGCTGAGGAGTGGCTCCCCCGCTACCTCGCAGCTGGAATGCGGTCGATCTACATCGGCGACGAAGCAGTCGTCGACATCCAGAACTTCTCCCTGGCCGGCAACAAGATGAAGGGGCTCCGCCAAGCTGCGAGTCGAGTGGCCCGGGATGGCTACAGCGCGCACTTCATCCGCCCCGCTGCCTGCAGCCCCGAGGAGATCGCCGAGTTGGTGCCGCTCCTCACCGCCAACCGCAAGGGGGCCGAGGAGAAGGGCTTCTCCATGATGCTCGGGCGGATGTTCCACCGCGACGACCGAGACCTCCTCCTCACCGTGGTGCGTGATGCGAACGGACGGGCGGTCGCCATGTGCCAGTTCGTCCCCTCGGCCGCCATCAACGGCTACTCCCTCGACCTGATGCGCCGCGACCTCGGCAACCACCCCAACGGCCTCCTCGACTTCGCCCTATGCGCCACGATCGAGGAGCTGAAGGCCAAGGGGGCAACTGGGCTCTCCCTCAACTTCGCCGTGCTGCGATCGGCACTGGCTGCCGACGGACAGATCACCCTGGCCCAACGGATCGAGCGCTGGGCGTTGCTCCGCCTGTCGGGCTACCTCCAGATTGAGTCCCTCTGGAAGTTCAACGACAAGTACCAGCCAACGTGGCAGCCGCGCTACATCGTCTACGACTCACCCGAGCTCTTCCTCCCGAGCGTGATCTCGTTCCTGCGAGCAGAGTCGGTCTCTGACGTGCCGGTCCTCGGTCGGCTCTTCTCGTCGAAGAAGCGCTCGAGTGCCGTCGTCATTGGATCCGGCGGGGCCGTGATCGAGACGGACCTAGTGCCCGAGGGCCACCAATCGATCTGAGATCGCTCGAGCGAATCGGTCCTCTGCTCCCGTCGTGAACGAGAAGAACAGCCCTGGTTCCACGAGCTCGAGCTCCACCACCAACGGACCGGTTGGTCCCGGGAGGAGATCCACTCGGGCGTAGAGCGGGGTGGGCGTCAGCCAGTCGACGATCCGCTGCGCGAGGTCGTACTCCGCGGTCGTGGGGCTGTGGGGGGTGATGCGCTCGGCGAAGGCCAACCCCGTTGGATCGAGTTCGCTCCCCGGACCTGCGAGCAGCATCGCTCCTTTGGTGATGGAGTGGCTGAAGACGCCGTTGAAGAAGATCATCGCCGTCTCCCCCTCGGTGTCGACGGCGTCGATGTAGGGCTGCGTGAGGACGGTCAGCCCCTTGGCGTGCAGCTTGGCGGCGTGGAGCTGCGCCGCTTCGTGCTCGTCCACCTCGAAGCGATGCGCGCCACGAGAGCCCGATCCCACGGTGGGCTTCAGCACGCAGCGCCCCCGGGGCAACTCCACCGGCGTTCCGGGCGGGGCGAAGTGGCTCCGTGGGATGGGGAAACCAGCGGTCTCAAGGTCACGGAGGTAGACCTTGTCCGTGTTCCACCGAATGGTGGCCGGATCGTTGCAGACGGCCGGGAGGGACTCCACGAAGGCGCAGAATTGGTCACGCCGAGGGACGTAGTCCCAACAGGTCCGGATCACCGTCAAGTCAGCGTCGGCGAAGGGCGCGTGAGGGTCATCCCACACGAGGGGCGTGGCCGTGATGCCGAGCGCCTCGAGCGCCGGGACGAGGTGCTCGGCGTCAGGATCGAGTCGTGGGAGCCGCTCGCACGTGGCCAGCGCCAGGTTGGGCACCACTAGGGGAGGAGGTGCGCAACGGCGGTCCGGCCGAAGTCGAGCAACGCTGCGGGGAAGATTCCGAAGAAGATCGTCACCACGACGCTCAGCCCAACGGCGAACGCTGCTGGACCGTCGGTCAGGGAATCGTCGTAGCCGAGGTCTGCGGTCGAGAGGTCCTCAGTCCGGTACAGCGTCGCCACGAGGCGCAGGTAGGCGAAGACCGCAACCGCCGCAGACGCCATGGCGATGATGGCGAGCGGGATGGATCCGTGACCGACGACGGCTTCGATCACCGAGAACTTCGCGATGAACCCTGTGGTGAACGGCACGCCGGCCTGGGCGAGCAACAAGATCGCCATGGCTGCACCGATAGCAGGGTGGCGGTGCGCCAGCCCTGACAGGCGGTCGATTCCGGCGTCGTCGTCGCGTGGCCCAGCCAGCATGGTCACGATGCCGAAGGTGGCCAGTGCCGTCACCGAGTAGGTGAAGAGGTAGAAGAGGTCAGCGGAGATCCCCGCCGACGTCGCGGCCACGATGCCGACCAACAAGAAGCCTGCGTGGTTAATGGACGAGTAGGCCAGCATGCGCTTGGCGTCTCGCTGGACCACCATCAGCACCGCACCACCGATCAGCGTGGCGACGGCGACGGAGTAGACGACCGGCGTCCAGTTGCTCGCCAGCTGCGGCATGGCCGTGAGGAGGACTCGGAGGAGCGCTGCGAATCCACCGACCTTGGCAGCTGCTGCCATGAATCCGGTCACCGGGGTCGGAGCACCTTCGTAGACGTCAGGGGTCCACAGGTGGAACGGCACCGCAGCCACCTTGAAGAAGAAGCCAACGAGGAGCAAACCGAGTCCGGCGAGCAGGAGTCCTGGCTTGGCGGCCACCCCTTCGCTCAAGGTTCGAGTGATGACCTGCAAGTTCGTCGAACCGGTGGCTCCGTAGGTGAAGGCGATACCGAAGAGGAAGATCGCCGACGAGAACCCGCCCAGGATGAAGTACTTGAGGGCAGCTTCCTCAGACTTCGCGCTCCGCCGGTTCAGCGCCGCGAGGACGTACAGCGCGATCGACAGGATCTCGAGACCGAGGAACAGCACGACGAGGTCGTTGGCTGCGGCCATGATGATGGCACCGCTCGCCGAGGTCAGCGCGAGCACGTGGTAGGCCGGTGCGTCGATCTGCATCCGGCGGAGGTAGCCATGGCTGAGGAGCGAGGCGAGGATCACCACGACCGACACCGTCACCGCAACCGCGGCGCTGAAGCCGTCGACGGCGATGGCCGACGCCACGGTTGATGACGGTCCGGCACCGTTGACGTGCCCGTACTCCGCGAGCGCGCTCACGAGCGCACCGAAGCCGACGAGCACGCTGTAGCCGGTGACCGTTCCCGCAGCCAGCGGCCGACGACTGAGGGCCGAGAGGACCATCAAGACGACGCCACCGAGCAGCAAGAACAAGATGGGGGCCAACGCTGCGTAGGACACAGCAGGCATGGTGAGATGGTTCATCGGGCACCGCCAACGGGTGAGGTGAAGGTCACATGGTGGGTCTGCGTCGCTGCAGCCGGGGCAGCAGCGGTGATTCCGGCGAGCTCACGGTGCACCGACGGTTCGATGCGGTCGAGCATGAACTTCGGGTACACGCCGAGGAGCACGATCAGGACGAGGAGCGGCGCAATGGTGAGGCACTCCTTCGTGGTGAGGTCGCTCATCTTCTCGGTTTCAGCGTCAGCCTTGCCATGGAAGACCTGCTGGTAGTTCCACAGGAGGTACATCGCGGCAACGACGACGCCGGTCGTCGCAACGACGGCCCACCAACGGTGCGTGGTGAAGGTGCCGATGAGCACGAGGAACTCACCGACGAATCCGTTGAGGCCCGGAAGGCCAATGGAGGCGAGCATGGTCAAGGTGAAGACTCCAGCGAGCACCGGAACTGGCCCTTGGAGGCCCTTCAAGACCGCGGTGTCGAAACTACCTCGACGCTGGGCAATCCAGCCGATGAGCATGAAGAACGCAGCGGTGATGATGCCGTGGTTGACCATCATCGTGACCGCTCCGGTCAGACCCTGAGGGCTGAACGAGAACGTTCCCAAGATGATGAACCCAACTTGCGCGAGCGACGAGTAGGCGATGAGTCGCTTCATGTCGTGCTGACCAGAGGCCGTGATGGCACCGTAGAGCACGCCAATGGCAGCCAAGGTGAGCACCAGCGGAGCCAGCGTCTTCGACGCGTGGGGGAACAACGTCAAGTTGAACCGGAGGATGCCGTAGGTACCGAGCTTGGCCAGAATGGCCGACAGCACCATCGAACCGCCCTCAGGTGCCTCACGGTAGGTCGTTGGCGACCAGGTGTGGAGCGGGAAGATCGGTGCCTTCACGCCGAAGGCCACGAGGAAGGCCAGGCTCAACCAGATCTCGAGTCCTGACGACAGCGTCGTGTGCTGGAGCGCAGCCAACGAGAACGTCAACACGCCGGTCTGGTTCTCATGCTGGAACGCCAGCACCAAGATGCCGACCAACAAGAAGGCCGACCCGAGGAAGGTCATGACGAAGAACTTCGTCGCTGCGTACGCACGGCGTTCGTGGCCGTACTTCACGATGAGGAAGTACGACGGCACGAGCGTCAGCTCGAAGGCGAAGAAGAAGAGCATGAGGTCGAGGCTCACGAAGCTGGCGATCGAAGCCGCCTGGAGGAGGAGGAGCCACGCGAGGTAGCCCGTCGCCTTCTCTCCAACGGAGGTACCGAGGATCACGATGGGCACGACCAGTGCCGTCAAGAGCACGAGGAAGAGGGAGATGCCATCCACGCCGAGGCTGAACGAGATGCCGAGCGGGGCCATCCACGTGTGCGTGCTCTCGAATTGGAAGGCGCCGACGTGGGTCTTGAACGCAACCAAGAGCGCAACGGCGAAGACCAGTTCGACCACCGTGGCCGCAAGGGCGAGTAACCGCGCACCTTGTGGGGAGCGAAGGCCGACGAGGCCGACGAGGCCAGCGCCGAACAGCGGGATGCACAAGAGCACCACGAGATACGGGAACGTGTGCATCAGCCAACCACCACCAAGAAGGAGACGAGGATGACGAGGAGACCGAAGATGATCCCGACGCCGTACGAGCGGACTTGGCCGTTGTGCACCTTGCGCAGACGGGTGGCGAGACCCCCGACTGCGGCTGCGGTGCCGTCAACCGCACCATCGAGCACGAGCGGGTCGACCACCTCGGCCGTGAAGGTGGCCAGCGCAGTTGCCGGTCGACCGATGATCGTGTCGTAGAAGTTGTCCCAGTACCAAACCTTGGCCAAGAACGCAGGGGTGAGCTCGGGGCGCTCACTCCGACCACGCCAGAGCACCCATGCAATGGAGAGGCCCAGCACGGCGACGAGGGCGTCGGCGCCAGCCAAGAGGAACTGCTTGGTCACCGAGTCCGCTGGAATGACGAGTGACGAGCCGAACACCGGGCTGAGGAACGCCTCGAGGCCGTAGCCATGGACCCATGGGAGGTCGAGGAGCCCACCGAAGATCGAGCAGAACGCCAAGATGACGAGCGGGAGCCGCATGGTCCACGGCGATTCATGCGGGTGGGCAACGGCGGCTTCGCCGTTCGGGCCCTCCTCGGTGAACCGAGCCGAGCCGGTGAAGGTCAGGTAGAAGAGGCGGCTCATGTAGTAGGCGGTGAGCAGCGCGGTCAGCAGGCCTCCAGCCCAGAGCCACGGCGACTTGCCGAACACCGCATCGAGCACCGAGCCCTTGGCCCAGAATCCAGCGAAGGGGGGAACGCCGACGATGGCGAGCCAACCGAAGAGGAAGGTGCCGTAGGTCCACGGGAGGTACTTGCGCAGTCCACCCATACGGCCCATCTCCTGCTCACCGTCCAGCGCGTGGATGACCGAGCCGGAGCCGAGGAAGAGCAGCGCCTTGAAGAAGGCGTGCGCAACCATCAAGAACATCGCCGCGACGTAGTCGCCGGTGCCCACCGCCAGCACCATGTAGCCGATCTGGGAGACCGTCGAGAAGGCCAGGCCCTTCTTGATATCGGACTGCGAGGTCGCGATCGTGGCAGCGACGAAGGCGGTGGCGAGACCAATGCCGCAGATCACCCACTGACCGGTCGGACTGGCCGAGACCACCACGTGCATTCGGCAGAGGAGGTAGACACCGGCGGTCACCATCGTCGCGGCGTGGATGAGGGCCGAGACCGGGGTCGGGCCTTCCATCGCGTCGGGGAGCCAGTTGAACAGCGGGATCTGTGCTGACTTCCCAGCTGCAGCGAACAGCAGCGCGAGCACCGCCATGGTCAGCGTCAGGCTGCTCATGTGGGCGGTCATCTTCGAGTAGGTGAGGGTGTGCTCGTTGAAGAAGATGATGAACATCGCCAACAAGAAGCCAACGTCAGCGACGCGGTTGTAGATGAACGCCTTCTTGCCCGCCGAGGCAGCGCTGTCCTTCTGGAAGTAGTAGCTGACGAGCCAGTACGAGCACACGCCCACGCCTTCCCAACCGGTGAAGGTGAGGAGCATGTTGCCGCCGAGGACGAGGATCAACATCGACGCCACGAAGAGGTTCAGGTAGATGAAGAACTTCGTGAAGTCCTCTTCTCCGTGCATGTAGCCAATGGAGTAGAGGTGGATGAGGGTCGAGATCCCGGTCACGAAGAGACACATCGTGATCGACAGGGGGTCGACGGCGAGATCCACGTTGGCGTGCAGCGATCCGACGTTGATCCAGTCGAAGAGGTGCTGGGTCACCGCGTGCGACGGCCCGCCGCTGTGGGAGCCGAGCAGCGTGATGAACACGCCGAGCGTCGTGAGGAACGACAACCCGACAGCTCCGGTTGCAATCCAGCCTGCGAGTGGCTCCCGGACGCGTCGTGATGACGCGATGAGCGAAACGCCACTGAGGAGGGGGAAGGCGATGATCAGGAAAATGAGATGATTCACGTCAGCCGCCCATCTCGGAGAGCTCGTCAGCAACAGCGCTGTGGCGACGTCGGAAGATCGCCACGACGATGCCGAGTCCGACTACGACTTCTGCCGCAGCCACGACGAGGACGAAGAACACCGTGGTCTCGCCGCCAACGTCGTTGAGCGATCGGGCGAACGCCACGAGCGCCAAGTTCGCCGCGTTGAGCATCAGCTCAACGCACATGAACATCACGAGCACGTTGCGGCGCACGAGGACGCCGAAGGCCCCAATGCCGAACAGCAGCGTGGCCAAGATGATGAACCACGACAACGGGATACTCATGCCAACTCCTCCACCTGGGACTCGGCGACGTGGTCGTCGGGGTTGTTGCGTCGAGCGAGCACCACGGCACCGACGACGGCGATCACGAGGAGACCAGCAGTTGCTTCGAAGGCGAAGAGGTAGGTCGTGAAGACCGATCGGCCGAGATCAGCTACGTTGCCTGCTCCGCCGTGGAGCATGCCGGTTTGGGTTGCCGGACCGACGTCGAAGTGGCCGATGAGCCCCAGCGCCACGATGGATGCCATCAGAGCGGTGATGAGCACTGCCGCCATTGGGCGCTGTCCAACGATTGGCTCGACGGCGAGGTCCTCCTTGCGGTCCACGCCGAGGAACATGATGACGAAGAGGAACAGCACGACGATGGCACCGGCGTAGACGATGATCTGCACCGCAGCCAAGAAGTCAGCCTGGAGCTCAATGAAGAGCACCGCGATGCCGAACAAGGTCATCACCAGGCTGAGCGCAGCGTGAACCGGGTTCTTCACCGTCAGAATCGACACGGCGCCCACGAGGCACAACAGGGCGCCGAGGAGGAAGACCAAGAGGTCGGGGATCGCCACGGTGGCGAGGAGCGAGGTCATGACTTCGCTGCCTTTCGCGCAGCCTTCTTCGCTGCGAACCGGTTCTTCGTGTCGAGCAACCGCTGCTTGTTGAATTGGGACTGCTTCTTCGCTCGAGCGATGCGTCCGTTCATGCCGCGGTGGTCGATGTCGATGTCCTCAGGGAGGAGGTGTCCTGGGAGGAGGTCGCGGAGCAACTTGGACCCAGTGGCTGCATCGTCTCGGTTCTCGCTCTGGCCACCTTCGCCGACGCGTACGCCGTAGCCGAGCTCGCCGGACCACTGCGGGAGGCCTTCGTAGGCAGCATTCCCCGCAGGCGCGGTGGCCCGCATCCAGCCAGAGGTCATCTCGTCATCACCGGGACGCCAGTCTTCCCAAGGCATCTTCTGCGGGCGACCTTCGTCGTCGACGACGAGTTCGGTCTTCGTGTAGATCGCATCGGAGCGGTTCGTGAAGGAGAACTCGAACATCTTCGAATCGGTGATCGCCTCAGTCGGACACGCCTCCACGCACATCATGCAGTTGATGCAGCGCAGGTAGTTGATCTCGTAGACGAAGCCGTAGCGCTCACCAGGAGACACCGGGTGGTCCGGTGGGTTGTCGAGTCCACGGACGTAGATGCACTTGGCTGGGCACACCCCAGCGCACAACTCGCAGCCAATGCACTTCTCCATGCCGTCTTCGTACCGATTGAGGACGTGGCGGCCGTGTTGGCGGGGCTGCTTCGGCTTCTTCTCGTCGGGGTACTGGAACGTCACCCGTGGTCGGGTGAGGTGCCGGATCGTTAGGTTGAAGCCCCCGAAGAACGAGAGGTCTTCACGCAGGTCAGCGAGGAATCCCACTACGCCTCCACCTCCTCATCACTGTCTGCACCCTCATCGGATTCGTCCATTTCCCAGTCCTCATCACCATCGGTGATTTGGCGAAGTTCCCAACCAGGCAGCGGTCGCTGGCCAATACTCGGCAGCACGGCATCGTCGGCCAACTCGCGCTCTGCGCCGAGCTCGAAGGCCCAGGTGAGGCCCGCCCATCCGAGCACCACCGCCGCCAGAGCCACGAGGGCCCACCGCCACGAGACGATGGCAGCGGCCACGAGCAGCATCCAGGCCAGCGACAGTGGGATCAACTTCTTCCACCCGAGGTCCATCAGCTGGTCGTAGCGCATACGGGGTAGCGCTGCTCGGAACCAGATGTACATGAAGCAGAACGCAACGACCTTGCCCGTGAACCACAGGATCGGGAACACCCAGCGGATGTGGGGAATGTTCGGGATCGGCCCAGCGGGACCACCGAAGAAGAGCGTCACCATGACTGCGGACATCGTGATGGTGTTCATGAACTCCGCCAGGTAGAACAAGGCGAAGCGAATCGACGAGTACTCCGTGTTGAAGCCACCGACGAGCTCGGAGTCGGCTTCGACGACGTCGAAGGGAGGACGGTTGAGTTCCGCCGTCGCCGCGATCAAGAAGAGCACGAAGGGCACGACACCCGTTCGAATCAGGTTCCAGTGCCAGAAGGCTCCACCCTGTGCGTTCACGATGTCGCGCGTGGACAAACTGTTGCACAGCAGCAGCACGGTCACCACGTTCATCCCGAGCGCTGCCTCGTAGGACACCATCTGGGCTGAGGCGCGCACTGAGCTCATGAGCGGGTACTTCGACCCTGACGCCCAACCGGCCAGCATCACGCCGTACACCGCGATTCCCGAACACGCGAGCACGAGGAGGATCCCCATCGGCGGGTCGGCAACTTGGAGTTGGAAGGTGTGGTGGGCGATGGTGACCATGCCCCCGACGGGAATCACGGAGAAGATCAAGAACGCCGGGACCACCACGAGGTACGGGGCCAGCTTGAAGACGAACCGGTCAGATTCGGCCGGGATCAGGTCTTCCTTGAAGAAGAGCTTGATACCGTCGGCGAGGGTTTGGAGCAAGCCCCACGGACCGACGCGGTTCGGCCCGATCCGACTCTGCATGTCGGAGATGGCCTTGCGTTCGAACCAGATCATCATCGTGACCGCGCCCATGAGGACGGCGAAGGCGACGACCACCTTGATCAGGACAATGAGGAACACCGCGAGGGTGAGCCCACTGCCGGAGAAGAGCGGATCTGCAGCGGTCACCTGGTCTCCATCCTCACATCGGTCACCACCGCTGCTGCGTCGATGAGCGACGCTGCAGCATTGCCCGCATGCTCTGCGGTTCCGTGGTTGAAACTGAGCACTGCGGTCCCCTTGGTCACGGTCTTGTCCGAAACGGCAGGGACGTCGAGGTGCGCCGCCGCCGATCGGAGCCGAACCACGGTCCCGCTGGCAACGCCGAGGCGATCGAGTGCTGACGGGTGGACTCGAACCGTGGCGCCGTCGACGAGCGGAGCGAGCGACGGTGCGTTGGTGACCGTTGCGCCGCCGTCGTAGAGGCGACGCTGCACCGTGAGGCGAAGGGCATACCCATCGGGACCCGGCACGCTCACGGCCTCGGGAATCGTCGAGAGCAGTGCAGCACCTCCAGTTGCGGGTGCACCCTCGAGCACCGACGCCTCCTCCGTTCCGAGAGGACGGGCAGGGACGGCCTTCACTCCTGGGAATGCCGTCGGGTCGAGTGGTTGTGCGCCGTGAATCGGTGAGGATCCCACCGGGACGACGACGCCGTCACCACTGGCGGAAGCGAGGAGCTGGGCAGACAGTCCACGGTGGCTCGGCGCCAGCGCAGCGATCTCTGCTGCGAAGGCGTCGACGGTCTCGAGGCCGAGGTCAGCTCCGAGCGCATCGGCGAGTGCAGCCGCGATGGTCCAGTCTGCCCACGATTGACCAGGAGCGGCGACTGCGGGGGCGAGAACGGATACCCGACCCTCGACGTTCGTCGTCGTTCCGGTCCGCTCATTGGCAACCGTGACGGGGAGGACGATGTCGGCCATCGCCGTCGTCGCCGTGTGGTGGCCGCTCACCACGATCGTGGTGTTCGCCTTCGCGAGTCCGGCAGTAGCCAGCGCTCCGTCACGCAGATCGGTCAGCGGGTCGGCACCGAGGAGCACGAGCACCGACGGGGCGGCTGCTGCTCCGGTTGCCAGGGCTCCCAGCTGCTCGACGGTGCTCAGCCCGGTGGTGGACGGCGTGGTCGACCAGGTCCCTGCGTATCCTGACTGCCCCTCAGCGAGCGTGACCCGCCCGGGGAGGAAGCCTGGCGTCAGTCCGAGGTCCAGCGCGCCACGAACGTTGGCCCGGCGAAGTCCGACGAGGAAGGTGGCCTCGGGGAAGGCGCCGGCGATCCGCTTGGCCGCAGCGGCGGTCAAGGTTCCGTCCTCGGCGAGGTTCTCGCGTCCAACGATGACCACGAGGCCCTTGCCACCTTGTGGCAACGCTGCCTTCGCTGCCTCGAGGGCAGCGGGGTCGAACGAGAGCCCCTCAGGGTGGTTGCGCAGCTGCGCAGCTTGGGCATCGTCGCCGCAGAGCATGCGGACGACGGCGTCGGTGTCGCCTGAGCGAACGGCGAGTGCCGAATGGGCAATCGCCGTCACGCTGTCGGGGTGCTGGTGGATTTGGATGATCGGGGTTCCGCGGTGTGCGGCTTCACGGAGGCGCAGGAACAGCACCGGCAGCTCTTCGCTCAGATCGCCGGTGATGGTCAGGATTGCGCTCGCGGTGTCGAGGTCGAGGATGGTCGCTGCGGGGAGACCGAAGACCAGCGATGCCGGCAAGCCGTCGTCGAGTTGCGCGTCGACCGAGTCGGTGCCGATAACCCCCTTGGCCAACTTGGCCCAGGCGTAGGCGCCCTCGTTGGTGAACTGTGCTCCACCGATGACGCCAACCGACGTTCCAGCGGCAGAGAGTGCAGCGGCCGCTGCGCTGAGCGCTTCGCTCCAGGTCACCGGGACGAGCTCGCCGTTCTTCTTGAGCATGGGGGTCGTGACTCGACCTGGCTCAGAGTCAGCGTCGTGCGCACCAGTCACGGCTTCGAAGCCGAAACGTCCCTTGTCGCAGAGCCAACCGTGCGAGACCTCGCCGTCGACGCCAAGCACTCGGGTCAGGCGGTCTTGCGAGGACTGGACGGCAACCCGGCAACCAACGCTGCAGCCCGTGCAGGTTGACTCCGCTTGGTCGATGTCCCAGGGTCGAGCGGCGAAACGGTAGGGCTTGGCCGTGAGTGCACCCACTGGGCAGATCTGCACGGTGTTGCCCGAGAAGTGCGACGTGAACGGCTCGGTCGGGAACGGTGCAACTTCCACCAAGTCTCCACGTCCGGCGAACGCGATTTGCGCTTCTCCAGCCACCTCTGCGGCGAAGCGAGTGCACCGTGAGCACTGGATGCAGCGTTCACGGTCGAGGAGCACGAGGTCAGAGATCGGGACCGGCTTCTCGAAGTGACGCTTCTCTTCGATGAACCGGCTCTCGCCGGGACCGTAGGCCAGCGTCTGGTCTTGGAGGGGGCACTCGCCGCCCTTGTCGCAGACCGGGCAGTCGAGGGGGTGATTGGCGAGGAGGAACTCCAGAACGCCGTCCTGTGCCTTCTTCACCTTCTCTGAATCAGTGCGCACCACCATGCCCTCAGCGGGAGCGATGTAGCACGACGGCATGAGGGTGGTCCCACGGGGGCCCTCAACCTCAACGAGGCACATTCGGCAGACGCCGACGGGCTCCATGCGCGGGTGGTAGCAGAAGCGTGGGATGTAGGTCCCCGACCGCTCTGCGGCAGCGATGAGCATCTCGCCCTTGTTCGCTTCGACCTCGCGGCCGTCGAGGGTGAACCGGATGGTGACCGGCGTCGCGTCATCGGCCATGGCGGCAGCCTCCGTCGTGGACGTGGGCGATGAACTCCTCGCGGAAGCGGGAGATCGCTGAGTGGATAGAACTCGGAATCGACGGGCCGAGCACACAGATGGTGGTCTGCTGCGGGGGCCAGGTGAGACCTGGGGCGATGTTGTCGCAGAGGTCGAGGAGTAGGTCGACGTCTTCCATGCGGCCGCCACCGTGCTCCAAGCGGTAGAGCACCCGCTCGAGCCATCCCGAACCTTCACGGCAGGGGGTGCACTGACCGCAGGACTCACGAGAGAAGAACTTGGTGATGCGCCAAGCAGCGCGAACCATGCAGCGCGTCTCATCCATGACGACGATGGAGCCCGATCCGAGCATGGAGTTCTTGGCGGCAACCTCGTCTTGGCCGAGCGGGGTGTCCAAGTCCTCAGGGAAGAACCATGGGGCGCTCACGCCGCCGGGGATGATGGCCTTGACGGCCTTCCCGCCCCGGACTCCCCCGCCGAGCTCTGGACGCTCAATGAGGTCTCGGAACGTCGACTTCACCATCTCGACTTCGAACACTCCCGGGCGCTCAACGTCGCCAGAGAGCGCGAAGAGGCGGGTGCCGGTAGAGCGTCCCTCACCGAGGGCGGCGAACGCTGCACCACCGTTAGACACGATCCACGGCAGGTTCGACACGGTCTCCACGTTGTTCACGACCGTTGGCTCGCCGTAGAGGCCGATTGCCGCTGGGAAGAACGGTGGCTTGATGCGTGGGAAGCCGCGCTTACCTTCCAGGGACTCGAGGAGTGCGGTCTCTTCGCCACAGATGTAGGCGCCTGCGCCAGGATGCACGACGAGGTCGAGGGAGAATCCGGATCCGAAGATGTTGCGGCCGAGCGCACCGTGGGCGTAGGCCTCGTTGATGGCCTGGGTCACCCGCTCGAGACCGAGCGCGAATTCTCCCCGAATGAAGATGAACGCTTGGGTGACCTGAAGCGCGTAGGCGGCGATGATCACGCCTTCGACGAGCTGGTGCGGGTCACGCTCAATCAGGTAGTGGTCCTTGAACGTGGCGGGCTCCGATTCGTCACCGTTGATGACGAGGTAGGTGGTCGGGTTCTTGCGGAGCATGGACCACTTGCGTCCAGCTGGGAATCCCGCACCACCACGACCGAGCAGTGAGGCGGCGTCGACTTCGGCGCAGACGGCCTCTGGCGTCATCGCCAGCGCCTTCTTCAAGCCCTCGTACGCGCCAGTGGCGAGTGCTCGCTCAATGGTGAAGCTGTCGTCGAATTCGCGACGAGCGGTGACGATGGTGGTGCTCACTTGGACCCTTCCATCCGTGCAGCTTGGGCCGCGGCGGCAGCGGCACGCTCCTCGGCGATGACATCCTTCGGCACTTGCAGGCCAACGGTGCGCTCGACGCGGATGAGGGTTCCGTGGCTCGGAATCTCATCGGCGCGTCCACCAGCAGCGAGCTCATCGAGCAGGGCATCGAGGGCTTCGGGAGTCGTCGTCCGAACGAACCGGTGGTTGACCTGCACGCACGGAGCGATGTCGCAGTCAGCGAGGCACTCGGTCTCTTCCAAGGTGAAGAGTCCGTCGGTGGTGGTCCCACCAACGGCGCAGCCGAGACGCTGCTCAGCGTGCTCGAGGAGGTCGTCGCCACCGGCCAGCATGCAGGCGATGTTGGTGCAGATGCCCACGACGTACTTACCGACGGGATCGGTGTGGAGCATGTCGTAGAACGTGGCCGTCCCGCGCACTTCTGCCGCGGTCACCTCGCAGAGTTCTGCGATCTCGACCATGGCCGCTTCGGTCAAGTAGCCGTCCTGGCCTTGTGCGAGGTGGCACAAGGGGATCAACGCAGAACGCTTCTTCGGGTAGAGCGCAACGGTGGCTTCGGCCTTCGCCCGCAGCGCAGGACTGAAGTGACTCATCGGTCAACCTCTCCCATAACCGGGTCCACCGAAGAAATCACGGCGACCGCGTCGGACAAGAGCCCACCACGCATGAGCAGTGGCAGTGCTTGGAGATTCACGAAACTCGGACCACGCATGTGGAGCCGGTAGGGCTTGGAGCCACCATCGGAGGCGATGTAGCAACCCAGTTCACCGCGCGGCGACTCAACGGCCACGTAGACCTCGCCTTCGGGGACGGTGAACCCTTCGGTGAAGACCTTGAAGTGGTGGATGAGCGCTTCCATCGACTGGTCGATGCGACCACGCGGCGGCGGGGTGACCTTGGCGTTCTGCACCCGGTAGTCACCTCGTGGCATCGCTGCGAGCAGCTGACGGACGATCTTCACCGACTCGCGAATCTCGTTGAGGCGGATGGAGTAGCGGTCGAAGTTGTCGCCGTAGGTGCCGACGATGACGTCGAAGTCCACGGCGTCGTAGGCGCAGTACGGCATGGTGCGACGGAGGTCCCACGGCACGCCGGTCGAACGCAGGAGCGGTCCGGTCACCGAGAGCGCCAGCGCCTCTTCTGCGGTCAGGTTGCCGATGCCTTCCATGCGCTGGCGGAAGATCGTCTGGCCGGTGAGGAGCTGGTCGTACTCGTAGCTCCTCGTCTCGACGGTGTTGCAGATGACCTCAACGTCGTCTTCCCAGCCGTCAGGGAGATCTGCCGCCACTCCACCGGGGCGGATGTAGTTGTGGTTCATTCGAACGCCGGTGGTCTTCTCGAAGAACGACAGGATCATCTCGCGCTCACGGAAGCCGTAGATCATCATCGAGGTCGAGCCCATGTCCATGCCGTTGGTGGCCATCCACATGAGGTGCGAGGAGATCCGGTTGAGCTCGGTCATGAGCATGCGGATGTAGGTCGCTCGAGCGGGAATCTCCACGCCGAGCAGAGCCTCGGTTGCCAAGGAGAATGCCAGCTCTTGGTAGAGCGGGGCGAGGTAGTCCATGCGGGTGACGTTGGTGGAACCCTGGATGAACGCCAGGTCTTCAGCCTGCTTCTCCATGCCGGTGTGGAGGTAACCAATGATCGGCTTGGTGCGGAGCACCACTTCACCGTCGAGCTCCAGCATGAGGCGCAGCACGCCGTGCGTCGATGGGTGCTGCGGGCCCATGTTGATGATCATCGTCTCGTCGTCAGAGCGCTCGATGTCGATCTGGGTCGGGTCGATGATCGGTCCCTCGGGGAGCCGCAGGACGGCACCGACCTCGCGACCGAGTTCCTCTGGGGACGTCTTCGAGCGCTCGAAGAGCTCCTGGGAACCTTCCGAGGTCTCCTCGGTCGGCCACAGCGGGCGCTCAACTGCCGTCACGTTCTTGGTTTCGTCCATGACCTACCTCGGACCCGGCGTCGACTTGAACTGCACGGGAACTCGGCCGATGCCGTAGTCCTTGCGCAGGGGGTGCCCTTCCCACTCTTCGGGGAGCAGGATGCGGCTGAGATCAGGGTGGCCAGCGAAGCGCACGCCGAGGAGGTCGAACGCCTCGCGCTCCATGGCTTCGGTGCCGGGGTAGAGGTCGTAGAGCGAGTCGACGACAGGGTCGGCTGCGGGAACCTGCACCCGGAGGCGAACCCGCTGGCGCTTCGACATCGACAGCAAGTTGAGGACCACCTCGAACCGCTCGCCGACGACGCCTTCAGGCAGCGCACGGGTGGGGAAAGTGAGGTAGTCCACGGCACACAGGTCAGCGGCCATCTCGAAGCCGTCAGCCTTGAGGGCGGCGACGACGGGGTGGAACTCCGACCGCGGTACGAAGGCGATGGTGGCCACACCGACGCCATCGATGGATGGGTACGGCGCCAGCGCCGCTGGAGGGGTGATGACGCTCGTCATGACGGACGCGACACTCGAACGGCGGCGGGAACTTCGGGGACCCACGGAGCGGAGTCGAGCACCGGTACCGGCTCTGCACCTCGGCGTCGGGTGATCTCTCCGCTGCGGACCTTCTCGTGCAGGGTGAGGATGGCGTGCATGAGCGTCTCGGGGGTTGGGGGACAGCCCGGGGCGTAGACGTCAACGGGTACGATCTGGTCGACACCTTGGACGACGGCGTAGTTGTTGAACATGCCGCCTGACGAAGCGCACACGCCCATGGCGATGACCCACTTGGGCTCCATCATCTGGTCGTAGACCTGACGGAGCACCGGCGCCATCTTCTGGCTCACTCGACCGGCCACGATCATGAGGTCAGCTTGACGAGGCGAGTTCCGGAACACCTCCATGCCGAAGCGAGCGAGGTCGAAATCCGCTGCTCCAGAGGACATCATCTCAATCGCGCAACAGGCGAGGCCGAAGGTCGCTGGCCACATCGACGAGCGACGAGCCCACTTGACGAGATCCTCAAGCTGCCCCGTCAAGAAGTTATGGGGAAGGTCTTCAAGTCCCATCTGCCCTATGCCGCCTGTCCGTCGGTTGACTTGGTCGCTGAAATTCGGGTGATCGTCGATTCGCTGGTCCGAGCCGGCATGCCTCGGGTCAGAATGACCGCAGGCCCCCAGGACAAGGCGCCGTTGGAGACGAGGAAGAGCAGTGCTGCGAAGAGCACCACGGAGAACGCAGCAACTTCCAAGAATCCGAAGAGCGCCAACTGGCGGAAGACCACCGCGAAGGGGTACATGAACACGATTTCAATGTCGAAGACGATGAAGATCATGGCCACGAGGTAGAAGCGGACCGGGAATCGCTGCGGGGGTTCGCGCTCAGGCACGATGCCGCATTCGTAGGGGGCGAGTTTGGCGGCAGTTGGCTTCTTCCTCGGAGCGAGAAGGCCAGATGCCACGAAGGACAGTCCAGCGAACAAGATCCCGACGATCATGAGGATGAGAACCGGCAAGTAGGCGTTCACAGCCCTTATTTCTACCACCTCCACCGAGGTCCTCCTGCTACCTCTTCGACGATGCTCATGCCTGAATGAAGGCTGAAGGCTCTCAGGAAACTCTCCGCTCGAGGGTGAAATTGTGCTCCACATCGGCCTACGGTGCAGACGTCGCCCTCCGGGTGACCTCGGAGAAGGAGACCCCATGCGATCAACTCGACGGTTCTACAGAGCGGTAGTAGCAGTTGGCATCTCAACGATGGCGCTCGGCGCCACGGTGCCCATGGTCGGCGCCAGCACCGTCCGTGCCCACAGCCACCACACCCCACCAGCGGGACCGACCTTGACCATCGGAACGGCACCCTTGACGGCGGCAACGGTAGGGACGCCGTACAGCGCGACGCTGACGGCGACCGGAGCCACCGGATCGGTGCTCTGGTCCCCTGCTGAGCGCAGCAACCTCCCGAGAGGGCTCCAGCTCAACCCGGTGACCGGCGTGCTCGCCGGCACGCCTCGAGTCGCTGGCACCGCCACCTTCTCCGTCAGCGTCCGCCAACTCGGGACCACGTCGGCGGCCAGTGCGACGTTCTCACTCGTCGTGAACGCTGCGCCGCAGGTGTCGGTCACCTCGGCGACGTTGCCCACAGCGACGGTCGGCACGCCCTACTCCACCACCCTGCAGATCACGGGAGGAACCCCGCCCTACCACTTCACCGTGACGAGCGGCCAGCTGCCCGATGGCCTCCACGTTGGCAGTGACGGCACCATTGCCGGCACCCCGCGCCACGCCGGCACCTACGACTTCTCCATCGGCATTGGCGACCGCTGGCAGACGGCAACGGTCGCAACCTTCTCCATCGTCGTCGTTGGTGGCGCCGCCCCGGCGATCACCCGAGATGTCCTGGCGAGCGGGACCGTTGGCACCGCCTACAGCGCGACGCTGAGCGCTGCAGGTGGAACTGCCCCCTACACCTGGTCGATCGCCCGAGGCACCCTCCCGGCCGGTCTGACGCTCAACGCCGCAACTGGTGTGGTCAGCGGAACGCCAACGGCTCCAGGGAACGACCACCTCCTCGTGACCGTGACCGATGCCAATTCGGTGAGCGCTCGACTCCTCGTGGCGCTCCGGATCACTCCGGCGAACACCGTGGTCATCGCCACCCAGTCGCTCCCGAGCGGCACGGTCGGTGTGGCCTACACCGCAGTCCTCGCAGCCGGTGGGTACCGCGGTGACGCCTCGTGGGCCATCACCAACGGTGCCCTCCCCGCTGGTCTGCACTTGAACGTCCACACCGGCGTGATCAGTGGAACGCCGACGACGGCGGTGGTGACCTCGTTCACGGTGGTCCTCCTCGCCGGCCACACCCAGGTGAGCCAAGCGCTCTCGTTGACGGTGCTCGCCGCGAGCTGACCACCGAGGTCGCACACCCCTCGGCCGCCGGCCTGCGCACGTGCGTGGGTTCGGCGGCCGAGGCGCGTCACGGCCGCCCCTAACCTTGAGCCATGGAATTCAGCGCGCTCACCGATCTGACCCAGCGGACCTTCGATGTGGCCATCGTGGGCGGTGGACCCTCGGGTTCGTCGTGTGCCTACTGGCTGGCTGCCGCTGGGTGGGACGTCATCGTGCTGGAGAAGAAGCACCTCCCTCGGGAGAAGACCTGCGGGGATGGACTCACCCCACGCTCCGTGCGACAACTCGCCGACATGGGCCTTGAGGACGAAATCGCGGCCACCGGCCACCGTTACGTCGGCCTCCGGGCCAACGGCTTCGGACAGACGCTCGAGATGGAATGGCCGACGACCGGCGACTTCCCGAACTACGGCTACTGCATCACCCGCTACGACCTCGATGCCCTCGTGGCGCAGAACGCTGCTCGACATGGTGCGACGGTCTGCACCGGTGCGGAGGTCATTGGACTGAACGACCTCGGTCCAGTCGCCGACGGGCACGGCCTCCGCAGCGTGGGTTCGCTGACCGTCAAGGACAAGGCCAGTGGAACCGTCAGCACCGTCAACGCTCGCTACGTCGTCATCGCCGATGGTGCGAACTCCCGTATGGGTCGAGCCATCGGCACGGAGCGGAACCGCACTTGGCCATCGGGTCTTGCGCTCCGTGGGTACTTCACCTCACCGCGCCACGACGACCCCTTCATTGAGTCCTACCTCGACATTCGCGATGCTGAGGGCAACATCGTTCCTGGCTACGGATGGATCTTCCCGCTCGGCGATGGTCGCATCAACGTCGGCGTCGGCCTGCTCTCCACTGACAAGCGGTGGAAGGGCGTGAACACCACGAAGCTCATGGAGACCTTCTGCGCCTACGCCGATCCGTCGTGGGGTATCACCGAGGAGTCCTCCTGTGGCCCAGCCACCGGCGGCAAACTCCCCATGGGCCTCGCCGTTGGTCCACGCACTGGAGCGAACGTCGTCGTGACGGGTGATGCCGCAGGCACGGTGAATCCGTTCAACGGGGAGGGGATCTCCTATGGCTACGAGACCGGTCGACTCGCTGCCGCTGCGCTCGCCCAGGCCCTCATCGGTGGTGGGAGCGATGCGCTGCGTGACTACGACGCCGAACTCGATGCCGCCTACGGCGACTACTACCGGGTCGCCCGGGTGTTCGTCCGGGTGATCTCTGACCCTCGAGTGATGGCGCTGTGCGTCGGGGCAGGCATGCGCTCGCAGTGGCTGATGGAGGAGATCCTCCGCCTGATGTCGAACCTCTTCCGCCCAGAGCACCGTGGCGCTGCAGAGGTTGGCTACGACGCGCTCGAGGGACTCACCCGGGTCCTTCCGGCTGGTCTCGCCGAGAAGCTCCTGATCTCTGCCTGAACCAGCCTCAGTGGTGGTGGACGATCACCGAGATGACGAGTGCGATGATCATCGCGGCGAGCGCGTAGCGCACGATGAGGCGGTTCTTCTTGAGCGGACTGTTCTGCTTGGAGGCATCCATCAGCGATTCACTCCCTCAGCGTCGGTGAAGCAGTCGAGGTGGCGATCCACCGCTCCGGCGGGGATGATCCACCGACGGAAGACGCCGTGCACGATGCCGTCGAGGGCCACCGCTCCTTCGTGACCCTTGACGACCCGGGCGATCCGTCGACGGCCGATGCGACGGAAGGGCAGCACGGTCACGACCGAACCGTCGGCCGACCACTCAGCGAGCCGCCCATCACCGATCGAGATCGCACCGGGCTGCGAACTCGCCCCACTCACGATGAGGACGCCGTCGTAGCGAACCACCGTCGAGGTCACGAGCCCGAGACCGCCCGACTCGCAGCTGCAGCAGCCGCCACGGTGGCAGCGAAGTCGTCGTCGCTGTGGGCGAGGGATGGGAAGAGCACCTCGTAGGCACCCGGAGCGAGGTTGATCCCACGCTGGAGCATCTCGTGGAAGAACCGTGGGTAGTACCCGTTCGAGCAGATGACCTTGGCCTCGGCGTAGGTCGTCGGTGCCACGGGGTTCTCCGCTGCGAGGTAGAGGCCGAGGAGGGGGCCAGCCGCGACCACCGTCGCCCCGAGGCCGCCGCTGCGGATGGCGGCTTCGAGCTCCCGCCCGAAGTCCTGCACTCGGCCGCTCAGCTGACGCAGATCATGCGGCGTGACCGCCTCGAGGACCGTTCGCCCTGCAGCGGTCGCCAGCGGATTCCCCGACAGCGTGCCGGCTTGGTAGACCGGTCCGAGAGGAGCGAGGCAACTGAGCACCTCTCGTCGTCCTCCGAAGGCCCCAATGGGCAAGCCCCCGCCGATGACCTTCCCGAAGGTCCACAGGTCGGGCTGGACGCCGAAGACCTCCGCTGCACCTCCGAGGCTCAAGCGGAAACCGGTGATGACCTCGTCGAAGATGAGGAGCGCTCCGACGCGGTCGCACTCGGCGCGGAGCCCTTCGAGGAAACCAGGGGCGGGCAGGACGAGGTTCATGTTGGCCGCCACCGCTTCCACGATGACCGCTGCTACCTGGTCATCGAGGACGGGAACCGTGTTGTAGGGGGCGACCACCGTGTCGGCGACTGCTCCTCCAGGGACACCTGCAGACCCTGGAAGGCCGAGTTGGGCGACCCCGGAGCCACCGGCGACGAGGACCGCATCGGCGTGACCGTGGTAGCAACCATCGAACTTCACGATGCGGTCGCGGCCGGTGAATCCGCGAGCGACCCGGAGGGCGCTCATCACGGCCTCGGTGCCAGACGACACGAACCGAACTTGCTCGAGACCGGGAACGAGGCGGCACATGGTCTCCGCCAAGAGGACTTCGCCGGGAGTCGGAGCGCCGAAGGTTGAGCCGAGCGCTGCAGCGTCGGCCACCGCTTGGACGACGACTGGGTCGGCGTGCCCGAGCAGACTGGCACCGTAGCTCTGGACGTAGTCGAGGTAGACCGTGCCCTCAACGTCGGTGAGCGTTGCCCCCGAGCCCGACGCAATCGTGACCGGCTGGCCACCAACCGATGCGAAGGAGCGCACCGGCGAGTCCACGCCGCCGGGAATCACGTCGAGCGCTCGAGCGAACCACGAGGCGTTGCTCGTCATGCCAACACCTCCGCGAGCTGGGCAGCGAAGTAGGTGCAGATGAGGTCTGCACCGGCGCGCTTGATCGCCAGCATCTGCTCCATCACGACGGCGTCTTCATCGAGGTACCCGAGCGCTGCTGCGGCCTTGACCATGGAGTACTCGCCGGACACGTGGTACGCCACGATGGGGGCGGTCGTGCGAGCGCTCGCCGCAGCGATCACGTCCAAGTAGGTGATCGCCGGCTTGACCATGATGAGATCGGCGCCTTCGTCGAGGTCGAGGTCGATCTCGGTCAAGGCCTCACGACCATTGGCCGGATCTTGCTGGTACGCCCGACGATCGCCACCACCGACGATCGTGACGTCGACGGCGTCGCGGAACGGTCCGTACAGCGCTGAGGCGTACTTGGCCGAGTAGGCCAGAATCGGCACCATCTCGAACCCAGCAGCGTCGAGGGCCTGGCGAATTGCGCGAACTTGCCCATCCATCATCCCCGATGGTGCGACGATGTCGGCTCCGGCCCGAGCTTGGGCAACGGCGACCTCGCCGTAGCGCACCAAGGTCTGGTCGTTGTCGACCGTGCCATCGTCGAGCACGATCCCGCAGTGCCCGTGGTCGGTGTACTCGTCGAGGCAGAGGTCGGCCATGACGACGAGGGTGTCGCCGAAGGTCGCCTTCAACGTGGCGATGGCCCGCTGCACCACCCCTGAAGGATCCGACGCTTGAGAACCAACGGCATCCTTCTCCACGGGCAGGCCGAAGAGGAGGACCGCACGGATGCCGAGCTCGACCAAGCGATGGCATTCGGCCAGCAACGACGCCTCGCTGTGTTGGAACTGCCCAGGCATCGTCGAAATTTCGACCGGATGGGGAGCGCCCTCCTTCACGAAGAGCGGGGCAATCAGATCCTCACGGCGGAGGTGGTGTTCGGCCACGAGGGCCCGCAGCGCCGGGGTCTGCCGGAGGCGGCGGAGTCGTTGTTGGGGGAAGCTCACCCCTCCAGCCTACGCCCGGTCGTTCGACGACCCTGCCTCACTACAGGCCTGTCGACAGGCCTCCACCATGCCGCCCGGACTCGGCACCTCGGCCACTGCTGCCACCGTGAAGTTCGCTGACACGGCAGCATGCGCTGTGGTCGGCCCAATGGCGACCAGGGTTCCCGTCACCCCGTTCTCACGCAGCGCCCGGACCGCGCTCGGCGATGCCACGCAGATGAGATCGGCCGCTGCGAGCGAGGCGCGATCTGCAGCATCGAGCACCAGCTGCTCCGTTCGGTACAGGGCAACCGCGGCGTAGTGGACGCCGGCTCCGTCGAGCGCATCGGCGAGATCCGGGAGGGGGTCGCGCGCCACGGCCCCGACGACGCCGCGCACCCCTGCAGCGCTGAGCGCGATGCCCAGTGCACGAGCGGTAGCGACCTCGGGGACGACGGTTGCGACGACGGCGCGCTCCGCCAACGCTCGGACGGTCGACGGTCCCACCGCTCCAACCACTCGACCAACGCAGCGGTCGAGCACGGGTTGCGCAACGGCAACCGCCGTCGCCGACGTGAACGCCACGGCCCAATCGGGTTCCTCGTCGAGGGCGCTCGCCAACGCATCGGTGCCACCGAGAATCGGGGACGTGGCGAGTACCGGCACCGCTTGCGCCAGGGCCCCCTCGGCGTCGAGGAGCGAGATGAGTTCTGCATCTGCCCCGACGGGCCGGGTGCAGAGGATTCGCCGCCCGGCGAGCACGGCCGTCACTCGCTCGATGGCGGTCGAGTTCCCCAACGCTGCATGAGTGCCGCCCCTCCGGCGCCATCGCGGAGCTCTCGCGCCACTGCTGCGCCTAAGTCAGAAGCTTCCAACCCAACCCGAGAGGTCCGCAGCACCGTCGAGCCATCCGGCGAAGCCAGGAGCGCGTCGAGGCGAAGGGCGTCGCCTTCTGGGCGGGCCCAGGCACCGACCGGCACCGAGCACCCACCACCGAGCGTGGAGAGGTAGCTCCGCTCCGCGGTCAACGCCGCTCGCGTCGGGCCGTGGTCGAGGTGGCGGAGGAGCGCGAGGGTCTCGGAGTCGTCCTCACGACACTCCACGGCGAAGGCGCCTTGGCCCACCTGGGGAACCATGACCAGTGGATCGAGGATCTCTGCGACCTTGCCCATGAGGCCGAGTCGCTCGAGGGCCACGACCGCTACCACCACGGCGTCGACGCCTCGCTCATCGGCACGGGCGACCCGAGTGGCGATGTTGCCGCGGAGTTCGACCAGGTGGAGATCGGGTCGCAGCTGTGCGAGCACCGCTCGCCGACGGGGCGCACCGCACGCCACCGTCGCACCGGGTCCGAGCCCCGCGAGGCTCCTCCCGACCAAGGCGTCACGCACGTCGCCGCGCTCGGTGAACGCCGCGATGGTGAGCCCTTGCGTGGTGAGCGAGGGGAGATCCTTGGCCGAGTGAACGGCGAGGTCCGCAGCGCCAGACAGCACGAGGTGCTGGACTTCCTTGATGAAGACGCCTTGGCCCCCGAGCTGCGCGATGGTCACCTCGGTGCGTCGATCTCCGCTGGTCTCCATGGTCACGAGCTCCACGGTGAGGTCAGGAGACATCGCCGTCAGGGCATCGGCGACGGCGTTGGCTTGGTAGAGAGCGAGCGCAGAAGCACGCGTGGCGAGACGGAGGTGCATCGTCGTCAGAGGGCGAACAGCGCTCGGACGACCTCGACGATGCGTTCGCCACGTGGCGTCCCCGCAGCATCCTTCACGAGCGTCGTCGGGTCGTGGAGCACCTTGGCCGTGATCGAGCGAGTGAGCGCCTCGACCTTCTCCCAGGTCGCCTCGTCGAGGTCGTCGAAGTCTCCCCTTCGGCGATCGAGTTCGTTGCGGCGGATGTCCTCAACCCGTTGGCGTAACGCTGCCACGACAGGGGCGGCGCTCCGGGCTCGGGCCGTCTGCTGGTAGCGCAGCACCTCATCGACCACGATCCGAGCCCCGGCGTCGAGTTCTGCCCGTCGAGAGTCGAGGGTCTTCTTCACGACGCGGCCGAGATCGGCGACGTCGACGATGGTCACGTGCGGCAGCTCCCTGGCCTCAGGGTCGACGTTGCGCGGGACGCCGAGGTCGACGACGAGCACCGGTCGGGTCCGGTGCTCGAGGTGGGCGGCATCGATCACGAAGTGCTCAGCGTCGATCGCACAGACGACGACATCGGCATCGTGCACCGCAGCGGCGAGTGCCGCAGCGTCGTCGAGGCCGAGCGCCCGAGTGGCGATCGTGCTCGTGGCCATCTGCGCGAGCACCTCCTCGGCACGGCCGAGCGTCCGATTGGCCACGGCGACCGAGGTCGGAGGGTGCTCCTCATCGAAGGAGACGATAGCCTCGACGATGCCGGCCCCGAGGTCGCCTGCTCCGACGAGCAGGATCGAACGACCGGTGAAGGATCCTCCGAGCTCGCTGGCCGCCATGGAGACCGCGGCGCTGGCGAACGAGGTCGCCCCTCGAGCGATGGGCGTCTCGGTGCGGACGCGCTTGCCGGCGTGGATGGCTGCTCGGAAGAGTTCGTTGAGGACTGGGCCGGCGACGTGGTCCTCCATCGCCCGCTCGTGGGCCCGGCGGACTTGGCCGAGGACTTCGGATTCACCGGGGACGCTGGATTCGAGTCCGGCAGCAACGGAGAAGAGGTGGCTCGCGACGTCGTAGTCGTGCGCGATGGTCAGCGAGGAGCCGAACGCACTCGGGGCCAGACCAGCACGCTGGGCCAAGACCTCGGTGATCTCGGCCACGGCATCGTGGAACCGCTCGACGACCGCGTACACCTCAGTTCGCAGGCAGGTGGAGACGACGACGACCTCGCCGATGTTGGCGTAGCCACGGAGGTCAGCGATGACCTTGTCGAGGTCGTGATCGGTGACCGCCACCTTCTCGAGCATCTCGAGCGGAGCGCTCCGGTGGTCGAGTCCTACGACGACGACAGACACCCATTCCTCCTCGCCCGGCCGCCCGAGGACGCCTCGAGCACCCCCTCACGCTACCGTGCTGCTCCGACGCTCAACGCTTCGTCCGTCGGCCCATCGTCGTCTGCGAGGTCAAGATGCCCGCGCTCCCCACCGACATTCCGCCGGTCCGGCGCTCCTCAACGGTTTGGTAGAAGCCGAGCGCTTGGAGCTCAATGGACAGATCGACGTAGCGAATCGTGACGTGGCTCGGCACGTGGAGCGTGGTGGAGGCGAAGTTGAGGAGGTAGGTCACCCCCGCAGCGACGAGTCGCTCAACAACCCCTTGCGCCTGAGGGGCAGACAGGGTGAGTACGGCGATCTTGACCTGATGCTCGGCGATCACGGCCTCGAGGGAGTCTTGGGATTGCACCACCAATCCGCCGTGCGTCGTCCCGATGACCGCCGGGTCCGCATCGAAGATCCCGACAGGCGTCGGTCCGTTGTGGAAGAACCCCTTGGAGTGGATGAGCGCTCTCCCGAGGTTCCCAACGCCGATGAGGACGACGGGTTTTGGTGACGTCGAGGCGAAGGCGCGATCGATTTGGTTCACGACGGTGGCCACGTCGTAGCCAGTCCCTCTTGTTCCGAGAGATCCGAGCCGTGAGAGGTCACGGCGAACGCTGGCGGGGTTCTCCCCTGCCAGGCGCCCGAGATCGGCCGAGGAGATGGTCTGGATGCCTTGGCGCTGGAAGGTCTGGAGGATCCGCTGGTAGACCGGCAACCGGAGCACGGTGGCCTCAGGGATGCGCTCAAGGTGGAATCCTGAAGCACCGTCGATCATGGACGTCATGCTAGCGAGTGCGCAGTTCTCGGCACGGGCTCACGCCCGGAACGACACGGTCGCACCTACGCCAACGCCGAGGGTGGCAGCAGCGTTCCCGCAGTTCACGACGATGGCCAGGTGGTCGCTCGAATCCACGAGCAATCCGTGTTCGCCGACCGGGAGGTCGCCGAACGCCTGGACGACGTGGAGCTCCTGAGGGTGATCGCCAACGTACAGGGTCACACGAGATCCCGGCTCGGGCGAGTGGCTCCCTGGACGGTTGAGCGCGACGTTGCCGTAACCGTCGATGCCGACGACCACCGCGGTTGCCACCGCGGGCCCACCAATGACGGTCGCATCGGCGACCACGGGATCGAGGCGTACGAGCGAGGCGGGGTCGAGCTCGGGGAACCGCGTCGCTGGATCGCCACCGCTCACGAGGAACGCCGCCGCCGGAGCGAAGCGATCGCGACCATCGAAGGTCACCGCGCCCGTCGAGATCGTCGAGGTGAGCTCGTAGGCCGCGGTGATGATCCCCCGGCGCTCCGCTGCGCCGATGAGGAGTCCGTTGTCGGGACCGACGAAGAAGGTCGGTCCGTGTTCGGTCGCGATCTGCACGACGATCGGCCGGCGGCTGGTGCCAACTCCTGGATCCACGACCGCCAGCACCACGCCGGGGCCGAGGGCATCGACGCTGCGCTCGAGGCACGCTGCACCTTGGGCGATGTCGAACGGGGCAATGGCGTGGGTGAGATCGATCACCGGGATGCCCGGTGCGAATCGCTGCAGCACGGCGTGGACGACGCCTACGAATTCATCGGTGAGGCCGAAATCTGACAGGAAGAAGACTGCCGAACCGCGGTTCATGCCCGGCCGAGTTGGAAGGAGCGCTCCGCCGCGGTCTGAATGGCTTCGATGAACGCCGAGCGAACACCCTTCATCTCCAAGATACGGAGTCCCGCTGCGGTCACCCCTGCTGGCGAGGTCACCTCAGCTCGGAGGTCAACCGCGGAGCGACCGGTTTCTGCGAGGAGCGTCGCCGCCCCAACGAAGGTTTCGGTCACGAGCGTGCTCGCTTGGTCTCGGGTGAGGCCGACCGACACGGCGGCATCGATCATGGCTTCAGCGACGAGGAAGAGGTACGCAGGCCCCGAACCAGATACTGCGGTGAGGCCATCCATCTGCCGTTCGGGAATTCGAACGACCGTGCCGACCGCTCCCAAGATGCCCTCAGCCCAGTCGAGGTCCGCTGCGGTCGCCGCATCGCTCCCCGAGATTGCCGACATCCCCTTGCCGACGAGCGCAGCCGTATTGGGCATTGCCCGCACGACGCGACAAGTTGGACCAGCCTTGGACTGGAGTCGTTGGGTGGAGATCCCCGCTGCGATGCTCACGATCCGCTCGACGCCGAGCCCACCGAGGAGCAGCGCAACCGACTCCGCTTGATCGGGCTTGACCGCCACGATCGCTCCACCACCTTGGGCGACGACGTCGCCGCTCAACTGCGCGTGCACCGCCAACTCCGGGAATATCGTCGCCAGTTCGTCTCGACGAGTCGGCGACGTCTCCACGACCGCGAGGTCGCCTGCGGCATGGGCGCCGCTCTTGAGGAGCCCTCCGATCAGGGCTGCGCCCATCTTTCCGCCACCAATGAGTACGAGAGTCGCTGCCATGAGCCAAGGCTAGCCCTGTGGTTCTGTGGGCCTCGCTCGACGCTTGCGACGCCGGTACTGATCGGGGAAGGCGAGCGTCATCGCATGGGGGAAGACGCTGTCGACGGCGACCACTGCGGTCCCGAAGATGCGGTCGAGCACCGCGTCGTCGACCTGTCCAGCGGCGGTCCGGCCGGCCAAGTAGATGGCCCCTTCAGGTCCGATGCAGTAGGCCATGCCGTAGAGCTGCGCATTCTCGGTCATGAGGTAGGCGAGCACCGCCTCGGCGTTCTGCTCGGGAGCAGGCATGACTTGGACCTCGGTGTGCAGCGTCCGCTGATTGAGGGTCGCCCAGACCGTGATCGCGTCCTTCTCCTCACCGGCGAAGCGGAGGTACCACTGCCACGTCGCCGTCCCGTCGGTCACCGGTTGGCGCTCTGCGTGCACGAGGAATGAGCCCTCTTCGCTCCACGCTGCGATCCAGGCGTCGATGGCGGTCACCACGTGGGCGACTTGAGCGTCGCTCAGAATCGGGGTGTCGCTCACGTGGGGATGCGCTCCCGCTGCCGGAGGCCTTCGAGGGCGAGGGAGAGCTCCGTTGCCGCGCTCGACCACGTGTAGGGCGCAGCCAACGCAGTGGCGGCCCGTGAGAACGACGACCAGGTGGCGTCATCTCGGACGATGGCCGAAACGGCATCCGCGTAGGCGAGGGGGTCCGGAGTCTCCAGCAACTCGCCCGTCACCCCTGCCGTCACCAAGGTGGTGAGGCCGCCCACCTTCGACGCGACCACGGGGATGCCGCAGGTCGCGGCTTCGAGGGCGACGAGTCCGAACGACTCTGAACGAGAGGGGACGACCACCACGTCCGACGCTCGGTACCAGGTGGAGAGGAGGTGGTGCGGCTGCGGCGGTACGAACCGCACTCGATCCTCGAGGTTCGCCTCGGCGACGATGGAGCGGAGGCGATCCACCGTCGCCTCCCCATCAGGACCGCTGGGTCCCCCGATGATCGACAGGTGGGCGTTCATCCCTCGGGCGACGAGCTCGGCGAGGGTCTGCACGGCGATATCTGGGCGCTTGAGCGGCTGGAGGCGGCCAACGAAGAGCAACTCGACCGTGTCGCCGTCGAGGTCGAGCGCCTCGCGGGCCATGGTTGCGTCCCCCGGGGCGAAGAACGCGTGGTCAATGGCGGGTGGGACGATCACGATGCGCTGCGGGTCAGCGTCGTAGAGCGCGACGAGTTGGTCCGCCTCGACCGCACAGGAGGCGAGCACCGCATCAGCACAGCCGATGACCGTCGCCTCGATCCGAGCCCGGAGGCTGTTGAGCGATGCCGCAGCATCGCTGGGGTCGGCCTCAGCCTTGACCCGATCGAGCGTGTGGAAGGTGACGGCGAGGGGGAGGCCGAGCTCGTGCTTCAAGGTGTGCCCTGCGACTGCGCTCAGCCAGTAGTTGGCGTGGATGGCGTCGTAGCGGCCACCGGCCTCCTCGCTGAGCGGCATGCCGTGGTCATCGGTCATGGCGGTGAGGACCCGGCTCGTGAACTCACCGACGTGGCCTTCGAGTTCGGCCAAGGGGAGTTCCGATGCTGGCCCGGCGCTGATGTGGTGCACCACGAGGTTGGGTTCCACGGCGACGGAATCAGCTTGGGTGTCGTCGGTACGACGAGTGAAGATGTCGACGCGGACACCTTGGCGAGCGAGGGCCGTCGCCATCTCTCGGACGTACACGTTCATCCCCCCGGAATCGCCAATTCCTGGCTGGAGGAGCGGTGACGTATGGAAGGACAGCACGGCGAGCCGACGCACGTCGTTCACCCTAGTGGTGGACCGTCTCCATCTGACTCGTCGACCCCTCGTTCGGCAACGAACGACCGGTAGATCTGCACGAGGGCTGCCCGCTGCGCCACGGTCAGGTGAGGGTCTGCCTCAATGGCGGCGACGGTGGAGCCGGTCTCTTGTGGATCGAGGAATCCCGCACGGACGTAGATCGTCTCTGCCGAGATCGCCAACGCCTTGGCGAGCTGCTGGAGGATCTCCGCCGACGGTCGCCGCAGGCCCCGCTCGATCTGGGAGAGGTAGGGGTTGGAGATCCCTGCCACCTCCGACAACCGCCGCAGCGACATGCGCGCTGCGCTGCGCTGCTCACGGATGAATCGGCCGAGATCGACGAGGTGGTCGGAGGGGTCGTTCACCGCCGACGAACCCAACGGCTCACGAACTGAGGTCGAGCGCGAGGTGGCGCTCGCACGAGTCGACGAGGGGGTCGCTGGCCAAGCGCTCGGCGTCGATCGGCTCGCCGCAGCTGCGGCACTGACCGAACGTCCCGGCATCGATGGTGTCGAGCACGTGGTCGACGGCGTTCAAGAGCTGTTCGGCGTCACGAACCTGGTCGAGAAACTCGTCTTGCATGTCCCCCATGGTAGATCTCGATGACCACCGACCATTTCTGAGGAATCTCTGAGGACGCTGCAGCTTCCGCGAATGTGAGCAGCGAGGCGTCCACTGACCTCAAGTAAGGTCACCGCCGGTGATGTACCGACACGCGAGGACGATGCGCTCCACGCTGCGAGAGGTGTCGAGGGGATAACCGGATAACCATGGAGCGAATCATCGTTGTCGGCGCCGGGGTCGTCGGCTCCGCTACTGGCCGAGCCTTGGCCACCGTTGGCCACGACGTCTCCTTCGTCGATATCTCCCCCGAGCGCGTCGAACGCCTGATCGCCGATCAATTCACCGCTTCGACCACGTTGCAGATTCGTGGCGGAGAGGTTGTGCTCGTCTCGGTACCAACACCGTCGAAAGGCACTGGCTTCGATCTGTCGATCATGGAGGGAGCGATCGCCGCGATCGGTGAGGCGATCGCCGCTGCATCGACGCTCGTCACCGTGGTCATCCGCTCCACCGTGCCGCCCGGGTTCTGCCAGTCCCTCGCCGTCCCGCTCCTCACCGCGAGGAGTGGGAAGTCCCTCGGCGAGGGGTTCTCGGTGGTCTCGGCCCCTGAATTCCTCCGCGAGGCGACGGCACTCGATGACGCCCTCCATCCCTGGGTCCTGGTCGTCGGGAGCGACGACCGCGATGGTGCAGAGCGTGTCGCCGCAGCGTTCTCTCCCCTCGGCGGTGAGGTGTACATCTTCCCGAGCACCACCGCGGCCGAGATGGTCAAGATCGTCCACAACTGCTACAACGCCACGAAGATCAGCTTCTGGAACGAAATCGGCATGGTGTGCAACGCCATCGATGTCGACGCCAACGCCGTTGCCGCAGTCGTCTCGAAATCCGCAGAAGCCTCGTTCAACCCGAACTACGGAATCCGCAGCGGATTCCCATTCGGCGGAGCGTGTTTGCCGAAGGACCTCGACGGCCTCATCGGTTTCGCCCATGACGCAACGGTGTCCGTCCCCCTCCTCGAGGCCGTTCGCCTCGTCAACCAGACCATGGAGCATCTCCCCTCATGAGCAACCTCATCATCTTCTGCTGGCTCTTTGGCCTCTTCGAAGCACTGTTGATGGGGTTTGGGCTCCTGTGGAACCGCCTGACTCGCCACAACCACGTCGACGGTGGGGCAACGGAGGCGATCATCCAGATCACCACGGTTGGGAACCACGAGATCGTGAACTGGATCGTCCAGAGCCTGCGCGACTACGAACTCCCCTTCCCCCATCAAATTTGGATCGTGACCGAGCCCTTCGTCGAGGAGGGCTTCATCGGGATGGACGAGCTCATCATCGTTCCCGAGGAGTTCACGACCAAGGCGCACTACAAGGCCCGAGCGCAGGAGTACTCGCGCACCGTCCGAGCAGAACGGGGTCTCGGGCGCCGAGACGTCAAGATCGTCATGCTCGACGACGACACGCTGCCCACCCGGAAGTACTTCATCGACGCGTTCAACGCCGACTACGACGTCTGCGAGGGCATCACGACCCCGCGGCTCCACTACGGGCGCTTCCTGTCGCACCTCGACGACATGCGCACCCTCAGTTGCCTCGCGCTCTGCTCCAACTTCCAAGGCCATGGTCACCCGGTGTGGGTCCACGGCGAAGGCCTCTCGATGCGAGGTTCAGCCGAGCAGGCGGTCACCTGGGACTACCCGATCGTCGCGAGTGAGGACTTGGTCTTCGGTCAGAACGCCGTCGAGCGTGGGATGACCTGGGGGTTCTTGTGGGAGTACATCCAGCTGACCTCGCCGTGGACGTGGAAGGACTTCCTCACCCAGCGTCGTCGTTGGGTGTGGGGCAACATCCGCGCCGTCACTCGCGGGTACATCCCTCCCCTCGGTGCAGCGATGCTGGTGCTGCGCCTCTTGCTCGGATTCGGCATCGGCGTGCTGTCCGCCGTCGGCGTGTTCCTCGCCTTCTTCAACGTGGTCACCATCCCCTCGAGCTACTTCAGCGTGCTCATCGCAGCCCTCGTCCTGTGGCTGGTGGAGTTCGGCTACGCGGTCTACGTGGGGGCGAGCCACGAGGACACGAAGTGGCCGAAGCGCATTAAGGACACCGTGATCGGCATCGTCCTCGCTCCGGTGTCCTCAGCAGCGACGATGCTCGTGTTCTTCATCGTGCTCTTCAAGGGTGACCCGAAGAAGTTCGAGGTCATCGCCAAGGTGCAACCGAAGGCTGAGGTCGCCGCATCATGACCCAGCTCTGGCCCACCGACGTTCGTCGTAAATCCACCCAGGTCGTCGTGGCGGCCACCGTGGCCCTCCTCATCGCCGGCACCTTGCAGTTGCTGGTCGGCACCTCGAGCATCAAGAGTCGGATGTACGCCGTACCGGTGGTCTACCGACCACCCTACGTGAATGCGGTGGATCCGGTCTTGGCGGCTGAAGAGGGTCTCGGGCCATCGACCGTCACTGGGGCACAGAATCCCGATCTTTCGATCAAGACGATTCTCGTCTACCAGAGCGGCATTACCCTCTACCAGGGTGGCGTTCTCGTGAAGTCCATCGCTCGCCAGCAATCTCGATACGGCTTCACCCTCCCCGAACTCGCCACGCTGATTGACGATCCTTCGTTCCTCTCGGCGTCAGGGAGCCAGGTCACCTTGAAGGCTGGCCTCATCACCCTCGATGCCACTCGACTGAACATCGTCGCTCCGGCCACCACCGCGGTGGTCATGGAGGACCATCCCGGCGTCTTCATCGGCGCAACCGATGGGTCGATCACCGTGCGCAACGCAACGGTCACATCGGACGCCACGTCTGGAGGAACCCCCCACCACCCGACCTATCGGCCCTTCGTCGTGGTCATGACCGGCGTCATCGCGAACTTCGACCACGCCACGTTCGAGAACCTGGGTTGGGACTGGCTGAACTCCTACGGCGTTTCGCTCATTGGCACCGTGCGGGGCGAGATCAGTCACTCGACGTTCGACCACAACTTCATCGGGCTCTACACCCAGCGCCTGCAGAACTACACCATCGCTGACTCAACCTTCGACCACAACGCCCTCTACGGCATTGACCCACACACGGGAAGTTTCAACCTCACCATCACCGGCAACACCGCTGAGTACAACGCAGCGCACGGCATCATCTTGTCCAAGGAGGTGACCGAGAGCACGGTGACCCACAACTACTCGGCCCACAACGGCGAGAACGGCATCATGATCGACGAGCAGTCGAACCACACGCTCGTCTCGAACAACACCACGGTGGACAACCGAGGTGACGGTGTCGTGGTCTCCAACTCAACCGGCGTCACCATCTCAGGGAACTCGATCCGGACGAACCGCATTGGCGTCAACGTCTACGGCAACGGCGCCGCCCGCGTCACCCACAACACCTTCGCCGACAACCTCTTGCCGGCGGCAGGTGTCACCGTCGATCCCTCGATCAACACCGTCGACGGTCCGCACGACACCGAACGAGTGCCACCGCCGGCGTGGCACGTGTACGCCGATGTCACCGCATGGTCCATCGCCCTCCTGCTCTACCTGTCGACCTACCTCATTCGCCGGAAGGAGCGGGCGTTGTTCTCGACGTACCGCCTCAACTCAGCACAGGAACGAATCGCCTGAAAACGACCTGAGTAGGGCACCAATTCGCCGAGGGAATTCGGTGAGCAGGCAGTACAGTCGCAGACAACGAGACGAGTCAAGGAAGCCCGCTGGAGTGAGCAGTCCAACGCGAGGAGACATCGACCATGCACAGGATCCGCACCTATACCAAGGGACTGGCGGTCTCATCGATCGCCGCTGCGCTCCTCCTGACCTCCGCTGCGGGAGCGACGTCGCCGTCGAGCCACGCCGCCAAGGTCTACGCCCTGCCGCAGAAGGGCATCGACGTCTTCTTCCAAGACCCTTCCGACACGACCGATGCACACCTCACCGCCGAAGGTGACACCACCATGGCCTACATCAAAGGCCTCGGCGCGAACGTCGTGTCGATTGGGTTCCCCTTCTACCAAGCCACCCCTACCTCGAGCTCGGTGAGCGCAGGGTACGGCACCCCGACACCAGCGCGACTGGCGCTGCTCGTCACTGCGGCCAAGGCGAACGGCCTCCAGGTGGAGATCCGCCCACTCCTCGATGAGGTCTCGCTCCGCCCAGGCTGGCGCGGCACCATCGCCCCGACGTCGCCGAGCGCGTGGTTCTCGAGCTACCGAGCATTCCTCACCCCCTACCTCACCATGGCGCAGGCCAACAAGATCACCGCCGTCCAGATCTCGAACGAGCTCCAGAGCATGAACCCGAGCCCACTGTGGCGAGGATTGCTCACCGCATCGAAGTCCATCTACAAGGGCGAGTACCAGTTCACGAGCAACCAGTGGCCGATCGGCATGCTGGCACCGGATGGCTCCACGTTCGGCATTGACCTCTACAAGAGCTACAGCCTGCCCCCGACCGCAACGGTTGCCCAGCTGCAAGCTGCGATGGCGGGGTCCATGAAGATCTACAAGACACCGACGACCTACGCCCGGACCACGCTCGCCGAAGTCGGGATCATGGCCCAAGACGGTGCCTACACCTACCCAGCCGACGTGAAGCTCTTCGGCCCGCCTGCTCCCCAGGCCCTCGACCCCGCGATCCAGGTGAACTGGTTCAAGGCTGCCTGTGGGCTGGCTCGAGCCGACAAGATGCGCGGGATCTTCTTCTGGTCGATCCGGATGCCCGGGGATCCTGCAGCGCAGCCGAACCTCCCCTACCCTGCGCGCTTCACCACCGCTGCAGTGGCGGAAATCAAGGCCTGCTTCGCTGGGAAGTAAATCTCCAGGCGTCGATGCTGCCGGGTCGCTGCGCTACCGTTGACCCTCGGGGGCCGGTAACTCAGTTGGCAGAGTAACGGACTTTTAATCCGAGAGTCGTGGGTTCGAGCCCCACCCGGCCCACTGCGCAGCGGTCCTCTTCGCTTGGAGGACCGCGGGAGTTGACCGGACCCCGGTTCGGTGTTAGCCACTACTGATGGCTCCTGCACGCAACTTGATCACCGAGTACTTCGACACCTCTGGGAATGGTTGCGGCCGACACACCACCGCTGCCGAGTGCGCCACTGAGTTGCTCGCCACCTACGTCGCCACGTCGACGGGACCACTCTTCGATCCGCGACGAGACGAGCCCTGGTGGGATCCGAACCGCATCTCCATTGCCGACCTCTTCAGCGTGGGAGCGCTGGCCATGCCGGCATTCACCACTCGGCGGTTCAGCGACGCCGTTGTTCCCTTCTTCGCCGACGACGCCGCAGCCAGTGGTCGCTGCGGCGCAGCGACCTGCACCGAGCACGTGCACTGCATCTTGCGGCGCGTCCCCGCCGACGCCTCCATCTTCGATGACGACGCCGCTACGCACCACGACACCATGAACGATCTGTGGACGCTCATTCGGGGATCGGGCCGAGGAGCGAACCGAGTCGGTGGCATCGACGTCCTGCTCGACACCAATCAGTTCGGCCAAGCGGGCCTGTCCAAGTTGTTGGCGAGGAAGCGACCAAAGCTCGTTCCCATCCTCGATGGCGTCGCCGTTGCCCGCGCCATTCGATCGGGTGGTCCTGATGCCTGTGAGTGGTGCACGATCCGCCGAGAGTGCCAGAGCTCCATCAACCTCCGCGAACGCATCGCCACCGTTCGCCAGTGCGCCCGTGCACCGCACTGGATGAGCGACCTTCGAGTCATCGACGTGGTCGTCTGGGCAACCGACGTCGGAGGGTGCGTCGCTCGCTAGAGCGATGCTCCAGCGTCGATGGTCATCTCCAGGCCCGTGATGTGCCGAGCGGTTGGGGAGGCGAGGAAGGTGACGACGGCGCTCACCTCGTCGAGGGAGACCAGCGGTGTCGGCAGCACGTTGTCGAAGTGCACCCGGTGCGCAGGATGGCCGGCGAGGAGCTCTTCGAGGTTGGCGAGTCCTCGCACGAGTTCGGTCGCCACGCCCGTTGGGTGCACCGTGTTGACCCGAATGGCGTGGTGGCCGAGTTCGAGCGCCAGGCTCCGCATGATGCCGACCACCCCATGCTTGGCGGCGGCGTAGGGGCCGAAGTAGGGCAGGCCCTTCAGGCCAGCGGTGGAGCTAATCAGCGTCATCGAGCCACCCCCACCAGCGACGAGGTGGGGGATGGCTGCGGCGCACGTGTGCCACACGCCGGTCAGGTTGACGTCGATGATCGTGGCTGCGAGGCCCGGGTCGAACGAACCCGCGGCGCCAACCGCACACACCCCAGCGTTCGCCACAACGTGGTCGAGGCGACCGAACGCCGCAACGCCAGCATCGACCGCCGCCTCGAGTTGGCGCGCGTCTCGAACGTCGGCAACGGCTGCGTGGCATGAGCCCCCGCTGGCACGCACGAGCGACGCCGTCTCCTCGAGGTCATCCGCCGTCGCCAGAGCGATCGGCAGGCCGTCGATGGAGGCACAGATATCCACCGCGATGATGGACGCCCCAGCTGCGGCGAGGTGGAGGCAGTGGCTCCGCCCCTGCCCTCGTCCTGCTCCGGTGACGACGGCCACCTGGCCAACGAGTGGTCGATCGGTCATGCCCACGTCTCCATCTCCAATGCCTCGGCCCACCATCACAGCAGACAACGCGATGCGGCGGCGGCGAGCGTCGTGGCGCTCCCGTTCAACCAACTACCGTTGCGCCGTGGCCATGCTCGTTGAACTGCACAACGCCACTGCCCTCGCGGCTGATCGAGCAGTGCTCAGTGGCATCTCCCTCACCGTGAACAGCGGAGACCGGCTCGGGGTCGTCGGCATCAACGGCACGGGGAAGTCGACGCTGCTCAGCATCCTCGCTGGCACTCGAGCGCTCGACGATGGCGTCCTCCGTCGCGGCCGGAGCGTGACGCTCCACGCCCTCGACCAGCATCCAAACCTCGGCAACGGCACCATCCGAGACGTCGTTGGATCGGGATGGCGGGTCGAAGCCGCGCTCGATCGCCTCGGCATTGCCCACCTCATCGACGCACCAGTGGCCACCCTCTCAGGCGGACAGACCAAGCGCGTCGCTCTGGCAACTGCAGCCGCCCAAGAAGTGGATCTGTTGATCTTGGATGAGCCCACCAACCACCTCGACCTCGCCGGCGTCCTCTGGCTCGAAGAGTGGCTCACCACCACCGCTGCCGCCGTCGTCCTCGTGTCCCACGATCGCTACCTCCTCGACCGGCTGACGACGAAGATGGTCGAACTCGATCGCGGCGCAGCCTTCACCCACCACGGAGGGTACGGCTCCTACCTCGAGGCGGTCGCCACTCGGGAGGAGCACGCCGCGAGCGCTGAGGTGACGAGGAAGAACCTGGCGCGACGGGAACTTGCGTGGCTCCGCCGCGGTGCCAAGGCGCGGACCCGCAAGCCCCAAGCTCGGATCGCTGCCGCCCATGCGCTCCTCGACGGGGGCCCCCAGGCGGCAGCGAGGAGCGGCGACCTGGCCCTCGAAACCCAGATGGCACGCCTCGGCAACCAGGTGTTCGAACTCCACGACATCGCCGTCGCCTTCGATGGGGCTCCGCCCATCCTGAGTGAGGTGAACCTCCTCATCGGACCCGGCGATCGTCTCGCCGTGGTCGGCGCCAACGGTGCCGGCAAGTCCACCCTGCTCGACGTCCTCGCTCGTGGACGCCAACCCACGAGCGGCCGCCTCATCACCGGTCCGACCGTGGTCGTTGGGTACTACGACCAGCACGCCAGCGACCTCGACCCGAACGCCACCGTGCGCGAGGTCGTCGCAGGACCGTTCCGACCGCCCGGGTCGCCAGAAGACCTCGCCCTCATGCAGCGCTTCTGGTTCACCGGCTCTCTGCCCTTCACCGCAGTCCGGGAGCTCTCCGGTGGTGAGCGTCGTCGGCTCCAGCTCCTCGCGGTCTTGGCCCAAGGTCCGAACGTCCTCCTGCTCGACGAGCCGACCAACGACCTCGACTTAGAGACGCTCCGGGTCCTCGAATCGTTCCTCGACGAATGGCCAGGCACCCTCATCGTCGTCAGTCACGACCGAGCGTTCCTCGAGCAGATGACCGACACCGTGCTCCACATCACCCCGACTGGTTCGGTGGCCGAGGTCCCGGGAGGACTCGAGGCGTGGGTGCAAGGGCTGCGCGTGCCATCGACACGCCGGGCACCGACGGCCCGCGCCGACGACGGCGACCCGGCGCCAGCATCGGCCATCCCGCTCGGTCGCCGCCTCCGCGACGCCGAGAAGGAGATGACCCGGCTCCAACGCCAGTGCGACAAGTTGAGCGACCAACTCCTCACCGTCACCGACCACCAGGTCGCCGCCACGCTCGGCGCTGAGCTCCGTTCGCTCCGCGAGGCCCTCCACGCCGCGGAGGAAGCCTGGCTCCTACTCGCCGCTGGTGACTGACCGTGGCGCTGCGAGCGCAGCGATGAACGCATCGGCTTCCCGCTGGAACTTCGCGGTCTCCTCGTGGAAGACGAGTCCCGAGGACTCTTCGAACACGACGGTTCGAGCATCGGGGAGCGCTGCCACCATGGCCTCGGTCACGGGGAGCGCCACGCTGTCGTAGCGCCCCGTGAAGACCACCACGGGAACGGTGACGTTCGCGAGCAGGTCGGTGAGGTCGAGATCGGCGAGGTTGCCGTCCACGCACATCTCCGACGGCCCCCACATGGAGCGGTAGGCGACGGGGTTCATCGTGTGCGGCGTGTGCTGGTCGGTCCAGCTGAGGCTGATCGGCGTGCGGCATGTGAACCGGCGGTCGTACTCCACCACAGCCGTCTGGTACTCGGCGCTGTCGGTCGTGCCAGCACGCTCGTGCCGCTCGGCGAGGGCAGCCACGAAGGTCGGCAACTCCGATCGCCGGGCTTCGATGGACGCCCGCCAGGCCGGCATGGAGGCAGTGCCGCTGCACAGGATCAACCCAGCGACGTGGGCCTCGGCGTCACGAGCAGCGACGTCGAGCGCTACCAGGGAGCCGTAGGAGTGGGCGAGCACGACGACCGGTTCACCAATGGTGTCGATCACGCACTCGAGCTCGTCGACGAAGACCTCGTGGCTCCAGTCCTCGACCGTGCAGTCCTCTGCGGAGAATCCCGTACCAACGGGGTCGTAGACGTAGACGGTCCTGCCGACCATCGCCAACGCTTCGGCGGCGATGGAGCAGTAGTCGTGCGGCGAGCCGGGCCCACCGGGGACGATGAGGACCGGTGGTCCACCGACTCCAGAACCGTCGAGACCGCCGATCCACGTCGCACCGTGCTGGCTGATTGCGTACTGCTCGTCCATGGGAGATGTCCTTCCTCCGACGCAACGTGCCTCGGCCTTGAATGGTCGCACGCGGGTGTGACATCGAGCCGGGGATACATCGCCTAGCCTCGACCCGTGTCGCAGCACCCACGCCATTCACCGTTGACGATCGCCATCGTCGGCACCGAGTTGGCATCGGTGCTCAACCCAACCGGTGGCTTAGAGCGCGTCGTGCAGCTGTGGTCGGTCGGCCTCTCGGCCCTCGGTCACCGGGTGCTCCTCATCGACCGTCGACCGAGCGAGCAGCCACCGAGGGCGGCGCGAGATGGCGGAGCAACCGTCCTCGACGCCACCGATGATGACCTCGAGCCCCTCCTCGACGCCCATGGCGTCGACGTGGTCGTCTGCAACAACCGTCCGTTCACCCGAGTGGGGCGTCGAGTTCGGGTGGACTGCTTCCACAACTACCCCCAGGGCTGGGATGCCGCCGGCACCGTCGACGGAGTTGCGCTGCGTCAGCAACTCCTCGACACGACACCGACGGCGGTGTCGATGGCACTGGCCAACCACATCGAGTCCACGTTCACCCTTCCCGAAGGCTCGGTTGCGACCACACCGCCGCCCATCGATCCACTCTTCGCCGCGGCGTCGCATCGCGGCGGTGGAGGGATCCTGTTCCCCAACCGGCTCATGGAGAAGAAGGGGGTCCGGGTCACCTTGGCTGCGCTCGACCACGCGGGCCTCACGAATCGAGCGACGTTCCTCGACTACACCACACCATTCCTGAGAACCTCCTCGGAGTTCATGGAACTGCGGCGGTGCATCGTCGATGCCGGCGCGACCCTCGCACCGCCGTGTACGCCTGCCCAGCTCGCCGAGCGCTACGCCGATGCTGATCTGGTCATCGCGGTGGCCACCGAACCAGAGGGACTCGGCCTCGTCCCCTTGGAAGCACAGGTGGTCGGCGCACCGCTCGTGACCGCAGGACCAGGCGGCCTCGCTGAAGCGACCTTCGCCCCGAACGTCCACTGCGCAACTGCCGAGACCACCGAACTCGCCGGCGCCATCACCGCCCGCCTCGCCAGTCCCGACGTCCCACCGAGGTCCGCAGTCCTCGAGCGCTACGGCGTCGAGGGGGCAACCGCCCACCTCGAATCGGCGATCCTGCGAGCACGAGCCACTCAAGGAGCCTGACCCATGTCGACGGACGACCCCACGCTGCTCGCCGCCGCCCGTGCCCTCGCCACCGAGGTCCTCAACGCCAATTGGCGAGAGGACGGGGGCTACACGAGCCCCAACCTCGATACGTATCCCTGGCAGTGGCTCTGGGACTCCTGCTTCCACGCCATCATCTGGGCCGCCCTCGGCGATGAGCGTGCCGTTCGAGAACTCGACGCGGTGTTCACCCATCAAGACGGTGTGGGATTCGTCCCCCACATGGGCTACCAGCTCGATCCCGACGTAGCCACGCCGCTGTGGGGTCGTCGAGGGTGCTCCTCGATCTCGCAGCCCCCGATGTTCGGTCACGCGCTCTGCGAACTCCACCGAGCTGGTCTCTCCGTCGACCACTTGGTAGACCGAGCCGTGGCGGGGATCGCCTTCTTCGGTGAGCACCGCCGGACGGCGTCAGGCCTGCTCCGCATCGTGCACCCTTGGGAGAGCGGCGCCGACAACACCCCGCGATGGGACCGGTTCTGCCCCGGTGGATTCGACCGAGAGCGATGGATGACCGCGAAGATCGCGATGCTCGACACCATTGAGTTCGGCCCGACAGGAGCCGCTATCTCGAACCCAGCGTTCGACGTCGCTCCCGTGAGCTTCGCGGCACTCGTGGCGATGAACGCTGCAGACATGGGGGCAACCTTCAACGTGCCCGAGCTCTCGGACCTGGCAGGAGAACTCGCCGACGCGGTGGCCGCAACCTTCGACGCGAACCGAGGGACGTGGGTCGACCAGCTCGGCGATGGCACACCTGCCGGAGATGACGACGTCATCGACGCGCTCTTCGGCCTCTTCGTCGATCAGCGGCCAGCGGCGCTGGCAACCGTCGCCGATTCGCTGAGGAGCGACCGCCGGCTCGCTGCACCCTTCGGCCCCTGCGCCGTCAGTCGGTCCCATCCTGGCTTCGACGCCACCGGCTACTGGCGTGGGCCGCAGTGGCCGCACCTCACCTACCTGATGGCGCTCGCCTGTCGGGCTGCAGGACTCGACGACGAGGCTGCGCTCGCTGACGACGGCTTGCTCCGCGGAGCCGTCCACTCGACCTTCGGCGAGTACATCGACCCGTTCACCGGTGCCGCACTCGGCGCCCATCCGCAGAGTTGGACCGGACTGGCCATCGTCCACGCTGCCCACCGAGACCGCACTGCGCCGTGAGGGAGCGAGGACGGTGCTCGAGTACCCCTCGGTAGAGTGAGGGAACCGTTCGGTCCAAGAGGAGAACCCATGCACCGTCGCTCCATTCGCTCCATCGTCGCCGCCACTGCCCTCGCCATCGCTGTGAGCGGGATCGCTGCGGTGAGCCCTACGGGGGCCACGGCGAAGCCGACGATGTACCACGTCGCCCTCGGCGACTCCTACGCAGAGGGCTACCAACCCGGCTACCCCGCCAGCCAACTCGAGACCTTGCACGGCTACAACAACCAGGTCGATGCGCTGCTCAAGCCCAAGCACCCCATGACGCTCGAGAACTTCGGTTGTGGTGGGGCGACGACCTCCTCCATCCTCAACGCAACGAGCTGCCCGGCCTACGCCGCCAACGGGGTCCACTACCCGACGACGACCCAAGCCGCCGCCGCGCTGGCCTTCATCGCTGCGCACCCTGGCCAGATCGGACTCATCACGATCTCCATCGGCGGGAACGACTTCGACAACTGCATCGGCCAAGCCGACCCCATCACCTGCGTGGGCAACGCCATGACGCCGATGAAGGACAACGTCGAGACGCTGGCCAGCGAGCTGCGTGCAGCAGCGGGGCCGAACGTGCCGATGATCGCGACCACCTACCCCGACGTCGTGCTCGGTGAGTGGGTGGCCACCCCTCCGAACGTCGACTTCGCCAAGCTGTCGATCACGGCGTTCAGCCTGCTCATCAACCCGAACCTCTCGGCCGCGTACGCCGCCTCCAACGTGGCCTTCGTCAACGTGACCTCGGCCACGGGGGCGTTCACGCCGTTGACGACCACGACCACCCTCGCGCCCTACGGCAAGATCCCGACGGCCGTCGCCAAGGTGTGTACGCTCACCTGGTTCTGCTCGAAGGGTGACATCCACCCGAAGCCAGCTGGCTACACGCTGATCGCGAAGCTGGTCGCCGCCGCTTACGCCAAGTTGGTCAAGTAGGACTCAGGCCCCGAGGGTTCGGAAGAATCCCTCAGGGGCGACCACGTCGTCACGGGTGAGGTCGGCAATCGACGCCTTCCCGAGACCCAGCAGCGTGGCGTCGATGCCGTTGCGGAGCACATCGAGGACGTTCTCGACGCCGGCCTGGCCATTCGCTGCCAGTCCCCAGAGGTAGGCGCGACCGATCATCACCGCGTCGGCGCCGAGCGCCAGCGCCTTCACCACGTCGCTGCCGCGTCGCACTCCGCCGTCGAGCAGGATCTCAATGTCGCCGCCGACGGCGTCGGCGATCGCCGGGAGAGCCCGCAACGGGCTCGGCGTTCCATCCAGGTTGTTGCCGCCGTGGTTGGAGACCGAGAGCGCTGTGGCACCACAGTCGACGACCCGCTTGGCATCGTCGACTCGGCACACGCCCTTGACCATGAACGGTCCATCCCACTGGGCCCGGAGCCAAGCGAGGTCCTCCCAGGTCGGCAGGGCCGACTGCATCCACTCGTAGTAGGCCCCGAAGAAGGTCGGTGCCTTGGCGCCGGGAGCAGCCATGTTGGGGGTGGTGAGATCGGGCAGGTGCCCACTCTTCACGAAGTCCCAGAACCACCGGGGGCGAGAGAGCGCCTGCGGTGCGAGTTTGACCATGGTCTTCAGGTCGAGCTTCTCGGGGATCCACGGACTCCCCCAGTCCCGGCCGTTGGAGAAGGACCAGTCGAGCGTGACGATGATGCCGGTCGCACCGGCAGCCTTGGCCCGCTCCATACGGTGGACGAGGGTGTCCTTGTCACCAGCCCAGTACATCTGGAACAGCACCTTGTCGTTGGCCGCCGCCACCTCTTCGATCGACTTCGATGCGAAGGACGACAGGCCCATTGCGAGGCCTCGGTTCGCGGCAGCCCGAGCGACGGCGACCTCTCCGTCGGGGTGCACCGCCTGGACGCCGGTCGGTGAGATCACGACCGGCATCGACACCTCGTGACCGAGGATGGTGGTCGCCATGTGGCGCTCTCGGGGCAGGTTCGCCATGTGCGGCGCGAACCCCAGTTGATCGAAGGCGGTGAGGTTGTCCGCGGAGGACAACCCCTTCTCGGCGCCTGCGATGAGGGCGCCGTAGACCGATGCCGGGAGGCGCTTCTCCGCTCGTCGCTGCGCAACGGCAACCGTCTCGAACCAGGCGTTCCCCACCAGCACTCCTCTCGTAGCCTTCGCAGATGCTACCGGGCAGTTCAGCCTCGCCTCACGACGAGGTCGTCAGTGGAGCGTGGTCTTCGTCGACGTCTGCGCGGGGGCGATGTGGGGGGACCCGCTGAAGCGAGCAGCGAAGGTGATGGTGCCCTTCGTCGAAAGGACGGTCCGACACTGCGCGTAGTCAGCGGTGGTGATCGCCACCGCTGTGCAGCCCTTCAGTTGCGACGAGCCCTTGAGGAACGCCACGGTGCCGCTCCCTTCGCTCGGTTGCACACGAGCGGTGAGGGTCACGTCGTTCGCCGTCCCCACCTTGACCGTCGTCACCGAGAGCTGCACCGAGGCGGACTCGCGAACAACGGTGACGACCACGTGCGGCGCCACCGATCCCGCCACGACCCCGCCACCTGAGAACGTGGCCCCGACGCTCAGGGCGCCGAGTGCCGACCAGGTCACCGTGCAGGTTGCCACCTTGGTCGTAGAGACTCCAGCCGTACATAGCGTGGTTCCACCAACGGTGAACGTGACGGCTCCCGGTGCGGTCTGATCGATGGCGCTGACCGTTGCCGTCAACGTTGCGATTCCGCCGTAGACGACGGTGGTGCTCGGCGAGACGGTGATCTTGGTCGTGCTCGGCACCATGGTGATGGTGAGGACTTGACTCCCCTGCGATACGAGGTGCCGGGCATCACCGTTGTAGGTCGCACCAATCGTGTGGGCGCCGAGTGCCGACCAGGTCGCCGTGCACTGGGCCATCGACCCCACGAGCGTCACCGCGCTGCACCCAGCGAGTACTCCTCCACCATCGGTGAAGGACACCGTCCCGTAGGCCCCTGCTGGGGCCACCGTGGCGGTGATCGTCACCGCAGTACCCACCGGGGCAGACGTCTTCGAGAGCGACACTGAGGTGGTCGTTGCCACCGGCGGAGCGATGACCGTCACCGTGATGGTGGTCGACGACGCGAGGTGCCCGCTGTCACCGCTGTAGGTGGCGGTGATGGTGTGGTCGCCAACCGCCAACGAGGGCGTGGTGCACGTCGCAGTTGCGGCGACGATGAGGACGGCGCCGCACCCAGTGAGCGTGGTCGCAGCATCGGTGAAGGCGACAGTACCGGTGGCATCGCTCGCGCTGATGGTTGCGGTCAAGGTGGCCTGGTGGCCGGTCACGACGACGGTCGGAATCGTGCCGAGGGAGATGCTCGTCGCCAACGGTGCTGGCGTGACGGTGACCGACGTCGTCTGCAGCGAGCTGCCATAGCTCCCGTCACCAGAGTAGAGCGCGGTGACCGTGTCGGCCCCAACGGCGAGCGTCGTCGTCGAACAGGTCGCCACTCCACTGACCAACGCCGCCGCGCCGCAATTCGGGATCGTCACGCCAGCGACGGAGAACGCGACGGTTCCCGTTGCTTGGAGTGGGGTCACCGTCGCCGTGAGGGTCACCGACGTTCCACTCTCCGCCGACGTCGGGGCTGCGGTCAACGCCGTCGTGGTGCTGAGCGCTTGGACGAGCACCGTGGGGCTCGTGGTCAAGGCAACCGGAGCGACGTCGCTCGGAGACTCGGTGACGATGAAGCTCGACGAACCCGCCGTCGTCGGTGCGGTGACCGGTACGGATGAGGTGCCGTAGCCAATCGTGACCGTCGCTCCCGGGGCGAGGTTCAGGTCGGTCACGACGATGGTCCCGCTCGAAACCGACAAAGTTCCAGCGGACGTCGTCACCATTCCCGCCCCTGCGGCGGTCGTTGGCGCCGTCCATCCTGATGGGACAGCGACAGTGATCGTTCCATCGGCGATACCCGTTAACGGCGCGGCGTAGGTGAAGGTGAGGTTCGTCTGCGACCCGGCGGTCACCGATGGAGGTGACACCTTCGCCGATCCTGCTCCGGCAGCGCTGACCGGTGCGCTGCACAGCGCCGTCACGACTTTGTCGGCATTGGGCGACCCAACGCCGGTCACCCGGTCCCATCCAACGCCAGCGGTGTAGGTGCCGTTGGAACCGGAGGTCACGTCGTTGGTCATCCCCGCCGTGCGCTGGGCGTAGAGCGTTGGGTTGATGAACCCCACAGCGCCGCATCGCTGGACGGCGGCGAGCACGATGGACGCCCACAGCGGCGTCGAGAGCGAGGTGCCGCCGATGCCCGTCGACGTCCCGCACCATCCGAGGCAGTGCGGCGTGTCGTAGATCGTGTATCCAGGAGACCCCGCGAGCGCGGCCACATCCGGCGTCGCTCTGCGGAAGCCGTTGAGGCCGAGGTAGGTCGAGGTTGTCGACGACGTATTCACCGGCGCACAGGCAGTCGTGGATCCGAGCGCTGCTGCCTGGTAGCACGGAGCCACCCAGAGCTTCGAGTTGCCCCCTCCAGATCCACTCCAGGCCGTCTCATTCGGCGGCGACACGTAGGCGGACAACGTGGTCCCACCAACGGCGGTGACGAACGGTTGCGACGATGGATCCGAGATGAGGTTCGTCCCAGCAGTTGTTCCACCACAGGTGGAACCGAAGTCTCCACTGGCCGCCAGCACGGTCTGTCCCTGCAAGGCTGCCGCCTCGAACACCGTGTTCTCCGACTGGGTGAACGATGGGTTGCTCGTCAACGAGTTCTCGCAGAAACTCCACGAGGTCGAGATCACCGACGCCGTGTCGTCAGCCACGAATTGGTTGAAGCTCGACAGGATGCCTGCGGTGGAGTTCGGGCTGGCGTAGTCGATGAGGGTGGCGCCGGGCACCAGTTCTTGGACGACCTCAATGTCCGAGGTCGCCTCGGTCTGGGCGTCCCCGCCGAGGGCATCGGCTCCGCCCAATGGCGCGTCCTCAACCTTGAGCGTGGGAGCGATGCCGTAGCAGGTGTCGAAGGTTGCCACGTCCGACGTGGAGTACTGGGCCACCTCTTGGACCGCGATGGTTTGACCAGTGCCGAGCGACCCACTCGTCGGGATGGCTGACAGGTTGTACGCCGTCGCGAGGCCAATCGCATTCGCCGATTCGTTCACCGCTGATGGACATGCCTTGGGAATGGTGGGTCGAGCGGTGGTGCGTGGCGCCCGGCCAGTCTCAACGATCGATGGCACCGCGTAGACGGCGCTGTCGTCAACGGTGACGCCGGCGACCAACGACGAGAGCGCGCTAGGAACTACTGGCGGCGTCGCATTGGAAATGCGAAATCCACTGGGCGTCGCGACCGAGCGCAGCGAGAAGGTGAACGCCCGCTCGACGGTGCTCGTCGATCCAGAGACTGGGAGGAGGAGGCGATTCGTGGCAACAGGACCGACGGTCAACCCCTCTCGACGGAGTGCCGTCGAGACCGCAGCGACCGTCGCTTCAGTCGGTGCGAAGGTCTGCATGAATGCTCCTCGAGCGAGGAGCGGATGTCCCGGTGCAACGGCGCCGAGTTCCACTTGGCGAACGAGGGCGTTGAACTGCGCCTCGTTTCGGAGGCGGAGAGCCAGCAGTGCATGGACCGGTGTCGTCGTCGGCACCGCCGTTCCAGTTCCAGTCCCTGGAGCGGCGACTCCTCGAGATCGCGCCGCATCGGCGCTCCCAGCCGCGGCCACCTGGAGCATCGTCGCCACGAGGAGGGCAATCGCGAAACCGCCCGCGGCGCGGCGCGGCGACGTGGCGCCGCGACCTCGCTGAGCGATGGTTGCCATGGTCGAACCATAGCCGGCAGATTCCTCCGTTCCCCTGCGCACTCATGGAGTTCTCAGGTCAACTAGGTTCGGCCCGTGCAGATGGATGCAAAGTGCAGGGCTGAGTGACGCTCGTAACCGAGAATTGGCTCATCGGCGTCATCTTGGCCGTCCTCGGTCTCGCCGTTGGTTCCTTCCTGAACGTCGTCATCCACCGAGTGCCTCGGAATCTCTCGGTGATTCGACCGAGATCGTCGTGCCCCCAGTGCCGCCGGACCCTCTCTCCCGTCGAGAACATCCCCGTGCTGTCGTGGATGCTCCTGCGTGGTCGCTGCCTTGGCTGCAAGGCACCCATCTCGTTCCGCTACCCACTCGTGGAGCTCGGCACCGCGATCTGCTTCGTCGCCACCTACGCGCGATTCGGACGAGACTGGATTCTCCTCCCGTTTGAACTCGGCATGGCAGGGATGATCGCGCTCGCCGTCATCGATGCAGAGCAACTCGTGCTCCCGAAGCGCATCGTGTGGATCCACCTCGGCTTGGTGGCGGGAACCATGGCGCCAGTAGCGATCGCGACCCAGCGCCTTGGGGCACTCGGAACCGCTGTCGGGGTCGCGCTCGCTTGGTGCGGAGCGTTCTACGCCATCAACGCTGCAGCCCCCCGCCTCCTCGGCTTCGGCGACGTCCGCTACAGCCTGGTCCTCGGCCTCCTCCTCGGCTGGATGAGCATTCCAACCGCCCTCGTTGGGTACTTCCTCGCCAACCTCGTCGGCGTCCTCGTGACGGTCGTGCTGCTCGGCCTCAAGAAGACCACGAGGGACACGCCCCTCCCCTACGGCACCTACTTGAGCGTGGGCACGATGCTCGGCATCTGGTTCGGCGCAGATCTCCTCCACGCCATCGGTCACTGACGAAGCTCAGGCCAGGTTCTGCAAGATCTCGTCAGGGTGGATGGAGACCGCGAGCGCATCGTCCAGCGTCACCGTCTTCGAGCGAACGAGATCCGCCAAGCTCATCTCCAGGGTGCACATACCGTCTCGTTGCCCCGTCCGCATCAAGTTGGCGATTTGGTTCGACCGACCGTCTCGAATGAGGTTCTTCACCGGTGGGGTCCCCACGAGCACCTCGAACGCCGCCGTGCGTCCCCCCGAGCGACGTCGGACGAGGCGCTGGCTGGCGATCATCGAGATGGTCGACGCGATCTGCGAGCGCACGACGTCGTGTCGACCTTCAGGGAAGGCATCGATGAGCCGATCGATAGCTTGGGGGGCGTCGTTGGTGTGCAGGGTCGCGAAGACCAAGTGTCCCGTCTCCGCCAGAGTGAGGGCGATCGCCATCGACTCCATGTCCCGGAGCTCACCGATGAGGAGGACGTCGGGATCCTCACGCAGCGATGCCCGCAGCGCTCGTTCGAAGGACGGCGTGTCTCGACCCACCTCTCGCTGGAGAATGGTGGCCTTGCGGTCGACGTGCACGAATTCGATTGGATCCTCGATCGACAGCACCGCAACTGCTCTCGTCTCGTTGATCTTCTCGATCACGGCTGCGAGCGTGGTGGACTTGCCGACACCGGTGGGGCCGGTGACGAGGACCAGTCCTTGAGGGAGTTCTGCTGCCCTTCGGAGCGCAAGGGGTATCCCGAGTTCATCGAAGGACGGGATGGCCTGCGGGATGAACCGGATGGCGAGGGCGGTTTCACCACGCTGCACGAAGGCACTGCACCGCAGCCGCGCGGTGTCGCGCCAGCTGAGGGCGAAGTCCACATCTTTGTGCAGGGCGAAGATCTCGCGCTGCTCCGGGGTCAGGAGTCCTCGGACGAATGCGGTGATCTTCGGTCCCGAGAGCGGCTTAGCCCCAGGGATGGGCTCCAGGCTGCCGTCGAGTCTCCGCCGTGGCGTCGCCCCTCCGACGAGGAGGAGATCGGTAGAGCCTTCGGCGTGTAGCTGATCGAGGTACGGCTCAATCGCCGTGAGGTCGGGGGTGAATTCAGCCAACGTGTTCCCTTCAACGGGTTGAGCGTCGTGGCGCTCGAATTCGAAGTACGGTCCAGACGCGACTCGACCCGGCCACTACGGCCGGGTCGAGTGCGTTCACATCAGTGGTGTGATCAGCTGACAGCCGAGCACCCGTTGTAGCCGAGGCCACCTTGGAAAGCGTGGGCGTGGCCATCAGGGGTGTAGACGATGACGTCACCAGGCGACAGCGTCTGCGATGAGCCGTAGGTGGACTGGCTCGCACCGGTGGCGAGGCCGATGAAGTAGTGGCCAGGCGAGGCAGGCCAGCTCTGCAGCTGCGCGTAGTTGGAGCCACCCTTCACCAGGAGCTGAGCCTGTGAGCCATCGGAGTAGTTGTTGGCCGGCGTCGCACCAGACTCGAAGGCGATAGGGGTGGGGGACTGCGCGTTGTACGCGGTCACTGCAGTCTGCACGGCCTTGGCGTCTGACTTGCAGGCACTGACGGCACTGTTCGAGGTCACGTTGCCGACGGCGAGCACGACGATCGTGGCCAAGATGCCGAGCACCACGATCACGATCAGCAACTCAATCAACGTGAACCCATGCTCACGGTTGTCACGACGGCGCTCAACGGCACCAGAAAACTTGGTCATTGTTTCTCCATCTTCCCCTGACGAACCGTCAGTATCACTGCTATCGGTGAGGACTGTACACCAATCGACCGTCGATGTCCGGTCAGGAAAACTATCTTCGTCAGCTCGGCTCGTCCCAGCTGTCGATGGTTATGTTCTGGCCACAGGTGGTGATCGTGGTTGCCGAGCAGTTGCCGTTTCCGCTGCTATCGAAGTCGTTGTAGGCGACTACCGCCGTTAGGTACGGGTTGGAGGTGCACGCTCCGTCGAAGGACAGCGTGACCGGCCCCGACGTGGTCACCGACTGCGACAACGTGATGGTGTTCCCCGTAGGGTCGATGCTCACGATCAACGCTCCGGCAGCGAAGGGCCCTTGCCCCGTGGCCAGGATCATCCCGGCGTTGAGCGACGCGAGGTTTGAGCTCGAGACGGCAACGGTTGCGCTCGGAGCACTCGAGGTTCCATTCGTCGTGCCGTTGATGGCGACGCTCGGCACTGCGGGGCAGGCGTCGAAGGTGATGGTCCGCGAATTCGCCGACGTCTCGTCGGTGTTGATCGAGCAGTAGACCGTGACCTGCTGGGACACTCCTCCGCTCACGGTTGGTGCGGGAGCAATCGAGCTCGTAATGGGCCATCCGGGACACGTGGCGAAGGTTTGGCTCGGCTGGTAGCGGTACCGAAGGTCCTGCATGCGAATCTGCACTGCGGCATTGGCTGCGTAGCGGAAGTTGAGGGAATTCGAGGATTGCGTCGCCTGGAACAGGCCATTGCCGGTCCACGACAGCAAGGCCATCACGATCAAACTGCCGACCAGCATGAAACCGAGGGCGAGCAGCAGCGTCGCTCCGCGACTATCTCGCTCTTTCGTGGCTCGGCGCGTCATTTGGTCGGCGTGAAGGGCCAAGTATTCCCCGAATACTGGGCCTGGGTTGGCGAGTTCGTGAGGTTCGGAGAAGCTGCCGTGATCTGTCCGGTGATGCTCTGCGTCCCAGGACTCGAGGTGTAGGTGACGGTGCAACTCACCGAACCTGCGCTCGTCGGGGTCAAATTCGAACATTCGCTCAACACGGTGCTGTTGGACTTGATGGAGATCCGTAGCGCCGAATCAAAGGATGCGTTGAAGGGACTCACGCTCTCGGTCAAGGTGTACGAGTAGCTCGTGCCCGTGTTCGGCAGGTACGAGGCGGTCAAGGTTGGCGTCCCTTGCCGCATACTCAGGGCGAGGGTGCCCGGACTCGGCGTTCCGGTGACGGTGTTGCTATCAGCCAAGGTCACCGACAGCGAGGTGGCCGAAACCGGGAGGAACGACGCCAAGGTGCAGGTGTACGTGGTCTTCGCCCCAGGACCAGTGGGCACCGAGGACACCGTCGTCGTGTTGCACGGTACCGTTTGCCCCCCTGCCTTCCAGGTCGGCAATGCGCCATCGGTCGTTCCGGTTGCCGTGGTCGTGAACGTGACCGCCGTCGTCCCGTACGTGTAAGGACCAGGAGTGGAGGCCGTCGGCGTCGTGAGCGTGACGGTCTGCTTGGAAATGGTGATGGCTCCAGTCGTTCCCGACTTGGCGTTGTAGTTCGCATCCCCGCTGTAGGCCACGGTGATCGTTCCGTAACTTGCCGTGCCAAAAATCGCACAGGTCGCCTTGCCGGTTCCATCGAGGGTCACCGAAGTGCTCCCCCCGGCCGAACCGAGTGCGGGTTGCGTGAAGGATGGACTGAGAGACGTTCCCGCCGCGCTCGCTAGCTGATTGAACGTCACGGAGTTCGACGTGACGGAGACGACCTTGGTCCCCACGGCGAATCCACCGCTGGTCCCGGCGAGGACCATCCCTGCAGCAACCTGGGTTGATGGGTCAACCCCAGTGAAGGTCATGGTGGCGCTGTTGGCGCTCACACTGCCCCCGGTCAACGACACCGAACCACACCTGAGCGTTCCGCTCGATGAGGTGAAGGTGACGGTGCCCGTCGGCACCGCCCCTGAGGGAGCTGCTGCAATCGTCGCAGAGACGCTCACGGTGCTCGGGTAGGTTCCACTCGTCGTCGTCGTTGGCGTGACGGTCATCGTCGGCGTGAATTTGTTGATGGTGACCCCAGGCGCCGACGAACCCGACGCCGATGCCGAGCCCGCGTAGTTCGTATCTCCGGAGTAGGTCGCCACCAAGGTCGTGTACGAAGACGGCGTCGAGAGCGTGCAGCTCGCCGATCCAGTGGTGACCGTGAGGCCAGAGCAGCCCGCGATCACGGTGCCGCCGCTCGAGACGGTCACCGTTCCGCCGTCTGGCACAGGGCTCACCGTGACGCCCAGACTGACCTGGGTCGGGTAGGTCACGGAGCCATTGGCGACCGATACCCCACCTGAAGTCACCTTGAGCCCGGTCACCGTCGGCGCAGGCGTCACGGCCACCGAAGCAGTCGCGGGCGAACTGGGCGCGAGGAAGAGTCCTGCGGCGTCTGGGGTGTAGGTCGCCGTTACCGATGGGGTGCCCACCGGCAGTGTGGTGACGGTGCAGCTCGCGCTCCCGGTGGAGCTGACGGGAAGGTTGGTGCAGGAACTGGGAATACCTGACCCCGAGAGCGTCACCGTTCCGGCGTTCACCTGCTGGCGCACGGCGAGCGGGGACACCGGGCTGACCTGTGCCGTGAGGAGCACCGGAGCGCTGTAGGACGACGACGAAGGCGCAGCCACTACTGAAATCGACGTCGCTTCGTTGAGCACGTAGGTCACCGTCTGGGTTGCGGCACCCTTTCCGTTACTCGCCGTAATCGACAAGGTGTACGTCCCGAGGTCCAAGTTGGCGTGCGGCACGAGTGAGGCAACGCCGTTGCCGTTGTCCGTGAAGGAGAACATCGACGTGCAATTCGCGCCCAACTGGTTGGTGCAACTCGTGAGCGTGAACGTTGGCACCGGCCACGCCAGTGCTTGGAAAGTGAGTGGTTGAGAGTTCGGCGACGTCACCGTCGTTGAGGTCGCTGGCGGCAGGCTCGGTGCGGCCACCCCGGTCAAGCCGTAGTTCGAGACCGGGAAGGAGAGGGACTTCGAGAGGCACTTCGGCCCCGGCGTGGGGTAGGTCGCACATGCGGGGCCGGTCGCGGTGATGGTGATGAGTTGGGTGTGGACGATCGCATTGCTCGGACAATTCGAGACGAAGGTCGACCCATCGAAGTATGAGATCGCAGAGATGCCAACGGTGTAGCCAGACGGCGGGGCGGGCGCGGTCACCGTGTACGTCGACAACGTGGCGCAGGGAACGAACGCCGTATTGGCCTGCAGCTGAATCTGCGTCGTGGCGATCTGCGCGTACTGATCCAGCGTGGTGTTGAGGGTGTTGAGCACCTTCACCTCGGCTGAGTCCGTGAAGGTGGCGCCAAAGGCACTGAGCAGCGAGACGGAGACGATCGCCATCAGCACCATGGCGAGGAGCAACTCGAGGAGGGTATCGCCTCGGTCGGACCGTCGATCGTTGCCCTCGACCACCACTACCGGGTGCTCACCAGGCGAAGACTGCGTCATCCGACGTCGAGCGTGCCGTTCCCGATGAAGGAGAGCGACTGAACGACCATGTACTTCGCCGTGAGCAGCCCTGCCTGGCCGATGACGACCTGCTGGTTCGGCACGTAGATGCCCCCGAGGTAGACGCCAGTTCCGTTACCAGTCGACGTCACTCGACCACCGTGGCCAATCGGTCCCGGGCGGTGACCGCCGGGTCCCGCAGGTGCGGTCGTCGTCGAGATGAGCACCTGACTCGTCGCTGATGCGTTGGGGTCCCAGATCGAGAGGCCTTGGTAGTTCGCACCGTTCCACGATCCGAGCCCCTGCAGCGAGACCGCTCCAGAGGTGGCGATGTTGAATCCACCGTTGTTCGGCATCACGTAGAAGAGTGCGCCACCAGATGCAGAGGTGGCCACGCTGGCGTTACCGAACACCGAGAAGGAACCTTGGGTACCCTCAGTCGCTCCGTGGTCGCAGCCCAAGGGGCCGTGGGGGCCGAAGGCAGACGGGTCTGGACCGGGGTTGCACGGGGCTGCTTGGCCAAGGAACCCAGGTCCTGCTGGACCTGCCGGCCCGATGCCCTTCCACCAGTGATCGTGATCATCAGGCCTCGCCGAACATGCCCCTCGTGTGAGGTTCGAGATGTTGCCGAGGAGGTAGATGGTGCTCCCGAAGGTGACCGAAGCGTTCTGACCCGCTTCGAAACCATCGGCGAAGTACACCTCGCTCCCCGAGGTCGACGGCGTGTCGAAGACGACGGTGCTCGAACCTTCGACGTTGAAGAGTCCCCCAGCTGCACCCGAGGATGCGCCGAATTGGTAGCTGCCGCCACCGGTGTAGGTGAAGTCGTAGGTCTGATTCGCTGCCGGCTTGCCCAGTCCAGCGCACGCACTGCTCGGCGAGTTCGTGCCGAGTCCGTACACACCGTTAGCGAAGAGCCCCGGGGCCAAGAGGTACCGGCCATTGGTTGCATCCCACGCGCAGGTTCCATTGACGGTCGCCGTCGGCGCGGTGACCGAGGGAACTGCAGTCGTTGCACCGGAGGCCAGTGGGTCCGTCACTTGCGCATCGAGGGTCGCCCCGTTGATCTGCGAGGTCGCACCGGTCGTTGAATTGGGGACCGTCACGATCGGGTGGGCAGGTGGCCCGAACGGCTTTCCTGGTCCCGAGCGAGCACCGGGTCCATGCCCGGGGCCACGAACACCGTGGATGCGTGGCGCCGCCCCAGCATCGAGCACCACGGCTCCGTCGCACGCAGCGTTCACGGCGATATCGCCTGCCCCAGCGGCCACGTTCAAGACGGATCCAGCACCGAGGTGCAGGAGGACGGGGTTACACGTCGTTCCGGCGGTACCCTGCGCAGCCGGGTAGTTCGCCCCGAGCAGGATCAACGGCGAGGTGGTGGCCGTTGGAGGAGCAGGCGTGATGCCTCCGGGCTGGATCCCGCTGACGCTCCCGGTTGCTCCGAGCGTCGTCGTCGTAGTACTCGCCGTCGTCGAAGGCTGGTTCACACCCGCCGGCGTGTAGGTCGAGAGCGCAACGGTGATGGTGCTCGCAGTTGCCGCGTGGTTCGCCACGTCGCTCGAGCCATCGACCGGGGCGGTCACCGAGGTGACGTACCCAGAAGCAATCCATGAAATCGCCTTGCCGCTCGATCCGGTGCTGGCGGTCTCGTTCGCCAGACAGCTCGCCGCAGTGTTGTCAGGCGCGCACGCGATCGACAACTGGGCTGCGGGCTCCGTCGCCAGACCGGTCAACATCGTCGTCGACTGGGCAGGCGTCGACGTGTTGTCAGCAGCGATGCAGTAGTTCCTGATCAGGGCGTAGGGTGCGGATCCATTTGGTCCCGAGCCAACTTCGACATATCCGACGAAGTCACCATTGGACTGCGTGAGGGTGAGGAACTGAGTTCCCTCATTCGCGCAGAAGCCAGCATCGCCTCCAGCGAGTTCGGTGGGCGAGATCTCGGACGCGCCCTGCACGTCTGCGATCAGCTGCTGCTCGTCGATGGTCGAATTGGATGTCCCGTTCATCTGGGATGACACTGCGGCCTGCGTGGCGAACGCCTGAAGGAGCCCAAGGCTGATCGCTCCAACCAGCAGTGGGGTGATCAACATGGTGATCAAGAGCTCGAGGAGCGACATTCCCCGTTCGTCACGCTTCTGCATGGGAGACATCCTAGGACAAACATTGCTACGACTGCGGCTCAGTGGGAATTGCAACGATTTTCCTCAGTGCACCTGGCTGTAGACGCCGTACATCGCCGAGACGAGTGCGATGGCGACGAATCCCACGACGACGCCAACGCCGACGATCACGAGTGGCTCGAAGAGCGACGTGAAGTGCTTGATGCGCTGGTCGAGCTCCCGCTTGAAGTAGTTGGCAGCCGTCTCCATCTGCTCGTTGAGCGTGCCAGTCTCTTCGCCAACCCGGAACATCTGCTGCGCCGCTGACGGGAAGAGACCAGTTTCAGCGAGTGGCCCTGCGATCCCTTGGCCCTCCATCATCTGGGTTCGAATCTGCTCAATCCCTCGGCGGAAGACGATGTTGTTCGCGCAGTCGGCAGCGACGGTCAGCGCTTCAGGCAGGGGCACGCCGGTGTCGATCATCGACGCGAGCACTCGACTCACCCGCTCCACAATTGCGGTGCGCATGAGATCCCCAACGACGGGCAGTTTCAAGATCGTGGCGTCGAGGTAGGTCTTGGCGGTATCAGACCGCTTGGTCCAGATGTAGAAACCGAAGCAACCGAGGATGAAGAGGGCGATCACCCACCAGTAGGTTCCCACCAGCGACGAGAAGGTCAGCATGAGGCGGGTCGGGAGCGGCAGCTTGGCGTGCAGCTGTCCGAAGAACACCTGGAACTTGGGCAGCACGAACCCGCAGAGGACGATCACCACACCAACTGCCATGACGAGGACGATGGCTGGGTAGATGAGCGCTGCGGTGAACTGCTTCTTGGCGTCGATGTCGCGCTGGATGTAGTCCGCCAATTGGTTGAGGACTCGGTCGAGGTGACCTGTCAGCTCAGCGGATTGCAAGATGCCCACGTAGTAGTTCGGGAAGACTTCCGGGTGTGCCGCCGCCGCAGCGGAGAACGTCTCGCCTTCGAAGAGGTCATCGATCATCTTGAGCAGCACCTTGCGGAGGCGCTTGTCCTCGGTCTCACCTGCGATGACGGCGAGGGCATCCATGATGGGAATTCCTGCCTTCACGAACACGCCGAGCTGACGAGAGAAGTGCATGACCTCCTCGGGCTCAACCCGGTCGGGGGTGATCTCGTATTTCAGGATGGACGGCTTCTCGACGACTCGAAGTGGTCGGAGCCCCTGAGCCTGGAGCTTCGCCATCGCGATGGCGTTGTCCTTGCCCGAGATGACGCCTTCGAGGCGATTGCTGTCGGAATCGAGTGCGGAGTAGGTGAACTTGGGCATGATCTAGATGGCGTAGATGGATCGGATGACTTCGACGGAGGTCGTCTCGTCTCGGGCGATGAGGGCGACGGCTTCGTCACGCATGGACCGCACGCCCTGTGCTCGAGCGAGCGCTCGCAGCTCCTCTTCCTTCGCCCCCGCCACGATCTCTCGCTTGAGTTCTGGCGTCATTGGGACGAGTTCGTAAATCCCCACTCGACCCTTGAAGCCAGTGTGACCGCAGCTGTTGCAACCGGCGCCTCGGAAGAACGCCGTCTTCTCGGGTCCACCTGCGCTTCGGTAGAACTCCATCTCCTCATCGGTTGGAGCGTAAGGCTCCTTGCACGAGACGCAGATACGACGCACGAGGCGTTGACCCACGAGTCCGATGACCGAGGAGGCGATGAGGAAAGACTCAATACCCATGTCGATGAATCGAGTGAGGGCGCCAATGGCATCGGTTGCGTGCACCGAGGACAGCACGAAGTGCCCCGTCAACGTCGATTGAATGGCAATCCTGGCCGTCTCGACATCTCTGATCTCACCGACGAGCACGACATCGGAGTCCTGTCGCAGGATGGACTTGAGGCCGGTGGCGAAGGTGAGGCCGGCTTGTTCGTTGGTCTGGATCTGGTTGATGGACGGGAAGACGTACTCAACCGGGTCCTCAATGGTCATGACGTTGCGGGCAGTGTCGCTGATCTCGGTGAGCGAGGCGTAGAGCGTGGTGGTCTTCCCGCTTCCCGTTGGCCCAACGCAGAGCACCATTCCGAAGGGGGCCCGGATCAACTTGGAGTACGCAGCGTGGGTATCGGTCGCCATGCCGAGTTCTGCAATCGAGAGCAGCGACTTCGACTTGTCGAGGAGCCGGAGCACGCAGGCCTCACCCCAGATCGTCGCGACGGTCGCCACACGGACGTCGAGCGATCGACCGTCGACCATCGCGGTGAACATGCCGTCCTGGGGACGACGACGTTCGACGATGTTCATCTCGGCCATGATCTTGATGCGGCTGACGAGGCCGAGTCCCATCGACGCCGGGAGGACCAAGACCACCTTGAGCACGCCGTCGACTCGGTTGCGAACACGCACGATGTCGTCTGCTGGCTCGATGTGGACGTCCGAGGCTCCTTCACGCATGGCTTGGGAGAGGATCCGATTCACGACCCGAACGATCGGGGCGTTCTCTGGATCGGCCTCTTGGTTCGCGACCACCGCGGTGCGCTTGCGAGGAGCTTGATCGGCTTCGAACTCTTCGACGATCTCCGCCACGCCCGAGAGCGCGTGGTAGTTGCGATCGATCGCCGATCGAATGTCGCTCGAGCGGGCGACCGAAGCTTCGACCTTCAGTCCACTCGCCTGTGCCAGCAGTCGCATGATGCGCTCGCTCGGTTCAGCGCAGGCCACCACGAGAGCGTCGGGGAGGACCCGCATTGGAAAGACCATGTGCTCCCGAGCGACCTCTTCGGGAACGAGGTCGAGAGCGTCAGCATCGAGTCGTTCACGCGAGAGATCCGTGACCGGGAGATTCGAGAACGCAGCGATGGCTTCAGTGAGGGCATCGGCGCTCACCACTTGATTGGCGACGAGCGACTCGAGGAGCGTGCCGCCAACTTTGACCATCCGGCGATGAGCCTCATCGAGGTGCTGAGCAGTGGCAATGCCCTGCTCAACCAGGTGGTCGTGCAGCGGCGTTGGGACGCGCTGGTTCGTCGAGGATGAACTCTCCGTTTGGGTTTTTGTTGCGGCAATCGTTGACGAGCGGTCACCCTCGCTCCGCTCGGCGACCGGCGGCTGCTGGACTGGTCGACCAGTTCGAGGGTCGATCGTGATTGGTGGTCGGGGGGTCTCGCCTTCGCCAGATGCTGCTGCTGCGGGTTTCACCGACGGACGACCGACGCCCTTGGGCGACGACGGAGCGGCCTTCTCCTTGCGGTTGCGTCCAAATCGAGATTTCTTCGGTTGAGCGAACTGCGCTGCGAGCGCAACCGAAGGTGACACCGGTCGCTCCTCAACCATCGGTGCATCCGCAATTGGCAGGTCGGCGAGGTTCGCCTCCACTGCTGCTTCGGATTCCACGCCGATGGTCGACGGTGATTCGGGGGCTAACCAGACAGGATCAGTGCTGGTCGACACCAGCGGGGGTGTCACCACCGAATCGATCGAAGGAGGCGTCTGGAGCAGCGATGCGTCGGCACCAGCGTCGGCGGCATCGGGAACCGCTCCATCCTCATCGCCCGACGAATCCTGGTCATCGCTGTGGTCGGCAAGACCGGCGAGTTCGGCGACCGAGGCGTGCTCCATCGCTTCGGCGTCATCGTCCTCAGGAGTACCGTCAACACCTTCAGCGGCGATCTGGGCAACGTCATCGGTTGCGGGGTGGGTCGCCTGAATCTGCTCGAGATCGTCGTCGATGACGAGCGCGTCGTCAGCGAATGGATCCGTCTCCTCGTTGGCGGTGACGATCTCGTCAGGAACGGCATGGTCGCGCTCGTCCGTGAACGCCTCGGACTGGCTCGCCGAATCGACGACTCCGTCGACTGAAGCCTCATCCGATGGATCGACCACAACGGAAGCTTCGACTGAATGGTCGTCATCTTCGAGCGTGAGCGGAGAGTCTTCAACCTCAACACCCCGGTCGTCACCGTCGCTCTCGACGGACGGAGGCGAGGACGGGAGTACCTCGGCGACCGAGGCCTGCAGAATCGCTTCCGCCGATGCGAGCAGTTCTGCGAAGCCCAGATCATCACCATCGTCTTCCAGTGAGGTGATCGAGGTGATCGGCTTCGCGTCTTCCTCCGACGTGGCGTCCTCGCCATCATCGGCGAGGAACTGCTCGTGACCGAAGATGCCATGACCGCCGAGCATCGCCCCTTCACCTCCTGCGGCGTCGTCTGATGCAGCGGATCCATGGCCACTGGTCGCCGAGGCCTCGTGAAACTCCAGCGAGCCCGCTTGGGGTTCGAGAGCTTCCGGCGCAGCGAGCTCCTGATCATCTGCCACTTGAGGCAGTTCTTCCATCGCCGGGACGTCGGCGGCCTCGTCGGCACTGGAATCGTGGTCCCCGGCACTGCTGAGCAGGTCCGCTTGGGGTTCGAGAGCTTCCGGCGCAGCGAGCTCCTGATCATCTGCCACTTGAGGCAGTTCTTCCATCACCGGGACGTCGGCGGCCTCGTCGGCACTGGAATCGTGGTCCCCGGCACTGCTGGGCAGGTCCGCTTGGGGTTCGAGAGCTTCCGGCGCAGCGAGCTCCTGATCATCTGCCACATGAGGCAGTTCTTGGTCCTTCAGAGCATCATCTGTCTGAGATGCGGAATGCGTGGCCTCTTCGACCGTGTCGGCGTCCGGCAGCGATCGCTCAACACCCTCGCCGTCGGCGACTAGCGCCTCAGTCATGGCCTCATCCATGGCGACGGAAGCCAGAGGTTCTTCCTCGGTTCCGTGATCGCCACCACCGTCAATGGACTGGAGGTCACCCTCGAGTGCGAGAGGAGGCTCGAGGACCAGTTCCCAGAGGTTCTTCTTCACCTTGCGCGTAGAGACCACGGTGAATCCCTGCGCTTGGGCATCCGCAATCGCTTTCGCGACTTCGGCGTCTTGGCGCTGGTGCTTCTTCTTACGGGGGCGCGCTGGGAGGACCACCTCGACCGGTTCAGGGTCGGCGATGACGAGTGCTTCGTCGGTTCGCTCGTTGGCGATGGTCATAATCCCGTGGTTCCTCAGTTCGCACGCAGGCTCGGCCGCAACCAAGCAGCCCGACGCCGCATCACCGACACCGAGAGCGCCAGCAATCGAGCAGCCGCACCACAAGACAGCGGATGAGTAGCAATGCTCCGATCCTATACCGGCACCCCCTTTCGTTCCCCGGCGGCAACCAGACCGTTCGCGACGTAGCATGACCCGACTGCCCGAAGGAGGCCACCATGGCGAAGACGGTGATGATTACTGGTGCCGGTTCAGGATTCGGACGGGGAGCGGCGTTGGCCCTGGCCGAGCGTGGCCACACGGTCTACGCCACCACCGAGACCGATGCCCAGGCCGCCGAACTCGCCGAGGCTGCCCCGCAGCTCATCGTCGAGCGCGTGGACATCACCACGAACGACGTCGCCAAAGCCGCTTCGTGGCCGATCGACGTGCTCATCAACAACGCCGGCGCTGGCCAGACTGGACCCCTCGCTGATGTCGACCTCGCCCGGGTCCGTCGTCTCTTCGACGTGAACGTGTTCGGGACCATGGCCATCACCCAAGCGGTCCTCCCCCAGATGGTGGCTCGGGGAAGTGGCCGGATCATCGTGGTCTCCTCGATTGCGGGTGTCGTCGCTGGTCCAGCCTTCGGCCCCTACTCCATGACCAAGTTCGCCCTCGAATCCTTCGGCAAGACCCTGCGGGGCGAGTTGGCAGGCCAAGGCATCGACGTCACCCTCATCAACCCTGGCCCCTACCTCACCGGCTTCAACGACCGGATGGCCGACTCCATGTGGGAGTGGTTCTCCGAAGACTCGCTCAGCGCGCCGTCGACGCCGCTCTTCCAGATGATGCGGCAGTTCGTCACCGAGGGCCAAATGGATCCCCAAGAAGTCGTCGACAAGCTCGTCGAGCTCGTGGAAGCCGACACCACCGCTGAGAACAACTTCGTGCCGGAGCACATCTTGGGCGGCCTCCCGGACGCGCCGATCAACTAGGACCCTTCACTTCGTGGGCTCGAGCGAGCACGCTGCAGACATGAAGAAGCCTGCAGCAGTTCTCCTCATCGGTGCCGTACTCATCGGCGCGGGTGTGGTGCCAGCCAGCGCGATCCCGGCACGAACGGCAGCGGTCCCTGCAATCTGGCCGAGTGCATCCGCCCCGTGGCGTACCGCTGCCCAGACCGCCGTCAGTTACGCCGGCCGTCTGGGGTTCGCCCACCCCGTTCTCATCCGCTACCTGACCACACCGTCGACCGCCACCATGACGATTGCGCCCCAGCGTGGCGGACCGACCACGGTCATCAGCGAACAGTTCCGGAGTGGACGCTGGTTCGTCACCGGGACTGCGGCCTCCACGATCCACGTGGCAGACCCCGCACCTGGCCAGTGGATCGGGAGCACCATCAGGTTGCGCGGTTGGGCTCAGGGCTTTGAGGGGCAACTCCGAGCCTTCGCCATGAGCGGGGGTGTCGTCGTGGCAGAAACCGTCGCCCACTGCGGAGCAACGAGCCTCGGGCCGTTGACCGCCACGTTGCCGGTCGGGACTCACCCCGGGTCTGCGGTCGTGCTCTACGTCGAAGAGCGATCAGCTCGAGATGGCTCCACCATTGCCGCCTCGGTCATCGCAACCGTCGGGATTGCGCTCACCTGAGCCACCGAGGAGCTCGTTGATTCGAGGGCGCCAGTCGATGCCTTCTGATGTGCCTCGCTCTGCTTGAGCAGCCCTGCGCTCCCCCTCGAGGGTGGCGGCAACCTCAGCCAGATTCCCCGGGAGCACCGCAGCGATGCGGTCTCGGAGCACTTGAGCCAGCGCGGGCGCGGTCCCACTGGTCGTGACGGCGACCCGCACCGGGCCTTGCGTGTGGAGTGCTGCGAAGTAGGTGTCACCTCGAGAGAGGTCGTCGACCACGTTGCACAAGATGCTGCGTTCGCGCGCTTCAGCCCAGATCTGGTCGTTCACGTCACCGTTGGCGGTGGCTGCCACCACGAAGAGGTAGCCCTCGAGGTCGCCGGGAGCGTAGGGCCGGGTGATCACGCGTGCGACCCCTTCAGGAATCGCCCCCAAGAACACGTCGGACAGCATCGTGACCGCCGCGCCCTCAGCGACGAGTTGGGCCGCCTTGCGACAGCCGATCGTTCCGCCGCCGATCACGAGAACCGGGCGGTTCGTGAGGTCGACGATGAGGGGGAACATCAGCGCAGCGAGTGGGCGAAGGTCGAAATCTCGGCTGCCGAGTAGCCAGCCACCGCACCGATGACGAGGACTGCGGGACTCGAAATGGCTGCGGTTGCGAGGTGGCCGAGGGTGGTGGCGACCACTCGCTGTCGATCGGTCCAGGCCCACTCGATCGCCGCCACCGGCGTGTCCTCGTCGAGGCCGCCATCGAGCAGTTGGCGCGACAACTCGGCTCGACGTTCGACGCCCATGAGGAGCACGATCGTCAGACCAGACTGTGCGAGTGCCGTGAGGTCGACCGCACTCCCGCCACTGCCGGTTCCGGTCACGATGACCACGCCTCGTGAGCGGTCTCGGTGGGTCACCGGAATGCCTGCTGCAGTTGGAGCCGCCAAGGCCGATGAGACCCCAGGAACCACCTCAACGGGAACCCCGGCAGCCTGCAGGGCGAGCACCTCTTCGTAGCCACGACCGAAGACGAAGGGATCGCCGCCCTTCAAGCGCACGACGGTACCCCCTCTCGAGCCGAGCGTCACGAGGAGTTCGTTGATGAGGGCTTGGGTGCCCGACTGCCCTGGTTGTTTGCCGACCTCAATCACCTCTGCGTTCGGGGTGATGCACGCTCGCACGCTGTCATCGACCAAGCGATCGACGACGACGACGTCTGCGGCACCGAGCAGACGCGCTGCTCGCAGCGTCAACAGATCTGCAGATCCTGGACCAGCGCCGACGAGGTAGACGGTCACGGCACGAGCACCCGAGCAGCGAAGTCACCGAACGTCTCACCCTCGGTCCGCTCCTGTTCCCACCGAGCGAACAGCGGGGCCATGGTTGCCCCGAGATCGTCGAACTTGACCTTCTCGGCGACGAGGGTGTTCAGGCGATCACCGCGAGGTCCCCCGCCGAGGTAGAGGTCGTAGGAGGACTTGGTTCTCCCAACGACGCCAATTTCGGCGACGGTTGGTCGGGCGCAGCCATTCGGGCATCCGGTGAGGCGTAGTTGGACGCGCTCACCGGCCGGACCGCTCGAGAGGAGCGCTGCTTCGAGTTGGGTGACGAGGTCGGGGAGCTTCCGCTCTGCTTCGGCCAGCGCTTGGCTGCAGGTGGGCAACGCCACGCAGGCCAAGGCGTTGCGTTCCACTGGACCGAGTTCGTCTGCACTGCGGATTCCGTGGTCGAGAAGGACCTGCTCGACCGCGGCACGGTCGCCGTCTCCAATCCCGGCGACGACGAGATCTTGCTCCGCCGTTGCCGCCATCGTGAGACCTCGATACGTGGTGGCGAGGTGGCGGAGCGCGCTGCGCAGTTGCGGTCCACCGTCGACGTCGGCGATGCGGCCAGCGCCGATCCGAATGCCGACGCGGAAGTTGCCGTCGGGTTGCGTGGCCCATCCGAGGTGGTCGTCACCAGGCGCGAAGGTGAACGCTTCGAGGGGTGGCCTGAGCGGCGCACCGAGCCGTGCGGCCACTTCGGCAGCGAAGGCGTCGATCCCGAGTTCAGCCACCACGTACTTGAGGCGAGCGTGGCGCCGGTCGGTCCGGTCGCCGAGGTCACGGTAGGTAGCGAGCACCGCTTCGATGAGCGGGGTGAGTTCTGCGTTCGTCACGAAGGTCAGCGGATCAGCGAGTCGGGCGAAAGTCGCGTCGTTGGCGTAGCTGCGGCCGAGTCCTCCGCCGACGGTCACCTGGTACCCAGCGCCCAGCTCCTCGTGCACTGCTGGCGTGATGCCGAGGTCTTGCGCCAAGACGTCGATGCAGTTCTCATCTGGATTGGCGATCCCAATCTTGAACTTCCGGGGCAGGTAGGTCTCACCGTAGAAGGAGCGCTCGGGGCCGACCTCACGGCTGACTGCCGGCTTCCCCTCGACGAAGAGCTCGTAGTAGGCCGTCGATGCTGGTCGGAAGGCGACCGCGAGGTGGTCGGTCAATCGGGCGAGGTCACCTGCAGGGTCATCGAGGGTGCAGACCGGACAGGCGACGACGTTGCGCGCCACATCGCCGCACCCTGCGAACGAGGTCAACAAGTTGCGCTCGAGCTCAGTCACGAGTGGACGGAGTCCGGCCTTTGCCACCCCATGGAACTGGACGGCCTGGCGGGTGGTGAGGCGGATCGTGCCATCGGCGACGTCGTCAGCGAGGCGATCGAGGGCGAGGTACTGCTCCGTCGTGAGCCGGCCACCGGGAATTGCCACGCGCAGCATGAAGATGAACTCGAGGGGGAGCCCGGCAACCGATCGCTCCCGACGCGAGTCGCGGTGGTCCTGGGCGTAGACGCCGTGGAACTTGAGGAGTTGCTCAGCGTCCTCGCTCACGTTCGGCGCGTCGCTCGCCAGTTCAGCGGCGAGGGGTCCGCGCAGGTGATCACTCGAACGCTTGATCGCTTCGACCGCCGTCTCTTCCCCACTCCACAGACCCATGGATACTGCCTTTCTCCAATTGTTGATAAATCTAATCAAATTTATCAACAATCGACGAATTGACCGTGGCGGAGGAGGGATCTAGCCGATCACACCCTTGTCCCGGAGGGTAGCAATCGCTTCGGGAGCGAGACCGAGTTCACCACTCAAGACGGCATCGGTGTGCTCGCCGAGCCAGGGCACCCGGGTCTCAGGGCCTTCCGGCACGCCCTCCATCTTGATGGGGTTGCCCGGGGTGAGCACGGGTTCTGCGACGCCGTCGGTTCGCTCCATGGCCACGAGCATGTGGCGAGCCTCGACGTGGGGGTCGGCCATCACCTCATCGGCATCGAACACCGGGCCAGAGGTGAGCCCTGCGCTCGTGAACGCAGTGCAGCACTCGAGCTTGGTCCGTGACGCTGCCCAGGCCTCAATCGCGGGGCGAATGTCGCTCTCGAGCCGGACGTTCCAATCGGCCCGAGTGGCGAACCGTGGATCATCAGCCCACTCGGGGCGCTCGATGATGGCGCAGACCTGGGCCCACTGGTGCTCACGGATGACCTGGAGGACGAAGTAGCCATCGCTCGCTTTGAACCCCGTCATGATTCCCGACGCCCCGAGACCACCGCGAAGGCCAAGGGACGCGAAGTTCGTCACGATGTCGGTCATGGCCACCATGACGTCGAACATCGCCACGTCGACTCGCTGCGGGCGCCCCGTTGCATCTCGGAGCCGCAGTGCGGCCAAGGTTCCAATCGCCGCGAAGAGGGCGCTCGAGATGTCGCCAACCGCACCCATGGGGGCAACCGCTGGAGGCTTCCCCTCCTCACGCTTCAACTCGTACATCCCGCTCATCGCTTCGACGATGGCGGCGAGGGCCGGCCACGATCCATAGGGCGACGACGCCGAGCCGTTCACCGAGTACCCGAACCCCGACAGCGAGCAGAACACCACGCTTGGGTGGGCAGCGACGATGTCGTCGTAGCCGAGCCGTAACCGGTCGATGGCTCCTGCCCGGAAGTTCTCCATGACGACGTCGAACTTCGGCGCCAAGCCCAAGATGAGTTGGCGGCCTTCTTCGGATTTCAAATCCACCGCGATGGACCGCTTGCCGAGGTTGTTGCGGAGGAACGTGGCCCCGACGGTCCGACCTTCTGGATCGGTCATAGCCGGCAGCGAACCACGACCGAGATCCCCAGAACCTGGTGACTCCACCTTGACGACATCTGCTCCCAGGCGAGCGAGGAGTTGCGTGGCGAACGGGAGCGCCTGCATCTGCTCCAGCGCCAAGATCCGGATGCCCTCGAGGGGCTTCCTCCCCGCCGGGCCGAAGACCTCACCGACGGAGAAGTAGCTCACTTGGCGAAGGAGAGTTGGTACAGGTCGATGGCGTTGCCACGCATCACCTTGTTGACCTGAGCTTGCGTGAGGCCTTGGACCATGTCGAGCGCGATCTGCTTGGTGTCCGGCCAGGTCGAGTCGGTGTGGGGGTAGTCCGTCTCGAACGTCACGCGGTCCTCACCGATGACGTCCAAGCTGCGGAGGCCGTGGAAGTCCTTGAAGAAGCAGCCCCACACCTGACGGTGGAAGTAGGTCGAGGGTGCCTCAGGGATGAGGTCCTTGACCCCACCCCAGGCCCGGTGGTCGACCCACACGGCATCGGCCCGCTCCAAGATGTAGGGGAGCCAGCCGATTTGTCCCTCGGAGTAGGCGAGGCGGAGGGCCGGGAAGCGCACGAGCACGCCGGAGAACAAGAAGTCCGCGAGTGAGCTCATGGCGTTGCCGAAGGAGAGGGTGGCCGCCACGGCCGTTGGGGCATCAGCAGAGGTCGCCGGCATCTTCGACGACGAGCCGATGTGCATGTTGATGACGGTTCCGGTTTCCTCGCAGGCACGGAAGAAGGGGTCCCAGAATCCGCTGTGGATGCTCGGGAGGCCGAGGTGCACGGGGATCTCCGAGAAGCAGACGGCACGAACACCACGAGCGGCGTTGCGCCGGACCTCTTCGGCTGCGAGTTCGGCATCCCACAGCGGGACGATGATGAGCGGGATGAGGCGGCCGCCAGAGTCACCGCACCACTCCTCCACCATCCAGTCGTTGTAGGCCTTCACGCAGGCGAGACCGAGGTCACGGTCCTTGGCTTCGGTGAAGGTCTGACCGCAGAAGCGCGGGAAGGTCGGGAAGCAGAGCGATGCCTCCACCCAGTTGAGGTCCATGTCTTGGAGGCGAGCCTTCGGGTCGTAGCAACCCGGGCGCATCTCGTCGTAGGTGATGGGTGACATCGACATGTCGTCGCGGTCGAAGCCAACTGCTGCGACGTGGCGCTTGTTGATGTAGACGAGGTCCTCGAAGATCCAGCAGTCCGCCTTCGGGCCGTTCTCGTCGAAGGTCTGCTCGTAGACGCCACCGCCGATGTGCTTCATCGACCCGATGCCTCGACGCTCCGAACGGGGTCCTGCGGCCTTGTACTTCTCGGGCAGCCAGTTCTGCCACAGGTGTGGTGGCTCGACGACGTGATCGTCAACGGAGATGATCTTCGGGATCTCGAGTGCTTGGTCTGGCATGGTTGCTCCTCGCTCGTACTGCTCGCATCGTACCCTCGTGGCCCAGAGGGGTCCGGTTGACGGTCAGCGCACGAGACGGTCGCTCCGCTCGCAGCAGTCGCCGAGCGGTCGACGAGTCAGCGCCGAGCGGACCGCACCGCCCGGGCCACTGATCCAGAGAGGGCGAGGATCACGAGGATCGGCAGGAGGACCACCGCGACACCGTTGGCGTGTGCGGCGACGCTCACGACGGCGGTGACACCCAAAATGACCAGGGTGGCGACGAAGAGCTCAGGGGTATCCCCGACGAGGAAGTCCCACCAGAACATGGCGAATCCCCGGAGGAGCCGAACGGGAAGCGAGGACTTCGGTTGGTTGCTCATGCGGCCACCTCCACAGGGCGAGCGGCACGCTTGATCACGGCGATGGCTGCCCAGGTCACGGCGAGGTAGATGCCGACGAGCACGAGGAGCATGACGTCGCTCGAGCCACCGGGCCAACGGACCTTCAACCCCTCGCCGGTCCAGAAGGTCCCGTAGGCGACCAGCATCACGCCAACCGCCATCTTCATGGCGTTCTCGGGAACTGCCGAGAGTTGCTTGGCGACGATCGCACCGACGATCCCGACGAGGAGGAGCGCAATCGCAGCCGTGACGGAGGCGACACCGAGGCGATGGGCCGAGGTCCCCAAGGTGATGACCGTGATCACGACTTCGAGTCCTTCTAAGAACACACCCTTGAACGCCATGACGAAGGCCAAGCGATCGCGGTCGGGGCGACCTGCCGCCGCTTCGAGCTCGGCCACCGTCTCGGCGTAGATGGCGTCCTCGTCGTGCATGGCTTTGAGGCCTGAGGAACGGAGGATCGCCTTACGGAGCCACTGCATTCCAAAGATGAGGAGCACGCCGCCGATGATGAGTCGGAGCGCGTCGATGGGTACCTTCACGAGCGACGGACCGAAAATCGCCACGAGGACGGCGAGCACGACGAGTGCTGCGCCTGTGCCCTCCATGGCGGATTTCCACCCACGAGTCTTCCCCACTGCGAGGACGATGGTGAGTGCTTCCACCATCTCAACGGCACACGCCAAGAACACCGCGCTCACGAGGACGGCGAGACCGGTGGGGCTCGATGCGGCAATGGACACCATGTGCGAGATCCTCCCAACCAGGCAACTCCGACGACCCTACCGCCACCATTCGCCCGAGAATCCCACGCACCACCTGCCGACAACGAGAATCCGCGGTACGCTCCACCACGGAGGTGGCATCGATGGCGAGGCAGTCCCAGTCGATGACGTTGCTCGGCGCCCTCCTGATCGGCGTCCTCGCCGCACTCGGCGTGATTGCGATCGCTGATCGATCAGCACCGCCAACGCACCACCTCGTGGTCGTCCACACCCCCGTCTACGAATTCTTCGCAGGGACGACCGGAGTGCAGTGCGAGATCGACACCAACCTCCAGATCGCCGGTCCTGTCCTCGGTAACGGCACGACGTGCTTCACCGTCACGCCTCCTCGCCGAACGACCCTCGACGACAACGGAGCGGTCACCCAGTGCCGAGGGGTGGACTGCCTCGCCAACCCCGGGACGAGCACCCCGGTACTCCCCGAGAACACGACCGTCCGATCCGGACCACATTGGTGCGTGACGACGAAGAACGGTGTGCAATGCGGCAACGCCACATCCGCGACGTTCACCATGACGAGGAGCGGCACAACAACCGCTGGCCAACACCCCATCGTCATCACCGTGCACCAGCAGGTCGTGGAGTTCTACGGCACGCCAGACAGCGGGGTTGAGTGTGAACTCGATGTCGCAGCGTGGCCTGGCCAGAGTGGCGTTCCGGTCCCCGGCATTCCGACCGCGGCACTGTGCCTCCGAGTCAGCCCACCAGCGGTCGTGAGTTTGGACGGTGCTGGCGGCATCGTCGAATGCCACCTCGAGCGGTGCCTCTCGAACGCTGGCCTCGGCACACCCATCTACGGGAGCGACACGGTCATCATCGACGGGCCGTTCACCTGTCGGTCCGCGCCAACGCACGTGATCTGTCGAGCACGCCACCACGGTGGCTTCACCATTGGACCAGACGGAATCCGTCGGGTCGACTGACGCGACCTACTTGGTCATCAAGTCGGGAGCGGTCTCCATGCCCTTGTTCCAGACCGACCGGGCGATGATCTTCGTGTAGTCAGCGCGGTGGGCGTACTTCTTGGCGATGTCGCGGCTCTCCTCCAAGAGACCCTCGTCGAGGGTCGTGGGGTTGAGCCCGAGTGCCACGAACTGGTCACGGGTGACGTTCAGGTCGTTCTCTGCCGCTTCCTTGCGGGGGTTCGGCAGGTTGGCGATCTCGACGCCGGTCAGCTTCGAGATGAGCTCAGCGAGCTCGCGGACCCGGTAGGTCTCGGTCACCTGGTTGAACACCTTGACCTGCTCGCCACGTGCGGGAGGGTTGGCGAGGGCGATCTCGATGCAGCGGACCGTGTCCTTGATGTGGATGAAGGCACGGGTCTGCCCGCCGGTGCCGTGGACCGTCAGGGGGTGACCAATAGCTGCCTGCATGAGGAATCGGTTGAGCACCGTGCCGTAGTCACCGTCGTAGTCGAAGCGGTTGATGAGGCGCTCATCGAGGGCAGTCTGCGGAGTCTGGGTTCCCCACACGATGCCCTGGTGGAGGTCGGTGATCCGGAGGCCGTCGTTCTTCGCGTAGAAGGCGAAGAGGAGCTGGTCGAGTGTCTTGGTCATGTGGTACACCGAACCAGGGTTGGCCGGGTGCAGGATCTCGCGGTCGATCTCACCATCGGGGGTGGGGACCTTGACGGTCAGGTAGCCCTCGGGAATCGGTGCAGAGCCCGACCAGCCGTAGCCGTAGACGCCCATGGTGCCGAGGTGCACGACTTGGATGTCGAGGCCGGTCTCAACGATGGCGCACAGGAGGTTGTGCGTGCCCGACACGTTGTTGTCGACGGTGTAGCGCTTGGCCTTGGCGCTGCGCATGGAGTACGGCGCAGCGCGCTGCTCGGCGAAGTGGACGACGGCGTCAGGGCGGGAATCGAGGAGGACCTGGACGAGGCGGTCGTACTCTTCGGCGAGGTCGAGGTGAATGAAGGAAATTTCCTTGCCGCTGAGTTCCTTCCAGACGGCAATGCGCTCACCAATGGGACGGATCGGCGTGAGCGAGTCGACTTCCAAGTCCACGTCGATGTAGCGACGGCTCAGGTTGTCGATGACCGTCACCTCGTGACCAATGTCGGACAGGTGCAGCGCCGTCGGCCAACCGCAGAATCCATCTCCACCGAGAACGAGAACCTTCACCGTGCACTCCTCATGGACCCGCCGGCCCGATTTGTCCAGCCACGTTGCTGGCACGCGAACGGTGAAACCCTATCAGCGCAGCCCCCGCTCTTTGGGGTTCTCTCGGCGGTGACCGCTGCGTTCTCCCTCGTCAGCGACGTTGGGCGGAAGCTCAGAGGCCTCGCTCGGCGAGCACCTTCGCCAACTCGGGACTGAGGAGCTGAGCGAAGGACGTTGCCGCTTTGGGCTTCGCAATGGCGACGGCGCCGGGGTAGGTGAGCCCAATGGTGATAGACGTCGTCGAAGGTTTGAGGGCAACGGGCAGCGGGGTGGCATCGGCGCTGACTGCGACCACGGGACCCCCAAGGCGAAGCTCCATCACCTTCTTCCCGTGCAATGTCTCCAGCCCGATCTTGGTGATCGAACCGGTCGCCCCACGCAACGATTTCTCGAAGTTGGCAATGGTGATCGAGGTGGAGATCTCGGCGAAACCTGACGCTCCAGACTTCCCGAGGAGCGATGCTGTCATCCAGTGGTTGGCGATCGCCTTGGCAATGGCGCCGAGGAGTCGCGTGGGGACGCCGCTCGACGAGGCGTGGTTCGCGATCACCGATCCGGCGAAGGCGGCGTCGACTTTGAAGGCCGAGAAGGTGCCGATGCTGACGACGTCGATGGTTCCCGTGGCGCCGTCGAGATTCTTGAGGGTGAGCGTTGAGGACGAGTCACCGTTGCGTTCAGAGAGGATCGTTGCCGAGAGCGCGCCGTTGCCGAGGTCCTCGTTCAGGCTGATCGACGCCGAAGGCTCATGCGCGAGGTTCTTGAGCGCCAGCTTGACGATCGACGGGGCCGACATCGACGACAGGTCCGGCGCTCCGCTCCCCCCGCACGAGGAGAGGACTCCTCCAGCGAGGAGGACCGTCGCCATCGTCATTGCCAATCGTCGCCGCATCGCCACACCCTTCACGTGGCGATCACCCTACCAATGACGGATTCGTCGATAACGGCTCGATGTCACACCTCGCAGGCATCTTCCCTGCCCCCTGCAAGACCCCCCTACCTGAGAGGATGGATACATGGAAGGACCGAATTCGGCTCCCGTTGAAGCGTGGCACCGCGAGTTGTGCGAGGTGACCGACTGGCTGTACCTGTGCGGCGACTTGCCGCCGAACCCCGATCTGGCCGCTGCGCAGCTCGAGATCTGGCGTGCCGCAGGAATCACCGACATCGTCGATGTTCGAGAAGAGTGGAGCGATGAGGAGCTCGTCGCTGACCTCGCGCCCGAGATCCGCTACCACCACCTCGGGACCCACGACAACGGTGGGACGCAGTCGCCCCGTTGGTTCACTGAAGGGCTCGAGGCTCTGCACGCTGCGCTCGTAGACCCGTACGCCAAGGTCCTCGTGCACTGCCACATGGGCATCAACCGAGGCCCATCGATGGGCTTCGCGTTCTTGGTCGATCAAGGGTGGCGCCCGGTTGAGGCCCTCGCTGCAATCCGCGCCGCTCGACCAATCGCAGCGGTTGCCTACGCCACCGACGCGCTCGCCGCACACCACCGTCGCCGTGAGGTGGGCACGGAGCACGCAGCAGCGCAGCAGCGTGAGGTGCGTGCCTGGATGTCGGCCAACGACATCGACACCGCGACGGTGATCCGTCGTATTCGCGCCGCGAGCTGACCTACCAGGTCAACCCGAGCGTGGCCCGCATCGTGGCCTCGAAGGTGGCGTCGTCGAGCTGGGCCCGAAGGGGAAGGATCATCGCAGCATCCTCACCGACCGGCACCCGAAGGGGCGTCGTTGGATCCTCGAGTGCACCGAGAATTGCTCGGGCGACGCCGTCGGGCGAGGGTCGGCCTCCCGGTCCTGCGACGACGTCGTCGACGCCGTCCCACTGCTCGACGAGGCCGGCGTAGGCAGGGTTGACGGGGAAATCCGGAGACGCCTTCATGCCCGGCGCCGTGAACCCAGGCTCGACCAAGACGAGGCGGATCCCGAAGTGTCCAACCTCGTAGTGGAGGGACTCGGTGAAGGCCTCCAACGCGAACTTGGTCGCCGCGTACGCACCTTCGAGTGGCGTTGCCACGCGACCTTGAATCGAGCTCACGTTGACGATGACGCCAGATCCTCGGGTTCTCCACGCCGGCAGCACCGCTTGGATAAGAGCGAGGGGCCCGAAGGTGTTGGTTTCGAACATCGCTCGGAGGTGGTCGAGTGGGATCTGCTCGAGCGGAGCCTTCCCCGAAAGCGCGGCGTTGTTCACGATGGCATCGAGTTCTCCGGCCGCAGCGAGGCAGGCGGCGATGGAGGAGGCACTCGTGACGTCCAAGCTGAGCTTGGCTGCGACGTCGAGGCCGTCGAGCAGAGCGACATCACGGGCCGTGGCCACGACCTCGTGGCCCGCTTCGGCGAGGCACATGGCCGTCGCTCGTCCAATCGCGCGTCCGGCTCCAGTAATGAGAATTCGCATGGAGCCCACGCTAGGCCGTCACCGGACCTCGTTCTCGCGGAGTTCGTCGAGTTGGGCGGCGATGACCGCTCGGTCATCAGGGTCGGCAATGGCTGCCACGCGCATCGTGGCCTCGCCCAACCACTGGGCGCGAAGGGCGTCGTCACCGAGCACCGTGGCCACTCGGGCGAGCCCTTCGGCCACGCTCGCATGGAGCCAGTCGGGGCGCTCAGGAAACGCTGTTTCCTCGGCAGCCATCGCGAACGCCCAGGCCAACGGACCGAAGACCGCTGGTCGACTGATCGACGCTTCGGCTGCTGCTCGACCAATCATCCAGTCACCGATCACGACCTCTTGGAGTCCCCCGGCAATCCCCCAGTGGTGCCGAGACGTGAAGGCGCAACCGACGAGTTCGTCCATGACGGCGTCGCTTCGGTCGTCGCCGTCGAGGATCTCCCAGCAGCGGTTGTAGGTCGAGATGGCGAGTGCGCGGTGGTCGTGATCCATGATGGAAGCGTACCGAGCGGGTCGAAACGCCTGCGGTTCGGACGCCACCAGCACCGCTCCGACCTTTGAGAGGACACCATGGACACCCTCCCCCTCATCTGCGCGAGCCTCCTCACCCTGGCGCTCTGCGTGGCGGCAGCGCTGGATTTCACCCACCACCGGAACATCGTCGCCACCATGGAACGCCTGGAGATGCCAGCAGGCTTCGAGGTCATCGCCGGCGTGGTGAAGGCAGCAGCGGCCCTCGGCCTCGTCATCTCCATGGTCGCCTACGACGCGACGAACCCACTCGGCGCCGTCACCGCCTGGTGCCTCGTCGCCTACTTCCTCGTGGCGCTCGGCGCTCACGCCCGGGTCAACGATCCCCCGCAGGAGTTCGTCGGAGCAGGAGTGCTCCTCGCGATCTCCCTCGTCCTCGCCCTCTCGCTCTAGCGAGGACTAGGCCCGAGTCGCAATAGCGGCGAGTTGCTCGCCGAGGACGCCACGGGTTCGTGCGGCGAGGCTCACGTGGAGGTCGAGGAGGTCGAGGAACTGCTCGACTTGGCGCTGTCCAGCCTCAACCGGGTTCGCCTCGTGGAAGGCCCGCACCTCTTGAGCCACCTCGGCACTCTCAACGATGGTCGTCACACCCGCTGCCACCGCGACGGTTGATCCATGGGGGAACTTGGCGTTGGCCTCAGCCCACCGTGCCGTCGCAGCACGCCACACGTCCACCCCGACGAGGCGGTTGCGGATGAGCGCAGCGAGGAGGTAGGGAGCGTCTTGGGTCCGAACGTCAGTGAAGCACCGATCCACCAGTGCGAGGACGCCGTCGGCATCAGCTGAACGGGCGCCGGCGAAGAGCCACCGCTGCTCATCTTGTGGATTGCTCGCAGCCTGGCGTCGAGCCTCGCAGGTGGCGAGGTCGCCGGGTCGGCCGAGGTTCATCACCACGCCAACAATGGCGTCAGCGAGGTCGCCGCTCACGTCCGAAGCGTCGAAGCGCTGCGTCGCGTACGAGATGACAGCTGGATCTTCAGCGAGCACGCCGAGGAGGTCGAGGACGATGGCACGGAGCTCGGCGGCCTGGTGGGATTCTCCGGTGATGGGGGCCACGCCGAGTCGGGCGAGGACGGGACCGCAGATACGCTGCGTCGCTGCTGCCAACGCTGGCCGGTCGGCATCGACGACGATGCGGTTCGCCATCCGCAGGGCAGTGGCCACCACGGTCCAAGTTGCCGGCTCGTCCAAGTCGGCCAGGCCGAGCGCGAGGGTCAACACGTCGTCGAAGCTCGACTGTCCGACGAGCACCGATGCCCAGGTGTCCGACAGCAGCACCGCACGCTCGAGCTCATCGAGCTCGGTCAGGCGAGCGGCGATCGTTGCGAGCTGTGCCGAGGAGTACCGGGTGCGGTAGAAGCCAGAGCCACCCGCGTTGATAATGGCTGCGCCGGAGGTGGCGTAGGTGGCGTTCTCGCCACTGACGACGACAGTCTCGGTGGCGTCGTCGTCGAGGGAACGGATGAGCACCGGCACCTGCCAGATCGACCCGATCGCCGAGGTGCCGGTGGATTCGGCGTAGGCGAAGGGCTGCTGGGTGAGGACCCCGTCCTCGACCGAGATGAGCGGGTAGCCACCTTGGTAGATCCAGGTGTCCATGATTTGGCCCACCGGGAGCGAGGACGCTTCCTCGAGGGCGGCCCACAGGTCTGCGGTCACCGTATTGGCGTAGGCGTGGCGCTTCAGATAGATGCGGATGCCGTCGCGGAAGGTCTCCTCGCCGAGGAACTGCTCCAGCATGCGCAGGATCGAGCAACCCTTGACGTAGGTCAAGATGTCGAACATCCCCCGGCAGTCGTTCGGGGAGATGACTTCGTACTCAATGGGACGAGTCGAGTGCTGGCCGTCGACGGTGAAGGCCATGTCGCGGCTCGGGTTGAAGCCGACCCACTTCTTCCACTCCGGGCGGAAGTGGTCGGTGCAGATGGACTCCATGAAGGTGGCGAAGGCTTCGTTCAGCCAGATGCCTTCCCACCAGCCCATGGTGACGAGGTCGCCGAACCACATGTGGGCGAGCTCGTGGTTGATGACGAGGGCGACGCGTTCGAGCTCTGCGGTCGACGCCGTCGCCGGGTCGATGAGCAGCTCGGTCTCACGGAAGGTCACGCAACCGAGGTTCTCCATGGCGCCCGCAGCGAAGTCCGGAATCGCCACGAGATCCACCTTGTCGCCGGGGTAGGCGATGGCGAAGTAATCGGTGAAGAACTCGAGTGCGTGGACGGCAGCTTCCATGGCCCAGGCGCACAGGTGACCCTTGCCCACGGGGTAGACGATGCGGACCGGGACGCCCCGAACCATCGTCACCGCAGTGGCCTCGAAGGGGCCGACGACGAAGGCCACGAGGTAGGTGGACATGATCATCGTCTCCGCGAAGGTCACCGAGCGCCGTCCATCACCGGTTGCGACATCGGCGATCACCGCGGTGTTTGAGTAGGCCTCCAAGTGCTCGGGGATGACGAGCGTGGTCTGGTAGGTGGCCTTGAGGCTCGGCTCGTCGAAGCACGGGAACGCCCGACGAGCGTCCGTGGCCTCGAACTGGGTGGTGGCGATCACGTGCTCAACCCCGGCGTCATCGGTGAACGTCGAGCGGTAGAAGCCGTGGAGTTGGTCGTTCAAGATGCCGGTGAAGCGGAGGAGCATCGTGGAGCGCCCAGCGGGAATCTCGGACGCGAACGTGAAGGTCGCCGTCTCGTAGGTGGCGTCGAACGTCGGGCTCGACGAGACGAACGTTGCGCTGCCAGCGACGAGTTCGGCTGGCTCAACGTCCAGTTCAATGGCGTGGAGGGTGATGGCACTGGACGCGGTGGCGAGGTCGAGGTCGATCTCCACCGTTCCTGCGAAGGTGGCCGATTCCAGGTTGGGCTCCAAGTGGAGCCGGTAGGCGACGGGGCGAACGTCGGGGCTGAGGCGGTAAGGGTTCGTGGTCACAGAGGTCTCCTCGCTCGAGCGGCCGCTCGGCCCGCAGCAGGCACCCTACAAGCAGCGTTGGAAGCGTCAGCGCACCACCGGCGCGTCGCGCAGGGGTCAGCGAACGGGAGCGACCCAGTCGGGATCGAACTCGAACATGGACCGGGCGATGGCCACCAGTCCAATGCTCTGCGGCGTCCACTCGAGGAGCGCTCCGTCTGGACCGGTCGGGAGGGACACCTTGGCCATGGCGTCAGCGTCCACCAGTTCTCGGAGCAAGCACCCTTCGATGAGCGATGAGGCTGCCCGAGCGAAGTGCTCAATGGTGAATGGGGCGCGAATCTTGAGGCCGAGGAAGGCCATGAACTGCTCGTAGTGGCCAATGGCGTCCTCGTCGATCCGGACGTAGTTGGACTTCATGGCGGAGATGAGATCCGCCTTCGTGGCTGGATCACCGGTGGCAGCGAGCGCCCACACGCCGATCCACGCACGCCACATGGGCGAACCTTGCGCGATCTCCGAGGCCACGTTGGCCCCCACCCGACAGATGTCGAACAAGCACTGCATCCTCGCCTCGGGGGAGGTGAGGTCGACACCTTCAACGACTTCTCGGACGACGCGCTCGGCGACGGTCACCATGTTCGCGGAATCTGACTGCGCGATCACCCGGAGCACCTCGGCTTGGTAGGCCTCTTGGGAGTCGAACACTCGACGGATGACCGATGCGTGGGTCAGCCGGACCCCTTGGGCTTCGAGGTGCTCGAAGACTCGCTTGAACGTCAGGTGCTCTGCCCCGCTCGAGAGACCCTCGCTGCGGACGATGTCGAGCCCGGCCTCGATCAGGAGTTCTCGGATCGTGGCCGAACTGCGGCGAGGGCCGCGTCGGCGGATTGGCGGTGTTGCAGTCACAGGGCCAACTTAGCGCGCACACTGTGCCTTCACCGGACGAAAAATTACCCCTATGCAGGAGAAATAGTCGAACTCGCTACCCTCGCGTCCGACGCCGACGACGAGCACCCCCTCCGGTGATCTGCGGCGGCGAACCGCGACGCCCACGCAGCAACCGCTGCCGCGAGCAGCGGACGCGGTGGAGCGGTGGAGGGCTGCACGCGGTGGTGTGCAGTTTGGGCAACACTGCAACGGAGGATTGGAGCCCCATGGACATCGTCATCAACCACGACAACTTGCGAGACGTCACCGCAATTGACCGCGACACCGTCCCGCTGGCACCCGGCGAGCTCCGGCTCGCGATTGAGCGGTTCGGCCTCTCCGCGAACAACATCACCTACGCGGTCATGGGGGATGCCATGTCCTACTGGCAGTTCTTCCCCGGGATCACGACCGAGGGGACGACCTGGTGCTCGATGCCCGTGTGGGGCTTCGCCACGATTGCCGAGTCGACCGTGGATGCGCTCCCTGTCGGGCGCAAGGTCTTCGGATACTTCCCGTTCTCAACGGAACTGCGCTGCACCCCGGGTCGGATCGACGAGAGTGGTTTCAGCGACGTCGCGCCCCACCGGGCGGAGTTGCCCTCGGTCTACAACCGCTACGCGCTCGTCGACCACGATCCGATGTACGACGCCGCAGCCGAGGAACTCCTCATGCTGCTGCGCCCCCTGTTCATCACCTCCTTCGTCGTTGAGGACTTCCTCTTCGACCACGATCTCTTCGGTGCTGAGGTAGCCATCGTCTCGAGCGCGTCGGCCAAGACCGCCTACGGCACCGCCGCGCTCCTCGCTCGCCGGGGCATGGCCAAGGTCGTCGGGGTGACCTCGGCAGCCAACGTGGACTTCTGCCGTTCCCTTGGGTGCTACGACGAGGTGCTCACCTACGACCAGGTCCACCACCTCGAACTCGTGCCGTCGGTGTACTTAGACGTCGCCGGGCGCAGGGACGTCACCGCTGCGGTGCACCACCACTTGGGTGATCTCCTCGCCCACTCCATGATCATCGGCGACACCCACTGGGAAGGACCAGCCATCGAGCCCGGTGGCATCCCCGGCCCCAAGCCCACGTTGCTGTTCGCGCCCGTGCAGATCGCCAAGCGGCGCACCGAGTGGGGCCGAGATGGGTTCGAAGCAGCCGTGGCTACCGCCTGGACCGCGACGCTGCCAACCTTCACTGCTGCCATTGACCTGGTCACCGTGCACGGACCTGCGGCCCTCATCGAGACCTACCAACTCCTGCTCGAAGGCACGGTCGACCCTCGCGCTGGCTACATCTGCTCCTTCGCCGACACCCGGTCGTAGACGAGGTCCGCCACCGCGGCAATCGTCGCCGCTGTGGCAGCTGGAGAGGGACCGAACAACGTGGTTGCGGCGTTGACTTCGATGATGCACGGACCGGCGTCGGAAATGATGAGGTCCACACCGGCGACGTCGAGGTCGAGCGCTGCCACCGCGGCGAGCGCGAGGTCATGCGCTTCTGTACTCGGGGGCTCGGCCTCCTCCATCGTGGCTCCCTGCTTCAAGTTCGAGCGAAACTCCCCCTCGAGCGGCGTGCGCTTGGCCCACGACACGGCTCGACCACCCACCACGGTCACCCGGTAGTCCTCGACGGCGCGGACGAAGGACTGGACGAGGAACTCCTCGCCAACGACGTCGGGGAATTCGTCCAGCAGTTCCACGCCGACGCCGCCAGCGCCGCGACGTGGCTTTCGGACGACGGGGCCCGGAGGGAGCACTGCTGGACAGGCGGTGTAGGTCGTGGGGTGGGCGAGGCCGGCAGCGGCGAACGCCGCTGCTTGGTGCGCCTTGTCGGTCGCCGCTCGATGCGGTTCGAGGGCGTTCACCGTGGCGAGGCCCTGTGCGACGTAGGCAGCGGCACGGTCGAGCTGGGGTGCCTTGCTCGATCGGATGAGGATGAGCGACGGTTCGGTCGCGACGCACGGACCGAGGGGGTGATCCCACCACATGACGGGCCGGAGACCTCGGTCCATCAAGGCCTCAGCCAGCAGGCTGCCACGGCCCCGCTCGTAGGGCGCAGACGGAGGACCGGTGCGATGCCCGCTGCGCGGTGCCGTCAGCAGCACCACCTGCGGTCCACTAGCCACGGCGCCGCCGTGTGCGAGACGCTGGTTGGTAGTTCGGCCCAGCAGTCCGATCGACGGCCTCGAGCAGGGTTACGCACGACGGTTCGGCCGCTACGGCGAACGCCTCGGTTTCGCGGAGTCCATAGGCCTCCCAGGTGGGAATACAGGCGCGGTCGGTGGCGACCTCGATCGCCTCTCGGAGATCGATCGCTGCCTCGGTGACGTAACCGTCGACGACCAACCCCTTCGCCGTGAGCGAGGACCATCCAGCTGCGAGATCCTCCGGGGACGTCCCCCGAGAGGTGGGCAGCCAGTCCTGCTCGTAGCCGAGCCACTCGTTGTGCAGGATCGACGCCTCGGGGTGAGTCAGGCCAGCGGCGACCACGAGGGCCCAATGCGTGTCGCCTCGCCATTCCCGGAGGCAGTTGACCGCGTGCCATCCGAAGAGCACCGGATCGTCTGGTCGAGGTGCTGCTCGGTGAACCGCGAAGAGCACTCGACCAACGCTCGGCAAGGCGTCGACGACGTCGAAGAGTCGTGGGCCACGAGCTGCGAGCTCAACCGCGAGTTCCGGTGCCATCGTCGAGAGTCCCTCGAGGACCGCAGCATCTCGAGCCGCGGCGAACGGGGCGAAGGCCGCACCGTTGTCGAGGAAGGAGAAGAGGCCGGCAATGGCAGCCGGGGAGATCGATCCGAATGCTGCTGCGACAGCTTCGGGACCTGCGGGTGCGAGTGGGGCGCAGCGAGCGGCGATGTAGCCGAGCGGACCAGCGAAGGCCTCCGGCAATCCGAGGTCGACGTAGCGCGCCACGGCTCCGGGATCCCAGAAGATCCATCCGACCGTGGTCTGCACCACTCGGGCAATCCGTGCCGTCAGGTTGAGGAGCGCATCGCCAGGGTCGGTGTCCATGACACCATGGTGTCACGATGCCCCCCAACCCTTGCGTCCTAGGCTTGGGGCTATGGACGAGGTGATGGCGGTCAGCACGGAGAGCGCACAGCTCTTCTCGGGCGGCGTGGTGGTCGAGGTCGATGGCCTCGAGCCCGGGACGACCGCTTTCGTCCACGGCCTGACCGTGACGACCCTCCCCGAAATCGGCGCCTTGAGGAGCCGGGTGGCCACCGCCAACGACGTGCACTTCGGCGAAGTTGAGTGCGGAAAAATTGACGGGGTTACCGGCGGCCAGTTCAGCGCCGGTCCGGGCGAGGACCCCTACCCCGTCGTCATGAACCGCTCGGTCATCGCCGAGATCACCGCGACGAACCCCGATGCCGTGATCGTCAAGGGCGACCTCACGAGCTTTGGAACCTTGGCCGAGTACGCCGAGTTCTGCGCCTACTGGGTGGAGGCCTTCGGCGACCGCCTGACCTACGTCCGCGGGAACCACGACAGCTACCCCGGCGAGGTCTACGCCGACTGGCCCGTCCAGGTTCGTGATGTGCCCGGGCTGCGCATCGTGCTCCTCGACACCTCCCGTTTCGCGGAACCTGGAGGTCGGGTGAGCGCCGACCAACTCGCCGCGCTCGACCGATGGTGCGCCGGAACGACCGACACGGTGATCGTGATGGGGCACCACCCCATCGACCTCCCGAGCGTCCCGAGCGACGGCCACAAGTGCTTAGCCCGAGAAGACTCTGAAGCGCTCCTCGCGGTGCTCGCCGCCCACCGGAACGTCGTCGCCTACACCGCGGGCCACACCCATCGCTGTCGGCGGATCGACGTGGACGGCATTGCCATGATCGAAGTGGCTGCAGTCAAGGACTTCCCCGGGGCGTGGGCGGAGTACCTCGTCGGCACCGAGGGCATCGCCCAAGTGGTGCGTCGTGCCAGTGCCCCTGATGCAGTGGCATGGGCGGAGAAGACCCGAGCGATGTTCGACGGTTTCTACGGCCCCTACGCCATGGGCCGCCTCGAGGATCGATGCTTCACCTTGCCGCTCCGGCGTGCGCCGCTCAAGGCGCACTGAGGAGAGTTCCAGGGTCAGCGTCGCTAACCTCTGACCATGGCCACCGTCAACGAGGAGCAGCGCCAGCACTACCGCACCCATGGTTGGCTGCTCGTCGATGACCTCCTCGGCATCACCCCGCACGCCCTCCAAGCAGAGATCGACCGGATCGCCGAGCTCGACGACGCCGAGGTCCTCCACCATCGAGAGCGCACCGACCGTGGACCAGCCCTCGCTCGGACCGAGAACTTCCTCACCGCGAGTCCACTCCTCGATGCGGCACTCCGCCACGGAGCAGTCGCCGACGTGGCCGGCGAGCTCCTCGGAGAACCAGCACTGCTCTACAAGGAGAAGATCAACTACAAGTTGGTCGGCGGGGCCGGGTTCGCCCCCCATCAGGACCAACCCGCCTACCCCTTCGTCTCCTCGGTGCTCTCGGTCATGATCGCGGTCGACGATGCCACCGTCGAGAACGGCTGTTTGGAGGTGGTCTCCGGCTACCACCACGAGCTCCTCGATCAGGACGAGCGAGGGTGCATCACCCAAGCGATCGTGGCCACCTTGGACTTCCAGCCGGCGCCGCTCCGTGCTGGCCAGACCCTGTTCTTCCACTCGCTCACGCCGCACCGGAGCTTCGCCAACACCTCGAGCCGAAATCGCCGGGCCCTCTTCCCGACGTACAACGGGATCTCGGAGGGCGAACTCCACGACGCCTACTACGCAGCGAAACGCGCAGCCTTCGCGTCCGAGGCTGCTGGTGATCGCGTGCGCCTCAGCCTCATTGGCGACTTCGAAGGGATCCCACTATGACCATGGCCGTGACGAGCATCGACGACGTGTTCGCCCTCTTCGCCACTCGAGGTGGCGAGCACTACGGCGAGTCCATCACCCAACTCGACCACGCGCTGCAGTGCGCAGCCCTCGCCGTGGCCGACGGCGCCCCCGACGCCCTCGTGGCCGCTGCGCTCCTGCACGACGTGGGCCACTTGGTCGCAGACCTCCAGGGCAACGAGCGATTCGACCTCGAGCTCGACGATGACGACCACGAAGCCGTTGGCGCTCGGGTCCTCTCCCGCCTCTTCGGACCTGAGGTCGCGGCTCCCGTGGCGCTCCACGTGACTGCCAAGCGGTGGCGTTGCACCGTCGACCCCTCCTACCACGATGGCCTGAGCGCAACCTCGAAGGCCACCCTCAAGGCACAAGGTGGACGCTTAGACCCCGACGCCTGCGACCGCTTCGCGGCCCATCCGGCATCGGCGGCCGCCCTCAAGGTTCGGACCTGGGATGACCTCGGCAAGGTGGACGGCCTCGTCGTCGAGCCGTTGGAGCACTACCGAGACCTCCTCGAGGGACTCGCTGCCGCTCGCTAATCCACCCGCCGCACCGGCGGCGGCGTCCACGTGCCGTTCAGCACGGCCGCTCCTGGAACGTAGAGACGCATCGTGACGATGGTCGGACCGGGCGGGATGGGGAGCCAGTTAGCGTCAGGTCCATCGGGCTCGCTCGCCGCCAAGGTGATCGTCACCGAACCATCGGCGTTGGCCTCGAGTCCGGTACGGTCGCCAATGGCGTAGCGGTCGAGCACATTGCGCACCGTGAACCCTTCGGCGTCGTAGGCGGTGAGGGACCAGAAGGCGTGGACCGGTGGGAGCGCGTCTGCGGGGAAGGTCATCTCGTAGCGATGTGCGCCACTGATGGGCTGGCCCTCGGCGTCGGCGAGGAGGGTCGGGTAGACGGCGTCGGCAACCGGGTTGGCACCGAGTCCGAGCATTGCCACCACCGCTCGCCGGACGAACTCGTTGCCGTAGTTGCCCATGAGCGCAGTCGGCATCTGCCACCCGTTGACGATGCTGGCCATGGCGAGGATCGAACGCCGGAGGTGCTTCGGACCCTCAGTGCCAATGGTGCCAATGGCCCGAGCAGCATCGGGCGGGCACGCAGACGTCGACCAGGTCGACGACGCCGCGAGGCCCACTCGAGCCATGCGAGTAAGGATGGACCAGTCGCTCTGGTGGCTCCCATGCTCGGCGAGCAAGGAGAGCCCGAGGGCGAAGAACTCCTCGCCGGAGCATCCGAGCACGGCGCGAAGCGGCGGGACGCTCGGACGCTCTGGAACCTCGTGACGGCGAACGGCGTCGGGGAAGAGGGGATGGACCTCCATGGCGTCTTGGAACCGGTGCGCAGCGTCGAGATCCGTTGGTGACGTCGCCGTCACGCGGCCGAGCAGCCAGCACACCGCACTCGTGACCGAGATGCGCTGATACCCAGGAGGGAGGTCTCCCGTGTAGGTATCGCGGCAGATGGCGAAGGTCATCGGCGCTGCACCAGAGGTGCGCGAACCTGGGGCCGCCACGACCTCGGTGAACGCATCGAGAACCGGGAACATGACGAAGTCCTCAGCACCTGGGAGCGACACCAGCCACGGCGTTGCCGCCACGTCGAACCACCCTTGCGAGTAGAGGGTGTCGAAGTTGGGTCGCACGACGCCCTTGAAGTCACCGTCGGGGAAACTCCGGAGGTGCACCAGGGTGTTCATCGGCCCTCGAGTGGCGCTCACGGTAGTGGTCGACACCATGGAGCGTCGGGTGAACTCCACGAGGACGAGGGGGAAGAGGTAGCAGTAGGCCTCGAGGACCACCGCATCGGCGTCGAGGACTGCGGACTGGTCGTGCACGGTGGCTCCTAAGGGCGTCGGCGACCACGGCCCTTCAGCCGTGCTCGCTCTTCGAGTCGTCGGTCGAAGACTGCTTGTCGGGCAACTTCGTCGAGGTAGTTCGTCACTCGCTCCGGGCTGACCGCACCGGCTGCGAGCGCAGCAGCGATGGCGCACCCCGGCGTGTCGTCGTGACTGCAGTCGCTGAACCTGCAGGTCGTGGCGAGGAGGGCGAGATCGGCGAAGGTTCGATCGATCCCCTCGCCCTCACCAACGGCCGCGGCCTCACGGATGCCCGGGGTGTCGATGAGGACACCACCGCCAGGCAGGGTGACGAGTTCTCGGTGCGTGGTGGTGTGGCGACCTTGGCCATCTCGTCGCACCGCCGTCGTCGCCAAGTGGTCGTGCCCGAGGAGGAAGTTCGTGATCGTCGACTTCCCCGCGCCTGACTCACCGAGGACGACGACGGTCTTGTTGCGGACGAGAGCAGCCAAGTGGTCCATGTGGAGTCCGGTCACCGCGGAGACCGCCAGGATCTCCTCCCCGGGGAGACCTTCGGTGGCAACCGAGAGCACGGCGTCGAGATCGTGGGCGCAGTCAGCCTTGGACAGCACCACCACCGGTCGAGCGCCAGAGTCGTGGGCGATCACGAGCAGACTCGCGAGTCGGTTGAGGCGCAGTTCGGTGTCGAGGGCTCGAACGACGAGGACGACGTCGACGTTGGCGGCGATGGCCTGGCGAGCGTCGCGACGGTACCCTGACCTCCGGACGAGCTCGGTCGTGCGCTCGAGCACGATGAGGTGCTCTCCAGAGACGACGACCCAGTCACCGACGACCACCGGTGATGGACCCGTCGTCTCGACGCGTACCGTGCCCGCTTCGGTCTCCACGCTCGCCATACCGCGGTCCAACCGGATCACCCGACCGAGCACACCCGGCCCGGCTGCAGCTGCCTCGGCTCGTCGCTCGGTCGTGCAGAGGAGTTCGTCGAGATCAGCCATTGCTGGTCGACGTCATCGTGCGGTGCGGCATGGGCTGAGGCTACCTGCAGGCCCACCCGTGGCACCGCCAACCGCTCCTGCCTGCTAAACCGAAGGCCAACCTCGCAAAGGAGTCACCATGTCCATGGAGTACCGCAACCTCGGTCGATCCGGCCTCAAGGTCAGCGCCCTCAGCTTCGGCTCGTGGGTGACCTTCAACACCCAGCTCGACACCGGCTTGGCCGCCGAGTGCCTCTCGGCCGCCCGTGATGCTGGCGTCAACTTCTTCGACAACGCCGAGGGCTACGCCGCCGGCGAGTCCGAGCGCATCATGGGTGCCGCCATTCGCGACCTCGGTTGGGCCCGTCACAGCTACGTGGTGTCGACCAAGCTCTACTGGGGACTCCACGAGGGTGTGGTCAACATGAAGAACACCCTCAACCGCAAGTACCTCTCCCAGGCCATCGACGGCTCCCTCGAGCGCTTCGGCCTCGACTTCGTCGACCTCGTCTTCTGCCACCGCCCCGACCCGCACACCCCGATCGAAGAGACGGTGTGGGCCATGTCGGACATGGTCAGCCAGGGCAAGGCCCTCTACTGGGGCACCTCGGAGTGGTCGGCTGGGGAGATCATGGCCGCCTACGCCATCGCCGACAAGCACCACCTCCACAAGCCCCTCATGGACCAGCCGCAGTACAACCTGTTCTGGCGTGACCGGGTCGAGAAGGAGTACGCCCGCCTCTACAGCGAGATCGGTCTCGGCCTCACCACCTGGTCACCGCTGTCATCTGGTCTGTTGACCGGCAAGTACTTAGACGGGATCCCCGAGGGCAGCCGTGCCACCCTGCCGGGATACGAGTGGCTGAAGCACACCCTCACCGATGAGACCAAGAACGCCAAGGTGCGCGAGATGAAGCTGATCGCCGACGAGATCGGCATCACCCTGTCCCAGCTCGCCATTGCCTGGTGCGTGAAGAACCCGAACGTGTCGACGGTGATCACCGGAGCGTCGACCCCAGAGCAGGTCGTGGAGAACATGTCCGCCATGGACGCCGTTCCGCTCCTCACCAAGGAGATCTGCGACCGCTTGGACATCATCACGCTGTTCTAAGCCACCAGCGCTGCACCGCACACAGCCCCGCTCCCTCGACGCCCGTCGAGTGGGCGGGGTTGTTCAGTTCTCGAGGTCTGCAGCCTCGATTTCCTTCCGAGAGATGCCGAGGAAGAAGAGCACGGCATCCAAGTACGGCACGCTGATCGCGGCGTCAGCCGCATCGCGCACGACGGGCTTGGCGTTGAAGGCAATTCCGAGCCCAGCGGCACCGAGCATGTCGAGATCGTTCGCCCCGTCACCAATGGCCACGGTCTGGTTGACCGGCACACCGACCTGCTCAGCGAATCGCCGCAGAGAATCCGCCTTCCCCGCTCGGTCGACGACGGGCCCGATCACCTTGCCGGTCAGCACCCCGTCGACCACTTCCAAGGTGTTGGCCGCCACCAGGTCGATCCCGAGCCCTCGGGCAATGGGGTCGATGACCTGGGTGAAGCCACCCGAGACGATGGCGGCGACGTAGCCGAGACGTTGGAGGGTTCGCACGAGGGTTTGAGCACCGGGGGTGAGCTTCGTCTCCGCGGCAACCTCGTCCAGCACAGTGGCGGGGAGCCCAGCGAGGAGGCCGACGCGCTCACGGAGACTGGCCTCGAAGTCGAGCTCGCCGGCCATCGCTCGTTCGGTGATCGCCGCAACGGCGTCCTCGCAGCCACACTTGGCCGCCAGCGCGTCGATGACCTCGCCTTGGAGGAGTGTCGAGTCGGCATCCATGACGATGAGGTGCTTGGCCCGACGGTAGAGGCCGGCACGTTGGACGGCGAGATCCACCCCGAGCCGTCGAGCCGCTCGGATGAGCCGAGCCCGAAGCGCCGCGGCGTCGGCCACGGCCACGGTCAGCTCGTAGGAGGTCACTGGATAGGACGAGAGGTGCATGATGCGCTCGACGGTTCCGCCGAGGCTGGCGATGGTCGAGAAGATGCCTTCGAGCGCCTGGGCGGTCATCTCGGGGGCTACCACCGTCACCATCTGGCGGGCCCCGAGGCTCTCAGCCACGGGATCGCTGTAGCGAACTGCGGTCACGCTGATGCCAGGCTCACGAGCGAGGTCGGTCTCGGCCAACCGCTCGAGGAGCGCGTCGAGATCGGACTCTGCTGGCGCGTCGATCTCGGCGCAGAGGAGGAGCTGCCCACGAACGGTGATCTGCTCGATATCGGTGATCTGGTGGCCGAGTTCACCGAGCGCGTTCCACAGCAATGCGCCGACGCCTGGACGGTCGGTGCCCGACACGGTGACCACAATCGACGGAGTCTGCGCCATGGCTCAATGGTAGGACGCGGCTCGAGGGTCCTCGAGCGCCCTCCTCAGGTGAGTGGCGGTCCCCATTCGCCGTTCGGGTGAAGCTGGCGAACGATCTTCGCCGGCACCCCAGCGATCACGCAGTAGCTCGGGAACGACCCACGCACGACGGCCCCAGCAGCGACCACCGTGTGGTCACCGAGGGTCGTTCCCGGCAAGACCACCACGTTGGCACCGAGCCAACTCCCTTGGCCGATACGCACCGGCGCTTCGACCGGCCACTGTCGACCAATGGGTTCGTCGAGGTCGGTGTAGGTGTGGTTCTGGTCGGTGATGTAGACGTAGGGACCGGTCTGGATGTCGTCGCCGAGTTCGATGGACCAGTGCCCGATGATGTGGCTCCCCCGGCCGATGATGCACCGCTTCCCAATGGCCACGACGGGGTTGGTCACCATCTGCTGACCCGGAGCCATTCCTGCGGTCAGGCAGACGTTCGGACCGATGAGCGTCCCGTCGCCGACCGAGAGGTAGTGCTCGTTGTAGATCGACCCCTGCGGCCACAAAATGGCGGCACCATCACCGAAGTAGGCGAATTTGCGCCCGGCAGGGTCGTTCGGGCCAATGGTCCCGAGATCGACAGCTGCGCTGCGAAGGAACCGCAGCAGTCGACCCGCGCCCCGGCGAATCGGTTGGGGGAGCCGACGGATCCAAGTCACGCCGCAAGGGTAGTTCGGGGGGCAGCGACGATCGCCCGCAACCACTCGTTCCTCCACCGTTGACGGCGCTATTGGACTCCAGGGCACCACGAACGTCGTCCACGGCGAAGACGATCTCAGTCGATGCTGATGGGCTCGTCGTCCATGGGGGCGAAGACCTCTGCTTCGGTGGGCGAGAGGTGCTCACGGACCCGAGCATCGATTTCCTCGATGAGCATCGGGTTCTCCATGAGGAACGTCTTGACGTTCTCTCGACCTTGGCCGAGCTGTTCACCTTCGTAGGTGAACCAGGCTCCAGCCTTCTTCACGATGCCGAGTTCAACCGAGACGTCGAGGAGGGAGCCTTCCTTCGAGATGCCCTTGCCGTACATGATGTCGAACTCGGCCTGCTTGAACGGCGAGGCCACCTTGTTCTTGACGATCTTGGCTCGGGTCCGGTTGCCGACGACCTCAGTGCCGTCCTTAATGGCCTCGATGCGACGGATGTCGATGCGGACTGAGGCGTAGTACTTGAGGGCCTGGCCACCACTGGTCACCTCGGGGGAGCCGTAGATCACACCGATCTTCTGGCGCAGCTGGTTGATGAAGATGAGGATCGTCTGGGACTTGGAGAGGTTGCCGGTGATCTTGCGCAGCGCCTGGGACATGAGGCGAGCTTGGAGGCCCACGTGGCTGTCTCCCATGTCGCCTTCAATTTCAGCCTTCGGCGTCAGAGCGGCGACCGAGTCGATCACGATGACGTCGAGCGCTCCCGAACGGATCAACATGTCGGTGATCTCGAGGGCCTGCTCCCCAGTGTCGGGCTGAGAGATGAGCAGGTCGTCGACGTTCACGCCGATCGCCCGTGCGTACTGAGGGTCGAGGGCGTGTTCGGCGTCGACGTAGGCAGCGCGGCCACCGAGGCGCTGGGCTTCGGCGACGACGTGCATGGCGAGCGTCGACTTCCCCGATGCTTCGGGGCCGTAGATCTCGACGATGCGACCTCGGGGCAGACCACCGATACCGAGCGCCATGTCGAGGGCGAGTGATCCGGTGGGAATCTTCTCCACGTTCATGTGGAGGTTCTCACCCAGTCGCATGATCGAGCCCTTGCCGAACTGCTTCTCGATCTGCCCGAGTGCGATGTCGAGTGCCTTGTCCTTGTCGTCAGCCATCTGCGTGCCTCTCTCTCGTGTCATGGGTGCACCCTAGAGAAGAGGTGTGCCACCGACCTTGCCGGCATCCTGCCCGCTCCTCCACCATAGCGAACAGATGTTCGCTTCTGGTGCATCTCCCCCGAAATCACCGAACGCCGAACATCCACCCCTCTTCACGGAGCACGAGAGTGCGCTCCTCGTCCGAGAGGGCGAGGAGCGATGGCGGCGAGAAGTGGAGCTCCCACTCCGCCTCAGCGAATTGAGCGAGTCGTTGTGCAGTGGTCCGCACCTGCCATGCATCACGGACTTCACCGTTTGGCTGACCAGTTGCGAAGAGCCCCGGCCAGGTCTCAGCGATCACAACCGAGGAACTCCGCTGGGTATCGAACGGCCAGACCGCTGCGTCGAAGCGCCGAACCAACTCGTCGATGAGCGGAAGCCCCATGAGCACTTGACTCCCTACTGATCCCGCGCCGAGCAGCTGCCAGTTGGTTGCCAGTCGCTGTCCACTGGCTCGCTCGGTCAGCCGGAAGCGCTCAAGGGGATTCGGCGCTAGCCCTTCGGGCACGGCGAGCGTTGGTGAGAGTGCGGTGAGTTCTCGTCGATGTGCTGGTCGGCCCCAGAACAGGGCGGTCGTAGTCGCAGCGTTGATGGCGTTGGCCACGTTGAATCGATTGTTGGCGTTCGAGTCGTCGTCAGCAATGCGGCTACAGACGAGTTTGCGAACGCCTTCGGCCGAGCAGTCCGAAGGTCCCGAGCCAGTGCCACGGTGGAGGAGTTCGGCGAACCCGCTCGGATATCCGAGCGAGAAGTCGACGCCGACCATGACTCGTCGATGACTCCCGAGGAGACGGTCGATGGATGCCACCAACCACGCAAGCGCGTCGGCGCGCGTCGGGCAGTTGACGAGGTGGTCGATGACTCCTGTTCGGCAATTCACCTGGGCGATCCAAATCGAATCCTTGCCCCGGCGAGGCGTTGCGGCGGCACTCCAGTCGACGATGATGACGTCGTCGAACACTTGAGGTCAGTCGAGGTTTCGGCGCAGGAGGTCGAGCGCGCTGATCGCGCTGTACTGTCGAATGCGCGCTCGGTCACCAGGGAGCCGAAGTCGCTCGGCGAAGGGTGCACGCCCCGGCACCGCGACTCCCACGAAGACGGTTCCCGGGTCGAAGCCATCCTGGGGATCAGGTCCGGCCACTCCAGTGATGGCGAGACCGCAGTCGCTGCCGAGTGCCGTCGTGGCGCCAATCGCCATCTGGATCGCTGCGGCTTCTGAGACAACCGGTCCTTCAGGGACGCCGAGGAGGTTGAACTTCACCTCGCTGGCGTAGGAGACGATGCCGCCGCGGAACCACGCGCTGGCCCCGACCACGTCGACCAACCGGGAGGCGATGATGCCACCGGTCACCGATTCTGCGAGGCCGAGCGTCAGCCCTCGTGCAGTGAGCGCTCGAGCAACGGCGACTTCCATCGTCTCGTCGTCGACGCCGAAGATGATGTCCCCGAAGCGCTCAGAAATGACGGCACGGATCTCCTCCTCCTCTACGGCCACGAGAGCACGAGCGTGGTCGAGGTCCTCACCACGAGCGGTGATGCGCACCTTGATGCCCTCGATGCCACTCGCGAGGTAGGCAATCGTCACGGGGAGCGCACCGGATTCCAAGTTCTGGAATCGGCCGTCGAGCGCTTCGGCGAGACCGGATTCTGAGGCACCCCACGTCCGCAGCACCTTCGACGTGATGGTTCCGGTTCGGCCTTCGGCAGCGAGTCGGGCATCGAGGTCTGGGGCGATCGCTCGCTCGAACATCTCCGCCATCTCATAGGGCACACCGGGGACGGCGTAGACGACCTTGTTGCCAACCGGGCAGATGAGCCCCGGTGCGGTCCCACGGACCTGGGGGATGATCGTCGCCCCTCGTGGGACGTCAGCTTGGCGAGCGTTGTTCTCCGGCATCGCTCGTTGGCGCGCATTGAAGAACGAGGCGATGACGTCGACGAGAGCGGGGTCGCGCACGAGCTCGACGCCCATCACCTCGGCGATGGCCTCCCGCGTGATGTCGTCCTGGGTTGGCCCGAGTCCGCCGCAGACGATGACGCCATCCGCTCGGGCCAGAGCGGTCCGCAGCGCTCGAACGATGCGGTCGTGGTTGTCGCCGACCACTTGGCCGTAGTGGGAGTCGACACCACGAGCGGCCATTTGCTCTCCGAGCCATGCGGCGTTGGTGTTGGCGATCTGGCCGAGGAGCAGCTCGGTGCCGACGGCGAGGACTTCGACTCTCACGACGATGCACCCGCTCGTAGACCGTCGACGACGTACTGCCAGAAGGTGAAGAGGGTGAGCGCCGCTGCCAGCCAGACCGTCGCGAGGTGGAGCCAGTGGAGGTTCTTGGTCGGCGGCAGGCAGACGAAGGCGATGGCGAAGTCCTGGACGAAGGTCTTCCACTTCGCTGACTGTCGGGCCGGAATGGAGATCCCTTGGCGACCGACCACCGATCGGTAGACGGTCATCGCGACTTCACGGAGGCCGATGATGATGATGGGGAGCCACGGCAACTTGCCCTGGGAGGCCACCACGATGAAGCAGGCCATGATGACGACCTTGTCGATCAGCGGGTCGAGGAAGGCTCCTGATCGAGTCGCACCTTGGCGTCGAGCCACGACGCCGTCGATGCCATCGGAGAAGGCGACCAGTGCGCCGACGCCAGCAGTCGGCCACGTCGCCCCTTCGTGGAGGAAGAGGTAGATGAAGTAGGGCGTCAGCAGCAGCCGCCCGACCGTGATGGCGTTGGCTGGCGTCAGCAGCGCCGATGGCCCGTAGTGGGGTTCCTTGATCGTTGTTTCGGTCACTGTCCATCCCCCACGACGACTGCTTCGAGGTCGGTCCCGATGGCCGCCACGAATTCCACTTCCACCATCGTGCCAGCCTCGAGGTGGTTCGGCACGATGATGATGCCGTCAATTTCGGGAGCTTCCCGATGGCTCCGGGCTCGACCGGGCCGGTCCACGACCACGAGCGCTCGGGTGCCGACGAGCTCGTCGCGCTTGGCGAAGGTGATGGCGTCTTGGAGCTCGCGAGCCTCTCGAATGCGCTCGGCCACGAGATCAGCGGGGACCTGACCCGGGAGGTCCACGGCGTAGGTGCCGTCTTCTGGCGAGTAGGGGAAGAACCCAGCCCAGTCGAGTTGCGCTGCCTCTAAGAACTCGAGGAGGGCATCGTGGTCTTCCTCGGTCTCTCCGGGGTACCCGACGATGAAGCTCGACCGGAACGCGGCATGAGGAGCGAGGGCCCGGATCGCGGCGATGCGATCGAGGAACAGTTCAGCGCTGCCGTAGCGCCGCATGGCGCGGAGCATGGGGCGAGTCACGTGCTGGAGCGAGAGGTCGAAGTAGGCAACGCCACTGTCGATCATGGCGGCGATCAGGGCGTCGGTGAGGCCCGAAGGGTAGAGGTACAGCAACCGAACCCACTCGACTTCACGCCGGAGCGCATCGAGGACGTCGAGGATCGGCTGGGTTCCAGCCTTCGGACGGGCGTCGGCGAAGTCGTCGGGGTTGCGATGGTCGCCAGCGCTCCGGTCTCGACCGAACGAGGCCAGATCTTGGGCGATGAGGACCACCTCTCGCAGCGGCATTGTTGAAGCGGCCTTCAAGGCAGCGACTTCCTCGAGGAGGGACGTCACCGTTCGCGACTGCTGAGGTCCACGGAACGATGGGATGGCGCAGAACCCGCAGATCCGGTCACAGCCCTCCGCCACCTTCAGGTAGGACCACGGTCCGTTCCGTCCGCTGCGCGGTAGCTCGAGGAGTTCGCTCGTGCGAACACCGTGGGAACGCTTGCCGAGCATGACGGGCACCCGCTCGGTGAGCGACTCCCCGAATCCCGCCACCAGATCGACCTCGGGGAGTGCATCGGCGAGCTCGTCGCCGTACCGCTCGGCCATGCATCCTGTAACGACGAGTCGACTCTCATCGGTTTTGCGGTCGGCGAGGTCCAAGATCACGTCGATCGATTCTCGGCGCGCCTCATCGATGAAGGCGCAGGTGTTGACGACGACGAGGTCTGCGGACTCCGGCGAAGATGCCTCCTCGTAGCCGTCTCGCTGGAGCTGGCCCGTCACCTTGTCGGAGTCGACGTGGTTCTTCGGACAGCCGAGGGTCTCCACCCAGTAGGTCTTGGTCACAGCACTCGTCCCATCTCTGTGTCCCTCGGTGCACCCGTCTCCAGGACTACGACCTGCCAACCTACCCGCTCGGGCTCGCCGAACTAGCCTCGCCGACGATGCTCACCGCCGATCACCCAGCGCGCGACACTTCCCGATCCGACGCCGACCATCCAACCGGCCGCCGAGGTTCACCCCACCTGATCGCTCTCACCGTCATCGTGCTCCTCGGAGCGGCTCTTCGGTCGAGGGGCCTCCAGAATCACGACCTCTGGTACGACGACGCCTGGATTGCGCTACCCGCCCACCACTCGTTCGTCGACGCGCTTCGACTCACGATTTCGAGCCCAGGGTTCGGCGCTCTGGCACACGTCTGGATCCTGCTCGATCCCCACTCGACGCTGTGGACGCTCCTCCTCCCCTTCAGCGTGGGTTGCGCTGCCCCCGTCGCCTTCTACTGGCTGGGCCGCGAACTGCAATTCGAGCGCTCCTGGGCACTGGGAATGGCCCTGTTCATCGCGGTCTCCCCAGACCCAATTCAGTACGCAGCGCGATTCAAGTCCTACAGCTGTGAACTGCTGTTCGGCGCAGTCCTGCTCGCGCTGACGCAACGGTACCGTCGCACGCGATCCCTCGGGAACCTCTCGGTCTTCGGCATCGTTGCAGCGCTGGGCTCGGTGACGGCCGCCTCGATCATGATCGTGGTCGTTGGCTGCGTCGTGGCTCTCATCCTCGAGCAGGTTCGGCACCGCGGTGTCGACCGAAGTCTCCTCGCGGTCGGGGGGAGCCTCGGGATCCTCTGCTTCCTCATCGCCGTCGTGGCGCACCATGCCGAGCCGAGAGACCTGCACGAGTTCTGGTCGTCCACGCACACCATGATGACGTTGCCCCCAACGCTCCCCGGTATCTCAGCAACCGTCTCGACGTCGACGATCTCCTACCTCCATGGCGTGCTCGGCCTTCCGATTGGCGTCGCCGACCTCGCACGCTCGACGCTCACCACGACTGGACTGTGGTGGCATGCCGAGGTGGCACTCGCCGTGGTGCTCGTGGGCGCGATGGTGGGGGTCCCACTCCTCCAGTTCATCGCCGGCAGGAAGGACCTCCGCCTCCTCCCCTCTGCCACCGTGCTCTCGATCGCCATCGGCGTGTGGGCCCTCGGGATCTACCCGCTGGGCGGCGGCCGAACCGATTCGTTCACCTACGGATCCTTCGCAGTCCTGGCGTTCTCCGGCATTCGAGCAATCGTCGCTCGGCGGTCACTTCCCATGGTTGCCCGACGAGCGATCATTACCGTGGCCTGCCTTGGAACGGTGCTCCTCGGCATCCACTTCCAGGCCTGGTACCCACGCCAAGACCTCCGAACCATCGTGCAGGAGGTTCGTGCTTCAGGAACACCGTCGGACTCCCTGATCGTGTCCCACCGCAACGCCTACACCTGGGCCGTCGATGACCTAACCCCAACCACCATCGTGGTGGACAAGAACGCACCGGAATCGGCGGACGTCGGCTACTACGTCGCCTCGATCGATCCATTGGTCTCCTTCGAGGGTCCAACCGATCCCGATGCGTGGGCCGTCACTCCGCCGCCGGGAGCCAAGCGAATCTGGGTCATCACGACCACCAACCTCAACCTCTCGCCATCGCTCCAGCACTTCACCGGCCGGTCAGCTGCCACCCCAAGCGGCGACGAGGCGGTCGTCGCTCTCGGCCTCAACGGGTGGAGGGTTCGCTCGATCCTCCATGCACCAGGAGAGATCGCCTTCCTGCTCACCCCGGGGACGCGATCGTAGGAACCGATCGCGTCATGGACGCGGCGACGCTCTGGTGAACGTCGCAATGTGCGGAGAGACAGGGATTTGAACCCTGGGTCCGTCTTTCAACAGACAACTCATTAGCAGTGAGTCCGATTCGGCCGCTCTCGCACCTCTCCGGGCGCCCCGTTGGCCATTCGTTGGCCAATTTGCATAGGCTCAACACGTGGAAACGAAGC
>Ga0208877_1000013_pt1 | contig 97502 bp, 109 predicted proteins | sample CryBogCBH29Jun09_FD_184624 | JGI IMG/M metagenome (GOLD analysis project Ga0208877, IMG submission 184624) | Freshwater microbial communities from Crystal Bog, Wisconsin, USA - CBH29Jun09 (SPAdes) | ecosystem: Environmental > Aquatic > Freshwater > Lake | place: Crystal Bog, Wisconsin, USA...
GTGGGATTTGAACCCACGGAACCTTGCAGTTCAACGGTTTTCGAGACCGTCCGATTCGGCCGCTCTCGCACGCTTCCGTTGACGATTCTACAAGTGATTCGGTGCCCGGCAATTTGGCGCCCGATACGCTCCAACGGAGAGCCCGAGGAGAGGAGGAACGGTGTCGAGAACCGCAAGACTGGTCCTCCGCCTCTCCGCGCTGTGGGCGCTGTGGGTCTGGGCGGTCCTGCTGTGGAACATGGCCCACGACCACATCCATGGGCTGGGGTTCCGGGTGGTCCACTGCGTCCTCGCCGCCATCTCACTCGGCTTCGCCGCTGCGACGTGGCGCATCGCTCGAGGCGGTGGCGGATCGAACTACCCGCGCCACTAACCCTGACGTTTGGTGGCGAAGAACGAGGTGAGCAGTTCGCTGCAGGCTTCGGCGGCGACGCCGGTGCGGAGGGTGACGCGATGGTTGAGGCGGGGATCGTCACCAACGTGGTAAAGCGAGCCCATCGCCCCGGCCTTCGGATCATCGGTTCCGATCACGACCACGGGAATCCGGGCGGAGAGGATGGCGCCTGCGCACATCACGCAGGGCTCCAAGGTGACGACCAACGTGCAGTCCTCGAGGCGCCACGACCCCCGAGCGGCTGCGGCTGCTCGGATGGCCACGATCTCGGCATGGGCAGTGGGGTCCCCATCGAGCTCACGGCGGTTCTCACCGGTGGCGACCACCTGGTCGCCGCACACCACCACGGCACCGACGGGGACGTCGCCGTGGGCACTGGCAGCTCTGGCGGCACGCAGGGCGAGGTCCATGGCGTGGAGGTCATCCATGCCTCCACGCTACTGAGATGGCGTGGCGCCTCCGGCACGTCCCTCCCCACTGCGTAGGCTGCGGTATGGCTCGTGGTCGCCTGCTGGTCGTCGTCGCACTCCTCGGGCCCCTCCTCTCCCTCCGTTCTGCCGGAGCGACCCCTCCGTCACTCGCCGCTCCGACGAACCTCTCGGTTCGGGCGGTGCCGAGTGGGGTGGTGCTCTCGTGGACGCCTCCACCGTGGGCCACGGCGTCGACGACCTACACCGTCACCGCATCGCCACCTGGCCCGACGTGTGCGACGCTCGGGAAGAGCACCTGCACCGCAGCGATGCAAACGCTCCGCCCCGAGCGGTTCGTGGTGACCGCGACGGCACCTTCGGGAAGTCGCATGACCTCCCTCCCCTCGGCGGTGGTCACGCCGGAACTCGTCGTGGTGGTCGCAGGCCAGTCCAACGCCACCGGTGAGGCGTCCTACGCCGTTGACCCGACGACGAAGGTGTCGACCTTCGCTCCTCCATTTACCAATGCGGCCGATGCCGAGGATGGGATTGAGCTCTGGAAGTTCGGCCCAGCTGCGCACTTCGGAACCGGCTTCGCCGGTCTCGATACCCCGCAACGCATGGCGAGCCCACTGGGCGTCCAGCAGGTCTTCGGTCCAGAGATCGGACTCGCTCGTGGGTTGATGGCCGATCGCCACCTCCGCCTCACGATCGTGAAGGTGACCTACCCCGGTTCCACCATTGCGGCGTGGCTCCCAGCGCGGCCCCAGGGGCTCTTCCCGACCCTCGTCGGACAGGTCGGTGTCGCCGAGCACGTCCTCATCGAGCGCGGAATTGTGCCGGTCCTCGGAGGCGTGGTGTTCTTCCAGGGCGAGTCCGACGCACTCGATCCGAACTTGGCGCCGAACTACAGCCGTGACCTCGGCACTGTCGTGGCTGGACTCCGGCAAACCTTCGGGTCGGCGCTTCCCCTCGTGCTCTTGGAGGAATCCTCCGCACTCGACATCGCCGTCCAGCGAACAGCGAACCAGTGCCTGCCGCAAGGGTGCGATGCCGAGGCAGCCAGCGACGCTGAGGTTCGAGGCGCTGATGCAGCCTTGGCGGCTTCGCTCAACCACGTGGCGCTCGTCGACAGCGCTGGACTTCCCCGCGTGTCGCCGTGGGTGCACCTGAGCGATGTCGGGGAGCGAGCCATTGGGCGGGCGGCGGCCACCGCGCTCGAGGCGATGCTCCCTCCCTCCTAGAGGGAGGGGCACCTCGGTGGCGGAGACGGTGGGATTTGAACCCACGGTGAGTTTCCCCACACACGATTTCCAATCGTGCCGATTCGGCCGCTCTCGCACGTCTCCACGGTGTGCTGCTCGGCGAGGCTGAGCAGAACTCCGAATCGACAGGCTACTTCGCCCTGCCGGGTGGTCTGGAACGAGGGACCGACTCCATCTCGTTGCTCGAAACCTACAGTGGCGCCCATGGAGATTGCGGTGCACGGTCCGATGTTCGAGTGGAGGGGGCCGGCGCCGTTCACCTTCGTGTCCCTCAGTGAGGAGGACTCCGCGACGCTCGCTGCGTTGGTGGCCGGACTCTCCTACGGCTGGGGCTGCATCCCAGCTGAGGTGACCCTCGGCGACACGACGTGGACTACCTCCCTCATGCCCAAAGACGGCGCCTACCTCGTGCCGATCAAGCAGGCGATCCGTCGGGCCGAAGGGGTGGACCTCGGTGACTCCTTGGTGCTCACGGTCCACGTGGCGGGGTGATCGGGCGACCTCGGTCGGCGCGGAGAGGGATGCAGGGTACGATCGGAGCGTCGACGTCGGGTGCGGTGGCTGGGTCCTGCGCAACGGCATCACGTGAACCGAGTCAGGGTCGGAAGGCAGCAGCTCTCAGCGGGAGCCGCCGTGTGCCGCAGATCGCCTGGCCGCCGCACCGGACGCCGACGAACCCTTCGTCGTGGCACCACCCACCGGTAGGCTCACACCATGGCTGAGGACGCGACGCAACCAACGGTGCTCGAAGGGGACGATTCCTTCGTATCGCTCTACCGCCGCTACCGGCCCGGAACCTTTGGCGCCCTCCGTGGGCAGCCCCACGTCGTCATGGCCCTCCGCCGTGCCGTTGCTGATGGCAAGGTCGGCCACGCCTACCTCTTCTCCGGTCCCCGTGGCACCGGCAAGACCTCGACCGCTCGTATCTTGGCCAAGGCGCTCAACTGCGCGAGTCCCATCGACGGCGAGCCGTGTGGGGTCTGCCAGAGCTGCATCGAGATCACCAAGGGCACCTCGCTCGACGTCACCGAGCTCGACGCAGCCTCGAACAACGGTGTCGACGCGATGCGCGACCTCGTCGCTCACGCCAGTCTCGGTACCCCGGGGCGACGTCGCGTCTACATCGTCGACGAAGTCCACATGCTCTCGAACGCGGCAGCCAACGCCCTGCTGAAGACGCTGGAGGAGCCCCCGAACCACGTGGTGTTCGTGCTGGCGACCACCGATCCGCAGAAGGTGCCGGCCACCATCCGGAGCCGAACTCAGCACTTGGAGTTCCGACTCCTCGCTGCCGACACCTTGGCTTCGCTCCTCGCCGACGTCCGCTCCTCGGCTGGGTTGAGCGTCGACGACGCCTCGCTCGAGGCGGTGGTGCGTCGAGCTAAGGGTTCAGCCCGAGATGCGCTCTCCGCGCTCGACCAGGTCGCCGCTGCTGGTTCTGCCGAGTCGGTTTCCGCCGATCTCACCGGCGTCATCACCGGCATCTCGGAGAGCGATGCCCAGGGGATCTTGGTGGCCCTCGCCGAACTCCACGAGAACGGCTGGGGCCCCCAGCAGTTGGCCAGCGAGATCGTCGCCGAACTCCGCCAAGGGTTCTTGGCCCTCCTCGCTCCCTCTCTCAGCGAGCACACCGGTGCCGAAGCTGAGCGAGTGCGCAAGCGAGCGAGCGAGATCGGACTGGCCCGCATCGTTCGGACCATGGAGGCCATTGGACGAGCACAGGTGCAGATGCGTGACGCCCCAGAGCCCCACGTGGTCTTGGAGCTCGCCCTCGTTCGGTCCGCCCGGATTGACTTGGACGACAGCCCCGCCGCCCTGTCAGAGCGACTGGCCCACGTCGAAGCCCGCCTTCGCGATGGGGGAGCACCCGCTCCTCGACCTGCCGAGGCCCCCGCAGCGCAGCAGCACCCCCGAGCCGCATCTTCGGCAGCAGCTGCTGCGGTGAGCGCTGCCTACGACGCCGCTCAGCGCACGACGGCAGCGGCACCAGCGACGCCCACCGAGGCGCCACCAGCGACGTCACCGGCGACCAAGCCGACCCTCGGAGCACTGCGGAGGTCCAAGGCGCAAGAAGCTGCTCCTCCTGCAGCGCCACCGATCACTGCGCCAGAGGTCGAAGCGCCGAGCGTTGCGCCACCCGTTGTCGACGCTGCACCTCCGAGCCACCCAGCCGGAGCCGATCACGTGCTCACCCTCGACGCCCTCAGTGCTGCATGGGAGACGATCTACCGAACGCTGCCTGCTCGACCTAAGGCGATTTGCGCCATCGGGTCGTTCACGTCCCTCGACGGGCAGCGTGCCACCTTCGTCCTGCCCAATGACTCCCACGCGCTTCGAGCGAGAGAGTGCGTGCCCGCCATGGTCGACGCGATCGACGCCGCTCTCGGAGTGCGCCTCGAGATCTCGTGCATCGCGAACCCCATCCCTGAAGATGAACCGGGGTGCATGCCGGAAGATCTTGGGCCGGTGGGCGTCGATGACGCAGAGGCCTTCCGGGATATGGCCCAAGATTCCGTCAAGATCGCTGACCACGCGACGATCGCCGAGCACCTCATTCAGGAGTTCTTCCCCGGAGCGGAGACGAAGTAGCGGTGTACCCAGGACCACTACGGAACCTGATCGACGAGTTCGCTCGTCTACCGGGCATTGGCCCGAAGAACGCAGCTCGTCTCGCCTTCTTCTTGCTGCGCACCCCGCGAGACGAAGCCGAGCGGCTCTCGAGCGCCATCCGAGAGATGAAGGAACGAACGACGTTCTGCCCCGTCTGCTGCTCCGTCGCCGAGGGTGGCCAACTCTGCCCGATCTGCGCTGATGATCGGCGTGACCCGTCGGTGATCTGCGTCGTGCAAGACCCGAGGGACTTGATGGTGGTGGAGCGATCCGGGAGCTTCGCCGGTCGCTACCACGTCCTCCACGGTGGCCTCAGCCCCCTGGAAGGGATCGGACCCGAGCAGTTGAAGATCGCAGAACTCGAAGCCCGCGTGCAAGACGGCGTGGTCACCGAGGTGATCCTCTGCACGAACCCCAACGTCGAAGGTGACACCACGGCGCTCTACCTCTCGCGCCTGCTGCGCCCCAAGGTGGCCAAGGTTACGAAGATCGCCGCCGGCGTCCCGGTCGGTGGCGACCTCGAGTACGCCGATGAGATGACCCTCGGTCGTGCCCTCGAAGGTCGACGAGACTTAGAGGCCTGAGCTCGTCCTCAGATGACGAGGGCCATGAAGATCGCACCAGCGCCGACGCAGTAGATGGCGAAGGGGAGCAGGGTCTTGGTCGTGAACCACTTCGAGAGGAACCGAACCGAGAAGTAGGCCGCGATCGCTGAGGCGATGGCTCCAACGACCACCTGTCCCAGGATCTCCCGACCTGAGCTCGTGAAGAGCGTCGGCAACTTGTAGAGGCCCGCAGCCAAGATGATGGGCGTGGCGAGCAAGAACGAGAGCTTCGCCGCGTCGTCGTGGTGGAGACCCCGGAAGAGGCCGGCGACGATCGACACACCCGAACGAGAGAATCCAGCGAAGAGCGCGAAAATCTGGCTCGCGCCGACGATGAAGCCATCTCGGTAGGAGAGGGACTTGAGCGTCACGCCCCGACGGGAGCCTCGGCTGTGGCGAGCGGTCTGGGAGGTTCGGACTCGCTCGCCAATGAACAAGACGATGCCGTTCAAGATGAGAAACGCCGCGGCCCACGTGGGCTTGGCGAAGAGCGAACGCAGGTGCTTCTCCAAGACGAGGCCAGCAATGCCGACGGGAACGGAGCCGACGACGATGAGCCAGGCGAGGTGCTCGGCTGAGGTCGAGACCTTTCGAGCCTTGGTTGAGGACCAGAGCCCGGCGATGATGCGGCCCCAGTCGCGCCAGTAGAAGACGATGAGCGCAAGTGCCGTGCCGACGTGGAGGCCGACCAAGAAGGTGAGGAAGTTCGACGTGCTCTGCGAGGACTGGGCGTCGACGATGCCGGTCCATCCGAAGATCTGCGGCAGGATCACGGAGTGACCGAGGGAGGAGACGGGGAAGAGCTCGGTCACGCCTTGGAGCACTCCCAAGATGATGGCTTGGACGTAGGTCAGGTGGTTCGCTACGGCGCTCAGGTACACGTGGTTCCTCCAATGCGTGGTGCTCCGTAGGCTAGGGGAGAATCGCTGCACGTTGGTGCTCGATGACGGAACGAGAACGGAGTTGCGATGGCGACGATTTGGATGCTCCGACATGCCAAGGCAACCAAGGACGGCCAAGGTGGTCCCGAGGATAAGGCCCGCCCTCTCACGAAGAAGGGCCTTCGCCAAGCCACGGCACTCGGTGAATGGATCGACGCATCGCCGTCGGTCCTCGACGACGTGCAGTTCCCCGAGCTCGTGGTGTGCTCAACGGCGCTGCGATGCCAGCAGACGCTCCAAACCGTGGTGTCAGCCAGTGGGCTGCGTCCACGGATTGAGTACAGCGACACGATCTACACCGCAGACGTCGATGGCCTGCGGTACCTCATGACGGGGTACCCCCACACGAGTTCCCTGCTGCTGTGCGGGCATGAGCCCTACCTCGGCCTCCTGCGAGAGGATCTCCTCAAGGAGAAGCATCGCTCTGAGCGTGAGACTCCCGTCTGCTCCTTGGCCATCGTGGAGTTCCCTGCTGACGTGGTCAGCGAGATCGTTCCCGGGACGGGTCGCCTCGTCGCGTTCATTCGGGGGAAGGCCAAGCAGTAGGTCGAAACGGCAGAGAACCCCCGCCATCGGCGGGGGTTCTCCAGCAGAGGTGTTCGGTGCTTAGAGGCTGCGGAAGATCGCCGCGTCGCCTTGGCCGCCACCGCCGCAGAGCGCAACCGCAGCCGTGCCGCCACCACGACGCTTCAGTTCGTAGAGGGCGGTGAGGGCCACGCGGGTTCCCGACATGCCGAGGGGGTGGCCGAGGGCGATGGCGCCACCGTTGACGTTGACCTTGGACTCGTCGATGCCGAGTTCGTCAGCCGACGCCAAACCAACCGCAGCGAAGGCTTCGTTCATCTCAAACAGGTCGATGTCGGCGGCCGTCAGGTTCGCCTTGGCGAGCGCCTTCTGAATCGCACGGGAGGGCTGGGTGAGCAGCGACGCATCGGGACCCGCGACTTCGCCGAATCCGAGGAGCTCACCGAGGGGAGCGATGCCGAGTTCTTGGGCCTTGGCCTTGGACATCACGATGACCGCTGCGCCACCATCGGAGATCTGGCTGGCGTTCCCAGCGGTGATGGTGCCCTCCTTGTCGAAGGCAGGGCGGAGGCCCTGGAGGGACTCGAAGGTGGTCTCGGCGCGCACGCCTTCGTCGGTGTCCACGATCTTCGGGTCACCCTTGCGCTGGGGGACCGACACGGCGACGATCTCCTCGGCCATCTTCCCAGCGGCAATGGCGGCTGCTGCCTTGGCGTGGCTGGCGGCGGCGAACTGGTCTTGGCGCTCACGGGTGACACCGAGCTTCTGGTTGTAGCGATCGGTGGCCAGGCCCATGGCGCAGTCGTCGAACGCGCAGGTCAGGCCGTCGTACATCATCGAGTCGATCACCGAGTTGTCGCCGAGGCGGTAGCCAGCACGAGCACCGGGGAGCAGGTACGGAGCGTTGGTCATCGACTCCATGCCACCAGCGACCACGATGTCGGCTTCGCCGGCGTTGATCATGAGGTCGGCGAGGTAGATGGCGTTGAGGCCCGAGAGGCAGACCTTGTTGATGGTGGTGGCAGGAACCGACATCGGGATGCCACCAGCAACGGCTGCTTGGCGAGCGGTGATCTGACCGGCTCCTGCTTCGATGACGTGGCCCATGATGACCATGTCGACCTGGTCGCCCGTGATGCCGGCGCGCTTCAGCGCCTCGGCGATGGCGAAGCCACCGAGCTGCGCAGCTGAGAAACTGGCGAGTGCGCCAGACAGCTTGCCAATGGGGGTGCGAGCACCTGCGACGATGACGGTTCCGGCCATGGGGTCCTCCTTCAATGGAACGGCTCAGAGCCTAGGTCACTCCTGCTCCGCCCTCGCTCACGGGCAGGTCGCCAACGCTAGGGTTTTGCCCATGACCACCATCCTTGAGGCCGCAGCGGCTGGGGCGTCGGGCGACGAGCTCGCAGCGCTCCCCATGCCGGAATCCACCCGTGCAGCATTCGTGCTGCGCTCAGAGCAGGACATGTTCGCTGGACTCGCCAGTGAAGACAAGGACCCGCGCCAGAGCTTGCACGTCGGCGAGGTGGCGATTCCTGAACTCGCACCCGATGAGTGCTACATCGCCGTCATGGCCTCGTCGATCAACTTCAACACCGTGTGGACCTCGATCTTCGAGCCGCTGTCGACGTTCGGCTTCCTCGACCGGCTCGGCAAGGAGAGCATCTGGGGCAAGCGCCACGCCCTCGACTACCACGTGGTCGGCTCCGATGCCTCAGGCGTCGTCCTCCGCACGGGCTCAGCGGTTCGCAACTGGAAGGTCGGCGATCACGTCACCGTCCACTGCAACTACGTCGACGACCAAGACCCCTCAGCCCACAACGACTCCATGCTCGCCGCCAACCAGCGCATCTGGGGATTCGAGACCAATTTCGGTGGCCTCGCCGACGTCTCGGTGGTGAAGGCCAACCAGTTGATGCCGAAGCCCACGCATCTGACCTGGGAAGAAGCAGCGGTGAACGCATTGTGCAACTCGACGGCGTACCGGATGGTCGTCTCGCCGAACGGTGGGCACATGACCCAAGGTGACAAGGTGCTCGTCTGGGGCGCATCAGGCGGCATTGGCTCCTACGGCGTGCAGTACGTCTTGAACGGCGGCGGTACCCCGGTGGCCGTGGTGTCGAGTCCCGAGAAGGTGGCGCTCATGCACGACCTCGGTGTCGAGCACGTCATCGATCGCCGGGAGAAGGGTTACAAGTTCTGGAAGGACGAGCACACCCAAGACGAGTCGGAGTGGCGTCGTCTCGGCAAGGACATCCGCGCCCTCGTGGGTGACGACGTCGACATGGTCTTCGAGCACCCCGGTCGCTCCACGATGGGCGCCAGTGTGTTCGTGACCAAGCGGGCCGGCAAGATCGTGACCTGTGCAGCGACGTCTGGCTACATGATCGAGTACGACAACCGCCACCTCTGGATGAAGCTCAAGTCGATCATTGGCTCCCACTTCGCCAACTACCGAGAAGCGTGGGCGGCCAATCAGCTCATCTGCGAAGGAAAGATCGTGCCGCCGCTGTCTGCGGTCGAGACCTTGGCCACCGTGGGCGATGCGGCCTACCAGGTGCACCACAACCTCCACGAGGGCAAGATCGGCGTCCTCTGTGCCGCCCCTGCCCCAGGACTTGGGATCACGAACCCTGAGCTGCGTGCCCAGGTCGGCGAGGACCGCCTCACCATCTTCCGTCGGCACGGCGCCTGAGAGGACACGACATGACTGAGTTGCTCCTGACTGAAATCGACCACGTGGCCATCGCGGTCAACGACTTAGAAGCCGCCATTGCGTGGTACGCCGAGGCCTTCGGTGCGACCGTGGTCCACCGCGAGCGGGTGGAGTCCGATGGCGTTGAAGAAGCACTCCTCAAAGTCGCCGATTCCTACGTCCAGCTCCTCACCCCGACCCGAGACGACTCGCCGGTTGCCAAGTACTTGGCCAACAAGGGCGAAGGACTCCATCACATTGGCTACCGAGTGGCCAACTGCGCCGAGGCGCTCGAGTCGATCAAGGCCATGGGTGGTCGGGTGATCGACGACGCCCCGCGTCCTGGATCTCGTGGAACGACGGTGGCCTTCGTCCACCCGAAGACCTCGTTCGGAACGTTGATCGAACTCGTCCAAGAGTAGCGATCGAGTCGGCCGTCCTCGCTCGGCACAGAGGTGGGGACTCCTCCCTCCTCTTGTAGTCTGCACACCATGGATCACGCCATGTCTCAGCTCCTCGCCGGCCTCGCCGAACGAAAGGCAGAAGCCCTCGCTGCGGGTTCTCCTGCCTCCATTGAACGCCAGCACGCCAAGGGGAAGTTGACCGCTCGCGAGCGCATCGACTACCTGCTCGACGAGGGTTCCTTCCAAGAGCTCGACATGCTGGCTCGCCACCGAGCCCACGGTATGGGCCTCGAGGACTACCGTCCCTACACCGATGGCGTGATCACCGGATTTGGGACCATCGACGGTCGCAAGGTTTGCGTGTTCTCGCAGGACTTCACGGTCTACGGTGGCGCACTCGGCGAAGTCTTCGCCGAGAAGATCCACAAGATCATGGACTTGGCCAACAGCCTCGGCGTCCCCATGATCGGCCTCAACGACGGTGCCGGCGCTCGCATCCAAGAGGGTGTGGTCTCACTCCACTCCTACGGCGGGATCTTCCGTCGCAACGTCGAAGCCTCGGGTGTCATCCCGCAGATCTCGGTGATCCTCGGGCCATGTGCGGGCGGTGCGGTCTACAGCCCAGCCATGACCGACTTCATCTTCATGGTGGATCAGACCAGCCACATGTTCATCACCGGCCCCGACGTCGTGAAGACGGTGACTGGTGAAGACGTGACCTTGGAGCAGCTCGGTGGCGCCATGAGCCACGCCAGCAAGTCCGGTGTGGCCAACTTCGTGCTGCCCGACGAGCACACCTGCTTGGACGAGGTCAAGGCGCTGTTGTCGTTCCTCCCGTCCAACAACGTCGAAGAACCACCGCGGGACCGTTCCGAGGATGACGCCGAGCGGCTCTGCCCTGAATTGGACACGATCCTTCCGGCATCGCCCAACATGCCCTACGACATGAAGGCGGTCATCACCTCGGTGGTCGACGACGGTGAGTACTTAGAAGTCCACCAGCGTTTCGCTGCACAGATCACCTGTGGGTTCGCTCGAATCGACGGTCGTCCGGTCGGCATTGTCGGGAACCAGCCCTCGGTGCTCGCCGGCGTGCTCGACATCGAGTCCTCGGAGAAGGCCGCTCGGTTCGTGCGGACCTGTGACGCCTTCAACATCCCCCTCATCACCTTCGTTGACGTCCCAGGCTTCATGCCAGGAACCGACCAGGAGTACAACGGGATCATCAAGCACGGTGCGAAGTTGCTCTACGCCTACTGCGAAGCGACCGTTCCACGGATTCAGGTCATCACCCGCAAGGCCTACGGCGGCGCCTACGTCGTCATGAACTCCAAGTCCATTGGTTGCGACCTGGCCTTCGCCTGGCCGTCGGCGGAACTCGCGGTCATGGGTTCGGCTGGTGCCGTGGAGATCGTCTACCGCCGAGAGCTCGCCAGCGCCGACGACCCGATCGCTCGTCGAGCAGAGCTGACCGATGAGTACGCCGAGCGCTACGCCAACCCCTACCAGGCTGCCGAGCGTGGCTACGTGGACGACGTCATCGCTCCGTCAGAGACCCGTCGGGTGCTGACCCGCAGCTTGGAGATGCTGTCCACCAAGCGCGAGAAGCTGCCGCAGCGCAAGCACGGGAACATCCCGCTGTGAGCGAGCGTCTCGGCTTGGAGCCGCGACCAGAGGTTCCGGCCGAGGTGGTGGCCCTCGTCACCGTTGCTGCCCAAGCACTCCTCACGCCGGTGCTCGTCGTCAGTGACGCGACGCCAGCCACCAGCCGCTGGCGATTCTCGGGGCGGTCCTTCGGCCCTGGTCGGGCAGTTTCCTACCCTCGGCGCATTCGGTGAGTGGGCAGCCGGCTCGGCCGGCGATGACCATCGACGAACTCCACGCATTTTTGGAGCGAGCCTTCGCTGGTTCGACCCAGATCTACGAGGTCACCGCAGTCAGCGCCGAAGGGGTCAACCTCCGCTACCGCGTGACGGCCCAGAACGAGCGTCCTGGCGGCACCGTTTCTGGTCCCACGATGATGTCGATGGCCGACACCGCTGCGTGGTTGGCGGTCGTTGCCCAGATCGGTCCGGTGGCCTTGGCGGTGACCACCAGTCTCCACATCGACTTCCTCCGCAAGCCAGCAATGGAAGACCTCGTTGCGGTGGGAACGCTGCTCAAGTTGGGGAAGCAACTCGCTATGGTCGATGTGGCGCTCGCGTCGATTTCGACGCCAGAGACGCTGGTGGCAAAGGCGCAGGTCACCTACTCCATCCCACCAAAGCGCGACTAATCAAACAATCACGTAGCGATTGATGGGTTTGCCGTCGAGGCTCGAGGCAATGGTGTCGATGAGGACGCCCCCGCAGCGCTCAATCACCGTCGCTGATCCCACGTTGTCGACGTCACAGCTGAGCCGGACGGCATCGACGCCGTGGCTCCTGATGACGATGAGGCTCTGGCGCAGGATCTCGGTGGCGTAGCCACGACGCCGATGGGCAGGGACCACCTGGTAGCCAATGTGTCCTGGACCTCGTTCGAGCGCGTCGGTCAGCGCGAGCCGAAGTGAGCTCCGGCCGACGAGGACGCCGTCGACGAAGGCACCGAGCTTGAGCGATGGCACGAATCCGGGCTCGAGGTTCCTCCCCGCAGCGAGGTCGCTCAAACGCTCGAGGTAGGACGACCAGGTTTCTGCGTCTCGGAGTCCCACCAAGAACCGCTGGTGCTCCGTCGTCGACTCCTCATCTGCCGCGCGGGCCGCCGCTTCATCGCACTCGCGAAATGGGCGGAGCACCAAGGTCATAGCGCCATCCTACGGAGGACCGTGGGTACTCTAGGGCCATGCGCGAACGACCCGCTGGTGACGTGGACTACGAAGCAGGTGGTGCTGGCTACGCCCGAATCCGCCAACCCGATCCGACGATTGAGGCGGCAATCTGGGCTGCCCTCGGCGGTGCCCGCACGGTGGTCAACGTCGGTGCGGGTGCCGGTTCCTACGAGCCGCTCGATCGAGAAGTGATCGCGGTTGAACCCTCGGCCACCATGCGGGCCCAGCGTCCCCCAACCCATCCCGAAGCGATCGACGCCACTGCCGAGCGGCTTCCACTCAGCGACGACGCGGTCGAGGCAGCCATGGCCACGATCACGGTCCACCAGTGGCCGGGCTTGGAAGCGGGCCTCGCCGAACTCCGCCGAGTGGCCAGTGGCCCGGTGGTCATCATGACCTTCGACCCGGATCATCTCCCGACCTTCTGGTTCAACGACTACGCCCCAGAGTTGTGGACCCACGATGCCGGCCGGATGCCGAAGCTCGAGCGCATCGCAGCTGGGCTCGGTGGCACGGTGCGAATCGAAACCGTACCGGTGCCGCTCACCTGCACCGATGGGTTCATGACCGCCTTCTACGGACGCCCAGAGGCGTTCCTGCAACGAGAGGTCCGTGCCGCGCAGTCTGCGTGGAACTTCGTTTCCCCTGAGGAGGAAGCGGCCATCATTCATCGCCTCGACCAGTCCCTCAGCGATGGCTCGTGGGACGCACGCTACGGCCACCTCCGTACCCAGCCCACCTTCGACGGAAGTTTGCGGCTGGTGATCAGCGAGCCAGAGTAGACAGACACAGTCGTGCCCCCACAGCGAGGAGTCGCTGCAGTGGCACGAGGGTCAGTCTCCGACTGGGGTGCTGCTCAGTTGAGGTGGAGCTGCACGTCCATAGTGACGGGGGATCCAAGGGCTCCGGTTCGGCTGCCGGTGAAGGTTCCGGTGCCACGCGCATTCGCGTAGAGTCCGGTCCCACCAATCACCGTCAGTGGGGCAACGAAGGTGGTCGAACCATTGGTGTGGTGTGTTGCCGAACCGTTCATCGACAGTCCGATGGTCGCACCGTCGGCGAAGGTGAAGGTGAGGAAGCCAGTGAAGGCTCCGCTGCCGTTCACGTAGTTGACGTTGCCCTGCATCTGCACGCTGATGGGCGGACCTGCGGTAATCGTGCCAACGAGGTCATTCCACCCGTAGACCTTGACGCCATCAACGGTGTGGAGGGTGGTGCCGCTCGAGGTCAGCAAGGTGTCGAACGTGAAGTTCCCTCGCTTGACGCCCGTCGATTCCTGCCAACTCGGGTCAGTGTGGAGTGCGCCGTTCAGGTTGGTCGAGGTGACCACTACTGGTGAAGGGATTCGGTTGCCGGTTGCAACGTCAAAACGCGCGGGTCCCGTCCACCCCGACCAGTGTCGCTCAGTGTGGAAGTAGGAGAGCAAGGCATTGTGTCCAAATCCTCCGGTTGAGGTGGCTGCAGCCGCCAAGAGATTCACCGAGTCGTAGGCATAGGGCCCCCAGGTTCCTGGAGCGCTGTGGAACATCGCTCGGTACTCGGCGAGGTGTGCCGATGCGCCGTTGAAGTCGCTTGGTGCGGGGACGCCGAGGACCGGACACTTCATCGCGGCATCGACACCTGCGGTCTGGACGAAGGCGTTGTCGTAGGCTCCGAAGTCGGCGAAGCACTTCGCGGGTGAGGCGAGGTTCGCCATTGACGCAGCAACCTTGCCAGCCTCGGGGTAGTACGCGATGACGTAGATGAGGTCAGGGGTGGTGCCATCGACCGCGGTCACCGCAGCGTCGTAGGAGGCTTGGCCTGGCGTGATCGCCGTGTCGGCCGTGATCGTGACACCGGCATTGGTGAGGTCAGCGACCATCGCGGTGTTGGCAGATGCGGTGTAGCCAGGGGTGCCGTCGTAGATGATGCCGACCCGCGTCGCATGCTCCCAGTTGGTGATGGCCTTGGTGGCTACAGGCGCAATTTGGCTCGTCATGGGCTGGAGGGTGACGCCGAAACCCTGGGTGCTATTCGCCGAGGTGAGGCGGATCGGCACCAGTCCAGCGGCCCGGTAGAGCGGGAGGGTCTTGGCCCCGACGCCCGAGTTGTAGGGACCGACGATCCCATCGAGGCCCGAAGCCAGTGCCGCCTTGGCTGCTGCCACGCCGATCGCGGGATTCGCCTGGTCGTCAATGGGAACGATGACCACGTGGCGCCCGAGAATGCCACCGTGGGCGTTGAGGTCGGCTGCTGCCATTTTGGCGGCGTTGAGCATTCCGAGCCCGATGCTTGACTGGCTCCCGGTGATCGGTCCCTCGAGGCCGATGCGAACCGATGGGGCAGTTGCGCTCGCTGGTGCAGCGACGAGTGCGGTCGTGGCGAGTGATCCAGCAGCCACCGCGGTAACGGCGAGCGTGCGGAGTCGGCGCAGGGAGGAGCGTCGGGAGGGGAGTTGCGGCATGGTGAATTCCTCAGGGGTACAGGGGTGGATGAAGCGGATACGAGTTTGACACTGCTCGGGAGCTGAGTGGCGAATGTGGTGCGCCCTTGGGGCAGCGAAGGGCGACTAGGCCCGACGAGCCTCAACGAGATCTTGCAGGGTAGACAGGATCTGCTCGAAGCGGAAGTCCTTCGGCGTGAAGACGGCGTCGACGCCGTGACCCAGCAGGGTGGCCGCGTCGTCATCGGGGATGATGCCGCCAACGACGATCGCCGCGTTCGATCCAGCGGCCTCGAGCCCCTTCACGATCTCGGGAACGAGCTGCAGGTGGGAGCCAGACAGGATGGAGATGCCGACGACATCGACGTCTTCATCCACCGCAGCAGCGACGATTTCTGCCGGGGTGAGGCGGATGCCTTGGTAGATGACCTCGAAGCCCCCGTCACGAGCAGCGACGGCGATCTGCTCGGCACCGTTCGAGTGGCCGTCGAGTCCAGGCTTGGCCACGAGGAGACGCGGTGGCTGACCGGTGGCGTCGGTGATGGCCTTGGACCGAGCCACGATGCTCGAGAGTTCTTGACCACGGTGTCCAACGCCGCCGGCTACGCCGGTTGGCGCTCGGTACTCGCCGAAGACCATGCGCAAGGTGGTGGCCCACTCCCCAGTCGTCCCTCCCGCCGTAGCGAGGGCCATGGTCGGCACCATGATGTTGTCCTCTGGGGCATCACTGCGGGCCACGCGTTCGAGCTCGGCGAGCGCAGCGCTGACCGCTGCATCATCTCGACTCGCTCGCCACGCTTCGACGTCGGCCTTCACCTGTGCGTCGACAGCGGGGTCAACCTTCATGATGGCCTCGAGCTCGTCGCTCTGGAGGGGTGAGGGTGCCGTCTCGGTGAAGCGGTTCACCCCGATGACGGTCTGCTCGCCGGTCTCAATTCGGCGCACCCGCTCGGATTGAGCGGCGACGAGGCGACGCTTCATCTCCTCAACGGCGTTGAACGCGCCACCGAGGTCCAAGATCTCCTGCAGCTCGGCAGATGCCGCCTCGGCGATCTCATCGGTGAGTCGCTCCATGACCACGGAGCCCTCGAAGAGGTCGCCGTACTCCAAGAGATCGGATTCGAAGGCCAGGACCTGCTGGATGCGGAGGCTCCACTGCTGGTCCCAGGGTCGAGGGAGTCCGAGCGCTTCATTCCACGCAGGGAGCTGCAGGGCACGAGCCCGAGCGTCTGCGGACAAAGTGACGCCCAAGGCTTCGAGGACGATCCGGGTGATGTTGTTCTCTGGCTGCTGCTCGGTGAGGCCGAGGGAGTTCACCTGCACCCCGTAGCGGAAGCGACGCAGCTTGGGATCGGCGACGCCGTAGCGCTCGAGGCAGATCTGGTCCCAGAGCTTCGTGAACGCCCGCATCTTGGCCGTCTCCTCGACGAATCGGATGCCGGCGTTGCAGAAGAACGAGATCCGACCAACGACCTCGGGGAGCAGGTCAGGGTCGATCTTCCCCGAATCACGAACCGCGTCGAGGACCCCGATGGCCGTGGCTAAGGCGTAGGCCACCTCTTGGGTCGGCGTGGCACCCGCTTCTTGGAGGTGGTAGCTGCAGACGTTGATGGGGTTCCACTTCGGAACGTTGACCACGGTGAAGGCGATCATGTCCACGATGAGTCGGAGCGATGCCTGTGGGGGGAAGATGAAGGTTCCTCGAGAGAGGTACTCCTTCACGATGTCGTTCTGCGTGGTGCCCTGGAGGCGAGCGAGGTCAGCGCCCTGTTCGGTGGCGTGGGCGAGGTAGAGGCCGAGCAGCCACGCGGCGGTGGCGTTGATCGTCATCGAGGTGTTCATCTCGGCGATCGGAATCTGGTCGAAGAGCTCCCGCATGTGCCCGAGGTGGGCAACGGGCACGCCGACCTTGCCGACTTCTCCGGTCGCCCGTGGATCGTCTGGGTCGTATCCGGTTTGCGTCGGCAGGTCGAAGGCGATCGAGAGGCCGGTTTGGCCCTTGGCCAGGTTCGTCCGGTAGAGCTCGTTACTGGCCTTGGCGGTCGAGTGCCCCGAGTAGGTGCGCATCACCCACGGGTTCGAGCGCTGCTTCTCGGGGGATGACGCCATCGTGCCTACCTCTTGTAGTCGTAGAAACCGCTACCGGACTTGCGGCCGAGTTGGCCGGCGGCGAGCATGCGGCGAAGGGTCGGGGCCGTATTGGCAGCCGGGCTCTTGGTCTCGGCGTAGAGCGCATCCAAGATCGCCACCGACGTGTCGAGTCCCACGAGGTCCAAGAGCGCGAAGGGGCCCATGGGGAAGCCACAGCCGCCCTTCATGGCGGCGTCGATGCCTTCCTTGGTCGCCACCCCGTTCTCCATGAGGGTCACGGCGTGGTTGAGGTAGGGGAAGAGCAGGGCGTTGACGATGAAGCCGGCGCGGTCGGTGACCTCAACGGGGTCCTTACCGCAGCGAGCTGCGAATTCGGTCACCTCGGCGATCGTGGCGTCAGACGTCGTGAGCGCCCGAACGATCTCCACGAGGGCCATGGCCGGGGCTGGGTTGAAGAAGTGGACGCCGCAGACACGCTCTGGACGCTTGGTGGCGACGGCCATCTCGACGACGGGGAGCGTGGAGGTGTTGGTGGCGATGATCGCACCGTCCTTCACGATGCCATCGAGCTCAGCGAAGAGGGCGAGCTTCACGGCGAGGTCTTCGACGACGGACTCGATGACGAGGTCGCAGTTGGCGAGGGCGGACAACTCGGTGGTCGCGCTCACCCGGCCGAGAATGGCGTCGGCGTCCTCTTGGGTCTTCTTGCCCCGCTCAACTTGCTTGGCGAGGGACTTGGCGAGACCGGCGACCATCGCGTCTGCAGATGCCTGGCTCCGACTCCGCAGCACCACGGTGTGCCCAGCGGCGGCGGCCACCTCGGCGATACCTGAGCCCATGATTCCTGATCCGATGATGCCAACGCTCTCGATAGTCATGGCGCCGATGCTAGTGGGCAGGGGCAATCGGCCCAACTCCTGATCACTGCCTCCTCGAGGTGCAACGATGGTCCCATGCCTCAGTCGCTCGTGCTCCTCGGTGGCGCCCCCGTTGGCGCCGCACCCCTGCTCGATGAAGCGGTGGTGAGCACGTTCACCTCGGCCGACGTGCTGGTGCTGCCAACAGCTGCTGCCTACCTGCATCCCGAGCGCCTCGTCGTGGAGATGGCTGATGCCCTCGAGCCCTTCGACGTCCGTCTCGAAGCGCTCATGGTGCTCAGCCATCGCGAGGCTGGAGAGCAGGCGATCGCTGATCGGATCCGGAGCGCGTCCACGGTGTGGCTAACCGGCGGCAACGCCCTCCACCTCCGCAGCGTGCTCGCCAACTCCGCTGCGCTCAGCGCGTTGGTCAGTGCCTATGGAGGAGGAGCCACCGTGGTGGCCAGTGGGGCGGCAGCGTCGGCCATCGTCGAGCCGATGGTGGATCCTCGAGGTGGTGCGCTCACGCTCGGCCTCGGCCTCGAGCGCGGGTTGGCGGTGGTCACCCATGACGGCAACGACCCAGAGGGCGCTCGACTGGCCAGAACAGTCGCCATGGCGCCGCCAGAGGTGCTCGTTGTCGACCTCGACCCCGACGCCGGTGTGTGCGTCCGTGATGGAGCGATCGTGGCGACGCTCGGGTCCGGCGGCGTCCGGGTCTACCGAGCTGGACAGCGCATCGACGTCGACGAGGTCTGACGCCTCAAGAGCCGTCGAAGGTCCTCCGCCACAGCACCCACTCAGCGAGGGGCTGAGCGCCGAAGGATCGGTAGAAGAAGTTAGCTGGCTCGTTCCAATCGAGGACGGACCACTCGAACCTCGGGTAGTTCCGAGCGACGCAGATCTCGGCCAACGCTTCGAGGAGTGCGGTGCCGTGGCCCGAGCCCCGTCGCTCAGGGCGGACGTAGAGGTCCTCTAAGTAGAGGCTGTAGCGACCAGTCCAGGTCGAGGCCCGTACGCCCCAGAGCGCGAATCCGGCCAGGGCGAACGGTGACCCCGGCACATCGTCGATGACGTGGGCGTAGGCCGCTGGAGCGCCGTTCGGTGTGGATCCGTGGCCGAACAGCAGCTGCTCGAGCATCGCCGGAGAGGAGGTGACCTGGTCGCGGGCTCGCTCGAACTCGGCGAGCCCGCACACCATGCCGAAGATCTCCGCGATGTCACCAACCGTCGCGGGGCGGGGTGCTGACAGGGTTAGTCCTGCTCGGTGATGGTGACCGAGTGGATCTCCACGAGTTCGGTCGGCTTCCCGGACTGGGTCCCCACCGCTTCAATCGTCGAGACCACGTCCATGCCGGAGATGACCTTGCCGAAGAGGGAGTAGAGCGGGGGCAGGCCCACGCCGGAGGGGCCACAGATGATGAAGAACTGGCTGCCGTTGGTGTTCGGTCCAGCGTTGGCCATGGCCAGGGAGCCGAGTTCGTAGCGTCCAGCCTTCGGCAACTCGTCGGCGAACTTGTAGCCCGGTCCGCCCATGCCAGTCCCGGTAGGGTCGCCTCCTTGGAGGACGAAGCCAGGGATGACTCGGTGGAAGACGATGCCCTCGAAGTAGTGGTAGCGGGCCAAGAACACGAAGTTGTTGACCGTCTTCGGGGCGGCGATGGGGTCGAGCGCGATCGTCATGGTGCCCTTGGAGGTCACCATTTCTGCGATGTAGCGCTTGGCTGGGTCGATGACCATCGGCGGCTCACCGCTGAAGCTCTGGGTCTTGGGGCTCGAGCCGTCGAGGGCAGGCGCGTCGGGGGTGGCCATGGGATTCTCCTTGAAGGTGGTGGTGGAAACTAGGGGGTGACGGTCACCGAGAGCATGCGCTCGATGACGTTCGGTGGCACACCAGAGGGGGTGCCGTAGTTCGAGATGGTCTGGACCACGTCCATCCCGGAGACGACCTTGCCGAGCACCGTGTACTGGTTCGGGAGACCCTCGCCGTTGACGCCGGTCACGACGAAGAACTGACTGCCGTTCGTGCCAGAGCCGCTGTTGGCCATGGCCACGGTTCCAATGGGGTACTGCAAGGCGCTGTTGGCAGCTTTGGCCGGGTACTCATTCTCGGTGACCTGGTAGCCCGGACCGCCGGTTCCCGTTCCGGTGGGGTCGCCACCTTGGATCACGAAGTTCGGGATGACCCGGTGGAACGTGACGCAGTTGTAGAAGCCTTGACGGGCCAGGTAGATGAAGTTGTTGACGTTGTGGGGCGCCTGCTTCGGCTCGAGGGCAATCGTGAACGAGCCCACCGTGGTCTTCACCGTGGCGTAGTAGGTCGTCGACGTGTTGATGGTGATCGGCGGCTCCGTCGTCCAACTGAGGTCGTTGGCCCGTGCCGTTGGGCTCGCCGGGCATCCAGCGGCAACGGCCTTGGCGTTGGCGGCGGTCTGCGCAGCGGCGTAGGTCGGGTTCAGCGTCGTCGTCGTAGTCGACGCGACAGGTGCCGTGGTCGAGGTGGTGGTGGTCGTCGTCGGCGCAGGTGTCGACGACCGACCGAAGAGCAGCCATCCACTCCCGATGAGCACCACGGCCACGACGGCGATGGTGGCCACGCGGCGGATCAGTTTCTGGCGCTGCGCCGCCTTTTGGGCGGCGGCGCGCTTGGCATCTCGTTGAGCCCGCTGGCGGGCGCGCTTGTCACTCGGCATGGCGACCACCCTACCCGCAGCACCGCAACTGCCGACGGAGCCCGCAGGAGCATCCGACTAACGTGGGTGGCGTGAGCCTGCTCGTCCAAAAGTTCGGCGGCACGTCGGTCGGTGACGCCGAACGGATCCGTGCCGTGGCCGACCACATCATGCGCACCCGTCGAGACGGCCATCAGGTGGTCGCCGTCGTCAGCGCGATGGGCAAGTCGACCGACGATCTCCTGCGACTCGCCAACGAGGTGTCCTCCACGCAGCCGCCACGAGAGCTCGACATGCTGCTCACGACGGGTGAGCGGATTTCGATGGCGCTGCTGTGCATGGCGCTCGCCGACCTCGGCATCCCCGCCGCCTCCTTCACCGGCAGCCAGGCCGGGATCATGACGAGCGACGAGCACACCAAGGCCAAGATCACCGAGATTCGCCCGGACCGCCTCTTCGAGGCACTCGACCAAGGCTTCGTCCCGGTCGTCGCTGGGTTCCAAGGTATGTCGGCCGACCGCAACATCACGACGCTCGGTCGTGGTGGTTCCGACGTCACCGCAGTGGCGCTCGCTGCAGCACTCAAGGCGGATGCCTGCGAGATCTACACCGACGTCACCGGCGTCTACACCGCAGATCCGCGAGTCGTGCCAACGGCGCGCAAGTTGCCGAGGGTTGGGTTCGACGAGATGCTCGAGATGGCGGCTACCGGTGGCCGAGTGCTCATGCTGCGTTCGGTCGAGTTCGCCCGCAACCACCACGTCCCCCTCCACGTCCGGTCGAGCTTCACCTGGGAGCCCGGAACGTGGATCGTCGAAGAGGAGCCATCGATGGAGTACGCCGTTGTCACCGCAGTGACCCACGACACCTCGGAAGCCAAGATCACGGTGACCGCAGTTCCCGACCGCCCAGGCGTGGCCGCACACCTCTTCCGTGCCGTTGCTGAGGCCGGCATCAACGTGGACATGATCGTGCAGAACACCGCCGAGAACGGGATGACCGACATCTCCTTCACCGTGCCGAAGGTCGACCTTCGATCCGCCGTCGAGATCTGCGAGACCTTGGCAGGAGAACTCGGTGCAGCCTCGGTGTCCTACGACGACACCATGGCCCGAATCTCCCTCATCGGCGCCGGCATGAAGACCCACCCAGGCGTCACCGCCAAGATGTTCGAGGTCTTGGCCGAGCTCGGCATCAACTTGGAGATGATCTCGACCTCGTCGATCCGCATCTCGTGCGTGGTTCGAGAGGATGTCGTGGAGCACGCGATGCGAACGCTGCACGCAGCGTTCGAGCTCGATCGCGCCTCGTGAACCTGAAAGGACACTCGTCATGAGAATCGGCATCGTTGGGGCAACTGGCCAAGCCGGGTCGGTGATGCGGGCGATTCTCGACGAGCGCAACGTGCCGGTGGAGGAGATTCGGTTCTTCGCGTCCTCTCGTTCGGCTGGGACGACCTTGGTGTGGAAGGGGACTTCGGTCACGGTCGAAGATGCCGAAGTGGCAGATTTCACCGGCCTCGATGTCGTGTTGTCGGCCGCGGGGGCGACCTCATCGAAGGTGATCTCGCCGAAGATCGCGGCGGCAGGCGCAATCGTGGTCGACAACTCTTCGGCATGGCGGATGGATGACGACGTGCCACTGGTCGTCAGTGAGGTGAATCCCCAAGATCTCCGCGACGCTCGGAAGGGCATCGTCGCCAACCCCAACTGCACGACCATGGTGGCCATGCCGGTGATGAAGGTGCTGCACGATCGGGCCGGACTGCGCTCCATGGTGGCGTCGACCTACCAAGCGGTCTCTGGTGGGGGTCGCGCTGGGGTGGCGGAACTCGCGGAGCAGGTCATCGCCACCGCCGAAGGAGCAGAAGCCCTCGCCCTCGATGGACGTGCCGTTGCCTACCCGGCGTCGAAGAAGTTCCCCGGTCCGATCGCCCACAACGTCCTCTCGATCGCTGGGAGTCTGCTCGATGACGGTTCGGGAGAGACCGACGAGGAGCGCAAGCTCCGCAACGAGAGTCGCAAGATCCTCCACATCCCTGACCTCGCAGTGGCCTGCACCTGCGTTCGGGTACCCGTCTTCACCGGACACTCGATGTCCATCGTCGCGACCTTCGACCAGCCGATCAGCCCCGAAGAGGCGATGGAGCTGCTCGAGAGGGCCAAGGGAGTGGTCACCGCGCAGATGCCCACGCCCCTCGCCGCTTCGGGAATCGATCCCTCCATTGTTGGACGGGTCCGTTCGGTGCCGGGGTTCTCGAACGCGCTCGCACTCTTCGTGAGCGGCGACAACCTCCGAAAGGGTGCCGCCCTCAACGCGGTGCAACTCGCCGAAGACCTGTTGGCGATGGGGCTCGTCGGCTGAGTCAGTCCGCCCCGACGGACCGGTGCGCGGCCGGTGGGTTCGCCATGCGGCGGGCCAGGTTGACGGCGTGGTCACCGAAGCGCTCGTAGAAGCGGGCAACCATGGCGAGTTCAATGGCCACGGGGAGCGCCATGGAGCCAGAACCCAGTTCGGCCGTCAAGGTGACGTGGAGGTCATCGAGCTCGTCGTCGAGGTCCTCAATGGAGTTCGGCGTGCCGATGCCGTCGGCCAAGAGGTCGCCAGTGGCTCGCCAGATGGTGGTGGCCACTTCACCCATGCGTTCAACGAGACCACGGCTGCGGGGCGACATCTCGGCCCCGAGCCCCCGAGCAGCCCGCCGTGCGATGTGCTCAGCGAGGTCACCGTTGCGCTCGAGATCGGGGAGCATCCGGAGCGTCGCCAACAAGATGTGGCGTTCCTCAACGGTTCCGGTTCCACACGCCAGGGCATCGAGGACCTCGCGAGCGATCTCGGAGGTGAGGCGGTCGACGAGCTGATCTTGATCCACGAGTCGCTTCGCCACGTCGCGATCGCCAGCGAGGAGGGCATGGGTGGCACCGGCAATGCCTTCACCCACCAAGGCGAACACCTGAATGAAGCGGCGATTCGTCGAGTCAATGGTGGCCTGCGCCGAGGTGGGCGCGACCGGCGGGGGAGTGGGCTCAGCGTGTTGGAAGAACAGCGAACGACGAGGCACGTTCTGCACACTACTGAGGAACTCGTCGTCACGGCCCCGCTGTAGCGTGCCGATCACCGCAGACTCGGAGGTTGCCATGTCGTCATCGCTGATCCTCGCTGGACTCATTGGAGCGCTCATCGGTGCTGGGCTCACCGCCATCGCCCTCGGGGGATGGGTGCGCGGCGTGGTTCGCCGGAGCGCACGCCTCCAAGAAGATCTCCTGCGCTCTCACGCCGAGGCCGCTCGATCATCCGAACGGATCCGTGAACTCGAGACCGGGAGGAGCGACGACGAAGAGCGCCTCCGAGGTCTGTTCGCGAAGGTGAGCCAAGAGGCGCTCACGGTCAACGCCGAGCACTTCTTGCAGCTCGCCGAAACGCGCCTCGGGGCTGCGCGAGATGCGGCTGCGGTGGAGCTCGATCGACGAACGGATTCGGTGCAGCAGATCCTCGAACCGCTCGGCGCCCAACTCGAGCGCTACAGCGCTGCGGTGTCGGAGATCGAGAACAAGCGGACCGATGCCTACCGCCTCCTCGTGGAGCGAGTCGATTCTCTGGCGAAACTCGGACAGAACCTCCAGCAGGAAACGGCCCGACTCGTGCAGTCGCTCCGTGCTCCGCAAACTCGTGGACGGTGGGGGGAGCTGCAGCTTCGACGAGTCGTGGAGCTGGCCGGCATGGTCAACAAGGTCGACTTCGTCGAGCAGGTGAGCACCGATGGCGAGGGAGGGAAACTCCGTCCTGACATGGTGATCAACCTCCCCGGTGGCGGGACCATCGTCGTGGATTCGAAGGTCCCCCTCCAGGCGTTCCTCGACGCCAACGACGCGACCACCGAAGCCGAGCGGGCTACGGCCCTCGCTCGCCACGCCAGTCAGCTCCGCGCCCACATCACCCAACTGGGCTCGAAGGAGTACTGGAAGCAGTTCCCGACGGCTCCGGACTACGTCGTGTGCTTCATCCCGGGAGAGCCACTGGCCAACGCCGCGTTCGAGCAGGATCCCTCCCTCATGGAAGACGCGCTGAAGCTCAACGTCATCCCCGCGACCCCCACCAACCTCGTGACGTTGCTCAAGACCGTCGCCCACAACTGGCGCTACGAAGACATCGAGCAGAAGGCGAAGGCCGTGATCGACCTCGGGGCAGAGCTCTACGACCGCCTCCGCACGGTGAGCGGCCACCTCGACCAGATGCGCAAGTCGCTCACGAAGACCGTCGACTCCTACAACGCGCTCCTCGGGTCGGTGGAGAGCCGACTCCTCGTCACCGCCCGAACCCTGCACGATGCCAACCTGGCGGGAACCGCCGCTGCACCCATCACCAGCCCTTCGGAGATTGAGGTCTTCCCGCGGCGAGCGCAAGCGCCTGCGCTGACGACGCCTCTCGAAGATTCCTGAGGCGCTTCGCTACAGTGGCGAGCGGGGATCTCGCTCACCGCGAGGTGAGTGGTGAGGAGTCGAGGTGGAGGCATCGAGAGGATGGCGAGACCAGGGCCGCTCGGTGGCGTCGTGATGGCACGCCGCCGCCGAACCCTCGCCACGGTTCGTCGCCGCCGGATCCTCGTCGTGGGCCTCGTCACCGTGATCGTCTTGATGACGGCCTCGGGGCTCTACCACGGCGCCCGCAGCAACGCAGGGTTCCGGTCCCTCGTCGACCACTCCTTCTTCCGCAAGGCGTCGATCCTCGCTGCCCAGTCGGGTCAACTCGACGACGCCTTGACCGCAGTACTCGTCGCTGGACCATCGGTTGCGCGCCAGCCCCTCCAAGCTGACCTCGATGGGCTGGACCGGACTGCGCAACGCGTCGCAGCAGTTGCGGTGAGCACCCTGCTGCCGGGTCCTCGAGGTTCGGCAGCTTCGGCGTTGATCCGGGGTCTCGACGAGCGAGCGACGGGTGTCGCCGATCTCCGGGCGAGTATCGATGGCCTCCTCCATCTGACGTCGGTGCCGCAACCCAATGTGACCGCGATGCCGACCCAGATTGCCCAGCTGAGCCAAGGTGACGCGGCTGCACTGCTGCACGATGCTGCGGTGGCGTTCAGCCGGGCGGAGCAATCCTTCGCGGATGCCACCGCTGCCCTGCGTCGCCAGAGCCCGCGGCTGTCCCTCGAGGTGCCACCGTGGTCCAAGACCGAGGCGCTCCTCACGCCGGCAGGTCAAGCGTCGTTCCTCCACGCACTCGCCGTCGCGCCGACGCTGGCCGCAGTGCACGAACTCAGCATTCGGGTGGTCTCGCTCGACCCCCCTGCCCTTCCCCTGCAGTCCACGAGCGGCACTGCGGTCCTGTTGCCAACGTCGACGCTCGGCGTTGGGGTCGTGGTCGCCAATGAGGGCAACGTCGCCGAGGACCCGGTCGCGGTCGTCATCAACGTGGAGCCGCTCGATGGCTCCGGTGTGCGCCAGGTCACCGATCACGTCTCGATTGCCCCGGGAACCTCGGTCGCCGTCCAGCACGATGACCTCGTCGTGCACCCAGGCCACCACTACCGGCTCGTGATCTCCGTCTTGGCGCCGCCAGCAGACCCCATCGGCACCGGGGTCTCACGGACGATCTCCATCACGGTCGCTGCCGGCTGACGCTGGATGTGCTCAATCTCGCGCTCGGGCCGTAGAGTGGGGGTGTCTGCGCAGCAACCAGAGAGGGAACACCAAGTGGCTGAGTCCATCACCATTACCGATAACCGCACCGGTCAGTCCGTAGAGGTGCCGATCGTCGATGGTGGCGTGGCTGCCACAGCATGGTCGAAGTTGCTCCCCGGCGTGTGGTTCTACGACCCCGCCTTCATGTCCACCGCTGCCTGTCAGAGTTCGATTACCTACCTCGATGGCGAGGCTGGAATCCTCCGCTACCGGGGTTACCCGATCGAGCAGCTGGCCGAGCAGTCGAACTACCTCGAAGTGGCCTACCTCCTGATCAACGGAGAGCTCCCGACGGCAGACCAGTTCGCAGCGTGGAGCCACGAGATCACGTACCACACCTTCATCCATGAGAACGTGCGCAAGCGCTTCCTCGAAGGCTTCCACTACGACGCTCACCCCATGGGCATGATGGTCTCCGCCGTTGCTGCGCTGTCCACCTTCTACGCCGACGCCAAGGACATCCACAACCCTGAGTCGCTCCACAAGCAGATCATCCGCCTGATCGCCAAGATGCCGACGCTGGCCGCAGCGGCGCACCGCTTCAGCGTGGGCATGCCCTTCGTCTACCCCGACAACTCGCTCGACTTCACGTCGAACTTCCTGTCGATGATGCGCAAGGTGGCCGAGCCTCGCTACGAGGCGAACCCGGTGCTCGCCAAGGCGCTCGACGTGCTGTTCATCCTCCACGCCGACCATGAGCAGAATTGCGGCACGACCGCCATGCGAGTGGTTGGTTCAGCGCACGCCGATCCCTACTCCGCAGCCGCCGCAGCGACCGCTGCCCTCTACGGTCCCCGCCACGGTGGCGCCAACGAAGCCGTCATCAAGATGCTCACCGAGATTGGCTCCATCGACAACGTCCCGGCCTACATCGAGCGGGTGAAGCGTGGCGAGGTCGTCCTCCAGGGATTCGGTCACCGTGTCTACAAGAGCTACGACCCACGGGCCAAGATCATCAAGAAGACCGCCGATGAGGTCTTCGAGGTCACGGGCAAGAACCCGCTCCTCGACATCGCCCTCAAGCTCGAAGAGGTCGCCTTGAGCGACGAGTACTTCGTCTCCCGCCGCCTCTACCCGAACGTGGACTTCTACTCCGGGCTCATCTACCAAGCCATGGGCTTCCCCATGGAGATGTTCACGGTGCTCTTCGCCATTCCCCGCATGGCGGGATGGCTGGCGCACTTCAAGGAGCTCTTGGAGCAAGACGCCAAGATCGCCCGTCCTCGCCAGCTCTACACCGGCGTGGACGTCCGCGACTACGTCCCGACGACCGCTCGGGGTTAGTGGCCCTTGGCGGGGTCGATGATCCTCGTCAGCCCCTCTTGGACCATGGAGACGACCAGGCGTCCGGTTTCGTCGTAGAGGAATCCTCGAGCGAGCCCACGCGATCCTGACGCCACCGGCGAGTCGGTGTCGTACAAGAGCCACGAGTCGGCGTTGAACGGCCGGTGGAACCACATGCAGTGGTCCAAGCTCGCCCCCATGAACTCCGGGTCGTCCCAGTTGACGGCGTGGGGCCCGAGGATGGTGTCGAAGAGGGACATATCGCTGGCGTAGGTCACCACGGCAGCGTGGAGGAGCGGGTCATCGGGCAACGCGCCATCGGCCTTGATCCACAGTTGCTGCACGGGCTCACGGACCGTTCGGCCAATCCAGGGCAGTTCCCCAATGATCCGCTGGGCGATGGGGTGCGGGCGGGCGTCGAACTCCTCAACGGCACCGGGGAACTTGGCTAGCCGCTCGCGCATGGAAGCCAATTCCTCTGGGCGGGGGACGTCGGGCATCGGCCGCTGGTGCTCGAACCCGGGCTCTGCGACGTGGAACGAGGTCTGCATGTTGAAGATGGCGCGTCCGTGCTGGATGGCGACGACCCGCCGGGTGGTGAAGGACTTGCCGTCTCGGATGCGGTCGACCTCGTAGAGGATGGGGACGTTCGGGTCACCGGGTCGGAGGAAGTAGGCGTGCAGGGAGTGCACCGTTCCAGTGTCCACGGTGCGACCTGCAGCCACGAGCGCTTGGGCGAGGACTTGGCCGCCGAAGACTCGCTGGCGCTCCTCGTTGGGTTGGATGCCACGGAAGATGTTGACCTCAATCGGCTCGAGGTCGAGGAGGTTGACGAGGAAATCCAAGGAATCGCTCACCTCGCCATTCTCGCAGGAATGCGAGCTGGCTGGAGCAGGCCACGGCCGTCGTGGTCGGCAACCTCTCGAGGAGTCTCGCCCCCGAGGCTGAACGCCCTGGTGGCAACTGCGGGGCGTGCCCGCCGCTTGGTCGGGCGCAGCCAACCTGCATCGGCGAGGGGGAGGCCGTTGACTAGGGTGGTGGGATGCGCACTCGTCTCCACGAGCTCCTCGCGTGGAGCCGCACGCACCAAGGGCGCAAGCTCATTCGCTTCACGTCGGTCTCGGTGATCTCGACGGTCGTCTCGCAGGTCGCGATTCTGGTCCTCTACGGATTCCGCATCATCGACGCACAGATTGCCGCCACGGTGGTCGGAAACCTGATCGCCAGCGTCCCGAGCTACAACCTCAACCGGCGATGGGCGTGGGGCAAGACCGGTCGCTCGCACTGGCGACGTGAGGTCATGCCCTTCTGGAGCATGGCGTTCCTCGGCAGCGCCTTCTCCATCATCGGTGCGGCGTTCGTCAAGTCCTACACCCACAGCCACCACGTGAGCCACAACGTCACGGCCGTCTTGCTGGCTGCTGCGAACCTGGTGTCGTTCGCGATCTTCTGGGTCCTCAAGCTCGTGGTGTTCAACAAGATCTTCCACGTCAATGAGGTGGCCGAGTTCGATGAGCACCTGACCGCCGAAGAGGCCGCCCAGCACTGAGGCGAGGTCAGTCCCGGAAGTTCGTGAACTGCAGCGGGACGCCGAAGTCTTCAGCCTTCAAGAGGGCGATGGCGTCCTGGAGGTCATCGCGCTTCTTGGCGGTCACGCGAATCTGGTCGCCTTGGGTCTGGCTGTTGAGACCCTTCGGCCCCTTCTCCTTCAGGAATCGGTTCACCTGCTTGGCGAGATCCGAGGAGAGTCCAGCCTTCAAGGTGATCTTCTGGCGCGCCGCCCCCCGAGAGGCCTCTTCGATCTTGCCTGGATCGAGCGACTTGAGCGACACCTGGCGCTTCACCAACTTCTCCTCGAGCACCTGGTAGAGGGCGCGGAGGCGGTCCTCGGTCGACGACGACAGCGTCAACTCGAGATCAGCAATGGTGATCGTTGAATCGGTGTTCTTGAAGTCGAAGCGGGTAGCGGCTTCCCGGTTCGCTTGATCTACGGCGTTGCGAACCTCTTGGAGGTCAACTTCAGAGACGATGTCGAAGGTCGGCATGGCCTCAGGTTAGTTGTCGTGCCGCAGTGGGCGATGGCTCACGGAATGGCGGCGCATCCCGTCACTGGGTCTGCAGCGGAGCGGTCCGGGCAGGTCGTGGCGCTCGTGAACGTGGCGAAGCTCCCGTGCTGCTCCCCGGTGAAGATCGCCCCGGTCAAGAACGCTCCAGAGAAGTTCACGCCGTAGAGGTCGTCGCCGCCGAAGTTGGCGCCTTGGAGGACGGTGCCGGAGAAGTTGACATCAGTGAGGGTTGCTCCGGCGAAGTTCGCTCCCGAGGCATTCGCGGTGCCGAACGTCGCACCGGTGAGGTTGGCTCCAGCGAAGTTGTCACCGACGATGTCATCGTTCGAGAAGTCCACGTTCGACAGATCGCATCCGGCGAGGTTGGCGCCGGAGATGCGGGCGTCGCAGTCCTGCGCGTCGGCACCGGACTGCCCTGCTGGCCCCTGAGCTCCTGTGTCACCCTTGGCTCCCGCAGGCCCGGTCGGTCCAGCCGGTTCGGTCCAGCCAATCGCTCCCGCAGGCCCCGTCAACCCTCGAAGCCCGCGCGGACCTCGAGGTCCGGTCGGCCCACTCGGCCCGGTGGGGCCGGGACTGCCGGCAGCGCTCCACGACACGTGGGTGGTGCCCGCTGGGCAGCTCACGCTGCCTCCTTGTTGGACGTTGGACAGGGTGCCGTTGTGGAGGCATCCGACGAAGGCTGCGGGCACTCCCGTCGTCGCGCCGACGCTCAGCGCCATGGTGGCTCCAGCGACGAGGACTGCTGCGGCGAAGCCAGCAGCGAGTGGTGCGGTGCGACGTGCCATTGATGTTCTCCTCGTGGATCGGAACTCATTCGTAGCATCACTACGCTAACAACGCTACGCACCGATGTCCGACCATGCACCGTTGAGTGACCGGCTAAGGTTGCCGACGGGTCGGTGTCCGAGTGGCCAAAGGAAACGGGCTGTAAACCCGTCGGCTCTGCCTACGTGGGTTCGAATCCCTCCCGGCCCACCACTCGTTGTGCCCCCGACTCGGTCGGGGGCACAACGCATTTCGGTAGGCTCGCGCCGTGACCTCAGCGATCGACGCCGAAGCGATTGACCGGACGGCCTCCGGGGCCCTCGGTCGCCTGGCGCGCCTGAACGCATGGGCTGAGCGGTTGACGATTCGGCTCGAGCCCTTCTCGATTTCGGGATGGATGAGTCGCAGGGGTCCACTGCAAGATGGTCCGTCGTGGAGCTGGCTCCTCGTCCCTGGAATCCTCGGATTCCTCGCCACGACGGCAATTGGGATCGGCGGAGGGCTTCCGGACTCGCCGTTCAAGTACGAGTTGCGGGGGACCTGGTTCTTCGGCGAACCCCAGGTGGCGGGGCACCACTACGGAACCGCCATGCTGCTGTCGACGTTGGTGCTCGTCTACGGCGGCTTGGTCCTGCTGCTGCGAACGTGGATTCACCTCATCCGAGCCCTGGCGTGTCGTCCTGCAGCTCCGCTTCGGTACTTCGTCTCCATGGCGATCATGTGGGCGCTGCCCTTGCTGATCGTGGCCCCGATGTTCTCCCGGGACATCTTCTCCTACGCGGCACAGGGGGAGATGGTCCACAACCACGTGAATCCCTACCTCTACGGTCCCTACACCTCAGGCGCCTCGGCCTACACCTTCCCCGTGGACCCGCTGTGGCAGAACGCTCCCGCTCCCTACGGTCCGCTCTTCTTGATGGTCGACGGGTGGTTCGCTGCCGCGAGCTTCCACCATGAGCTCGTGACGGTCGTGCTGCTGCGGGTCCTCGCGGTCGCTGGCGTCGTGCTCTTGGCCTACGCCGTTCCCCAGCTCGCGAAGGTCCTCGGCCGCGACCCGAGTCGCGCCTTCGTCCTCGGAATCTTGAATCCGCTCGTCCTCACGAGCCTCGTTTCTGGTGCGCACAACGACGCGCTCATGGCCGGTCTCCTCGTCTACGGGTTCTTGTTGGCCAAGCGTCGCCGACTGATCCTCGCCCTGACGGTCTGCGCGCTGGCGGCAGCGGTGAAGGCCCCGGCGATCCTCGGGGTGGGCTACATCGCGTGGGAGTGGCTCGGTCCAACAGCGTCGGTGCGAGAACGGGTGAGACCCCTCGCCACCGGTGCGGTCGTGACCACCGCGGTCTTCGTCGGACTGTCCCTCCTGTCAGGTCTTGGATTCGGGTGGGTGAAGAACTTGGCCAGCCCAGGGACCGTGCGGAGCTGGGAGGCGCCGGCAACCGCGGTCGGCATGCTGCTCGCCACGGTGACCCACGCGCTCGGACTCCACGTGACGATGGCGACGACCATCTCGATCAGTCGACTCGTTGGGCTCGCTGCAGCGGCGGCAATCTCGGTGTGGCTCTTCTCCAAGGTCGACGGCATCGGTGGGATCAAGGCCACTGGTCTGTCGCTGCTGGCCATCGTGATCCTCGGTCCAGTGATTCAGCCGTGGTATCTGACGTGGGGCATCGTGCTGCTCGTCCCCGTCGCCACTGGTCGCCTGCGCACGGGCATCATCGCGCTGACGACGGTTGCCCCGTTCATCGGCCTGCCTGGCGGCAAGACCCTGGTCGTCAACTTGCTGCACGTGGATCCGCTGGCCACCGCTGCCGTGCTCTTCGCCTGCCTCGTGATCTTCCTCTGTCCCCTCGGACGGTGGACGGTTCCACTGGCAACCGATACCGACCCCTTCGTCGATCCGCCGATCTTCGCTCCGGTGCTCCCGCGCCTGTCTGAGGTCTGAGGGTCAGTCGAGGAGTAACTGGAGTTCGATCACGTCGAGCCAGGTGCCGTGCTTGCGGCCGACCTCGCGCTCGATGCCGACCACCGTGAAGCCAACGGCCTCGTGCAGGGTGACGGAGAGGCCGTTGTCGCCGCTGATGCGGGCGATGATCGAGTGGAACCCCTGCTCTTTGGCAGCGCTGATGATGGCGTCGAGGAGAGCTCGACCAACCCCAAGCCCTCGGGCAGCGCGGTCGACGTAGACGGAGTTCTCGACGGTGGTGGCGTATGCCGGGCGATCACGGAACGGCGAGAGCGATGCGAAGCCGAGGATGCTCCCGGTGGCGATCCCGTCGCTCGCTTCGGCCTCGGCGACCAAGCAGGGGTACGCGCCGCGGTGGGCATTGAGCCAGGCGAGCTGCTCCGCTTCGGTGCGGGCGATGAGGTCGAAGGTGACCGTGGACTGCTCCACCTCAACGTTGTAGATGGTGCGAATCGCTTCGGCATCGGTGAGGGCAGCAGGGCGAATTCGCACGGCCTGAATCTAGCGAGGACGAGAGGTGAGGTGGCCCGGTTTGCCCTCGTTGGTGCTTTGGCTAGTATGTCTGCTTGCGGCCTTGAGCCGTGAGGCCCCCTTAGCTCAGTCGGCAGAGCGTTTCCATGGTAAGGAAAAGGTCGTCAGTTCGATTCTGACAGGGGGCTCGCTTGGCGGCGTAGCTCAGTTGGTTAGAGCACACGGCTCATAATCGTGGGGTCGCCGGTTCGAATCCGGCCGCCGCTACTCACCCCTTCGTGGGGGAAACCAGCAATACCTCGCATCACTCGAAGGAGAATTCGAAATGGCCCGCAATGAGAAGCGCATCGCCGTCACCTTGGCATGCGAGGACTGCAAGCGTCGCAACTACATCACGATGAAGAACAAGGTCAACGACCGCGAGCGCATCGAACTGAAGAAGTACTGCCGCTTCGACCGCCGCCACACCCTCCACAAGGAGACCAGGTAGCCGACTTCCGGTCGCCGCTTGGAGGCGATCGGTCTCGGTGGTAGCATTGCCAACCCACGCCCAACGCACCTCGGTGTGCTGGACAGAGGGCAGTAGCTCAATTGGCAGAGCACCGGTCTCCAAAACCGGGGGTTGGGGGTTCAAATCCCTCCTGCCCTGCAAGCGAGTCGTTCGCGACTCGACCGTATCGACGAGAGTAATGAGCAGATGAACCGCGAAACCAAGCGCATGATGCAACGCAAGGGTCAGGTGGGTGCCGACGGCGCCCCCGTTGCTCGCGCCGCTGCACCAGCACAGCGCAAGGCTCGCAAGGAGCGGACGTCGGTTCGCCAGTTCTTCCGCGAGGTCCGCGAGGAGCTCCGTCAGGTGACCTGGCCGACCCGGCCAGAGCTCAAGAACTACGTCGGGATCGTTGCCAGCGTCCTCGTCGTCATGACCGGGTTGATCTACTTGTTGAACCTCGGGTTCGGCAAGATCGTTCTAGCCCTGTTTCAGTGAGAGGTAGCTGTGTCCAACTCCGTTGAAGAAACTGAATCCATCGACGTCGACGAGATCATCGTCGACGACATCGATGACGCCGTCGAGGAATTCGACGAGCCACGTGTCGAGAGCCCCTACGACCTGCCTGGTCGCTGGTACGTCGTCCACACCTACTCGGGCTACGAGAAGAAGGTGAAGTCCAACCTCGAGCACCTCATCGCTGCTCGTGGGCTCGAGGACCAGATCTTCGACATCGAGATTCCGATGGAAGACGTGGACGAGTTCAAGAACGGCCGCAAGGTCACCGTGTCGAAGAAGGTGCTCCCGGGCTACGTCCTCGTGCGCTGCTTCATGGACGACGACGTCTGGGCTGCGATCAAGGGCACCCCGAACGTGACGGGTTTCGTCGGTCCGGGCACGACGCCGACCCCCCTCATGCGCCAAGAGGTGGAGAACCTCCTCGGCGTCAAGGTCGAAGGTGCCGAGCAGGCCCCTGCCGCCAAGCGCACCCGCACTCGCCACGAGTACGAAGTGGGCGAGACCATTCGCGTGAAGGACGGCCCGTTCGCCGACTTCAACGCCATCATCGACGAGATCAACGAGGACCAGTTGAAGTTGAAGGTCCTCGTCAACATCTTCGGCCGGGAAACCCCGGTGGAGCTCGAGTTCAGCCAGGTCGCCAAGGCCTAGGCCTACCGTTCGAAGGAAAGAGGAGTTATGGCACCGAAGAAGAAGGTCACTGCGATCGTCAAGATCCAGCTCGAGGCTGGGGGAGCGACGCCTGCGCCGCCGGTTGGTACCGCACTTGGGCCGCACGGTATCCAGACCATGGAGTTCTGCAAGCAGTACAACGCAGCCACCGAATCCATGCGTGGACAGGTCGTGCCTGTCGACATCACCATCTACGAGGACCGGAGCTTCACCTTCGTCCTCAAGACCTCGCCGGTTCCGTTCCTGCTCCGTCAGGCGCTCGGACTCCAGAAGGGTGCGGTCACCGCTGGACGCGAGACCGTGGCTTCGGTCACCGACGCACAGTTGACCGAGATCGCCAAGATCAAGCTCCAAGACCTCAACACCGATGACCTCGAGATGGCCAAGCGCCAGGTGGCCGGCACGGCCCGCTCGATGGGCATCGCGGTCGCAGGCTGAGCAGGAAAGAGAGAAACCCATGCCTACCCACGGCAAGAAGTACGACGCAGCAGCAAAGCAGATTGACCGCACCGCCCTCTTGACGGTCGGCGAAGCCGTTGACCTCGTGAAGTCGGTTGCCTCGGCCAAGTTCGACGAGACGGTGGAGATCGCCGTTCGCTTGGGCGTCGACCCCCGCAAGGCCGACCAGATCGTCCGCGGAACCCTCTCCCTTCCGGCCGGAACCGGTAAGACCAACCGAGTGGCGGTCTTCGCCGCTGGTGACGCCGCTGCTGCAGCACGCGCGGCGGGTGCCGATGTCGTCGGAGCCGATGACCTCGTCGCTCAGGTGAGCGGCGGGTTCTTGGACTTCGACGTGGCGATCGCCACCCCGGACCTCATGGGCCAGGTCGGAACGCTGGGCCGCGTACTCGGTCCCCGTGGCCTCATGCCGAACCCGAAGACCGGAACCGTGACCATGGACGTCGCCAAGGCTGTCCAAGACTTCAAGGGTGGCATGGTGGAGTACCGCACCGACAAGGTGGGCAACATCCACCTCCGCGTCGGGAAGGCCTCCTTCACCAAGGAGCAGCTCGTGGAGAACATCTACGCCGTCATCGATGAGCTCTTCCGAGCCAAGCCGGCTTCAGCCAAGGGTCGCTACCTCCTGTCGGTGACGCTGTCGTCGACGATGGGCCCGGGCGTCAAGGTCGACCCGATCAAGGCACGTGAAGTGCGCGAGGAACTCGTTTCCGCCTAAGCGTTTTTGGCTGTGCCGAAATTGGTGTAGCCTCTGCATTCCCGCTCCGCAGTTCGGGGCGCAACATTCGAGAAATGCCGAAGACATCCGGTGCACTGCGAAGTGCCGAAGGGGCGAAGCCCGCCTGACGAGGTGTGAGGAGAGGTACCGGTCGGTACTGCTCTGCACCGCTGGGTGTCCGAGGTCCGTAGCCGGACGGTCAAGCCGGCGGAGGAGCCATGGACAACCCGAGACCCGAGAAGGTAGCTGTCGTTGCCGAGGTGCGCGAGCGCCTCGAAGCCGCTGACGGTGCGATCGTCACTGAGTACCGCGGCATGACCGTGGGCCAGATCCAGACCCTGCGCAAGTCCATGAAGGCTGCTGGCGGTGACTACAAGGTGTTCAAGAACACCCTGGTGCGTCGTGCGATCGCCGACACCGAGAACGCCGGCCTCGCCGAATTGCTCGTTGGCCCAACCGGCATCGCCTTCGTCCAAGGTGACGTGTCGGCTGCCGCCAAGGCGCTGCGCGACTTCGCCAAGGCGACTCCCACGCTCGTCTTGAAAGGTGGCGTGGTCAATGGCTCCGTGCTCTCGGCCAAGGACCTGACCGCCCTCGCAGACCTGCCGTCTCGCGAGGTCCTGCTGTCGATGTTCGCCGGTGCCCTTGCGGCCCCGATGCGCAACCTCGCTGGTCTCATGAAGGCAGTTCCTCAGTCGCTCGCCTACGGCCTCGCTGCCCTGCGCGACTCCATGCCCGCCGCTGCTTCGGCTCCCGCCGCAGCAGAAGAAACGCCTGCAGCTCCGGCCGCAGACGAGTCGGAAGCTGCTGTGACTGATGTCGCAGAAGCTCCGGCGGAAGAGCCGACGGCCGATGAGCCGACGGAAGAGGCCCCTGCGGCCGACGAGCCCGAGACGGGCGAGTCCGCCGAGTAGGCGTCTCAACCACCCCAGATCCAAGTAACGAAAGGAAGTCCATTCAAATGGCAGGAAGCCTCACCAAGGAGCAGATCCTCGACGGAATCGCCGAGCTCACCGTCATCGAGCTCAGCGAGTTGCTCAAGGAATTCGAAGAGAAGTTCGGCGTGACCGCAGCCGCTCCGGCAGCTGTCGCCATGGTCGCACCGGCTGGTGGCGCAGGCGCCGCTGACGGTGGCGAGGACGAGAAGTCCGACTTCGACGTCATCCTCGCTTCGGCTGGTGACAAGAAGATCGGCGTCATCAAGGTCGTGCGCGCCCTCACCAACCTGGGCCTCAAGGAGGCCAAGGACCTCGTCGACGCCGCTCCGAAGGCCGTCCTCGAGAAGGTGTCCAAGGACGACGCAGCGAAGGCCAAGGAGGCCCTCGAGGCCGAAGGCGCCACCGTCGAAGTCAAGTAGCACCTCGAGGGCGGAGGAACGCCGAGCGATGGTGCTCGGTGTCGCCACTCGACCCGATTTCGATCGGGACGGAGCTGGGATAACTGAGAGCAACCGGGGGTCTCGTGACCCCCGGTTGCTTTGGCCTCTCTTCAGGGATAGGCTCAATCCTCGCTGTGGTAGTCTCTTCCTTCCCTCCCTCACCGCGGTGCTACCGCGCGCCGTGACGACGCGTATGGAGCACCCAAGTCAGCCGTTCGTAGTTCCCTGCCATACTCACGCACCATCTGGAGAGCCCGTTGCCTTCTCGGTCCAGCATTGATCGCTTCTCATTCGCCAATATCAGCGAGGCACTCGCCCTCCCGGATCTGATCGCCGTCCAGCGCGACTCGTTCACGTGGTTCTTAGACCACGGCCTCAAGGAGGCCTTTGAGGACATCAGTCCGATTGAGGACCACTCCGGTCGCTTGCAGCTCGAGCTCGAATTCGACCCTACCGACGAAGACCTTCGTCCACCGCCGAAGTTCACCGTTGAGGAGTGCCGCGAGAAGGGCATGACCTACAACGCTCCAGTCTTCGTGCGTGCCCGCTTCATGAACGCCGAGACTGGCGAAATCAAGGAGCAGACGGTGTTCATGGGGGACTTCCCGGTCATGACCGACCGCGGAACCTTCATCGTCAACGGTACCGAGCGGGTCGTTGTCTCCCAGCTCGTCAGGTCCCCTGGAGTCATCTTCCAGCCCGGGCGTGACGTGAAGACCATCTTCTCCGGGACCATCCACCCCTACCGCGGTGAGTGGATCGAGTTCGACATTGAGGAGAAGAAGAACCAGAAGCTGCCGAACGGCACCACCGGCTCCTACATCTCTGCCGGCGCCCGCATCGCCCGCAAGCGTCGCATTGGCATCTTCGTGCTGCTCCGTGCGCTCGGTTACACCGACGAGGCGTTCCTCGCACGCTTCGTGGAGCACTTCAGCTTCCTCCAGCACCAGTGGGAGAAGGAGGGTCACCTCTACCCGACCCGCGAAGACTCGCTGCTGCGCATCTACGAACTCGCCCGTCCCGGTGAGCCGAAGTCGATCATCGCCGCCGAGCAGTACTTCGACCGTGCCTACTTCGACCCCAAGCGCTACGACTTGACCCGTGTTGGTCGCTACAAGCTCGCCCGCAAGCTCGGACCAGAGATCGACAAGATCGAAGAGCTCTTCGGCGTGGCGCTCGACAAGCCGGCGGACGACCAAGGCGTCCTCAGCCGGAGCGAGATCCTCGCTGCGGTGACCTACCTGCTCCACTTGGGCCTCGAGCAGACTGAGCGCCACTCGACCTACCGGATCGACGACCAAGACCACTTCGCCAACCGCCGGATTCGTTCGGTCGGTGAGCTCATTCAGAACCAGGTGCGTGTCGGTCTCTCCCGCATGGAGCGCGTCGTCAAGGAGCGGATGTCGACCCAAGACGTCGAGGCGATCACCCCGCAGAGCCTGATCAACATTCGCCCCGTCGTGGCCGCGACCAAGGAGTTCTTCGCGACCTCCCAGCTCAGCCAGTTCATGGACCAGATCAACCCCCTCGCCGGCCTCGCTCACAAGCGTCGCCTGTCTGCGCTTGGGCCTGGTGGTCTGTCCCGTGAGCGAGCTGGCTTCGAAGTGCGAGACGTGCACTCCTCGCACTACGGACGTATGTGCCCCATCGAGACCCCTGAAGGCCCGAACATCGGCCTCATTGGTGCGCTCGCGACCTACGCACGGGTCAACGACTACGGCTTCATTGAGACGCCGTACCGCAAGGTCGTCAAGGGTCGCGTGACCGACGAGATCGTCTACTACGACGCCGCTGAAGAAGAGAACTACGTCATTGCCCAGGCCAACGCGCCGATCGATGCCAAGGGGAACTTCACCGAGGACCGGGTCCTCGTGCGTCGTGGACCAGAGGGCACCGGTGTGCTCGTTGGTCAGAACCGCAACGTGACGGGTACGACGTCAGAGATCGACTACGTGCCACCGTCTGAGGTCGACCTCATGGACGTGAGTCCGAAGCAGATCATCTCGGTCTCCACTTCGCTCATCCCCTTCGTTGAGCACGACGACGCTAACCGTGCGCTCATGGGCGCCAACATGCAGAAGCAGGCGGTCCCGCTCGTCGTCGCCGAAGCCCCCTACGTGGGAACTGGCATCGAGGAGTACGCAGCGCGCGACGCCGGTGATGTGATCCTCGCTGAGGGTGACGGAAAGGTCGTCGAAGTCGACGCCACCCACATCACGGTGGAGTACAAGTCGGGCCAGAAGGACCGCCTCGGCAAGAAGCTCGATAAGAAGACCTACCGCCTCAACAAGTTCGCCCGTTCCAACCAGAACACCAGCGTCAACCACAAGGTCCGCGTGGACGAAGGCCAGCAGGTCGCCAAGGGCGACCTCCTCGCCGATGGCCCCTCGACGGACCACGGCGACCTGGCGCTGGGCAAGAACCTGCTCGTGGCCTTCATGCCATGGGAGGGCTACAACTACGAAGACGCCATCATCTTGTCGGAGCGCCTCGTCAAGGACGACGTCCTCACCTCAATCCACATTGAGAAGTACGAGGTCGACGCCCGCGACACGAAGCTCGGTGCCGAAGAGATCACCCGGGACATCCCGAACCTCTCCGAGGACATCTTGGCCAACTTGGACGACCGCGGCATCATCCGCGTCGGCGCCGACGTTGGTCCTGGTGACGTGCTCGTTGGAAAGGTCACGCCGAAGGGTGAGACCGAGCAGACCCCTGAAGAACGGCTGCTCCGTGCGATCTTCGGTGAGAAGGCCCGCGAGGTCCGTGACACCTCCCTCAAGGTTCCACACGGCGAAGCTGGAACCGTCATCGACGTCAAGGTCTACTCCCGTGACTCCGCAACCGAGCTGCCTCCGGGCGTCAACGAGCTCGTGCACGTCTACGTCGCGCAGAAGCGCAAGATCTCCGAAGGTGACAAGCTCGCCGGTCGTCACGGCAACAAGGGTGTCATCTCCAAGATCCTCCCCGTCGAGGACATGCCGTTCCTCGCCGATGGAACCCCCGTCGACATCATCTTGAACCCCCTCGGTGTGCCGAGCCGCATGAACGTTGGTCAGGTCTTGGAGGCCCACCTCGGCTACGCCGCTCGTCACGGTTGGAAGGGCGAAGCCTCGAACGACGGGGTTGGCACCTCGGGTATTGGCGACGGCCAGTTCCGAAAGACCCGCCCCCGTACCGTTCCGGCCAAGTGGGTTGCGACCCCGGCCTTCGATGGTGCGCACTGGGACGAAGAGGAGAAGGCGGGCAAGCATCCGACCATCCAGAAGTTGTTCGCGACCCTCAACGCTGATGCTGCCACCGGTGGCGACGTGCTCATGGGCAACGACGGCAAGGTCACCCTCTTCAACGGTCGCACGGGTGAGCCCTACGACAACCCCATCACCGTTGGCTACGTGTACATCTTGAAGCTCAACCACTTGGTCGACGACAAGATCCACGCACGCTCGACGGGCCCATACTCCATGATCACCCAGCAGCCCCTCGGTGGTAAGGCCCAGTTCGGTGGACAGCGATTCGGTGAGATGGAGGTGTGGGCCCTCGAAGCATTCGGTGCCGCCTACGCCCTCCAGGAGTTGCTCACCATCAAGTCTGACGACGTGCTCGGCCGCGTGAAGGTCTACGAGGCCATCGTCAAGGGCGAGAACATCCCTGAGCCCGGGATCCCCGAGAGCTTCAAGGTGCTCATCAAGGAAATGCAGTCGCTCTGCCTCGACGTCGAGGTCCTGAACCGTGATGGGTTCGAGATCAAGATGAACGAGATCGACGAGGACATCTTCCGTACCGCCGAGGAACTCGGCATCGACATCAGCCGACCTGAGCGTGGGTCGGATGAAGAGGACGCTCGCCGTGAGGCAGAGAGGCAGACGAGGAACTTCTGATGACCACCCTGGACGTCAACACCTTTGAGCAGATCCGCATCGGACTGGCCACGGCGAAGTCGATTCGCGACTGGTCCGAAGGCGAAGTCAAGAAGCCGGAGACCATCAACTACCGCACGCTGCGTCCCGAGAAGGACGGACTCTTCTGCGAGAAGATCTTCGGTCCAACCAAGGACTGGGAGTGCTACTGCGGCAAGTACAAGCGCGTGCGCTTCAAGGGCATCATCTGTGAGCGTTGTGGCGTTGAGGTCACCCGCTCCAAGGTGCGCCGCGAGCGCATGGGCCACATCGAGCTCGCCGCTCCCGTCGTGCACATCTGGTACCTGCGTGGCACCAAGTCTTGGCTCGCGTACCTCCTCATGGGCACCGAAGCCAAGGAAGAACTGAAGGCCAAGCAGCTCGAGAAGGTCATCTACTTCGCTGCCAACCTCGTCACCTGGGTGGACGAAGAGAAGCGCACCGCCGATCTCCCCGACCTCGAGGCCGACATCCGCTCCGAGATCAAGAAGCTTGAGGACCGTCGCGACCTCGACCTCGACCGCCAGTTCAAGGCCATCGAGGACGAGCTCGGCGAACTCGAGCGCTCGGGTGCCAAGGAATCTGACATCAAGGCTCGTCAGAAGCTGTCGGAGAAGGTCATCTTGTCCATTCGCGACAAGGCGCAAGAGGAGATCGACCTCTTGGGTCGCACCTTGGACGAGTTCAAGAGCCTCCACTCCCGCAAGATCATCGAGGACGAGATGCTGTGGCGTCAGCTGCGCATCTACTTCTCGGAGTACTTCGAAGGCGGCATGGGCGCCGAGACCATCCTCTCGCTCATCGACCGCATCGACCTCGACAAGGAAGAGGAGATCCTCCGCGCCCAGATCGAGCCAGAGGCCGGCAAGAAGGCCCTGTCGAACCAGCGCAAGGACAAGTCCATCAAGCGGCTGAAGATCATCGCGGCCTTCAACCGTCGCGACGAGAACGGGAACAGGATCAACGACCCCCGGGCCATGATCTTGGAAGCTGTGCCGGTCATCCCGCCAGACCTGCGTCCAATGGTGCAGCTCGACGGTGGCCGCTTCGCCACCTCGGACTTGAACGACCTCTACCGTCGCGTCATCAACCGCAACAACCGCTTGAAGCGTCTGCTCGACCTCGGTGCTCCCGAGATCATCGTGAACAACGAGAAGCGCATGCTCCAAGAGGCCGTTGACGCCCTCTTCGACAACGGTCGTCGTGGCCGTCCGGTCACGGGACCTGGCAACCGACCCTTGAAGAGTCTCTCGGACATGTTGAAGGGGAAGCAGGGTCGTTTCCGTCAGAACCTGCTCGGAAAGCGCGTCGACTACTCGGGCCGTTCGGTCATCGTGGTTGGACCGACGCTCAAGCTCCACCAGTGCGGTCTGCCGAAGTTGATGGCGCTCGAACTCTTCAAGCCCTTCGTCATGAAGCGGCTCGTGGACAAGGAGTTCGCCCTCAACATCAAGTCGGCCAAGCGCATGGTCGAGCGTCGTCGTCCCCAGGTGTGGGACGTGCTCGAGGCCGTCATTGCTGAGCACCCGGTGCTCCTCAACCGTGCCCCTACCCTCCACCGTCTCGGCATCCAGGCATTCGAGCCCGTGCTCGTCGAAGGCAAGGCCATCCAGGTCCACCCGCTCGTCTGCACGGCGTTCAACGCTGACTTCGACGGTGACCAAATGGCCGTCCACCTCCCGCTGTCGGCCGAAGCCCAAGCTGAAGCACGAGTGCTCATGCTGTCGGCCAACAACGTGCTCAGCCCGGCCACTGGTCGCCCCATCACTGTGCCGCAGCAGGACATGGTCTTCGGTGCGTACTACCTGACCCTGCACGTCGCTGGCGCCAAGGGTGAGGGTCGAGTGTTCCGTCAGGCGCACGAGATCCACGCCGCCTTCGAGAACGGCGACGTCTCCCTCCACGCCACCATCACGGTGCGTGTCGGTGCAGAGTCGGAGATGGCAGCTCGCTTCGCGGCTGCTGGCATCGCCGCTGATGCGTCGGGCAACTACTCGGTGGAGACCACCGCTGGTCGCTTCTTCTTCAACGAGGCGCTCCCGCAGGACTTCCCCTACGTCAACGACCTGGTCGGCAAGCGCAACACGCCGATCGGAACCATCGTTGAGGAGTTGGCGTCCAACTACGGCAAGGGTGAAGTCGCAGCATCCCTCGACCGGATCAAGGACATTGGTTTCCGCTACGGCGCCCAGTCTGGCCTCACCATCTCTATTGATGACGTCAAGACCCCGCCGGAGAAGCGGGCCATCTTGGACCGCTTCGAGAAGCAGGCCGAAGAGGCAGAGAAGAACTACAAGCGCGGCATCTTGACCGACGACGAGCGTCGCAAGACCGAGATCGACATCTGGACCTCGGCCAACACCGAAGTCGGTGAAGCCATGCAGCGCTTGCTCGACAGCCTCCCGTTCAACCCCCTGCACACCATGGTGGACTCCGGTGCTCGTGGTAACGCACAGCAGATCCGTCAGATCGCCGGTATGAAGGGCCTCGTGTCGAACCCTCGTGGTGAGATGATCCCTCGGCCGATTAAGAACTCCTTCCGTGAGGGTCTGTCGGTGCTCGAGTACTTCATCTCCACCCACGGTGCTCGTAAGGGCCTCGCTGACACCGCACTGCGCACCGCGGACTCTGGCTACCTGACCCGTCGACTCGTCGACGTGGCCCAGGAGCTCATCATCCGTGAGCAGGACTGCGGCGCCACGCTCGGTACGTGGATCGACGACCTCGTTCCCGACACCGCAGCCAAGCGTTCCTACATCGAGACCCGTGTCTACGGTCGCCTCCTCTCTGAGCCGGTGACCTTGGAGGCTGAGGTGGAGCTGCCGGACGGCACCATGTCGAAGACGATCCTGGCCAACACCATGTTGACCGACGTCTTGGCTCAAGCCATCCGCAACGATGCAGGCATCACCCGCATCCGCGTGCGCTCTGCGCTCACCTGCCTCGCAGCGCAGGGTATCTGTGCCAACTGCTACGGCCAGAGCTTGGCGACCGGCAAGATGATCGAACTCGGCGAAGCCGTCGGCGTCATTGCTGCCCAGTCCATTGGTGAGCCGGGTACCCAGCTGACCATGCGAACCTTCCACGCCGGTGGTGTGGCTGGTGAGGACATCACTCACGGTCTGCCCCGCGTCGTCGAACTCTTCGAGGCTCGCACGCCCAAGGGTGCTGCCAAGCTCGTGCCCCACCGTGGTGTGGTCCGCATAGAAGACACCGACTCGGGTAAGCGCGTCTCGGTGATCTCCGATGAGGGCAAGGAGCACTCGATTGAGGTCAGCCCCCGCACGCACCTGGAGGTCCACGACGGTCAAGAAGTCGACGCGGGTCACGCCCTCGTCGAAGGCCCGAAGGACCCGAAGGAGCTCCTCGAGATCTCCGGCCTGCGTGCCACGCAGCTGTACCTCGTCGAAGAGGTCCAGAAGGTCTACCGCGACCAGGGTGTGTCCATCCACGACAAGCACATCGAGCTCATCGTTCGCCAGATGCTCCGTCGTGTGAAGGTCACCGAGTCCGGCGAGTCGCCGTTCTTGCCGCAAGAGACCGTGGACTCCCAGATCTACAACGCCACCAACCGTCGTCTCCAAGAAGAGGGCAAGCGTCCTGGCGAAGCTCGCCCGGTGCTCATGGGGATCACCAAGGCGTCGTTGGCCACCGACTCGTGGCTGTCGGCGGCCTCCTTCCAGGAGACCACCCGCGTGCTCACTGAGGCGGCCATCGAGGGCCGCAACGACTCGCTCCTTGGCCTCAAGGAGAACATCATCATCGGTAAGTTGATCCCGGCTGGTTCTGGGATGAGCGCCTACCGGTCGGTGCAGGTCTCCATGCCTGACGCGGAGGAGTTGCCCACGTGGGCAACCGCGACGCTGTCATCGTCTGACGATGACGACCTCGCGAGTTGGCTGCGAGACAGCTCAGCTGAAGTTGGCGAGGAAGCTGTCCTCTCCATCGACGCTGAGTGGAAGGGCGAGGCGCCGACCGATGAGGATGCGGCGTCCTAAGTCCCTTGAGTTTTACCCGTCCTGCCTCGGCCATCTTGCCGAGCCGGGGGAGATGCTCTAGCATCTCTCTTCCGTGCTCGGCGTGATGGTTCCGCTGGCTCGTTCTGTAGTGCAGTTCCGATCGAACAACTGAGGTTCACGCGTGCCCACAATTTCCCAGCTCGTCCGTACCGGGCGCCAGGCCAAGGTCTCCAAGACCAAGACCCCGGCGCTCAAGGGCGCCCCGCAGCGCCGAGGCGTCTGCACCCGCGTCTACACGACGACCCCGAAGAAGCCGAACTCTGCCCTCCGTAAGGTGGCCCGTGTTCGCCTCACCTCGGGTGTCGAAGTCACCGCCTACATCCCAGGCGTTGGCCACAACCTGCAAGAGCACTCCATCGTGCTCGTGCGTGGTGGCCGTGTGAAGGACCTCCCAGGTGTCCGCTACAAGATCATTCGCGGCGCTCTCGACACCTCTGGTGTTCGTGAGCGCAGCCAAGCCCGCAGCCTCTACGGCGCGAAGAAGGAGAAGTAGTCCATGTCCCGCAACGGCCCTCCCGCCCGTCGTGAACTGCACCCGGACCCGGTCTACCGCTCCGTTCTCGTCACCCAGGTTGTCAACAAGGTCCTCCAGCGCGGCAAGCGCACGACCGCTGAGCGCATTGTCTACAGTGCCCTCGAGCTCGTGGGCCAGCGCACCGAGGGCGACCCCGTCGCCGTCTTGAAGCGCGCGGTGGAGAACATCCGCCCTGAGCTTGAAGTCCGCAGCCGCCGCGTCGGTGGTGCGACCTACCAGGTTCCCGTCGAGGTTCGTCCTCGTCGTGCGACCACGCTGGCCATTCGTTGGCTCGTGGGCTACAGCCAGTCCCGTCGTGAGAAGACCATGGCCGAGCGCCTGGCGAACGAGATCCTCGACGCCAGCAACGGCATCGGCGCCGCCTACAAGCGCCGCGAAGACCTGCAGAAGATGGCCGAATCCAACAAGGCCTTCGCCCACTACCGCTGGTAGTCCGGGCACTTAGAGAGAGATAGAGATGGCAGACGCACTCCCGGCTCGCCCAGTACCACTGTCGCGGACCCGCAACATCGGCATCATGGCGCACATCGACGCGGGCAAGACCACGACGACTGAGCGCATCTTGTACTACACCGGCAAGAACTACAAGATCGGTGAAGTCCACGAAGGTGCTGCAACCATGGACTGGATGGTCCAAGAGCAAGAGCGTGGGATCACCATCACCTCTGCAGCGACCACCTGTCGCTGGGGTGACATCCTCATCAACATCATCGACACCCCGGGCCACGTGGACTTCACCGTTGAGGTGGAGCGCAGTCTCCGCGTGCTCGACGGTGCCGTGGCGGTCTACGACGCCGTTGCCGGTGTGGAGCCCCAGACCGAGACGGTGTGGCGCCAGGCCAACAAGTACGGCGTGCCCCGCATCTGCTTCATCAACAAGATGGACCGCACGGGTGCGAACTTCGAGCGCTGCGTGGAGATGATCAAGGACCGCCTCGACGCGAACCCTGCCATCATCCAGCTCCCGATTGGTGCGGAGTCTGAGTTCCTCGGCATCGTCGATGTCGTGGCCATGAACGCCACGATCTACAAGGACGAGAAGGGCCAGGACTTCGAGACCGGCCCGATCCCCGAGCACCTCCAGCTCGAGGCCGAAGAGGCGCACCAGAACCTCATCGACAACCTCTCGAACTTCGACGACGCAATCATGGAGAAGTACCTCGCCGAAGAAGAGATCACCGTGGCCGACTTGAAGGCGGCGATCCGCAAGGCAACCCTCGCCAACGAGATCACCCCAGTGCTCTGCGGCACCGCGTTCAAGAACAAGGGTGTCCAGCCCATGCTCGACGCCGTCTGTGACTACCTGCCCTCGCCGCTCGACCTCCCGGCCACGAAGGGCACTCTGCCCAACAAGGACACTGAAGTCGAGCGTGAGTGCGACGACAAGGCGCCGTTCTCGGCACTCGCCTTCAAGATTATGACCGACCCCTACGTCGGCAAGCTCACCTACGTTCGGGTGTACTCGGGATCGCTCGGCAAGGGTGACACCGTGATCAACTCCACCCGTGGTGGTCACAAGGAGCGCATTGGCCGCATCCTCGAGATGCATGCCAATACCCGTGAAGACCGCGATGCGGTCTACGCCGGTGACATCTTCGCCGCCGTTGGCCTGAAGAACACCCGCACCGGTGACACGCTGTGTGACCCGGGCAATCCGATCGTCCTGGAGGAGCTCGTGTTCCCCGAGCCGGTCATCCACGTTGCCGTGGAGCCGAAGACCAAGGCCGACCAGGACAAGCTCTCGAAGGCGCTCTACGCCCTCTCCGAGGAAGACCCCACCTTCCGAGTCCGCACCGACGAAGAGACCAACCAGACCGTCATCTCCGGTATGGGTGAGCTCCACTTGGAAGTCCTCGTCGACCGCATGCTCCGTGAGTTCTCGGTGGACGCCAACGTTGGTAAGCCACAGGTTGCCTACCGCGAGACGATTCGCAAGACCGTCGAGAAGGTGGAAGAGAAGTACGTCCGCCAGACCGGTGGTAAGGGTCAGTACGGCCACGTCGTCATCACCGTGGAGCCAACTGGCCCCGGCGGCGGCTACGAGTTCGTCGACGACATCACCGGTGGTGTGATTCCGAAGGAGTACATCCCTTCGATCAACGCCGGTATTGAAGAGTCGCTCACCTCGGGTGTGCTCGCTGGCTACCCAATGGTGGACCTCCGCGTGAAGCTCACCTACGGCTCCTACCACGACGTCGACTCCTCCGAAATGGCGTTCAAGATTGCTGGCTCGCTGGCGATTAAGAAGGCCACTCGTATGGCGAGCCCCGTGCTGCTCGAGCCCATCATGGCCGTTGAGGTCGTGACGCCCGAGGACTACATGGGTGACGTCATTGGTGACCTCTCCTCTCGCCGTGGGCGAGTTGAAGGCATGGATCAGCGGGGCAGCAGCCACGTGATTCGGGCGCAGGTTCCGCTGTCGGATATGTTCGGCTACGCTACAGACCTGCGCTCACGCACTCAGGGTCGGGCGCAGTACACGATGCAGTTCCATTCGTACCAAGAAGTTCCCGACTCGATCGCCAAGGAGATTGTGGCGAGAGTGCAAGGGGCCTAAAGCCACCTGCAGTAGTACCCCGGGGCGGGATTCGTCCCAAACCACCAAACAACCAGGCAACGGGCGACCGTTGTGGCGAGCCCAAGCGGTTCGTCCGATCAAGATGGAGAAGTAGCCAGCCATGGCAAAGCAGAAGTTCGAGCGGTCCAAGCCACACGTCAACGTTGGCACCATGGGTCACATTGACCACGGCAAGACCACCCTCACCGCCGCGATCACCAAGGTGCTCGCCGACGCCAACCCCGGGACCGCCTTCACCCCGTTCGACCAGATCGACAAGGCCCCTGAAGAGCGCCAGCGCGGTATCACCATCAACGTGGCCCACGTCGAGTACGAGACGGGCAACCGTCACTACGCGCACGTCGACATGCCTGGTCACGCCGACTACATCAAGAACATGATCACCGGTGCGGCTCAGGTCGACGGCGCCATCCTCGTGGTCTCGGCCACCGACGGCCCGATGCCCCAGACCCGTGAGCACGTGCTGCTCGCCCGTCAGGTCGGCGTGCCGAACATCGTCGTCGCCCTCAACAAGGCTGACGTCGTTGAAGATGAGGAGCTCCTCGAGCTCGTCGAGATGGAAGTTCGTGAGCTCCTCAACGAGTACGAGTTCCCTGGCGACGACACCCCGGTGATCCGCGTCTCCGCCTTGAAGGCACTCGAAGGCGACGCCAAGTGGGCCGAGAACATCCTCGAGCTCATGGCCGCGGTTGACTCCTTCATCCCCGAGCCAGAGCGTGACACCGACAAGCCCTTCCTCATGCCAGTCGAGGACGTCATGACCATCACCGGTCGTGGCACCGTGGTGACCGGAAAGATCGAGCAGGGTGTCGTCAAGGTTGGTGACGAAGTCGAAATCGTCGGCCTCACCACCACCCAGAAGACCACCGTCACCGGTATCGAGATGTTCAAGAAGTCCCTCGACGAGGGTATGGCCGGTGACAACGCCGGTGTCCTCCTCCGTGGAACGAAGAAGGAAGACGTCGAGCGCGGCCAGGTCATCTGCAAGCCGGGTTCGATCACCCCGCACACCAACTTCGAGGCCAACGTCTACGTGCTGACGAAGGAAGAAGGCGGCCGTCACAAGCCGTTCTTCTCCAACTACCGCCCGCAGTTCTACTTCCGGACGACCGACGTCACCGGCACCATCGAGCTGCCTGCGGGCACCGAGATGGTCATGCCTGGTGACAACACCGAAATGACCGTGGAGCTCGGCAAGCCGATCGCCATGGACGAGGGTCTCCGCTTCGCGATCCGTGAAGGTGGCCGCACTGTTGGTGCCGGTCGCGTCACGAAGATCCTGAAGTAGGTCTGACGATGGCTGATGGTCCGCGCCAGAAGATCCGCATCCGCCTGAAGGCGTACGATCACGAAATCCTCGACCAGTCGACGGAGAAGATCGTCCAGACGGTGTTGCGGACCCAGGCCAAGGTCCAAGGTCCTGTGCCGCTGCCGACCGAGAAGCACCGCTACACGGTGATTCGTGGTCCCCACAAGCACAAGGACTCCCGTGAGCACTTCGAGATGCGGGTGCACAAGCGCCTGGTCGACATCGTCGAGCACACCCCGAAGACGGTTGACTCGCTTCAGCGACTCGACCTTCCCGCCGGTGTGGACATCGAGATCAAGCTCCAACAGAGCTGAGCATTCTGCCGAATTTGGCAGCGTGGTCAAAAGGGTGTAGTGTGATCTGCCCGCCCCTAGTGGGCGGGCAGTAGCACCACCACCAACACAGTTGACGTGCCCCTGAGCCCTCGAGAGAGGGGACCTTGGGCCAACAAAGTCGAACGCTCCGTTCGGGGAAACCCGACGGAGCGTCTGCGTGTAGGCGACACGGCCCACACGTGCGAGAGGAAAGTTGCAAGCGATGGCAACGAAAGCGATTGTCGGAGAGAAGGTCGGCATGACCCAGGTCTGGGATGACCAGGGTCGCGTCGTCGCAGTGACCGTTTTGAAGGTCACCCCCGTCCGCGTCGTGCGCGTCAAGACCGATGAGGTCGATGGCTACAGCGCACTGCAGGTGACGTGGGGGACGAAGAAGGCGACGTCACTCAACAAGCCTGAGGCCGGACACTTCGAAGCAGCAGGCGTCACGCCGGGGAAGGCGCTCGTTGAGCTCCGCCTCGACGACGTCTCGACCTACACCGTTGGCCAAGAGCTGACGGTGGAGCAGTGGGAGAAGGGCGAGAAGGTTGACGCCATCGCCACTGCCAAGGGCAAGGGCTTCGCTGGTGGCATGAAGCGGCACAACTTCAAGGGTCAAGGCGCCAGCCACGGTAACCACAAGGCGCACCGCGTCCCTGGTTCCATTGGCGCCTGTGCGACCCCTGGACGCGTGTTCAAGGGCACCCGCATGGCCGGACGTATGGGTGGCGGTCAGGTGACCTCACTCAACTTGGAGATCGTGGCCGCTGATGCAGAGCGTCAGCTGATCATGGTCAAGGGCGCCGTCCCTGGTTCCAAGGGCAGCCGCGTGGTGCTCCGGAACTCCGTGAAGGTTGCGACCGCCAAGGGTGGTGCACGATGACGATGCTCCGTGGACCCATCGAGAAGACCCGTCCTGTGCTCGCAGAGCGCTCGGTTGATCGCAAGGACGCCTCGGGCAAGGTGCTCGGCACCGTTGCGCTCGACCCGCAGATCTTCGGTCACGAGCCGAACGTTGCCGTCCTCCACCAAGTGGTGACCGCCCAACTCGCCGCTCGTCGATCCGGCACCCAGTCCACCAAGACCCGCGCCGAGGTGCGTGGTGGTGGAAAGAAGCCGTTCAGCCAGAAGGGCACCGGTCGTGCCCGTCAAGGTACGCCTCGCGCCAGCCAGTTCACCGGTGGTGGCGTTGCCCTTGGGCCGAAGCCTCGCAAGTACGCCGAGAAGACCCCGAAGAAGATGGTCAAGCTGGCTCTCTACTCGGCGCTGTCGGACCGGGCCATTGAGGAGAAGGTTGCCCTCGTGGACGCCTTCGCCATCTCGGCACCGAAGACCAAGGACGCCGTCCAACTCGTGACCAACCTCGGACTCACCGGCACCGTCCTCGTGGTCATCGAGGCTGGCGATGAGGCTGGCGCCCTCTCGTTCCGTAACGTTCCTGGCTGCACCTTGCAGACTGCGGACCAGCTGAACGCCTACGACGTGCTCCTGCACGACTGGATCTTGTTCACTGACGCCACCCTGCCGGTGGCTGAGAAGGCGGAGGCTCGCTGATGCGTGACGCCATGGCAGTACTGGTGCGGCCAGTGGTCTCTGAGAAGACCTACGCCCTCATGGACCAAGGGGTCTACGTGTTCATCGTGGACAACGGTGCCACGAAGATCGACGTCCGCCACGCGGTCGAGCAGGCCTTCGGTGTGCGGGTGGCCAAGGTCAACACCATGATTCGTAAGGGTAAGGCCACGACGAACCGTCGGACCAACACCAAGGGCAGCCGTCCGGACCAGAAGCGTGCGCTCGTCACGCTGGTGGCCGGCGACAAGATCGACCTCTTCGAGAACTGAGGATCTGAATAATGGCACTTCGTTCCCGTAAGCCAACGAGCCCAGGCCGTCGCTTCCAGACGGTCTCGGACTTCTCGGAGATCACCCGATCGACCCCTGAGAAGTCGCTGCTCGCCCCCAAGCCGAAGACCGGTGGACGCAACTCCTACGGTCGTAAGACCTCGCGTCACCGCGGCGGCGGCCACAAGCAGCAGTACCGCATGATCGACTTCCACCGCACCAAGGACGGTATCCCGGCCAAGGTCGCGACCATTGAGTACGACCCGAACCGCAACTGCCGGATCGCCCTGCTCCACTACCTGGACGGCGAGAAGCGCTACATCCTCGCCCCAGCTGGTCTCTCGGTCGGCGACATGGTGGTCTCCGGTCAGGGTGCTGACATCAAGCCGGGCAACGCCCTGCCGATGCGCTACATCCCGACTGGTTCCACGGTCCACAACGTTGAGCTCCGCCCTGGTGGCGGTGGCAAGATCGCCCGCGGCGCTGGTATGTCGGTGCAGCTGGTGGCCAAGGACGGCGGATTCGCAACTCTGCGTCTGCCCTCGACCGAAATGCGCCGTGTGCCGATCGACTGCCGGGCCACGCTCGGCACCGTCGGCAACTCCGAGTTCGAGCTCATCAAGATCGGTAAGGCCGGTCGCAACCGCTGGAAGGGCGTTCGCCCGCAGACCCGTGGTGTGGCGATGAACCCGGTCGACCACCCACTCGGTGGTGGAGAAGGCAAGACCTCGGGTGGTCGCCACCCGGTGTCGCCGTGGGGTCAGCCTGAGGGCCGCACTCGCGCTCGCCGCAAGGATTCTGACGCAATGATCGTCCGTCGTCGCCGCACTCGCGGCAGTCGCCGGTAATAGGGAGGTCTGGCACCGATGCCCCGTAGTCTCAAGAAGGGTCCCTTCGTGGACGACCATGTCCTGAAGAAGGTCGACGCCATGAACGCGTCTGGCGAGAAGAAGGTCATCAAGACCTGGTCCCGTCGTTCGACCATCATCCCCGAGTTCGTCGGCCACACCTTCGCGGTGCACGACGGTCGTCGCCACATCCCGGTCTACGTGACCGAGTCCATGGTCGGCCACAAGCTCGGCGAGTTCGCTCCCACGCGTACCTTCCGGTACCACGCTGGCCAGGAGAAGGGTGCACGTCGATGACCGGACCCAAGACCAACGAGCGTCCCGGCACGAAGAGCGTGCTTCGCAGCTACCACATGTCGGCCACCAAGGCCCGTGTCGTGCTCGACCTCATCCGTGGAGAAGAAGTGGCCTACGCCGCCGACATCCTCCGCTCAACTGAGCGTGAGGCTGCTGGCGTCATCTTGAAGGTCCTCAACTCCGCAGTGGCCAACGCCGTGCACAACGACCATCAAGACGCCAACGAGCTCTACGTGTCGGCGTGCTTCGCCGACGAGGGCACCACCATGAAGCGCTGGCGCCCACGTGCTCGTGGACGCGCCACCCGCATCCGCAAGCGCACCTGCCACATCACGGTGATCGTGTCGAAGCTCGACGACGACCGCCTGGAGCGTCGCCGTGCGATCGTGGCCGCTCAGGGCCAGCGTCGTGCCAGCCGTGTGGCGGAGTCCCGTCGCCGTGCCGACCTGTCTGGTCGCGCCACCCGTCGTGCCGATGAGGCGGCTGCGAACGCAGCGGCCGAAGCAGAGGCCGAGGCTGCAGCAGCTGCTGAAGCCGAATCCATGGAAGCAACCGAGGTTGAGATGACCGAGGTGGAAGCCCCAATGGCAGAGGTGGACGCTCCTGCGACCGCTGAAGCTACCGAGAACTCTGCCGAAGGCGAGGAGAACTAAATGGGCCAGAAGGTCAACCCCTACGGGTTCCGTCTCGGCATCACCACGGACTGGAAGTCCCGGTGGTTCGAGGAGCGCAACTACGGCGCCTACGTCGTTGAAGACTGGAAGATCCGCGACTTCCTCATGACCCAACTCGAGACCGCTGCGGTGAGCCGCATCGACATCGAGCGCACTCGTGACCGGATCCGCATCGACATCCACACCGCCCGTCCTGGCATCGTGATCGGTCGTCGTGGCGCTGAAGCCGACCGCTTGAAGAAGCAGATCGAGAAGATCACCGGCCTCAAGAACGGCATCCAGCTCAACATCCAAGAGATCAAGTACCCAGAGCTCGACGCTGCGCTCATCGCGCAGGGAATCTGCGACCAGCTGGTGCGTCGTGTGGCGTTCCGCCGGGCGATGAAGCGTGCGATCCAGACCGTGCAGAAGGCCGGTGCCTACGGGATCCGCGTCCAGTGCTCCGGTCGTCTCGGTGGCGCAGAAATGAGCCGCAAGGAGGGCTACCGCGAAGGTCGCGTGCCGCTGCACACCCTGCGAGCCAACATCGACTACGGCTTCCGCGAGGCCAAGACCACGGCTGGTCGTGTCGGCGTGAAGGTCTGGATCTACAAGGGTGACATCCTCCCCTACAAGGTTTCCCTCGACGACAAGATCAACCGTGAGGCTGCCATGGCCGTCGGCGAGTCGGCGACCACCGCTGCTCCTGCAGCAGGTGACGCCGCTCCGGCTGCCAAGCGTCTCGTCACCGCTGGTGGTGGACGCCGCAAGGCCGACGCTCCTGCCCCAGCAGCAGCAGACGACGTGGTCGTCGCTGATGAGACCGTCGCCCCGTTGATCGAGACCCCTTCGGTTCCTGATGAGCTCGAGCGTCGTCTGGCGGAGGAAGAGGAGATCGAGCGCCGCACGCTGCACGATCACCACGAGACCCCCCACTTCCGCAAGGAGAGTGACTGACATGTTGATGCCCAAGCGGGTAAAGCACCGCAAGCAGCACCGTGGTCGCTTGACCGGTGTGTCCAAGGGTGGCAACGAAGTGACCTTCGGTGACTTCGCGATCCAAGCCCTCGAGCCAGGCTGGCTGACCGCCCGCCAAATTGAGGCTGCTCGTATTGCCATGACCCGTCACGTCAAGCGTGGTGGAAAGGTCTGGATCCGCGTGTTCCCGGACAAGCCGATCACCAAGAAGCCCGCAGAGACCCGTATGGGTTCGGGGAAGGGCAACCCTGAGTTCTGGGTTGCCGTGGTCAAGCCAGGTCGCGTGCTCTTCGAGCTCGCCGGCGTGGATGAGCCGCTCGCCCGTGCCGCAATGGAGCGTGCGATCCAGAAGTTGCCAATGAAGGCAAAGTTCGTCGTTCGCCCTGGAACCCACGGGGCCCCGGAGGTGCAGATCTGATGACCAAGATCGCCGAATTCACCGACCTCGGCAGTGCCGAGCTCGTCGACAAGCTCGCCGACGCCCGTCGCGAGTTGTTCAACTTGCGCTTCCAGCTCGCCACCGGTCAGCTGGACAACACCGCACGGATGGGCCAGGTCCGTCGTGACATCGCCCGCATCCTGACGGTGCTGCGCACTCGAGAGATCGCCGAGGCCGAGGCCTTGGCAGCAGAAGGAGGTGCGCAGTGACCGACGTCGCCGCAACCCGTGAGAACGGCCGCAAGGTCCGCGAGGGGATCGTCATCTCCGACAAGATGGAGCAGACCATTGTGGTCGCCATCGTCGAGAAGGTGCGCCACCCTCGCTACGGCAAGACCGTTCAGCGTACGAAGAAGCTCTACGCCCACGACGCCGAGCAGACCGCCAAGATCGGCGACCGCGTCCAGATCGTAGAGACCCGCCCGTTGTCGAAGTTGAAGCGCTGGCGGCTCGAGTCAGTCTTGGAGCGTGCACGATGATTCAGCAAGAGTCCCGACTCCGCGTCGCCGACAACAGCGGTGCCAAGGAGGTCCTGTGCATTCGGGTCCTCGGCGGTTCGCGTCGTCGCTACGCCTCCATTGGTGACGTGTTCATCGCCACCGTCAAGGACGCCATCCCAGGCGCCGCAGTGAAGAAGGGTGACGTCGTGCGTTGCGTCGTCGTGCGGACCAAGAAGGAGTGCCGTCGTCCTGACGGTTCCTACATCCGCTTCGACGAGAACGCAGCCGTGCTCATCAACGACTCGCTGCAGCCTCGTGGCACCCGCATCTTCGGCCCAGTCGGCCGTGAGCTGCGTGAGAAGAAGTTCATGCGTATCGTCTCGCTCGCCCCGGAGGTGCTGTGATGAAGCTCCGTAAGGGAGACAAGATCGTCGTGCTGTCGGGCAAGTTCCGTGGCACGCGCAGCGTGGTGGAAGAGGCTCGTCCGGCGACCAACCAGGTCATCGTGACCGGCGTCAACGTGGCCAAGCGCCACACCAAGGCCCAAGGTCAGACCATGCAGGGCGGCATCATCGACAAGGCCATGCCCATGTCGGCGTCCGCTGTTGCGCTGTGGTGCGACAAGCACGACGGTCCAGCCAAGGCCGGTATGAAGATCGATGGCGGGACGAAGACCCGCATCTGCAAGAAGTGTGGAGCTGACCTGTGAGCACCGTTACTCGTCCCCGCCTGAAGGAGCGCTACGACAGCGAGCTCCAGGCGCAGCTGAAGGAAGGCCTCGGCCTGAACAACGTGATGGAGGTTCCTCGCCTCGTCAAGATCGTCGTGAACTGCGGCGTCGGCAAGGCAGCGGGTCAGGCCTCCCTCATCGAGGGTGCCCAGCGCGATCTCGAGATGATCTGTGGCCAAAAGCCCCTCGTCACCCGAGCCAAGAAGTCCATTGCTGGCTTCAAGCTCCGTGAGGGTCAGGCCATTGGCGTCAAGGTGACCATGCGCGGCGATCGTGCCTGGGAGTTCTTGGACCGCCTCATCAGCGTCTCGATTCCTCGTATCCGTGACTTCCGCGGCCTTCCGTCGAAGTCCTTCGACGGCCGGGGCAACTACACCTTCGGTGTGTCGGAGCAGCTCATCTTCCCTGAGCTCGACTACGACAAGATCGACACCCCTCGTGGTATGGACATCACGATCGTTACCACCGCCCGCACCGACGCTGAAGGCAAGGCCTTCCTCGATGCGTTCGGGTTCCCCTTCCGACAGGAGGCCAAGTAGTCATGGCGAAGAAGTCGCTCATTGCGAAGCAGCAGCGCACCCCGAAGTTCAAGGTCCGGGCTTACACCCGGTGCCAGCGTTGCGGGCGTCCCCGTTCGGTGTACAAGAAGTTCGGCCTCTGCCGAATCTGTTTGCGTGTGATGGTCCACGCCGGTGAAGTCCCCGGCGTGACCAAGGCGAGTTGGTGAGGTAGCGATATGACGATGACTGACCCAATCGCGGACATGCTCACCCGCATCCGCAACGCCAACAAGGCGCAGTTCGACACCGTGGCCATGCCTGGCTCCAAGGTCAAGGTCGCTCTGGCCGAGATCTTGAAGCGAGAGGGCTACATCTCGGACTTCACCGTGACTCCTGCAGCTGGCAAGCCCGGCACGACGCTCGAGATCACGCTCAAGTACGCACCGGACCGTTCGCGCACCATCTCGGGGATCAAGCGCATCTCCAAGCCTGGTCTGCGGATCTACACCCAGTCCACCTCCATTCCCCGAGTGCTCGGTGGTATGGGCGTGGCCGTGGTGTCGACGAGTCACGGTCTCATGACCGACAAGGAGGCCCGTCGTCGGCGCCTCGGTGGTGAGGTGCTCTGCCATGTGTGGTAGCCCGACCCCTGTGAGTGGAGAGATGTTCTGATGTCGAGAATCGGTAAGTCACCCATCACCGTTCCGTCCTCGGTGACCATCGACCTGACCCCTGGTCAGATCAAGGTCTCCGGTCCGAACGGCCAACTTGAGCGCAGCGTCCCCGAAGGCATCTCCTTCGAGCAAGAGGGCGATGTGCTGACCGTCAGCCGCATCGACGACGCACGTGAGCACCGCTCACTGCACGGTCTCATGCGCACCCTCGTCGCCAACATGGTGACGGGTGTGACGACTGGCTTCACCAAGGAGCTCGAGATCGTGGGCGTTGGGTACCGCTGTGCTGCCAAGGGCGCTGACGCCCTTGAGCTCGCACTCGGGTACTCCCACCCCGTCTTCGTGAACGCTCCGGCTGGCATCACGTTCGAAGTTCCCGCCCCGACACGCATCATCGTCAAGGGCATCGACAAGGAGCAGGTGGGCCAAGTGGCCGCTGACATCCGTCGCCTGCGCAAGCCTGAGCCCTACAAGGGCAAGGGTGTGCGCTACGCCGGTGAGCAGATCCTGCGCAAGGCTGGAAAGGCGGCCAAGTAATGGCAACCAGGAGCACTCGCGCGCTGCGCATCCGTCGTCACAGTCGTGTTCGACTGCGGGTCTCAGGGACCCCAGCTCGTCCCCGCGTGGCGGTGAGCCGCAGCAACAAGCACATCTCTGCCCAGATCATCGACGACCTCGCCGGTCGGACCTTGGCGGCAGCATCCTCCGTCGAGCCAGCCTTGGCGTCGGTGACCGGTGGCAACATCGCCGGCGCAGAAGCCATTGGCAAGGTGCTCGCTGAGCGTGCCAAGGCAGCAGGGATCACCACGGTGGTCTTCGATCGAGGCGGTTTCGCCTACCACGGACGGGTCGCAGCCCTGGCAGCAGCACTGCGAGCCGAAGGACTGGAGTTCTGATGCAAGAGCCACAGCAGTACGAAGAGCGGACCATCAAGGTCAACCGCGTGGCAAAGGTGGTCAAGGGTGGACGTCGGTTCTCCTTCACCGCCCTCATGGTCATCGGTGACGGCAACGGCAACGTTGGCCTCGGCTACGGCAAGGCCAAGGAAGCTGGTCTCGCCGTGCAGAAGGGCATCGAAGAAGCCCGAAAGAACATGTTCGAGGTTCCCCTCGCTGGCAGCACCATCACCCACCCGGTGATCGGTGAGTCCGGTGCTGGTCGCGTCATGCTGAAGCCTGCGGCACCTGGTACCGGCGTGATCGCCGGTGGTGCGGTGCGCGCCATCTTGGAGATGGCCGGCGTCCGTGACGTGCTGGCCAAGTCCCTCGGCTCCTCCAACGGCATCAACGTGGCCCACGCCACCGTTGCTGGCCTGAAGGCCCTGAAGCGCCCCGACGAGTTGGCGGCCCTTCGTGGCAAGACTGCCGAAGAGGTCACCCCCGGTGGTGTCCTCCAGGCCTACCGCGAGCGCAAGCGCGCTGGCGAGCTCTACTCCGAGGTGAAGTAACCATGGCTGAGACGATGCTCCTCGTTACCCAAGTCCGGTCCTCGATCGGCACCAAGCCCAAGCACCGTGGCACGCTCCGCGCCCTCGGTCTCCGTGGCATTGGCAAGTCCAACCAGCTCCCCGACCGTCCCGAAATTCGGGGCATGATTGCTCGGGTGCCGCATCTCGTCACCGTGACGGAGGTCCAGTCATGAAGCTCCACGATCTGAAGCCAGCTGCAGGTTCCACGAAGGCGCCTCGCCGCGTCGGCCGTGGTATCGCCGGTAAGGGTGGAAAGACCGCTGGCCGCGGTACCAAGGGTCAGAAGGCTCGCCGCCAGATTCCCCACCAGTTCGAAGGTGGCCAGTTGCCCCTCCTGCAGCGGGTGCCGAAGCTTCGCGGCTTCAACAACCCGTTCCGCGTGGAGTACCAGCCGGTGAATTTGGACGCCATCGCCAACCTCGGCTTGGCTGAGGTCAACCTCGACACCTTGGTGGCGAACGGTCTGGCCCAAGGCAAGGACCTCGTCAAGATCCTTGGTCGTGGTGAGTTGACGGCTGCCGTCAACGTGTCCGCGCACAAGTTCTCGGCGAGCGCTAAGGCAGCGATTGAAGCTGCTGGTGGCACGACGACGGAAGTTCCGCTTCCCTTCGCCGTCCGTCCTCCTGCTGCTGGCAACCAGCACGCCAACCGCTAGGACCTGACCATGCTGCGCCGGCTGGCCAACATCTTCAAGGTTGCTGATCTTCGCAACAAGATCGTCTTCACCTTGGCGATCATCGCCCTCTACCAGTTCGGTGCCAACGTCCCCGTTCCTGGGGTCAGCTGGTCGCAGATTGAGAAGCTGCAGGGGTTGTCGAACTCCACGTCCGTCGTGAGCTTCCTCAACCTCTTCAGCGGCGGTGCCCTCAGCCGCATGGCCATCTTCGGTCTCGGCGTGATGCCCTACATCACGAGCTCGATCATCATCCAGCTCTTGACGACGGTGATCCCGAAGCTGACCGAATGGCGCGACCAAGGTGCCGTTGGGCAGAAGAAGATCACCCAGACGACTCGGTACCTCACGGTGGCGTTGGCGTTGCTGCAGTCCACCGGACTCGTCTACGCCTTCCACGGTCATGACTCGGCGCTGATCGGCACCAACCTCGACCTGATCCCGAAGTTCTCCATCCCGTTGGCCGCCATGATGGTGCTGCTGCTGACGGCTGGAACGGCGTTCGTGATGTGGCTGGCCGAACTCATCACCCAACGTGGCGTGGGACAGGGCATGAGCTTGCTCATCTTCGCCAACGTGGTGGCCAACATCCCAACCGGTGGCAAGTTGGTACTCGAAGAGGGCGGTGGACTCAAGTTCACGGTCCTGCTCGTGGTGTCCCTCGGCCTGCTGGTCGCCATCGTCTTCATGGACCAAGGACAGCGTCGCATCCCGGTGACCTTCGCCAAGCGCGTCGTCGGTCGCAAGATGTACGGCGGCTCGTCGACCTACATTCCGTTGAAGGTCAACCAGTCCGGTGTGATCCCGATCATCTTCGCGAGTTCGGTCCTCTACATCCCCGTGCTCTTGTCGAACATCTTCCCCGTGACGTGGCTCGTGAACTTCGTCAACCACTCACTGACGCCAACCTCGCCGGTCTATATCGCGCTCTACTTCCTCTTCATCGTGGCGTTCACGTTCTTCTACGTCTACGTGGCCTTCGACCCCTACCAGCAGGCCGACATGATCCGGAAGCAAGGTGGCTTCGTCCCCGGAATTCGCCCAGGTGCGCCCACCGAGCGGTACTTCAGCCACCTCCTCAACCGCCTCACGGTGGTCGGAGCGCTCTTCCTCGGTTCCGTGGCCATCATTCCGTCGCTGCTCATGGCGGCGTGGCACATCAACCGCTTCCCCTTCTACGGCACCACGCTGCTCATCGCGGTGGGTGTGGCTCTTGAGACCATGCGCCAGATCGACTCCCAGTTGATGATGCGCAACTACGAAGGATTCCTGAAGTAGGCCGGTGATGAACCAAGGCGTGAGGTTGGTCGTCCTCGGCAAGCAAGGTTCTGGCAAGGGGACGCAGTGCGTTCGCTTGAGCCACCACTACGCGGTGCCGCACATCTCCACTGGCGACATGCTGCGTGCCAACGTGAGCCAAGGGACCGAGCTCGGGCTGCTCGCCAAGTCGATCATGGACGCTGGCAACTTGCTCCCCGACACGGTCATCATGGACATGGTGGGGGAGCGCTTGAAGGAGCGCAACGTCTCTGCTCGTGGGTTCATCTTGGATGGCTGCCCTCGCACGATCTTCCAAGCTGAACTGCTCGAGTCCATGCTCGCGCCCAAGGTTCTCGACCTCGCAGTCCTCCTCGACGTCCCGACTGAGCTCGTGCTCGACCGCATCGCCTCTCGTCGCGTCTGCTCGGACTGCGGGACGATCTACTCCACGCACAAGCCGCCGATCGTTCCGGGGATCTGCAATACCTGCGGGGGAGCGGTCCTGCAGCGCAAGGACGACACCGTGGAGTCGGTTCAGGTTCGCCTGGCCGCCTTCGAAGCGGAGACCGCGCCGCTCATCGACTGGTACGGCGAACGGGGACTCCTCGCGACCGTCAACGGCGACGGACCTGAAGACGACGTCATGGAGCGGATCATCGCCGCCATCGAAGCAGCGAGGCAGCCTCAGTGATCCGTCAACCCGATGAGCTCGCCAAGATGCGTCGCGCCGGCAAGGTGGTCGCAGAGATGCACGAGAAGACCCGTGCCGCCATCCGGCCCGGCATCACGACGCGAGAGCTCGACCTCGTGGCCCGAGAGGTGCTCGAGCGTCGCGGCGCTCGGTCGAACTTCCTCGGCTACCACGGCTTCCCTGCCGTCATCTGCACCTCACCGAACGCCATGGTGGTCCACGGGATCCCTGGCGACTACGTGCTCGAAGAGGGCGACATCATCTCCATCGACTGTGGCGCCATCATCGAGGGCTACCACGGCGACGCTGCCTACACCGCTCCGGTCGGCACCGTGAGCAAGGAAGCCGCTCGCCTGATCGAGATCACCGAGCGCTCACTGTGGGCCGGGATTGATCAGTTGGTGGCGGGCAACCGGCTCCACGAAGTGGGTCGAGCGGTCGAGAACGTGGCGCTGGCCGCAGGGTACGGCGTCGTCCGGGAGTACGTCGGGCACGCCATTGGCACCGCCATGCACGAGCAACCTCAGGTTCCGAACTACTGGCCGGGCAACCCTGGGCCGAAGCTCAAGGTCGGCATGGTCTTCGCCGTTGAGCCAATGATCAACCTCGGCACCGAGGACACCTACGTCCTCGAAGACAGCTGGGGCGTCATGACTGCGGATGGCAAGTTGTCCGCGCATGTCGAACACACGATCTGTGTCACCGAGAACGGGCCGGAGGTCTTCACCCTTGCCTAGTCTCGGTTTCTCGCAGGTGCCCGCACCTCGGTTGGCGTCCTCGCCAATCGCGGGTAGTATGGACAACCCTGCCTACGCGACCTCGTCCGAGGTCGGCGGTTGCACCCGATATTCCATCGGTGGCGCAGCCTCGCGGGTAGGGATGAGTTGAGGAGAGAGTCACCTGCCGAAGCCAAAGGAAGACGCCATCGTGCTCGAGGGAACGGTCACCGAACCGTTGCCGAACGCCATGTTCCGAGTCGAGCTCGAGAATGGCCATCAGGTTCTCGCCCACAGTTCGGGCAAGATGCGGATGCACCGCATCCGCATTCTCCCGGGGGACAAGGTCCAGGTGGAAATCACACCGTACGACCTGACCCGCGGTCGCATTACGTATCGCTACAAGTAGTCCGCAGCAGTACTGAACTTCGAAGGAACTGACCATGAAGGTCCGCCCCAGTGTCAAGCAGATGTGTGACAAGTGCAAGGTCATTCGACGCCATGGACGCGTCCAAGTGATCTGCGCGAATCCCCGCCACAAGCAGCGTCAGGGCTGAAAGGAAACCAATGGCACGTATTGCCGGAGTGGATATCCCCCGCGAGAAGCGGTTGGAGATCTCACTGACCTACATCTACGGAATTGGACTCACCACGTCCAAGGCCATCTGCGAGGGAACGGGCATTGACCCGAGCACCCGAGTACGTGACCTGACGGAAGAGGAAGTCAACCGTCTCCGCACCTACATCGACGAGCAGTTGACCGTCGAAGGTGACCTCCGTCGCGATGTCGCTCAAGACATCCGTCGCAAGATCGAGATTGGCTGCTACCAGGGCATCCGGCACCGCAAGGGCTTGCCGGTCCGTGGACAGCGCACCCACACCAACGCTCGCACCCGCAAGGGCCCGAAGAAGACCGTTGCCGGAAAGAAGAAGGTGAAGAAGTAGTGGCGAAGCCAACCAACACGGGGCGTCGTCCCCGCCGCAAGGAGCGCAAGAACATCGCCCACGGCGTGGCGCACATCAAGAGCTCCTTCAACAACACCATCGTGTCCATCACCGACCCCGATGGCAACGTGCTCGCCTGGGCCTCTGCTGGCAACGTCGGCTTCAAGGGCTCTCGCAAGTCCACGCCGTTCGCCGCACAGCTCGCCGCCGAGAAGTGCGCCCGTGCCGCAATGGAGCACGGCGTCAAGAAGGTCGACGTGCTCGTGCGTGGACCCGGATCTGGTCGTGAGACCGCCATTCGTTCCATCGCTGCTGCCGGCATTGAAGTCGTCGGTATCAAGGACGTCACCCCCATCCCTCACAACGGCTGCCGCCCCAAGAAGCGGCGCCGGGTCTAGGAGAACCAACCACCATGGCCCGATACACCGGACCCGTCTGCCGGCTCTGCCGCCGCGAGCGCACCAAGCTCTTCTTGAAGGGCGAGCGCTGCTACTCCCTCAAGTGCCCCGTCTCTGAGGCCGTCACCGACCGCCACAGCCGCGCCTACCCACCAGGTGAGCACGGTCGTGACCGCATGCGTCAAGGCTCTGAGTACCTCGCCCAGCTTCGTGAGAAGCAGAAGGCTCGTCGTATCTACGGCGTGCTCGAGACCCAGTTCCGCAACCTCTACGAAGAGGCCAACCGCGCCCCTGGCATCACCGGTGAGAGCCTGCTCCGCATGCTCGAGCTCCGCCTCGACAACGTGGTCTACCGCGCCGGATGGGGAGCGAGCCGCAGCCAGGCCCGCCAGCTCGTCCGCCACGGCCACATCTCGATCAACGGCAAGCGCGTCGACATTCCCTCCTACCGCGTCCGTGCTGGTGAGACCATCACGCTGAAGGCGGTCACCCGAGAGAACTTCAACGTCGTGCGCAACCTCGACACCCTCGAGCGGTCGCTGCCGGTTTGGCTGGAGAAGGGCGACGGCGGGTTTGCCGTCACCGTCCTGTCTGCTCCAGAGCGTGCGCAGATCGACGAAGCCATCAACGAGCAGCTCATCGTCGAGCTGTACTCCAAGTAACGACCCCCGCCTCCAAGGAGAACCCATGCTGATCATTCAACGCCCGACCGTCGAGGCGCTCGGCGAGGCCGAGGGCAACACCCAACGCTTCGCCGTTGGACCGCTCGACCCCGGCTTCGGCCACACCCTCGGCAACTCGCTGCGACGCACGCTGTTGTCGTCGATCCCCGGCGCTGCGGTGACCCAGGTTCGCTTCGAAGAGGCGCTCCACGAGTTCGCCACCATTGAAGGGGTCAAGGAAGATGTCACCGACATCATCTTGAACCTGAAGGACCTGCTGTTGACCGTGCACGCTGACGAGCCCGTCACCTTGCACTTCGACAAGAAGGGCCCCGGCGTCGCCACCGGCGCCGACCTCCAGGTGACTGCAGACGTCGAGGTGCTCAACCCCGACCTGCACATCGCCACGTTGAACGGCAAGGGCCGCCTCACCTTCGACGTCACCGTCGAGCGTGGCAAGGGCTACGTGTCCGCAGATCGGTCCAACCGCACGAGCGCCATCAAGCTCATCCCAGTTGACGCCATCTTCTCGCCGGTTCGTCGGGTGACCTTCACCATCGAGCCCGTGCGCGTCGAGCAGTCCACGGACTTCGACCGCCTCGTCCTCGAGATCGAGACCGACGGTTCGATCACCCCTCGTGAAGCCCTCGCCTCTGCAGGCAAGACGCTGTCGAGCCTGGTGGCCCTCGTCGCCGAACTCGAAGACGCCCCGATGGGCTTGGAGCTCGGTGACACCGGCTCGATCCCGCAGGTGAACTCGGACCTCGACCTTCGCATTGAAGACCTCGACCTCACCGAGCGTCCCCGGAACTGCCTGAAGCGTGCGCAGATCAACACGGTCGCCGAGTTGCTCCGCCGGACGCCGAACGACCTGCTCAACATCACCAACTTCGGCCAGAAGTCGCTCGACGAGATCCTCGTGAAGCTCGACGAGCGTGGCCTGTCCCTGAAAGCTGAGGACTAATGCTCGCAACCCCTAAGCGCGGACGCCGTTTCGGCGGTTCGTCTGCACACCAAAAGGCCATGATGGCCAACCTCGTGGCATCACTCATCGCCGGTGAGGCGCTCGTGACCACCGAGGCCAAGGCCAAGGCGCTGCGCCCGATCGCGGAGAAGTGCATCACCGCTGCCAAGAAGGGTGGCGTGCACAACCAGCGCCAAGTCGTTGCCTTCATTCGGGACAAGGACATGGCCCACAAGTTGTTCGCCGAGATCGGCCCGCGCTACGCAGACCGTCCCGGTGGCTACACCCGCATCTTGAAGCTGGGTCCGCGTCCGGGCGACAACGCCCCGATGGCCCGGATCGAGCTCGTCTAGCTCCACATGGCCCGCTGGCGGCTCGACGTCGCCTACGACGGGACACGGTTCCACGGTTTCGCTGCCCAGCCGGGACAGCGAACCGTTGCCGGAGAACTCCAACTCGCCCTCGACCGACTCTGTCGGCTCGGGGGCGAGCCGCGTCTGGTGTGCGCGGGCCGAACCGATGCTGGCGTCCACGCTCTGGCCCAAGTCGTCCACGTGGATTTGCCCGATGGGGTGACCGTGCCGAGAAGTGATGACCTGCTCGAGGCGGCAACCATGCAACGGCATCTGAACGCCAAGTTGCCGAGTGACGTCGTCGTTACCCGTGCGCAGATGGTCGAGGATGCCTTTGATGCTCGCCACAGCGCAACCGAGCGCAGCTACCGCTACCTCATCGACGTCGGGAGAGCAGCGGATCCGCTCCTCGTGGCGACGACCTGGCACGTCGACGCTCCCCTCAATCGAACCCATATGGATGAAGCAACCGCACTCCTCATCGGCGAGCACGACTTCCGATCGTTCTGTCGCCGCACCCCGGGTACCACGCCGGAAGATCCCCTCATGCGTCGCGTCCATCGTGCTGCGTGGTCTGATGAGCACCGGGTCGACCACCACTTGGGTGCGGGTCCCCTCCTCCGCTTCGACATCGCCGCCAACGCGTTCTGCCACCGAATGGTCCGCTCCCTCGTTGGCCAACTCGTCGCCATTGGCCTCGGCCACTCTTCCGTGGCGGAACTCCGCATCTTGCTCACGACGCCCGATCGGCACCGAGCAGCAGACCCCGCACCGGGAAAGGGACTCTGCCTCATCGGTGTGGAGTACGGTCACGGTGAGTCCCAACCCGGGTGCACCGTGGACGACGAGGAAGGTTCCTGATGTTCTCTGGTGGGTTCTTCGGTCGCAAGGGGCAACGTGCCCCGAAGGAAATCGTCGCCGTGCTGATCGTGTTCCTCTTGGTGCGCTTCGTCCTGCTCGGATCCACGTCTGCGCACTCGGCGATGCACTGGGTGCTCTACGTCCTCCTCACTGGTGGGCTCGTCTGGTTCCGGTGGATGAGCCCGTGGGGCAAGAAGCACTTCCGCAAGGCAGCGCCGCCTACTGGTGCACCGGTCGCAATCGACCCCACCAACCCCTTCGGTCACCTCCCACCACCGCCAGTTCCACAACCGCCGACAGCGTCGCTTCCCGATCCACCCACCTGGTCGACGGGGGGCGAGACCACCGATCACGACCGAGAACTGACGGGTTCTGACCACAACGACCCGCCGCAACCACCAGCGCCGTGATCTCAGTTTGCAGTCCACGGCAATCCCCCCTAACCTGAAGAGCCGGTCCTCGGGGCATCTCGAGGATCACGAGGCCGCCCACCTGGTGCAGGCCGCTGACTGAGAAGGAACAACCCACCGTGGCTACTTACGCCCCAAAGCCCGCAGAGATCGTCCGCAAGTGGTACGTCATCGACGCCGATGGCCTCGTCCTCGGTCGCCTCGCCACTGAAGTGGCTCGCCTGCTCCGCGGCAAGCACCAGCCGTTCTTCGCTCCGAACTGCGACACTGGTGACCACGTCATCATCATCAACGCCTCGAAGGTCGTCATGACCTCGAACAAGGCGAGTCAGAAGTTCTACTACCGCCACTCCGGCTACCCCGGCGGTCTGCGCTCCACGAGCTACGCCGATCTCCTCGACACCGACCCGGTGGCCCTCGTCGAGCGCGCCATTGCCGGCATGGTGCCGAAGAACACCCTCGGTCGCCAGCAACTCTCAAAGCTCAAGGTCTACGCCGGTGCTGAGCACCCTCACGATGCCCAGCAGCCCGTCAACTACGACACCGCGTCCATTCGTCGGGCCGGCTGAGGAAGGAACCAGTCATGACCGCTCCACTCACCCAAACCACTGGCCGACGCAAGCGAGCAATCGCCCGTGTGCGCCTCGTGCCTGGCACTGGCATCATCACCATCAACGGTCGGGCCTTCGAGGACTACTTCACCTCTGCAACCCACCGCATGGCCATCGTTGAGCCGCTCAAGATCACCTCGACGGAGGAGACCTACGACGTGTTCGTCACCATGGACGGTGGCGGCGCATCGGGTCAAGCAGGGGCGCTTCGCCTCGGCATCGCCCGTTCCCTCATCGAGCTCGACGAGACCGCTCGCCCCGCCCTCAAGAAGGCCGGCTTGCTGACTCGCGACTCCCGTGAGAAGGAGTCGAAGAAGTACGGGCTCAAGAAGGCTCGCAAGGCGCCCCAGTACTCGAAGCGGTAAGCATGGCACCGGCTCGCTTCGGCACCGATGGGGTGCGCGGGGTTGCCAACGTCGATCTGACTGCCGAGATTGCCCTGGCCCTCGGTCGGGCAGTCGCGAGGATTGTTCCCGCAACGGCCTTCGTGGTCGGACGCGACACGCGGCGCTCAGGAACCATGCTGAAGGCGGCGTTCGAAGCCGGCATCACCACCGAAGGCGCCGACATCGTCGACGTTGGTGTGCTGTCGACCCCTGCGATCGCCTTCACCGCGGAGCGACGTGGGCTCCCCGGAGCGGTCATCTCCGCCTCGCACAATCCCTTCGGGGACAACGGCATCAAGATCCTCGGACCCGGAGGTTCGAAGCTCTCGGTTGAGGTTGAAGCCGAGATCGAGGCGGCGCTCACCGCGGTCTTCAGCGATCCAGACGTGGCGCCCCGTCGGCCGACCGGATTCGGTATCGGCACCATCAGCGCAGATCGCGACGCCGTCGACTCGTACCTCGACCACGTCGCTGACGCCCTCGAAGGTCGTGTCCTCGATGGGCTCATCGTGGGCCTCGATTGCGCGAACGGCGCGGCGTCAGCCTTCGCTGCCCCCTTCCTCGAGCGCCTCGGCGCGACCGTCCACGTCATGGCCAATTCGCCTGATGGGACCAACATCAACGCTGGTGTGGGCTCAACCGCACCTGAGCAACTCGCAGCATTGGTCCTCGAGCATGGCTGTCACCTCGGGCTGGCGCTCGACGGCGATGCCGACCGGGTGATCGCCGTTGACGCCGTGGGTCGAGTGGTCGATGGCGACTCGCTCATGGCCATGTTCGCGCTCGACGTGAAGGCCCGGGGGCGCCTCGCTGGTAACACCGTCGCCGTCACCGTGATGTCGAACCTCGGATTCCACCGAGCGATGGAGGCTGCGGCGATCCACGTCGTGACCACCGACGTCGGCGACCGCAACGTCGCCCAAGCCATCGACGCCGATGGTCTGTCCTTCGGTGGGGAGCAGTCGGGTCACCTCATCTTCCGCTCCTTCGCCTCGACCGGCGATGGACTCTTGACCGGAGCGTTGCTGTGCGACCTCTTGGTGCGGACTGAGACTGCGCTCGCCGACCTCGCTGGTGCCGCCATGTCCCGCTACCCCCAAGTGCTCGTGAACGTCTCGGTGCCTCGACCCCGAGAAGTTGCCGGCACTGCCGCAGTCACCGACGCACAAGCGGCAGCAGCCGCTCGGCTCGGGGACGAGGGACGGGTGCACATTCGGGCCTCGGGGACCGAGCCTGTGGTGCGGGTCATGGTCGAAGCGGCAACTGCCGATCTCGCCACTGAGGTGGCCCAGGATTTGGCCGCCGTGGTGGCCGCCACGGCAGACGCCAGCCGGGAGAGCGACGAGTAGCCTGAGGCGATGTGCGGAATCTTGGGCGTCGTCGGTGAACCTGGAGCGCTGGACACGATCCTCGATGGGCTGAAGCGCCTCGAGTATCGCGGGTATGACTCAGCGGGCGTGGCGCTCCTCGATGAGGGAGCGCTGCTTCGAGTTCGCACCGCTGACGGCACGAGATCGGTCGATGCCCTACGCGAAGCGTGCGAGCAGGTGCCGAGAACGGCGACGGTCGGCATTGGTCACACCCGCTGGGCCACGCACGGTGGCGTCAGCGTGGCCAACGCCCACCCACACGTCGACTGCGGCGATGGCGTAGCCGTCATCCACAACGGCATCATCGAGAACCACGACCTCCTGCGGGCAGAACTCGTGGCCAAGGGGCACGTCTTCACCTCATCGACCGACACCGAGGTGATGGTGCACCTGCTCGAGGACGAACTGCAACTCGATGGTGACCTGCGTGGAGCGATGGCACGGATGCTGCCGCAGCTGCGCGGTGCCTTCGCCGTCGCTGCGGTGAGCGCCGCCCACCCTGACCGCATCGTGGCCGCTCGTCGGGTCAGCCCGCTGGTCGTTGGTATGGCCGACTCGGTGGCCTACCTCGGCTCCGATGTTCCGGCCCTCATGGGTCGAGTGGACTCGGTGCTGGCCGTCGATGAGGACTGCATCGTGGAGCTCACCCCCGGACACGCCGTGGTGACCGACGTGCACGGGGCCATCGTCGATGCGCCGGTCGTGAGCATCGACTTCGACATCGAGGTCGCGGACCTCGGTGGGTACGCCGACTTCATGACCAAGGAGATCGACGAGCAGCCCTCGGCCATCGCCGACACCGTGGCCGAACGCCTCGGCAACCTCTTCGACCAACCCCTCGATCCAGCGGTGGTCGAAGGCATCGACAAGATCGTGCTCGTGGGTTGCGGCAGTAGCTACCACGCGGCCATGGTGGGGAAGGTGGCGCTCGAATCCTGGGCAAAGATCCCGGCCGAGATCGACATCGCCTCAGAGTTCCGCTACCGCGACGCCATCCTGTCGCCGACCACGCTCGTCATTGGGGTGTCGCAGTCGGGAGAGACCATCGACACCTTGGAGGCGATGAAGCACGCTCGCCGCAAGGGAGCGACGGTGGTCGCCGTCTCGAACATCGCCGGTGCATCGATGACTCGGGAGGCCGATGCCTCGCTGCTCACCAAGGCTGGCCTCGAGGTGTCGGTGGCGTCGACCAAGACGGTGCTCGCCCAGGTGGTCGTGCTCCAACTCCTGGCTATCGCCCTCGGTGAGGCCCGAGGTGCACTCGACGCTGCAACCGCAGCGGCGCTCCGCGCTGACCTCCAAGCGCTCCCCGATGCCCTCCGAGCTGCAGTTGACGACGTGGCGCCGATGAAGGAGGTGGCATCGGCGTTGGCCACGGCGACGTCGTGGTTCTTCCTCGGACGTGGCAGCGGTCTCCCCGTGGCGCTCGAAGGGGCCCTCAAGCTGAAGGAGATCTCCTACGCCCGAGCCGAGGGGTATCCCGCTGGTGAGCTGAAGCACGGGCCCATTGCCCTCATCGAACCTGGCGTGGTGGTGGTGGCCATCGTGCTGCCTGGGCCGTCGGCCGAGAAGATGTACTCCAACATCGCCGAGGTCAAGGCCCGAGGGGCCACCTTGGTGATCGTCGCGCCCCACGATGACCACGTGGTGGACGGACTCGGTGACTTCGTGGTCCGCACGGTTCCGAGCGGCGATGCCGCAGCGCCGCTGCTGGCCATGGTCCCCCTCCAGCACCTCGCCTACGCCGTGGCTCGTGCCCGAGGCCTCGAGGTCGACCGGCCGCGGAACCTGGCCAAGACCGTCACGGTGGAGTGACGATGGCGAGCGCCACCGTGAGTGGGCTCGGCATCGACGCAGTGGACCTCGATCGCTTCGCGGCCGCGATCGCTCGGCGTCCGTCCATTCTGGAACGGTGCTTCACGAGCGATGAGCGGGAATCGGTCGGCACAGGTCGGGCTGCGATCCAGCGCTACGCGGCTCGCTTCGCTGCCAAAGAGGCAACCATGAAAGCGCTCGGCGTTGGCCTCGGCGAAGTGGCCTTCACCGAGATTGCGGTGACGAACGCTCCGAGCGGTGCGCCGAGCATTTCGGTGTCGGGGCGAGCAGCTGCCCGCCTCCAGGCCCTCGGGGGGCGCACCATCGCGGTGTCGCTCACCCATACCCACACCGTGGCGATGGCCGTCGCCCAGGTCGTCGCGGAGGCACCGTGCAGCCCGTAGTCGACGTCGCGCAACTCGCTCGAGCCGATGCAGTGGCCATTGCCGACCGCAGCCTCGATGCCCTCGTCGAACGTGCGGGGTTCGCCCTGGCCATGGGAGCCCGCCGCGCCCTCGGTCGGACCGCTGGGGTTCGGGTGGTGGTGTGGTGTGGTCCGGGACTGAACGGCGCCGATGGTCGGGTGGCGGCGCGGGTGCTGCGCCGGCTGGGTGCTGCGGTTCGCATCGAGGAGGCGGGTGTCACCGTCCTCCCCGAGGCCGACCTCGTGATCGACGCCGGCTTCGGCACCGGTATCTCCAGAGCGGTGGTGCCGCCGCGCTTGACCGGTGCACCGATGGTGCTCGCCGCTGACCTCCCCTCTGGCGTGGACCCGGTGACCGGAGCGGTGCACGGCGCAGCCTTGGAAGCCACCGCCACGGTGACCTTCGGGGCGATGAAGCCCGGCCTGTGCTTCGGCGAGGGAGCTCGCCTGTCCGGGACAATCTCGGTTGCGCCGCTCGGCCTCACCTACCCCGACGCTCGCATCTTCGTGGTCGGCCTCGACGACCTCGACGGGGCGCTGCACTTCAGTCCGCAGCGGCACAAGTGGACGACGGCGGTCGGCGTGCTCGGTGGAAGTGCCGGCATGCTCGGCGCCCCTGGTCTGGTCGCCCGAGCAGCGCTGCGCAGCGGTGCCGGGATGGCTCGCGTCCTCGCTCCAACCGACACCCTCCCCGGTGCTCCCGAAGCGGTGGTGGTGAACCGCAGTGCCCTCGACCACCGAGGGGTGGTGGCAGCCCTCGAGCGGTGCACGGCGCTCGTCGTTGGCCCAGGTCTCGGGCGCAGCGCCGAGGTCTCAGCACTGGTGCGCACCGTGTTGCTGCTCTCCAGTCAACCGGTCGTCCTCGACGCTGATGGGCTCGGCGCGTTCGCGGACGTTGCCGACCTCGCCTCGGTGCTCCAGCGGCGACCGCAGGGAGCGGCCACCGTGTTGACGCCACACGACGGGGAGTACCGGGCCCTCATGGGGGCGCACCCATCGGCGGATCGCCTCGCAGCGGCCACTGGTCTGGCGAACGCCAGCGGAGCGACTGTCCTCCTCAAGGGTCCGACTACCGCTGTGGTGCCACCTGACGGCGGCACGTCGTACCTCGTCACCGACGCTCCTGCGTCGCTGGCGACGGCCGGCACCGGTGATGTGCTGGCCGGCGTCCTCGGTGCGCTCCTCGGTCGGACCGATCTCGACTGGACCGCAGCCCATCGAGCTGGCGTTGGCGCAGCGTGGCACGGTGCTGCTGGTCGTCTCGGGCTCAAGGTCGGTTGTCTATCCTCAGACGTTGCTGACCTCATCGCCGAGGTGGCGTCGAGACGGAGCGTGGACCATGGTGGCTGAAGGGACCTGGCGGCCGGCCAGAGTGGTGGTCGACACCGCAGCCATCGCCCGCAACGTGGCCAAGCTGCGGACCCTCTGCGCTCCAGCGGCCATCTGCGCCGTCGTGAAGGCCAACGGGTACTCGCACGGCGCGGTGTTGGCCGCAGAGGCGGCGCTGGCTGGTGGAGCAGCCGGTCTGGCCGTCGCGCTCGTCGACGAAGGTGTTGAGCTGCGCGATGCAGGGATCACCGCGCCGATCCTCATCCTCGCCGAACCACAGCCATCGGCGATGGAGGCCTGCTTCGAGCACCACCTCACCCCAACGGTGGCGAGCGCAGCCGGGGTCGACGCAGCGATTGCCGCCGCGAGCGCTCGTGGGGGGAAGAACCCGGTGCATCTGAAGATCGACACCGGAATGCACCGAGTGGGAGCGGCACCCGAAGAAGCCGTGAGTCTCGCTGCCCGAGTGCACGCGTGTCCGACCCTCACGCTCGAGGGGTGCTACACCCACTTCGCCGTTGCCGATGGGGTTGACGAGGCAGCGACGGCGTTCACCGAGCACCAGCTCGCCACCTTCGACGCCGCCCTCGCCGAGATGGAGGGCCTCGGCATCTCGCCGACGCTCCGCCACGCTGCCAACACCGCTGGTGCGATTCGCTTTCCCGAGTCGCGCTACGACATGGTGCGCTGCGGCATCGGCATCTACGGCTACGCGCCCGCCCCCGACGTCGACGCCACCCTCGCCGCAGCGGGACTGTCGCCGCTCGAGCCGGCCCTCAGCCTCGTCGCAGCGGTCAGTGCCGTTCGCCACCTCCCCGCTGGCGCCCGTCCGAGCTACGGCCGACGGCGAGCGCTCCCGCAGCAGGCGACCGTCGCCACCGTCCCCCTCGGCTACGCCGATGGGGTGCCGCGATCGTTCTTCGACCACGACCTCCACGTGCTCATCGGCGGCGTGCGGCGACCCCTGGCTGGAGCGGTGACCATGGACCAGATCGTCGTCGACTGCGGCGCCGATCCCGTCGCGGTTGGCGACGACGTCGTGCTCATCGGTCGCCAAGGCGATGAGGCGATCACGGCCAGCGACTGGGCGGAGCGGATGTCGACGATCCACTACGAAGTGCTCTGTCGCCTGAGCGCACGAGTGCCCCGCGAGGCCCGGTGACGGCGCCGGCGATGGGAACTGGCGTGGCGGTGCCCACGGGTTTTGGGGCTCGGGTGGCGGCGTGCACCGCCTGCGCCCTCCACGCCACTCGCTCCACACCAGTCCTCGGTGCGGGCACGGGTACGGCCAAGGTGCTCATCCTCGGTGAAGCGCCGGGGGCCGATGAAGATCGGACGGGACTCCCCTTCGTCGGGCGATCGGGTCGGCTGCTCCGCCAACTGGTGCTCGATGAGCTCGGACTCGAGGGTGAGGCGCTGACGATCTCCAACCTCGTCCGCTGCCGACCGCCGGGGAACGCCACGCCCACGACTGCGCAGCGACGGGCGTGCTGGCCGTTCATGGTCGAGCAGCTCGCCTTCCTCCAGCCAGCGGTCATCATCACCGTCGGCAACACCGCAACGCAGCAGATCCTCGACACCAAGGAGGGGATCACCACGCTCAGAGGCGCGACCTACAGCGCACACGGAGCGGTGGTCATTCCCACCTACCACCCCGCAGCAGCGCTGCGTGGGGGAGCGGTGGTCGTCGAAGCGCTCCGCAGCGACCTCCGCCTCGCTCGCCCCTACCTCGCAGGAACTTCTGCCTGATGGAGCGCCTCGTCACCAGTCCGCAGGAGATGGAGGCGCTCGGTGCGGCGATGGCCGAGGTACTGCTAGGCGGTGCAGTGCTCCTCCTCCACGGCAACCTCGGGGCGGGGAAGACCACCTTCGTCCGCGGGCTCGCTCGAGGGTTCGGCATCACCTCCTCGGTGCGCTCACCGACCTTCGCGTTCATCCACCACCACGCCGTGCCGAGCGGCCCCGTCACTGAGCTCCTCCACCTCGACCTCTACCGAGTCGACGATCCCCGCGAGGTCGACGCGCTGTGCATCGATGAGCTGATCGACGACTCCGTTGTGGCGGTCGTCGAGTGGGGGGAGCTCGCCGGTGGTCGCTTGGCCGGTGTCATCGGGTCCCTCACCATCGCTACCGGTGACGACACCACGCGCACCGTGACCCTCGATGGTCCCATTGCGGACCTCGTGGCCCAGGCGGGGGTGTGGCGGTGAGCGTGGTGCTGGCGATCGAAACCGCGACTGCCGCCGTTGAGGTGGGCCTGGTCGTCGACCACGAACCGGTGTACTCGTCCTCGAGCGGACGGACCCGGCACCACACCGAGCACCTCCTCGCCTTGGTCGATGACGCCCTGCGAACCGCCGGTCGCACACCGGCTGATCTCGACGCCATTGCCGTCGACGTCGGACCCGGGCTCTTCACCGGACTCCGGGTGGGGCTGGCCACCGCCAAGGGGCTGGCGCTGGCGCTCGTGCGCCCCGTCGTGGCTTGCACGAGTCTCGAGATCTTGGCCGCTGCGGTCTCCAGCGACGTGGAGGGCCCCTGCGTCTCGGTGGTGGACGGTCGCCGTGGCGAGGTCTTCGTGCAAGCCTTCACCGTGGCCAACGGCCGCTCCACTCCATCGGGTGCGGCGCTCGCTTGTACGCCTGAGGGACTCTGCGCGTTCGCTCCGGCTGCCGCCACCTTGGTGGGCGATGGTGCGGTGCTCCTCCGGTCCACGCTCGCCGCTCGGCGACCCGACTGCACGGTGCTCGAGGGTCCAACGGTGCCACCAGCGGCGACGCTCGCCCTCCTCGGTCGAGCCGCGATCGATGCTCAACGAGGAATGGACCCCGCAGCGCTCGTCGCCCACTACCTCCGAGACGCCGATGCCCAGGTGAACTTCGCCGTCAGGACCCCGGCGCCATGAGGACCATCACGCTCCGACCCTTGACGGTGGAGGATCTGCCGCAGGTCATCGCCGTCGAGGCTGAGCTCTTCCCTGAACCGTGGAGCTGGCGGATGTACGAGGAGGAGCTCACCGAGCTCCCCGGTCGCCACTACGTCTGCGCCATCGTCGATGGGCAGTTCGCAGGGTGGGCAGGATGCTCGGTGCAGGTGGGGGAGGGTCACGTCATGACCATTGGCACCTTGGCGCCCTTTCGCCGCCAGGGAGTGGCTCGAACGCTCCTCGACGACCTCATCACCGCAGCCACCGACCTCGGTGCCACTCGGCTCATCTTGGAGGTCGCGGCCTCCAACACCGCAGCCCAGGCGCTGTACCGGCAGTCCCACTTCGCCCCCGTTGGACTTCGACGGGGCTACTACGCCCATGGGGGCGATGCCCTCGTGATGGTGCGAGCACTCGGAGCCACGCCATGACCGAACCGGTGATCCTCGGCATTGAGACGTCGTGTGACGACACCGCAGCGGCGGTGGTGTGCGGTGACGTGGTGCGCTCCTCGGTGATCGCAACCCAACTTGAGGTGCACGACCGCTTCGGTGGGGTGGTCCCCGAACTCGCGAGCCGCGCCCACCTCGAAGCGATGGTGCCCACGATTCGGCGTGCGCTCCTCGATGCTGGCCTCGATCCCGAGCGTCCCGCCATTGACGCAGTGGCAGCGACCTACGGGCCAGGACTCGTTGGATCGCTGCTCGTCGGACTCTCCGCTGCCAAGGCCTTGGCCTTCGGGCTCGGGGTTCCCTTCGTCGGGGTGAACCACTTGGAGGCGCACCTCTTCGCCCCCGCCTTGGAGGGCGTGCCGGAGATCTACCCCCGCATCGTGCTCCTCGTGTCGGGCGGCCACACCGAGTTGGTCCTCGTGACGAGCCGCGGAACCTACGAGGTGCTCGGGGCCACGATCGACGACGCAGCAGGAGAAGCCTTCGACAAGGTGGCTCGGTTCTTGGGTCTCGGGTATCCCGGGGGACCAGCGGTCGATCGCTTGGCCGCAACGGGTGATCCGAAGGCCTTCGCCTTCCCCCGGGCGCTGCGGGATCGGCCGTTCGAGTTCTCCTTCTCGGGGCTCAAGACCTCGGTGCTGCGCGCCGTCGAGCTCAACCCGGCGGCGGCTACCGCGGATCTGTGCGCCAGTTTCCAGCGGGCGGTGACCGATGTCTTGGTGGACAAGACCATGGCGGCGGTTCGAGCCACCGGTGCACGCTCAGTGGCCCTCGCCGGCGGCGTGGCTGCCAACGCGGAGCTGCGAGACCGCCTCGCTGCAGCCTGCGCCGACGAAGGGGTTCCCTGTGCACTCGCCTCTCGTGCGTTCTGCACCGACAACGCCGCCATGGTGGCGGCAGCCGGTGCCCACGTGCTCGTCACCCGAGGACCTGACCCCTTGACCCTCGGCCCGAACCCCGGCTTGTCGCTCACCGGTGCGAAGCGGTGACGGCGGTGCAGTCCTAGGATCGGGCCATGGCCCTCCCCGCCCCCGCTGCTGACACGACCGCCGTCATCACCGGGGCCTCCGCCGGCCTTGGAGCGCAGTTCGCCGAGCAGTTGAGCGCGCTCGGCTACCACGTGACCGTCGTCGCTCGGCGTCGAGACCGCCTCGACGAACTCGTGGCGAGTTGCTCGCGTACCGGCCGGAGCGGCGCCACCGCCATCGCCGCGGATCTGTCGAGCGGTGCTGGCCGGGATGGCTTCCTCGAGGAGCTCGCAGCCACCGGTCGCAGATGTTCGATCCTCATCAACAACGCCGGGTTCTCCACCCTCGGTCCTGTTGCCACTGCTGACCGTGCCGCAGAGGTCCAGATGGTGGCGACCAACTGCACCGCCGTCGTCGATCTCACGACCGCGCTGCTGCCCGCCATGGTGGCCGCTCGGAGCGGTGCGGTGTGCAACGTGGCGTCAACGGCTGCCTTCCAACCCGTCCCCTTCCAGGCTGGCTACGGTGCCACCAAGGCCTTCGTGCTCAGCTACACCGAAGCCCTTGCCGCCGAAGTAGCGGGCAGGGGCGTCACCGTGACCGCGCTCTGCCCCGGACCGGTTGCGACCGAGTTCGCATCCGTCGCTGGGTTCACCGACGAGTCGGTCAACGTGTTGCCGAAGGTCATGTGGGTCGATGCCGCTGCGGTCGTCGGTGCGGCGATCGGCGGCCTGCGCACCAGTCGTCGAGTGGTGATCCCTGGTCGGGTCAACGCCATTTCGGCCCTCGTGGCGAGGTTCAGTCCCCGAGGTCCGCTCACCGCCGTCATGGCTCGTCGCCACCCAGGGAACCAGTGAGCGAGCTCTTCGACGACGTTGTGCGCTGCGCACCGATGCAGCTCGCCGAGGAGTGGATGGACGCCGCATCCGTCGTGGTCCCCGAGCACCAGGCCATGGCGCTCGCCACCGTGGACGCCGAGGGAATGCCGGCCGTGCGGATGGTGCTCGCACGAGGGCTCGATGACCGAGGCGTGACCTTCTACACGAACGCCAACTCGGACAAGGGACGGGCGCTGCTCGCCACCCGACGAGCTGCGGCCACCATCTTCCACCAGCCGCTCGGCCAGCAGATGCGCTTCGTCGGCCCCGTCGTGGAGGTCGACCCGGACGAAGCCGATGCCTACTTCGCCAGTCGACCGAGGGGACATCAACTCGGGGCCTGGGCCTCGCAGCAGTCCTCCCTGCTCCTCGACCGAGCGGTGCTCGAGGCTGAAGTTGCTCGGGTGACGGCGCGCTTCGGCGATGGACCCGTCCCCCGTCCCCCCTTCTGGGGCGGGTTTCGGATTGAGCCGACGATCGTGGAGTTCTGGAGAGCGAAGCCCGATCGCCTCCACGACCGCGTGCGCTGCACGAGGACGGCCACGGGCTGGCACGCCGAGCGGCTGCAGCCGTGAACGAGGTCGCGCCGCCGCTCCCCGGTCTCGGGCCAGCGTCGGCCGCGACCGCACCGAAGTGGACCCGCATCGTGGCCTACGTGGTCGACCTCTTCGTGGTCTCGCTGCTCTGCCAAGGGGTGCGCGTCCTCGGCGTCCACGGGCGGTGGTTCACCTGCTCCTTCGTGGTCGTCCACGCCGTGGTGGCGCTCCTCTGCTTCCTCAGCCCGCTGCAAGCCACCCCGGGCATGGTCTTCACCCACATCCGCCTCTGCGGAGCTGATGGCGCCTCCAACCCTGCACCGAGGGCAGTGGTGCGACGCACCCTCTGCGCCGCCACCTTCGGTCTTCTGGTGGCGTGGACGTGGTGGGGCGCCCTCCCCTACGCGGTAGCGATCGCGGTGGCGTGGGGCGCAGCGGGAGCGACGGCGTGGGACCGTTTCGCCCCTACCCGGGTGGTTCCCGACTGGCGCCCGGGTCGATTCCGCTAGCGCGCTCGACGGACGGTTTGCGACGCTATCCTCGGGTCGTTACTATTAGCACTCTCAGCACGAGAGTGCTAACGACCGCCAAGGAGGCCGACAGATGAAGCTGCACCCTCTCGACGACCGTATCGTCGTTCGACCCGCCGCCTCGGAGGAGACCACCGCCTCCGGACTGGTGATCCCCGACACCGCCAAGGAGAAGCCCCAGCAGGGCGACGTCTTGGCAGTTGGTCCGGGTCGCCGGGCCGAGCAGACCGGTGAACTCATCCCCGTTGACGTCATGGTGGGCGACAAGGTCGTCTACTCGAAGTACGGCGGCACGGAGATCACCGTGGATGGTGAGGACCTCTTGATCCTCAACTCCCGCGACGTGCTCGCCAAGCTGTCCTAGTTCACTGTTGCTGCCCCCGGCGGAAGCCGGGGGCAGTGTTCTCACTCGAAAGGGGACGCAATGTCCAAGATTCTGAAGTTCGATGAGGCCGCCCGACGTGGCCTCGAAGCCGGTGTCGACAAGCTCGCCGACGCCGTCAAGGTGACCCTCGGGCCCAAGGGCCGCAACGTGGTCATCGGCAAGGCCTTCGGTGCGCCGACCATCACCAACGACGGTGTTTCGATCGCTCGTGAGATTGAACTCGAGGACCCCTTCGAGAACATGGGCGCCCAGCTCGTCAAGGAAGTCGCCACCAAGACCAACGACGTGGCCGGTGACGGCACCACGACCGCCACGGTGCTCGCTCAGGCGCTCATCAAGGAAGGCCTCCGCAACGTGGCCGCTGGCGCGTCGCCGACGGGCCTGAAGCGTGGCATCGAAGCCGCCGTGAAGGCCGCCGTCGCCTCCATCAAGGCCCAGGCCAAGGAAGTCGAGACCCGCACCGAGATCGCTCAGGTCGCCTCGATCTCGGCAGCCGACACCGCCATTGGAGAAGTGCTCGCCGACGCCATCGACAAGGTCGGCAAGGACGGCACCGTGACGGTGGAAGAGTCCAACACCTTCGGCATCGAGCTCGAGCTCACCGAGGGTATGCAGTTCGACAAGGGCTACCTGAGCCCCTACTTCGTGACCGACCAAGAGCGTCAAGAGGCAGTCCTCGACAACCCACTGGTGCTCTTCGTGAACTCGAAGATCTCCAACGTCCACGACCTCGTGCCGGTGCTCGAGAAGGTCATGCAGACCGGCAAGGCCCTGCTCATCATCGCCGAAGACGTCGACGGTGAAGCACTCGCCACCCTGGTCGTCAACAAGATCCGCGGCACCTTCACCTCGGTTGCGGTCAAGGCCCCTGGCTTCGGTGAGCGCCGCAAGGCCATGCTCGAAGACATGGCGATCTTGACCGGTGCTCAGGTCATCGCCGAGGAGATCGGCTTGAAGGTCGAGACGGCAACGCTGGACCTGCTCGGTTCGGCACGGCGCGTCGTGGTCACCAAGGACGCCACCACCATCATCGACGGCGCTGGTTCCAGCGAGGCCGTCGCCGGCCGCGTGGCGCAGATCAAGCGTGAGATCGAAGCGACCGACTCCGACTGGGACCGCGAGAAGCTGCAAGAGCGTCTGGCCAAGCTCGCCGGTGGTGTGGCGGTCGTCAAGGTTGGCGCCGCAACCGAGGTGGAACTCAAGGAGAAGAAGCACCGCATCGAAGACGCGCTGTCGGCGACCCGCGCTGCGGTCGACGAGGGCATCGTCGCCGGTGGTGGCACCGCCCTCGTGCGGAGTCGCAAGGCCGTCCTCGACCTCATTGCCACCTTGAGTGGTGACGAGGCGACCGGTGCGTCCATCGTCGCTCGCTCGCTCGACGCCCCGCTCCGCTGGATTGCGTTCAACGCCGGCCTTGAGGGTTCCGTCGTCATCAAGGAAGTCGAAGCAGCCGAGGGTTCCATGGGCCTCAACGCTGCGACCGGCGAAATGGTCGACCTGGTCAAGGCTGGTGTCATCGACCCCGCCAAGGTGACCCGCTCGGCACTCCAGAACGCAGCGTCGATCGCTGCGCTGCTGCTCACCACCGAGGCCCTCGTGGCCGACAAGCCCGAGAAGGTTGACCCCGCCGCAGCGGCGGCAGCCATGGGCGGCATGGGTGGAATGGGCGGCATGGGCGGCATGATGTAGCCCACGCACCAGCGTGCACTCTCGAAGGTGGCCGGGCCGTGAGGCTCGGCCACCTTCTCGTTGTAGGTTCGACGTGGCCAACCGCCTCGAAGCGGGTGCGCCGAAAGGGGAACCATGGTTGAGGTCATCACACTCGGAACCGGTGGTCCACTGCCGAGTCCTGATCGAGCCGGACCGGCAACCCTCGTGCGCAGCGGCAATCGGAGTTTCCTCGTCGATGCGGGTCGTGGGGTGCAGCTCCGACTGAGCGCAGCATTCGGCGCGGTCACCGCGCTCGATGCGGTGCTGCTCACCCACCTCCACAGCGACCACATCTGCGACCTGAACGACCTGATCACGACGCGTTGGATCATGGCCTTCGGACCGAGCCCCCTCACCATCTACGGTCCCGTTGGAACCGCGGCTCTCGTGGATCGGACGATGGCGATGCTGGCCGATGACGTTGGCTACCGCATCGCCCACCACGACGACCTCACCGAGGGGCCACTCGTGAACGTCATCGAGGTGACGAGCGGCGTCATCGTCGACGATGGGGAAGTGCGGATCATCGCTGCGCCGACCGACCACGCCCCCGCCAGCCCGAGCGTTGGCTACCGCTTCGAGATCGACGGCACGGTGGTCGCCGTCGCCGGTGACACCATCCCCTGTGCTGGCCTCGACCTCCTCGTCGACGGCGCAGACTGCTACGTCCAGACGGTGGTGCGCGAATCGCTCATCCGCCCACTCGGCCTCCCGAGGTTCTTGGACGTGCTCGACTACCACTCCTCAACGGTGACCGCAGCGCAGACGGCAGCCAAGGGTGGGGTCGAGCACCTCATCTTCACCCACCCTGTCCCCGCGCCGCAGCCGGGCACGGAGGGGGAGTGGCTGGCCGAGGCCGCTGCCCACTTCGACGGAGCGGTCCACCTCGCGGTCGACCTGTTCACCTGGACGAACTGAGCGCGGTGACGCAAGCAATGGGTGGTGGCGACCAGCGCATTCCCCGGCCCCCGAACGTTCGACCGGGGCGTCGCGCTGGTTGGGAGGGGCGCGAGGACCTCGATCGGGTCCTCACCATTGCCCACGTCCGTGATGGCCTCGCTCGCTCCGGCACGCTCGGACCGCTCACCGTCGACCCCGTCGAGCACGCCCGACAGCTCGACCCCATCGTCCACGGCCTCGTGCCACCAGAGCGCATCCGTCGCTCGGCGGTGCTGTGCGCGCTCTTCGAGGAGGATGGCAAGGCACGGGTCATCCTCACCCGTCGATCGAGTGGGCTGCGCCTCCACCGGGGCGAGGTGGCCTTTCCGGGTGGTCGTCTCGACGACGGTGAAGACGAGTGGGCAGCCGCGCTGCGAGAGGCGGAAGAAGAGGTTGGTCTCGACCCCTCCTCGGTGGAACTCCTCGGTTGGCTCGGTCCCATCGTCACCGTGGTGTCGGGTTCCTTCATCGCCCCCTTCGTCGGCGCTCTCACGGAGCGTCCGAAGCTCACCCCCTGGCCCGATGAAGTCGAGCGCATCTTCGACGTGGCGCTGGAGGACCTCCTCGCTCCCGGGGTCTTCCACGAAGAACGGTGGATTCGCGGCGACCGCCCGCTGACCAACAGTCCCGATGGCTCGTTCCCGATCTTCTTCTTCGACCTCGCCGGGGAGACCATCTGGGGAGCGACGGCTCGCATGCTCTACCAGTTGCTCCACCTCGCCCTCGGCCTCGATCCACAGATCGCCTAGAGCGGCGCAGCGACCTTTGCACCCCAACGGCGGCGACACCTGTTCGCCGTCGATCGAGAGGGGTGCGGCGGTCTGATCGGTGAGGGTCGCACGTGCGGTGGCAGTCGATGTCCACGTGATTGGTTGACGACTGCGCCCTGCGCAGCAGCAGCAACGACGCCTCCCTCGGGTCGTGTGCGAGGTCGACGACAGGGATTGCGCCGCGCGCCACCATGGGTGTGGACCAGTGGGGAGCCCTCGGTAGGGAGCCGGCCGCCGTCCACTAGATTGGGGCCAGAGAACGGTTGCAGGGCCGGGCGCTGAGCGGAGGAACCATGGCTTCTGAGGTAGAGATCGGCATCTTCAAGTCGGGTCGAAAGGCCTACGGCTTCGACGACATCGCCATCGTCCCCACGCGTCGGACGCGTGACCCCGAGGACGTCGACATCTCTTGGCAGATCGACGCCTACAAGTTCGAACTCCCGCTCATGGCGTCGGGTATGGACGGCGTGGTCTCCCCGGCAACCGCCATCGCCCTCGGCCAGCTCGGCGGCGTGGGCTGCCTCAACCTCGAAGGTCTGTGGACCCGCTACGAGGACCCGACTCCGCTCTTCGATGAGATCCGTGAGCTCGACGATGAGAAAGCAACGGCACGTATGCAGCAGATGTACGCCGAGCCCATCAAGCTCGAGCTCGTCCAAGCACGCATCGAGGAGATCAAGGCCGCCGGAGTCGTCTCCTGCGCCAGCGTGACCCCACAGCGAACAGCGTTCATGCAAGAGGCCATCAAGGCAGCCGGTCTCGACCTGCTCGTGATCCAAGGCACCGTGGTCTCCGCTGAGCACGTGTCGAAGACGGTGGAGCCGCTGAACTTGAAGCGCTTCATCCGAGAGTTCGAGATTCCGACCATCGTCGGGGGTTGCGCGAGCTACCAAGCAGCGCTGCACTTGATGCGCACCGGTGCTGCTGGTGTGCTCGTCGGCGTGGGCCCAGGCAACGCCTGCACCACGCGTGGCGTGCTCGGCATTGGGGTGCCGCAAGCCACCGCCATCGCCGACGTCGCCGGCGCCCGCATGCGCCACTTGGACGAGACGGGTGTCTACGTGCACGTCATCGCTGATGGCGGCATGTCCAAGGGCGGCGACATCGCCAAGGCCATCGCCTGCGGCGCCGACGCCGTCATGATCGGCTCTCCGCTGTCCTCGGCAGTCGAAGCTCCCGCTCGAGGCTTCCACTGGGGCATGGCGACCTTCCACCCCACGCTGCCGCGTGGCGCACGGGTGAAGACCACCGTGCGGGGAACGCTCAAGGAGATCCTCCTCGGTCCAGCACACGAGAACGACGGTCGCATGAACCTGATGGGCGCCCTGCGCACGTCGATGGCCACGTGCGGCTACGAGACCGTCAAGGAATTCCAGAAGGCCGAGGTCATGATCGCACCTTCTCTGCAGACTGAGGGCAAGCAGCTCCAGCGCAGCCAGGGTGTTGGAATGGGTCATTGACCGACACCGTCCTCGTCGTCGACTTCGGAGCGCAGTACGCGCAGCTGATCGCGCGCAGGGTTCGTGAAGCTCGGGTCTACTCCGAGATCGTTCCGACCACCATCACCGCAGCCGAGGTCGCGTCGAAGGCACCGAAGGGCATCATCTTGTCGGGTGGTCCGAGTTCGGTCTACGCCGATGGCGCCCCGACCCTCGACGCAGCGATCTTCTCCCTCGGCATTCCGATCCTCGGCATTTGCTACGGCGCACAGCTCCTCGCTCAGGCGACGGGCGGCACCGTTGCCGCCACCGGGCGCGGTGGCTACGGCCGAACCGAGATGACGCTCACCGCAGCATCGCCCATCACGGTGGACTTCCCCGAGGTCTCCGATGTGTGGATGAGCCACGGCGACTCCATCACCGCCCTCGGCGAGGGATTCGTGGCCACGGCGTCATCTGAAGATGCTCCCGTGGCCGTCTTCGGGAACCCCGATCGTCGCTGCTACGGCGTCCAGTTCCACCCAGAGGTCGCCCACTCCGATTTCGGTCAAGCCCTCCTCGAGCGATTCCTCCACGACGTCTGCGACCTGCCAGGCACGTGGACCCACGCGTCGATCATCGAGACCCAGGTGGCCGCGATTCGTGCACAGGTTGGCGACGCCAAGGTGCTCTGCGCGCTCTCCGGTGGCGTCGACTCTGCCGTGGCGGCAGCGCTCGTGCACAAGGCCATTGGCGACCAGTTGACCTGCGTCTTCGTCGACACCGGCCTCATGCGTCGCGGTGAAGGCGATCAGATCGAAGCCACCTTCACCAAGCACTTCAACGTGGAGCTGATCCACGTGCGAGCGGCGGATCGCTACTTCGCAGCGCTCGCTGGGGTGACCGATCCCGAGCGCAAGCGCAAGATCATCGGCGAGCTGTTCATCCGGATCTTCGAAGAGGTTGCTCGCGACCTCGGTGCCGGCACGGGTGGCGATGGTCCGAAGTTCTTGGTCCAAGGCACGCTCTACCCCGACGTCATCGAGTCAGGTTCCGGTCACGCTGCCAACATCAAGAGCCACCACAACGTCGGTGGGCTCCCAGAAGACCTCGACTTCGACCTCGTCGAACCCCTCCGCCTGCTCTTCAAGGACGAGGTGCGTGCCGTTGGCGAAGAGCTCGGACTCCCCGGTGAAATCGTCTGGCGCCAGCCATTCCCCGGACCGGGACTCGGCGTGCGGATCATCGGTGAGGTGACGAAGGAGCGGGCCGAGATCTTGGCCAACGCCGACGCCGTCGTGCTCGAGGAGATCCGAAAGGCTGGGCTCTACCGAGACCTCTGGCAGAGCTTCGCGATCCTGCCCGCGGTTCGCACCGTTGGGGTCATGGGAGATGGTCGCACCTACGCCTACCCGATCGTGATCCGGGCCGTCACCTCCGATGACGCGATGACCGCGGACTGGGCTCGCCTGCCCTACGACCTCCTCGAGCGCATCGCGAACCGACTCATCAACGAAGTCGATGGCGTCAACCGCGTCGCCCTCGACATCACCTCCAAGCCGCCAGGAACCATCGAGTGGGAGTAGGGCGACAGCCCTAGTCGAGCATGCGGTACTGGGCAACGGTGCCCGAGGTCGCCGTGCCGGCGTAGTCCACCATGCGCTCTCCGTTGGCGCTCGGCAGGATCCAGTGCGTGTGCGGTGGTGCATCCATGGCCACGATGAACGCACCGATACTCGCTCGGTAGAGGTCGACGCGGCTGTCTGCGCCGTTGGCTGCGGGGACCAAGAGGTAGAGCACGGTGCTGTCGTTGGAGATCCCGATCCGAGACGACGCGGGGTCCACCGTGATCCTCCCGATGACCTGTCCGGTCGACGTCCGGACGACGTCGACGTGCCCGTCGCGCTCGAGGGCGTCGATCGTGGTGCTGTCGTCGGTGAGCACCATGCCGATGGTCGCGGCGGGAAGGGTGATCGTCTTCGTAGGTTCGATGGTCAACGGTGCGGTCGAGGTGAGCACGGTGGTGGCGTCGACCACGACGTCGGCGGCGCGGCTTCCGGCGGTGATGAGGACGTGCACGTCTGCCCCGGAGGCGGTGGTGTTGAGATCACGAATGGTGCCGTCTGGGAGGGTGGCGTAGCCGCGGAGCGCGCCCGTCGCTGCGTCGTAGAAGGCGAGCACGTTGGTCCAGGTGCGCGTCGCATGGTGGTTCGTCAGCCCGATGACGAGGAGGGACGACGTGGTGCCCACCACGGTTGCGCTCAGGTCGTCCTTCGTGCCGTCGGGACCTTGGCAGATGATGCGGTTGAGGACTCGCCCCGTCGACAAGCTGAGGAGCTCGGCGAGGGAGTGCTGCGGCTGCCAGGCGGTCACCCAGACGGTGTTCGTGGCCGTCGGTGTGGTGCCGGCGGTGAGGCCGGCCGGTCCGGGCGTGGTGGCGAGGGCTTGGTGCTCCTGCGCGACGGTGGGGCTGGCAGGTGCGACGACGAGCACGATGGCGACCACGGCGATGACGGCGAGGAGGACACTGGCGGCGACGCCGGCGACGAGGTACTTGAGCTTGAGCGACGGGGCTTCGGTCACGGCCGAATGCTACTTCGGCGCCCGTCCGTGCTACTCGCTACGCCTCGTCGCGCCAACTCCGCCAGAGGGCGGCGTAGGAGCCGTTGCGTTCGATGAGCTCATCGTGGGTCCCGAGTTCGGTGATCTTGCCCCCGTCGACGACCGCGACTCGGTCGGCGTCGTGGGCGGTGTGGAGTCGGTGGGCGATCGCCACGACCGTTCGACCATCGACCACTGCGGACAGCGAGCGCTCGAGGTGGCGAGCGGCCCGGGGGTCGAGGAGGCTGGTGGCCTCATCGAGGACCAAGGTGTGCGGATCGGCCAGTACCAGACGGGCGAGGGAGAGCTGCTGGGCCTGGCTCGGGGAGAGTTGGTGCCCAACGGAGCCAATCTCGGTGTCGAGGCCACTCGGGAGGTCGACCACCCATCCTCGGGCATCGACGGCGTCGAGGGCGGCGAGGAGTGCAGCATCATCTGCACCTGGACGGGCGAGGATCAGGTTGTCGCGCACCGATCCTATGAACAGGTGGTGCTCTTGGGTGACGAGGGCCACGTGGCCACGCAGGTCGTCGAGGGCGAGATCGATGAGGGGGACGCCTCCGACGTCGACGCTGCCGAGCCGGGGTCCGTCGATACCGGCGAGGAGCCGTCCGAGCGTCGACTTCCCCGCACCAGAGGGGCCGACGATGGCCAGTCGCTCTCCGGGGGTGAGGGCCACCGACACGTCCCGGAGCACGTCGTGGCCCTCCCGGTAGGCGTAGGTGACGTCGGTTGCGGTGATGGCTTCATCCTCGGGCACCGCACTCGTGGGGGTGCGGTCGTCGGTGACGAGGGCCACGCCGAAGAGTCGGGCCAGTGCAGAGGTCCCGATCTGGAGTTCATCGAGCCACGACAGGAGGCGGTCGAGGGGGTCGCCGAGCTGCTGGACGTAGAGGGTGACGGCGGTGACCTGACCCACGGTTGCGTGGTGCGAGAAGCAGAGCAGGCCGCCGACGAGCACGGAGAGCGCGACGGGGAGCGAGAGGCCAGCGTCGACGAAGGGGAACCAAGTGCAGCGGAGGAAGAGGTTGCGCCGCTCCCACTTGTAGGACTCGGCCAGGTCGCGGCGGAGCCGTTGCTTCTGTCGCTCGGCGAGGCTCAAGGCGTCGACGGTACGGGATCCATCGGCGGTTTCGGAGAAGGTGCCCGACATCGTGGCGTAGCTGGCCCGCTCCCTGCGGTAGCTCTCGGGCGCCCGGGAGAGGTACCACCGGGTGCCGAAGATGAGGAGGGGAGTGCCGGTTAAGCAGACGAGCCCCATGACCGGCAAGGTGGCGACGACGGCGACGATCGTCACGACGAGGGTGACGATGGCCACCAACGATTCTGGGACGGCGAACCGCACGGTGTAGGCCAGCGCGTCCATGTCGTTGGTGGTGCGCGCCAAGAGGTCACCGGTACCTGCTCGTTCAACCACCGAGAGGGGGAGCTCTAAGAGCCGTCCGAGGAAGTTCTCCCGCAGTTCGGCGAAGACCTCTTCGCCGAGGATGTAGCTCTGCCGCCTGGTCAAGAACGTGAAGGCGCTCTGGAGGAGCAGCGCTGCGGCCAAGAACCCAGCGAGGACGTTGACCGTGTGCATGGTCAGTCCGTTGCCGATGTCGTTGACGAGCTTGCCGAGGAGGAACGGTCCCACGAGACCACACAGCGCCGCCACCGTCTGGGTGAGGACGATCATGATGAAGCCACGGCGGTGACGGCGGAGGTAGGCCATGGCCTGGACCCGCGTCTCTCTGGCGTCGGCAACGGGGAGTGGGGTCGCCATCAGTCCGCTCCTCGGAGCACGGTGGCGGTGTAGGCGGGCGTCGACAGGAGCTCGCGGTGGGTGCCGGTGGCCACCAGGGTCTCGCCGGCGACGAACGCCACGAGGTCGCAGCGATCGAGCAGGAGCGGTGAGGACGTCACGACGACCGTCGTCTTGCCCTGACGTGCGGCACGGAGCCGTTCGGCGATCGCCATCTCGGTGTGGGCGTCGACCGCACTGGTCGGTTCGATGAGGATGAGGACCTCTGCGCTCGTCAGCAGGGCTCGGGTGAGCGCCAAGCGCTGCCGTTGCCCACCAGAGAAGCTCCGCCCTCGCTCCTCGACGATTTCATCCAGACCAGCCGGCAGCGCCTCGATGACGTCATGGGCGGCAGCGACGTGGAGGGCGGCAGCGAGGTCGACCTCACTGGCGGACTCGGTCGGATCGAGTTCGGCTCGCAGCGGCCCGCTGAACAGGCGGGGTTCGGTCTCAGAGACGACGATCCGCCGCCGCACTTCGGCGATGGCCAAGTCGGTGAGTTCAGTGCCTCCGAGGCGACCCGCAGGGGCGGCGAAGGCCCCGAGGCGCTCAGCTACGGCTGCAGCAGCGTTGGGGTCTTCGGCCACGATGGCGCAGAAGGTTCCCCCGTCGATGTGGAGGCCGGTGACGAGATCCTCGAGTGCACTGCCAACTGGGGGTGACGCCGCGATGGCGTCCTGGCGACCGAGTGGCGCAATGGTGAGGACTGCGATGACCTTCCGGGCCCCGACGAGGGCACGGGTGACCTTCTCCACGAACTCCGTCGCCGTGCGCAGCGGCGCGACCAAGAACACGGCGTAGCCGTAGAAGGCGACGAGCTGTCCAGCGTTCAGTTCGTGGGAGATCGTGAGGCGGGCGCCAACCCAGGTCACGACCAAGATGAAGATCGCCGGCAGGGCAACCTGCGCGGTGTCGAGGGTGGCCTGGGGGGTTGCTGCTGCGACACCTGCAGCACGAACGTCTTGGCTCCGACTCCGGTAGCGATCGAAGAAGACACCTTCACCGCCGATGCCGCGCAGGATTCGGAGTCCAGCCACGGTGTCAGCGCCAACCGCGGTGAGCTTCCCCGCCTGCTCGCGCACCGCCATCTGGCGCTGCTGGAGTGGCTTGATGAGCGGGCTGATGCCGAGCACCAACACGGGAACGCCGACGAGCACGATGGAGCCGAGGAGCACGCTGGTGCGCAGCATGATGAAGGCCACGACCAGGTAGGAGACGATGGCGCCGACGAATCGAGCGACGACGTCGTAGGCGCCGCCGATCCGCATGGCATCTGAGGCCATGGTGTTGACGACATCTCCGGTGGCGATCGTCGCGGTGATCGGCATTCCGGCATCGGCGACGTGTTCGCCGAGGAGCTGCACCGTGCGGAAGGCCGCCACGATCCAGTTCGTAACCGCGAATCGGTGGCGGATGACGCCCGAGATCGCCATCGCGATTCCGAGGCCGAACACCGCGGCGGCCCAGGTGATGAGCGCGTGGTGGTCGCCGCGCTTGATGGCGTTGATCCCTTGGCCGATGACCGCGGGGGTCAGGGCCTGGGCCAGCATCCACGTCACCCCGAAGATCAACCCGCCGAGCAGGGTGGAGAGCTGCTGCTTGCCGACCCAGATGAGGTAGCGCGCCGGAGACCGCAGGTCAGGGGTTCCGGGGTCCTCGACGGGCATCGTACGCATAGCCCAGCCACGCTACAAGACCATCGTCGGCGTCGTTGCCCGACCTGAACGGTACGCTCGACCCCTATGGCCAGCACCGGGGGGATGTCGATTTCGAAGAGTGCCGAGGCACGGCCATGAGCGGATTCGACCAGGTCGACCTCTTCGGAGGGCTGCACGAAGCCCAAGTCCGACGCGGTCCGCAGACCCCTGAAGAACTCGTCGATGGCTTGACGGGACCGCAGCGTGCTGCGGTCGAGCACCGTGGTGGCCCGCTCCTCATCGTGGCTGGTGCCGGCTCTGGCAAGACCCGGGTGCTGACCCGTCGCATCGCCCATCTCCTCGCTACCGGTGACGCTGAACCCCAAGACATCTTGGCCATCACCTTCACCAACAAGGCCGCGAACGAGATGGTGGAACGCCTGGTCGCCCTAGTTGGCGAACGGGCACGACGGATGTGGGTGATGACCTTCCACAAGGCGTTCTTCCGGATCTTGCAGTACGAGGCGGAGGCGCTCGGCTACAAGCAGCGCCTCACGCTCTACGACGACACCGACTCTCGCCGGCTCATCCAAGAGCTCCTCCGAGAGCGTGACGTCGACCCGAAGAAGCTGACGCCGAAGGCGGTGGCTTCCAAGATCTCCCTCGCCAAGGCCAATCTCCAGACACCGGCGGAGTTCCTCGAGGGCACCGGGTTCTACCAAGGCCCGTTCCACCAGATCACCGGCGAGGTCTTCGAGCAGTACGAGCGTCGACTCTTCGCTGCCAGCGCCGTGGACTTCGACGACCTGCTCAACAAGCCCGTCGAACTCTTCCGGCGCAACGAGGAGATCCGACAGGCCTACGCCCACCGATTCCGCCACGTCCTCGTCGATGAGTTCCAAGACACGAACCGGGCGCAGAACGAACTCGTCTTCCAACTCACGAGGGAGCACCGCCAGGTCTGCGTGGTGGGTGACTCCGACCAGTCGATCTACCGGTTCCGGGCCGCAGATATCCGGAACATCCTCGATTTCGAGTCGACGTTCCCCGACGCCACCGTCGTCGTCTTGGAGCAGAACTTCCGTTCGACCCAGCGCATCTTGGACGCGGCCAACGCCGTCATCTCGAACAACGCCAGTCGAGTGGTCAAGAACCTGTTCACCGAAGAGGGTGATGGGGTCCCGATCACGGTCTACGGCGCCATGGATGAGCGTGACGAGGCCTCGTGGGTGGCTGCTGAAGTGGTCCGCCTCAACCACCACGAGGGTATCGATCTCAGCGAGATTGCCGTCTTCTACCGAACCAACGCCCAGAGTCGAGTCTTGGAAGAGGAGTTCAACCGAGCCGGGATCGCCCACCGGTTGGTCGGCGCTACCCGCTTCTACGACCGCCGAGAGATTCGCGACCTGTTGGCCTACGTCCGCCTCATCCGTAACCGCGACGACGAGGTGTCTGCTCGCCGGATCATCAACGTGCCCAAGCGCGGCATCGGACAGACGTCGGTCACCAAACTCGGCTCCTTCGCGGCGAGGTCGGGAATCTCCTTCGGGGAGGCCTTGGAGCGCGCCAGCGAAGCTGGGTTGACGGCCAAGGCGGCCTCGGCCACCTCCGGTCTGGCCGCGCTGCTCGAGACGTTGCGCACTGAAGCCCAGGCGTTCACGCCCTCCGCGCTCCTCGCCGAGGTCTTCCACCGCTCTGGCATTGAGGCTGAGCTGATCGCCGAGCAGTCCATCGAGGCGGAGTCGCGCCTCGAGAACCTGCACGAACTCATCAACTCCGTCGCGCAGATGGAGGCCGATGGGGTCATCGAGACCATCGACGAGTTCCTGGAATCCGCAGCGCTGGTCTCGGCGCAGGATGATCTGAGCGACGATGCGCCGAAGGTCAGCCTCATGACGCTCCACGTGGCCAAGGGTCTCGAGTACCAAGCGGCGTTCATCACCGGTCTCGAGGAGGGCATCTTCCCGCACTTCTCGTCGAGAGACGATGAGGAGCAACTCGAAGAGGAGCGTCGCCTCGCCTACGTCGGGATCACCCGAGCTCGGCGAATCTTGGCCCTCACCCACGCTGAGCGGCGATTCCGATTCGGCGGCGAACAGGGGTCGGGGTTCTCGACCTCACTGCCGAGCAGGTTCCTCGCCGAGATCCCTGAGCACCTCACCGTGCGTCTCGGATCGGCCGGCATGCCCCGACCGAGCCGCTGGAACGACGATCCGGTCTTCGAGCGGCCGAGCGACGACGGTGGTCGAGTCTTCGGCCGGCCTTCGGCGTTCAAACGGCCACCGGCGCCAACCTCTGGGGCGGAACGGCTCAACTTGACCGCTGGGGAGACCGTCATCCACGAGCGCTGGGGGGCAGGTGTGGTGGTGTCGACCTCAGGCAGTGGGGAGATGGCTGCAGCGAAGGTGCGCTTCGCCGATGTGGGAGAGAAGAACCTGCTGCTGTCGGTGGCGCCGCTCCGTCGCCCGTGAAGAACTCTTACCAAGTCCCTACCCTCGTGGTGAGAGACTGACGCTGTGGTTTCTCAGTCCTACCGCCCCCGTCACGGCGCAACGCGGACGACCTACGGGCGTCGGCGGATTGCGATCGCGATCCTCGCGATCCTCCTGGTCGTTTCGGTGTTCGCGGGCTACTCCCTCGGAACCTTCCTCGTCAATCCGGCCTACGGCACCAGCCTCTCGGCACGAGTGGCGGAGTGGGCTCGTGAGCACGGCGGAGGATCGCTCGTCACGAGCATCGAGAACTGGTGGTACTCGAGCCACCCACCACCCAAGGGCGGCAAGCCGCCTGCTGGTGCCATCACGAACGGCGGACCGGTGCTCCAATCAGGAGCCGACGGTGCGCTGCCGATCCCCCCTCGTGTCGTGTCCCCGGCGGTTCCCGCGCTCCCTGGTGAAGGCGTCTGGACCCAGGTCGGCCGCAGCGTCCACGGTGAGCCGGCGATCTTGAAGACGGTCGTTCGAGTCGATGCCGTCCACACGAGTCAGGTGGCCGCCATCGCGTGGATGGACACCGCACTGCTCAAGGCCTCGCTGTACTCGGGGAGTTTCATCCCCGGTGGTGGGCCCTACACGAACACCGCGCCGATCTCGAAGGAGAACGCCAAGACCGTCGTCGCTGCGTTCAACTCCGGGTTCCGGATGCAAGACGCCCAAGGCGGCTACTACACCGATGGCCACGTGCTGCCAGGGCTGCCACTGCGCAATGGTGCAGCCTCCTACGTGATCTACCGTAACGGCAGCTCCACCGTTGGGGCGTGGGGGACCGACGTCACCATGACCCCTGACGTGGTGGCCGTTCGTCAGAACCTCGACCTGATCGTCGACCACGGTGCTCCCGTTCCAGGACTGAGCGCCACGGCGTCGACCAAGTGGGGACTCACCCTCGGCGGTGGCGTCTACGTCTGGCGCTCGGGGCTTGGGGTGACCAAGGACGGAGCGCTCGTGTACGTGGGAGGTCCCTCGCTCTCGATCGTCTCCTTGGCGGACCTGCTCGTGCGAGCCGGTGCGGTCCGAGCAATGGAGTGCGACATCAACACCGACTGGGTGCAGTACTCCACCTACAACTACGGACCCCATGGTCGGGCCAATGGGCAGAATGGGACACCACTGCTGCCGCAGATGGCGTCGTCACCGGCGCGCTACTTCGATAGCTGGTTCAACCGTGACTTCGTCGTGATGCAGGCTCGCACCACCTCGTCAGCTGGCTGAGGTCAGCCCGGGATCTTCCGCCACAGCGCCGAGGGCAGGTGGCGCAGCACGAGGAAGACGTACCGCAAGATCCCTGGGGCGTAGGCGACGGGTGCACCCTTGGCAATCGCTGCGACCGTGACGTCGGCAACGGCTGGAGCCGTGGTGGAGAACGGCGCGGCCTTGAGGTGCTCGGTCATCTTGGTGGTCACGAATCCAGGACGGATGAGGTGCACGGTGACACCGGTGCCACGGAGCGACTCGGCGAGCCCGAGGGTGAAGCCGTCGAGCCCTTGCTTGCCGGCGCCGTAGGTGTAGTTGGCCCGGCGGGTCCGCAGCGCAGCGACGGACGAGAGCACCACGATCTGCCCCGTCCCTTGGGCAACGAGCGCGGCACGGCATCCGGCGAGGACCGCCGCTGGCCACGCCGTGTTGACCGTGAACATCGTGGCCGTGCGATCGGGATCGTCGTCATCTTTCGATTGGTCGCCGAGGAGGCCAACCGCCATGATCACGAGGTCACACGGGGTGCCGAGCGCAGCGAATGCCTGGTCGACGGCACCACGGGCTGTTGCGCCGTCAGCAGCGTCGGCGAGGACCACGGTGGCGGTCACGGAGCGAGAGTGGAGGGCGGCTGCTGCATCCTCGAGCGCCGTTGCGTTGCGACCCACGAGGACGACGTGGCGGAGTCGAGCGTCGACGAGGCGGTCGACGATGGCGAGGCCAATTGCTGAGGTGCCGCCGAAGAGGATGGCGGTTTGGGGTTGTCCGAAGGCGTCACGCATGACGAGATCCTCTCAGGTTGAGTCGTCGGTCGAGATCAGAGGTGAGGAGGCGCTCGGGATCGACTCGGTCAGCCACCGATCGGAACGCCGAGAGCGCGGGGTACATGGTCTCGAGGTGGGCAGGGTTGCAGCGAGCGTCCTTGGCGAGGTAGATCCGGCCGCCAACACCAGCGACGAGATCGTCGAGGTCGTCGAGCACCGCCGGGAGCGCCGGAGGTCCGACCGGGAGGTCGAGGGCCAGCGTCCAACCGGCGGTCGGGAACGAGAGGGGACCGGGGTCGCCTTCGCCGAAGCGCTTGAGGACGGCTAAGAAGCTCGGCACCTTCGAGGCGGCGAGCCGTTCGATGGCGGTGGCCACGGTGGCGCTCGCCGCATCAGGGACGGCGAATTGGTACTGCACGAAACCCCGAGGTCCGTAGAGGCGGTTCCAGTTGGCAACGCCATCGAGCGGGTGGAAGAAGGTGGAGATCGATTCGATGCCACCGAGGCGTTCCTTGGGGGCCTTGCGGTACCACGCTTCGTTGAATGCGGTGATCGAGAGGCGGTTGAGGAGCCCTGGTGGTGCGTTGAACGGCACGGCGACGGCAGCGCCGGCCGGGAGGGCGTTCGCCCTGCTTCCTGCGTCTGACGGAGCGTGGTCGCCTCGGGTGAGCACGCCTCGGCCCATCGTCGCCCCGCTCGTCATGCAGTCGACCCAGGCCACGGAGTAGCGGTAGCGGTGGTCGCCGTCGACCATTGCGGCCATGACCTCGTCCAGGTTTCGGTGACGGGTGGTATCGACGCTGACCAAGGTCGACGAGATGGGGAGGAGGGTGATGGTGGCGGCGGTCAGGATGCCGGTGAGCCCCATCCCTCCTGCGGTGGCCCAGAAGAGGTCTGGGTCGCTGGCTCTGGTCACCGTCATCGGCCCAATGGGCGTCACGAGGTCCATCGACACCACGTGGTTCGCGAAGGAGCCGTCGACGTGGTGGTTCTTGCCGTGGATGTCGGCAGCGATGGCGCCACCGATGGTCACCTGTCGGGTCCCTGGAGTCACCGGAACGAAGTAGCCGAGGGGGAGGATGTGGTGGAGCAGGGTGTCGATGGAGACGCCCGCTCCCACGGTGACGGCATGGGTGCGTGCGTCGATGGCGGAGATCGTGGTGAAGGCTGAGAGGTCGACCACGGTGCCGCCCGCGACCTGGGCCGGATCGCCGTAGGAGCGTCCGAGGCCGCGAGCGATCACGCCGTGGTTCGGTGCTCGCTCCGCCAGGAGCTCAGTCAGCTCTTCCGTGGTGCGTGGCGTTACCCGGTGTGATCGCACGGCCATCGTGCGCCCCCAGCCCGAGAGCAGCTCTGTCGACTCAGCCATAGACGCCAACCGCGAACAGCGCCACGAAGACGACACCGAGGATCTGGAGGGTGTGGTCTCGGTAGACGAGGTCCTCTGGACTGCCACCCTCACCCGCATCCATTGCCTGCAGGACGCGGAGGACGCCGAGGACGACGGGCACCGTCGTGAGCTCCAAGAACACGTAGCGAGGGAGGTGGCCGGCGTGGGGAATGCCCTTGTCGAAGGTCCACAGGCAGTAGGTCGTGACGGCGACGCCTGCCGAGAGGGTCAAAACGGACTGGAGGAACGACTGGGTGTAGGACGCCAAGACCGCTCGGGTCTGGTGGTTCCCCTCACCCATCTGCTGCAACTCACTCATTCGCTTCCCCGCCACGATGAATAGGGCTGAGAAGCTGACGACGGCGAGGAACCACTTGGAGAGCGGGAGGTGGAGCGCTGCGCCTCCGGCGGCAGCACGGAGGATGAACCCCGACGCCACTGCGCCGAGTTCGATGACCGCGACTCGCTTGAGGCCGAAGCAGTAGGCGACGTTGATGATGAGGTAGCTCACGAGGACGATGGCGAGCGATCCAGTCCCCGCACCCCAACCGAGGATCACGCCACCAATCCCCAGAACTCCTGCCAGCAGCAACGCGAAGGGAACGGGAACGTCCCCCCGGGCAATCGGTCGTCGGCATTTGGAGGGATGGAGGCGATCGGCAGCTGCGTCGCGCGCATCGTTCAGCAAGTAGATCGACGATGAGGCGAGGCAGAAGGCCACGAACGTCCAGACCGTCACCCTCAGCGTCGTCGGCTCATGGAGGACGCCGGCGGCGGCAGGAGCTGCAGCAACCAGCACGTTCTTGATCCACTGTCGGGGGCGCAGCGCTTCCAGCGTTGCGCTGAGACGGGTAGCGATGGGGATCGAGCGATGCACGGCACCATCAGCAGATGGTGGGACTGGGGCGCCTCCCACCGGGACTTCGCCAGTTCCCACGTCCTCAGGTTACCAGCGAGGGTGGAACGGGCTCTGGAGTCTGGGCGACGGAGTCCGCTCCACAACGACCTATCATGGGCGCCGTGCAACGACCCTATCGAGTTGTGGTGGCGAAACCCGGCCTCGACGGCCATGACCGCGGCGCCAAGGTCATCGCTCGCGCCCTTCGGGACGCTGGCTTCGAAGTGGTCTACACCGGGCTGCACCAGACGCCCGAGCAAGTGGTCCACGCGGTGATCCAAGAAGACGCCGATGCGGTAGGCCTCTCGATCCTGTCGGGATCGCACCTCACGCTCGTGCCGCGCATCATCGAACAGCTCGCTGAAGCCGGGCGTGGCGATGTGCTCGTCATGGTGGGCGGCATCATCCCTGAAGCTGATATCCCGGTGCTCACCGAGCGCGGGGTCGCAGCGGTCTTCACTCCGGGAGCGCCGCTCGAGTCCATTGGCTCGTGGCTCGAGACCGCCTTGGATGCTCGTGAGGCGGAACTCGCCGGTTGAGTCCACCTCTCGCTTCGTGGACGGCAGCACCCGACCACGCACTCTCTACCCAACGAAGAAGGAGCAGTACTGATGGATCTCTTTGAGTATCAGGGCAAGCAGTACTTCGCCCAGTTCGGCATCTCGGTGTC
>Ga0208877_1000015_pt1 | contig 93432 bp, 85 predicted proteins | sample CryBogCBH29Jun09_FD_184624 | JGI IMG/M metagenome (GOLD analysis project Ga0208877, IMG submission 184624) | Freshwater microbial communities from Crystal Bog, Wisconsin, USA - CBH29Jun09 (SPAdes) | ecosystem: Environmental > Aquatic > Freshwater > Lake | place: Crystal Bog, Wisconsin, USA...
GGTCTCCATCCCCCAGTTCGGCGAGGTCGAGTCGCTCAACGTCTCGGTTGCTGGTGCGGTGGCGATGTACGAGGTGACTCGCCAGCGGATCGCGGCGAACCGCTGAGGGCAGCACCACGCCACGCTCGACGTGGTGGTTCACGACCTCGCCGAGCCGAGCGAGGGGCCCCTCAGCCTAGATTCCCGGTGCTCAGCGGTTCGCTGCACCAGATCCCCCACCACGACTCAGTGCAGAACGATTCGAGCCGTTCACGACCTACATGCTGACGTTGGGATTGGCCTCTGCAACATTCATCACTGAAATTCCTCTGCATCGGAGAGATCTGCAACAACTCCTGCCGTAATTGGGAGCTCTGTGCAACAAATAGATGATTTATTCGAGATGAGGGATGAGGTTGCACCAAAGTGGTCGACAACGATGGGCCCACGAAGAGATTGCCAACGACCAACCTCATCAACCGATCAGACCATGCCTACTCAAGCAAGGCAGCGATATCAGCGGCGCTGATGGCGCTTGAGGTGAACTCGCCATCACCGAAGACGTCGTTGAAGAGCTCAGCCTTCTTCGCCTTGAGGGCCATGACCTTGTCCTCCAAGGTGCCCTTAGCCACGAGGCGGTAGACCATGACCTTCCGGGTCTGGCCAATGCGGTGGATTCGGTCCACCGCTTGAGCTTCGGCGGCCGGGTTCCACCACGGGTCGAGCAAGATGCAGTAGTCGGCTTCGGTCAGGTTGAGCCCGAACCCACCAGCCTTCAAGCTGATGAGGAATGCCGGTGCTGCACCAGAGCGGAACTCCTCAATGACCGCAGGGCGGTTCTTGGTCGAGCCATCTAAGTAGCACGACGAGATGCCCTCAGCCGTCAGGCGACTGCGGGCCAGCCCTAAGAACCTCGTGAACTGGCTGAAGACCAGAACCCGGTGGCCATCGGCCACGATCTCGCTCAGCATGTCCATGAGGGCATCGAGCTTGGAGGAGGGCACCCCCTCAACGTCGGGGTCGATGAGCGAGATGTCGAGGGCCGCTTGGCGGAGCAAGGTGAGTGACTGGAAGATCTCGAACCGGTTCGCCGAGAAGTCGTCCAAGAGGCCGAGGACCTTCTGGCGCTCGCGGTGGAGATACTGGTCGTAGAGACGACGATGCTTCGGAGAGAGTTCGATCTCCATGACCTGCTCCTGCTTGTCGGGCAGGTCGTCAGCGACCTGCTCCTTCGTGCGACGGAGCAAGAACGGCCGCATCCGAGACTGGAGCTGCGCCAAGCGCTCACGGTCTCGGTGCTTCTCAATGGGGGTTCGGTAGTACTCGGTGAAGCGTTCTGGCGAGGGGAAGAGCCCGGGCGAGGAGATCGACAGCAGGCTCCACAGCTCCATCAAGTTGTTCTCGATGGGAGTTCCCGACATCGCCACCTTGAACGCCACCGGGAGTGCCTTGGCGCAGGCGTAGCCCTTAGAGGAACGGTTCTTCACGAACTGGGCCTCATCGAAGAACGCGCCCGACCACGCCACCTCGCCGTACTGATCAGCCTCGATGCGGAAGAGGGCGTAGGAGGTGATGACGAGGTCACAGCCCTCTGCAACCTCGGCGATGGTCGTCCCCCGGCGACCCTTGGCTTCAGTGATCGTGGCGAGCGCCAAGCTGGGGGCGAACTTCTTCGCTTCGAGCGCCCAGTTCCCAACCACGCTCGTCGGCGCGACGACGAGGAAGGGACCGGCAGTTGGGTCACAATCCTTGGCATGGACCATGAGCGCGAGGGCCTGGAGGGTCTTGCCGAGACCCATGTCGTCGCCCAAGACACCACCGAGGCGGTGCTCGTAGAGGTGTGCCAGCCACGTGAAGCCTTCGGCTTGATACGACCGCAGCGTGGCGGCAATGCCGCTCGGCACCAGAACAGGGTCACCGGTGCCAACCTCGGCTAATTGGCGGAGCGACTGCTCCCAGGCGGCTGCTTGACCCTGGAGGACGCCGAGGGCCACGAGGTCATCGAAGATCCCCGTCTGGTAGCGGTTGACCTGGAGGGTTGCCGAGCGAACGTCGCTCAAGGCCCGGGCCTCGGTAATGAGCTCACCGAGGGCGATGAGCTCTGGTGTGTCGAGCGAGAAGTAGGTCCCCGACGGCAAGACCAAGAACGACTGGCCTTCAGCGAGTGCGGTGAAGAGGTCGACGTAGGGGACGGGTTCGCCGCCAACGGTGACCGAAATTCCGAGATCGAGCCAGTCACCGTTGGGAGACGTCGACCCATCGACGACCACGATCGGCGCCTCTTGCGCCTCCCGGTAGTCCGGAACCGCTCCCTCGAGGTCAACCCGGAGATCGGGGATCATCCGGAGCAGCGGGAGGATCTCGGTCATGGCGGTGATTGCCGCCATGCCCTGGAGCTGCGCAACCGGGCGCACCCGCGGCACCGACGAGGAGTCGATGAGCTCGGGAACCGCCACGCAGACTTCCGTGGCCCGCTCGAGGACTTCACGCTCCTCTCGGTGCAGGAGGCGAAACGGTGTGTGCCAGAGCGGTTCGGTCCACGAGGTTCCAACCGTCCCTCGTGACCACGTGAAACGGGCAACGTGGTCCTCAGTCACCGTGACGGTGAGCACGACGACCGGGGGGCCAGATTCAGGGAGGTCGACGGACCCATCACTCGAGCCGAGGTTGACCTTTCGGGCCAGATCGCTGACGGAAATCGACAGGAACTTCTTGACGTCGGCTTCGGGAACGTCGAACTTGGCGCGGCGCAGGAAGTTGCGAAGCCGCTCGTCGATGCTGGCGGCCAAGGGGGCCATCTGGAGCGCAGGAGCGCCACTCGACCCTGCCCCCCACCAGGCGATGCCGTGCGCGGGGTTGCCAATGAGCAGCGACCGCTCAATGGCGATCGGGCGCCCGTGGATCTCCACACGGGGCTCAACGTGGAGTCCGGTTCCCCGTCGGGTGATGTCCAAGGTGAGGTAGGCCTCTTCTGACGCAACCGGCAACAGGGTCGGCGGCTTCACCTGCTGGAGGAGGTGCACCCCTGAGGCCGCTGCGTCTTCGAGCAGGTTCCACAGGCCGCGGGTGGCGATGTGCTCCAGACGGATCTCATCGGTCGTCGGGAGGTAGGCGCCGGAGACCTGGCCGAGGGCCCGGAGCTCCTTCACGATCAGGTAGGGCTCGCTGGCGACCGCATCGCCGTCGAGGCGGCGGTAGAGCTCGTCGATCTCGGCCCACGACACACCCTTACGGGTCCAGGTTCCCTGCTCGGTCATCTGCACGGGTGCGACACTGATGCCCGGACCCGTCGTTGCCGACGGCCCAGACAGCACGAGGGTGAACAGGAGGCCGAGCTCCGTCGTCGGAACCTCTGCCGTTTGCGCTCCACCGAGCAAGGAGGCGACTGAGTCCTGCCAGGAGTCCGTCACCGCAGCAGCGTCCACGGTGGCCACCGAACCGAGTGGCGCAGGAGGAGCCGAACCTGGTGCGAGCAGGAGCGCGATGACATGCTTGCAGTCGAAGCGCATCGGACACGTACACGTGGACTCAAGCGACATGATGTGTCCCGTTGGGCCACGGGTGATCGTGGCGGAGACGACGTAGGGACGAATGGCCGAGCCCGTGACTTCCCCAACGACGTTCAGTCCGTTGGCGGACTCCATCCGCTTGGCGACGCGACCAGCGAGCGCGTAGGCAACACCACGGGAGTAGGACCCGCCATCGACGAGTTGTCGAAGTCGCTCTCGGTCCTCCTTGGTGATCACCGCGCTCCTCTCGACGTACTCATGGGGGGTACCTACCGTACCGGCCCGCTGTCACAACGGTCGGAGGGAGACCCTCAGGCGTTCGACCAGTCCACGCCGAGGTCAGAGGTGCACGCCGCGCACCGCGTCGCCGCCACGGGGATTTCGGTCCGACAGGCGGGGCAGGGAGCCTTCAGCACCGCAGTTCCGAGCCGGCGGAAGAGCGCGCTCGAAGGCTTGACGACGAAGAAGAACAAGATCGCCGCGGTGAGGAAGAACGTGATGAGGTCGGTGATGAAAATCCCATAGGCGAAGACTTGCCCGTGGACGGTGAAGGAGAGCGAGTCGAACGGTGCCTTCGAACCGAAGATCAAGCCGAAGAGCGGCGTGATGAACACCGACACGAGGGACGTGATGATCTTGGAGAACGCAGCACCGATGACGACCGCAACCGCGAGGTCGACGAGGTTGCCACGGAGCACGAACCCTTGGAATTCCCGCAAGATTCCCAGCTGACGACGAGCGTGATGGGAAATCGACTTCGGCATGGCGTCCTCCTCTGTCGTCAAGTGTGCCAGCAACCTTCACCGAGCAGCGATCACCGAACGACGCGCAGCACCGGCCGCTCCTGTCGGATCACCGTGGTCACTTCGCCAGCATCGTCGGTGATCGAGAGTTCCCCGAACTTCCACACCATTGGCCCATAGGTTCCTTGGCCGTAATCGCCGTAGTACTTGGCGAGCCGGAGGGCGTCATCAACCGCACAGACTGCGCAGTGCGTGACGAAGGTGAAGGTTCTGCGATGACGGCCCAATCGGCCCTTGACTCCAATCAGCATGGAAAGAAGATGCGTTTGGGATGTGACATTCTCCGAGCGCAACCGCCTTCGGACGAGGTATGTAACCTGCTCAACCCAGAGATTGAATTGTCCCGACCGTCTCCACCGTTCCGCTTGGAGTACCCCAGGCGATGGTGGAGCCCGACACTGCGAAGAACGCCCCTCCCGTGAGGCTCTTCACGGAGGACGTACTCACCGCTGCCCCGAAGAGCGCCATAGAAGGTTGGGTTTGCGATGCGGTCACTTGGGAAGGCAACAGCAGGACGAGGAGATTGCCCTTGGAATCCACACCGAGAACTTCTCTCGAGCCAGCCCACACCAGTTTGCGGAGTGTCCCGAGTGAAGCGTTCGGCTCGATGGCCATCGCAACCGAGAGGTTGCCACCCACGATGGTGAAGAGGTATCCCCCAGCCAGGACGACCACTGCCCCAGAAGCACTCGAGGTCATCGATGTGCAGGCTTGCGGAAGCTGCGTTGACGTCGACGGAGTTGCCACGACGCCATTCGCGAGCCCAGAAACCGCGAAGGCATCCACCACGGAAGCAGAGCACAGTTCGAGCTGCGTTCCATCTGGACTCACCGAGAGTGCAGTCACCGTCGGCGTGGGGGCCGTGAACACCAGACTTGAGACGACCACCGTTGGAGAACTCTTGGCAACAACGAGTTCCGCCACAGCGTTTGACCCCGTGAAGGTGACGAAGATTTCATCGTTCGGAGAGTTCGTCGCACTTTGGACCACGATGTCCTTTGCGAGTGCGAAGTTAACCCCCGTGGGGAGCGGCTGAACGAGATTTGCACTCCACGAGGATCCACCGAGGGTGGCAACTTCCACCTTTGCCGATGTGGGATCCAGCGAGTAGAGCCGATTGCCGTCGGCACTGAATGCGGCTGCAGTTACTGATGTCGCTGCATCGGTCACGGTTGCTGCGCCAGCCCCGAGGGATGGGGCAACGTAACCAGTCGTTGCCGCTATCGATATTGGTGGATCGATGGATGCGGGAGTAGTCGTTGTTGTAGAGCCAACGGTCCGCGATGCCTGGAGCGTCACGGTTCCCGTAGCGGTACTCGAGTGGCAAGCGTTCGCCGAAGCGGAGATCCACGTTGTCGTACCAGCAAACTTGCATTGGAAGGTCGGTGCCGACGATGAGGTTGACGCTGCATTCGTGAGGAAACTGAATTCCGCAAAATTTGGATCTTGAGTCTTGAAGGTCACCGTCACACCGCCCGAAGGGTCAGCAAAACCTGTCACGGCCGTTGGCCGCCACGGCATTGACGGATCATCCAACAGCGTTTCTTGTTCTTGGGCGCTTTGGTCTCCAAATGCATCAACCGCGACGACTTGAACGGTGTACTGCGTGATCTTCAACCCTGACAACACACAGAAATAGTGTCCACCTACCGGTGCATTTGTCGGTGAACACGCCGCAACAGAGGTATGACTTCCCGGCAACGAGGCGGAGACGCGGTAGAAGCTGACGCTGCTTGCGTTCACCGTTGGAGCGTTCCACCACACAACGAACCCATTGCCGCTCTTCGTGAGGAGGCTGCTCCCAGTTTGAATCGGGTCCAGGGTGAGCCCCGTCGGAGCACCCGGTTGCAGGGGCGGAGGTGTCCAAGACAGCGCAGCCGGGGCTGAGATCGAGGGGTATTCCGTCGTGGTATTCGTCACCGGGTTCAGAATCGACGCGTATTCAGTGACTTGGACGGTCGGGTTCGCACCGACCGCATTCTGCGAGAACACGCACGATGGAGTCGCGGTGGTACTCGCACACGTTGTTCCCGCTCCAAGGACCTTCACCACGCTTCGAGTGATCGGGAAGCCGTTCACGAGACCGGGAATCCACGAAACTTGCAGCGCCCCATTCACCGTTGTCGCGACAATGTTGGTTGCTGGAGCAGGCGTGCCCATGGTGAACATCTCGCACGTATTGGCCTTTGCACTGTTGCTGCAAATTCCCTGGGATGCCAACTGCGGTGGGCTCGTCGCTCCGTAGGCATCAGTGGCAACAACCCAGACCGCGTAGGTGAGTCCAGGGACCGCTCCCCCGACTGAACACGTGATCGTTCCATTCGCCGGCGTCGTGGGGCATGGTGCTGAGATCAGCGCGCCGTCTCCAACCGCATCTTCAGCCTCCACTTGGTACGACCCAATTTGATCACCTGGGGCAAGCGTCGCAGGATTGAAATTCACCGAAATCGTCGATCCAGAACCCATCGTCTCGCTGTTGATGGTGGGTGCACCAATTGGGCCAGCCATGAACCACGGAATAGTGGGATAGGTCAACGAATTTCCGACCCCATCGGATGCAGTCACTGACACTGAAAAGAGCTGGTTGGCTGTCAAATTCGGGATTTCACAGAAGGGCTCAATGGGGCCACCCGTAGATTGAAGACCCTGCAGTTTGTAGCTCGCTGACTGCGCAGTGCACGTAAATGTTTGCGAGCCATTGAGGTTGACACTTATTTCCAGATGGGAAGGATCTACCCCCCACAAATTCAATTGGGTGTCGCCCTCGCCTGATGATGCAATGGTGACTTGAAGTTGAGTACCCGACCCATCGTTCTGAAGACTGATGGTCCCGCCCGTCGGTCCCGACGCGAACGTGATTGGATCTGAATACGACGTCCAGTTTGAAGCGCCCAAGTTGTTGACTGCCCTCACCGTAACGACGTATGTGGAATTGAACTGGAGATTTGAGCTCAGAACTGTTTCGTTGTGATTCTCGCTTGATCCAACGGCACCAGGCGCGCTCCCTTCGAAGTACTGAGCGCCACACTGCTGCGGGGCCGAATCTCCCCAACTCGTCGGGTCAGCGCATTCTTGAGCCGTAGGACCGGAAAGTGAAGAAACGGGAACCGCATAGATCGGGAAATCGTTGATTTTCCCAAGTCGATCGTTCACGTCGTAGTTCACCTGAATCCCACCAGAAATCGCAGTGACTGTGGGCGTTCCCTCCATCACCGGCGATGCTGGAAAGGGGGTCGGTGCCGACGAGGACGCTGCCGAGGTAAATCCATCCCCTGCCGCCAGATCGTTCGTCGTTGTGACACTCAACGTGTACTGACAGCCGAGGTAAATCCCCGTGGAGCAAACAGGAGATGGAACCGGTGCTGGGTTCGCAACGAACGAACAATTCGTCTGGTTGGCGGACGATGTCGCCGACCCCACTGTCGTGGTTGCATACTGCAGGGAGCAGGTGTACCCCCACGAGGAACTTCCTCCCGCCGATGCAACCGTGTCGCCGTTCCACGTTGCCGTCATCGTTGAGGTGCCGTTCCCGCTGTCCACATTGACGTTTAGGTTCGCGGGGGCGTTTGGCGTCGTGATCGGAATGACCGTTGATGGCAGGAATCCCCACGTCACCGAATCGGCTGAGGTAAAGGTTCCACCTTGGCTCGCCTCGACGGCAACGTGGTACGACATGCCAGGGACTAGGCCCGTGATCGCGCAAGAGGTGGATGCTGACGAACACGACGGTCCCGCGGAATTGAACGATGTCCCATCCGCCCACGCGAAGGCTTGGTAGTTCGTCGCTGCAGGGTTGGCAGTCCATTGAACCTCGATGCTGTTCTCACCAGTCTCACCAGCTGCTGCACCAACGAGTGCACTGACCACCGGTGCTCCGGGAGGCGTGAGCGAGACTGATGGTGAGGCAAATCCATTGGAGACACTGATGGTCCACGTGGGCGCCTGGCTCACGTTGGGAGTAAAGGTGTAACAGTGGTCCCCCACGAGGGTCGTGCACTGCGTCGAAACTTGAGCAGCAGAAAGGGAGAGCGTCGTCACTGCTGCACCCGAGCCATAGGTGATGGTGTAGCCAGTGATCCCTCCGGGAGCCGAACCCACATCGGTTGGATTCGCCCACGCGAGCGTGACCTTTCCACTATTACTCGGGTCGTTCGTCGCAACCTTGAGACTCGATGGAGCTGCGGGTGCTCCGTACACCACAGTGGAGGGGCTCAAGCCCGTAGAGAGCGAGAGCACACCTGGAGCATTTGAGCTCTGAACGGAGAATTGGTACTGATGCCCCTTCGTCAGTCCAGTGCAGATCGTCGATGTAGCTGATCCACTAGCCGGCTGACATCCCGCATCCGGACCTAGCGCGGCATGGAGATCCGTGAGATCGATGACGTATCCCGTGAGTGGTGACCCCCCATTGTCCCCCGCAGTCCACGAAAGTTGCACTTGCCCATTCGTCGTTGGCCCCGCGTCGGACTTGAGGATCGTCGCGGTGACGTTGGTTGGTGCACTCGGGTACGTGAAGGGGGTCACGCTACCGAGTGAGCTCGTTGACGTATTTGAACCGCTCGTTGAAGTGAGCGTGAAGGTATACCCATGTCCAGGGGTGAGGTTGATACAGGTCACCGAAGCCTGGTTCCCGTTGATTGACGGCGACGGACACGAACCGGCTACTCCATCACTCACACTTTCTGTAGGCACCGGTCCGGAAGCGGGAAGGTTCCACGACAACGTGATCTTGTCTCCACCTGGCCCATAGGGAACCGGTCCAGCCTGGACAGAACTCCTGGAGAGCACATCAACTCCTGGAACCACAGTGGAGGTCGGCAGACCAGTGATGATCGGGAAACCCGATTGGCATTCAACGGGTGTGACCTGGACGGTCAGTGGATCGAGACTCGAACTCGGCGTCGTCGCGACCTGCTGACCACTTGCCGCTCCGCACGAAGAAGTCGTCGCTCCTACAACAGCGCTTCCCTCATTGATCGAGATGCTGGCACCTTGGGTCCCCGGAGCGTAAACCCCATAGGTTCCGAACGCGTACGCAACGGTCGTTTTCCCTCCCGTAACATCCGATGCTGCGGTGACCGATGCTGGACTTCCATCGAGGAGCGCTGTCGCAGTGACTCCCGCGGATGACGTCACCGAGAGCTGATAGCCATCGAGAGGTCGGAGTCCAGTCAAGGTGCAGCGATTCCCCGAAGAACTCGTCGGGGTCACGAATTGAGGGACAACCGAGGGAGCGTTCGGATCCTTCGTAACTCCAGAGCAGGTGTACGAAGTGGTTCCAGCGACCTGAGCAGGATCGGTCCAACCGAAGGAAATAGTCTCAGTTCCACTCGAGACCGAGGAACTCGCTGGTTGGATGGCGAGACCTGAGGGTGGCGTCGTGACCGAACCCACCGACGACAACAGTTGCGGCGATGCATTGGTTTGTTCAACGACGAATTGATACGGCGTGTTGGCTGCGGCTCCAGATACGGAGCACGAACCTGAGAACGCACCTTGAGAAGCGGAACCTACGCACGAAGACGATGCGAGTCGGGGATTCGTCACCAGGGAGAATGACCCGGCAGTGGACGTTGAGGTAAAGGGAACTGAAATCGTCGCAGTGGAACTACCTGACGTGATCGCAGTGGGCGTTCCAAGCATTGGGCGTCCAGGATCAGGAACCACCGTTGTCGCCGGGGTAACCGGCGAGGAGGACGTACCTTCTGCATTCGTCGCCGAGACCTGAAAGCTGTAGGAGATCTGTGGAACGAGGTTCGTGCACGTCCACTTCGCGGTCCCGGAACTCGCGCACTTCTCCCCCCAGGTGTTCGGCGAAACAGCAACTGCCGGTGAGAACGAAGAGGGGGGACCCGATCCATCGTCGTGCGCCACGAGGGCAACTGTTTGACCAGTCGATCCCTGAGTTGCGCTTAAGGTCAATTGTGGGAGCGCCGCAGTGAACGCTGTTACCGGTCCCTTTGAGGTCGAAATACTGAATGGTGCTTTCTTTCCCCGCTTCACCGGTGTGCCAGTCGCCCTCACTCCGATGTAGTACGACACTCCAGGTGTCAAACCAGTCAGGATGTTGCAGCCGCCGGAGCCTCCACTGCGCTGGACGCTGCTCTGACATTGGGGGCCCTTCGGTGAAGCACTCTGAGGGATCGGCGACGTAGAGGCCCACGCTGTGACGGATGTGATGCCCTTTCCTCCAGGTACCGTCCACCTAACTGCAATTGAGGCCGTCTGCTGTGAACTCGAAGTTGATGCCGGTGACACCGGAGCCTGAAGGGTCGGTGCCGGAACGGTGGTCGTACTGGCCCCCACGGCACTCGGCGTCACCGAAAGAGTTCCGCACACAACCACAGCAGACACAACCATTCCGACAACTCGGCGTAAGGCGACGGAGCCTCTGGGGTTGAGAATGGACGTTTCGCTATTTCGCCAATGCAACATCGACAACCAACCTTCTAGAGGAACACAGCTTCCATTCGACTTCAGCTACTGATGCTCCAAGGAGCCAGTTCTACCGAGCAGCCTTGTTCGTTTCGATGAGCCACTTGATGGAAAATCCAAGCCATACCCCGGAAGCAATCGGGACGAGAATTCCACCGAGGGAAAAACCGACGCCACTCCCCGGGCTCCGGAGCAACAGGAAAATCAAGAGAAGGAGCAATGTCACCGACGCAGCAACAACATGGGCGATTACACGGTGGTTCTTCTGGAGAAGTGGTGGCTGCAGAGCCGCCATGAGAAAAACCTCTACAGCTCCTGCCAAACCGATGAGCACCGTGAGCCACATGAAGGATTCCAAGTCAGTTGCCGTAAACGAGACCGAAAATAGACTTGAGGAGACTGAATAGAAAGGAAGAAAGCCTCCGATAAAGACTACGAACGCTGCGCCAAACAACACCCAGTCAATGACCGCCAACCGAGAGAAATCGACTGCAAAGATTCGACCAGAGGGGGAGCCTGAGGGACCTGCTACTGCTCCAGCAACAGGGGTTCCACAAGACGCACAGAACGCCATCCCTTGGTCGACACTACCTCCACATTTTGCACAAAATGCCATTTGAAATTTCCTTTCAGATGAGAACAACTGTTTCGCGAATGCTCACCAGCACGACGCTACCGCAGACGACTCCTCGCCCGCCGTGCCTGAATGACCCCAACGATGGACACTCCAAGCAGGAGTAGGGAGAGAAATGCGGCGAGTATCGAGGGGCCAGTAACCCCATGGACTCCAGCAATGCTGCTACCCGTCGAGATGACTGAGGATTGAATGATCACAGCCAAAGAACCCAAAAATGCCAAGCTCATCGCCACCAGTAGTGAAATCCAGATTCCCACCGACTGCCGAACCGTTCGGGAACTGACCATAACGAGGGAGAGAATGAGGGTGGAGAATGAAACCAGGACGAAGATTCGGTCGCGCCACAATCCAAGTACACGCTCCGGAATGCCTGTGTGGTGGAAAAGTTGCCAGAATGAGAGTCCTCTATAGTTCCAAGTCCAACTATGTCCTTGGAATGCTCCCAAGTGGAAGGCGTATTGACCAAGAATTAGGCCAACGAAGCCAAGCATCAGGAACATCAATACCGATCCAACGAGTATGGCAACAGAGAGGAGCGGCGAGACGGTCGAACCCCGAAAACTCTGCATCGTGGCTCCTGTGGAACCACTCATCACCCAAGTTGATGCTGCCGTCGCCGGTTGACCACAGGACATACAGAACACCGAACCAGGAGAGAGAGCTGCTCCACACTTTCCACATGCCGTGGCTTGAGACGGCCCCTGCGGTGCGTTCTGCGAGGTCTCGGTCACCGATCGAGCACCGCAGATCGTGCAGAACGTTGTCCCTTGAGACATCTGATGCCCTGACTGACAAACCGCCATGACGATTTCTCCCCTATTTCACCCAACGTTTCAAACTACTACACAGAAATCTCTCGATAGCGATCACCTATCACTAACGAGATCGCGCTGATTCTGGTCCACCAGTGACTTTCCCAATAGGGTCTCACTGGAGACGTTCGATGACTGCTTGGGCCAAGTGGTACTGCCCAATCGAATCTGGATGGTAGGACCCTCGCCACGAGAGCAGTCCGGCTGCAGCGTTGGTATTGATCCCATAGAACCAGCTGTTCGCTCCATCGCAGAGAGAATGGCCGACGAAGGAATTCGACCCTGCGTTGGGATCGACGTACGTAAAACCAGCCCTCTTGGCTTGTTGACGAATCACCGTGTCCATCGCCGGGACAATGCCCGAGAGGTATGGGAGCACCGATCCTGCAATGGATCCACACCCTCTCTTCTGATCACGTGCAGTGGGGTGGTCGGGCAGCAGATTGGGATACCCCACCACCACAATTCGAGCATTCGGTGCAGCGGCCGCAATGGCACGGTAAGTCGCCTCCAGCGTCGCGGCGAAGCCCGCACTGTGAATGTGGTCGTAGACCTTCGCGATACTCGGAAAATCAGATTTCGCTGAGCACTCAGCCAATCCCCGCCGATGGAACTCGAGAAACGCGGCGTCTGCGGTGAGTCCCAACGCGGGGCTGATGGCATGGATGAGTGCAACGAGGAGAGCTCCGCCAATGACCCCCTTGGCCGTGTGGGCCAGGGATGCGGCGAGGCAGCCGGTCGCGAGGGCCGAGAAACTCACATCGTTCCCGCCAATGGAAACCGTGACGAGTTTGGCCTGTGCCAACCCTGCGGCATCGGCGAGCTGCACCGCTTCTCCATGGTCGCCCGTTGCACCAGCGAGGTGGTAGCTCGTTGCTGGACTCGAACCCCACACATCCCTAGTCGTCGCGCCACTGCAGGCCAGATCAACGAGGGTTCCCGATCGGAGACCCCACGCGGCATGCTTCGGCAGCCGCATCGCCCGCGCCACCACTTCGGGATAGGCAAGGCTTGAACGATCGCATTCATCGTTCGCAGCCGGGGTGCCGGTCGTCACCCCATCGTGATCGACCCAACCTGACCACGTGGTCGCAGGGACGGGATTTCCTTCACCCGAAGAGAAGGAGTCGCCCAGTGCAACGTAGGTCAGTCCCGGTTGACCTCGCTCCTTGATGCTCGATTGCACCGACGATTGGACACCGGTGGACGAGGTCATCTGGAACGTGAGGGTAGAGGTCTCGTCTGCGGCTCCAGGATTCGCTGGAATGAGAATCTCAGAATGCTGGGGGTTCGCGTTCGGCCGACAGTTCGGAATTGCAACGTGAGCACTCTCTGGTCCACTCAGCGTGAACTGACACGAGGCAATCTTCGTCGGCATGGCGTAGGTGACGGCAACGATTGCTCCACTCGAGTCCACGACGCCGGGGTTCACGGAGAGCGACTGCGCCGAGGCTCCAGCAGCAGGCACCGTTAGCACTCCGAGTGGAACGACAGCTGCGGCAACTCCGGTCCAAGGACGCGACCGCACCGATCGTTTGCCGAGCTGACGCGAGCAGGACTTCGCGTCAGCGGATCGCTGGCGGGAGTTCGTCACGCTCATCGCACCCTCGATTGTCGACAGAACTCGGAGGCTGTGGCGATACTCATGCTGCAGTCACGACCCAGGCACCATCCGCTTCTGCATTCCACTGCGCCCACGTCATCTGGAGGGTCATCCCCCACGAAACAATGATCGGGCCGACTGGACTGACGCCATCGACCAGAATCGCATGGCCACCAGCAGTTGGCACCTGGTACGGCCCGAACCACTGCCCTGGTGAGAAGGAGAGGCTCGCTTCGATCGCCTTCGCCTTGGGCAACGCGTTGAGGAGCGCGGAACGGGAGGTCCCGATCCAGTGAGCAGATCGGAGATAGGTCCCTTCGATGCCATAGGTTTGCCAGGTAGAGAACAGCTCTGACATGGTGATCCCACCGTGGAATTGTCCGGTGTGCTGCTTGAACTCAAACGGGATTTGGAGATTCCAGAGCCAGAGTTTGGGGCGCTTACCCAGGACAACAATTTCCCAATTGGCCGCAGATGCATAGGTGCAGTCGCCAACCGCCCAGAATCCCGAGTTCCCATACGTTCCAAACTGGAGAGAGTTGTATCGCTCAATGCAACTCAGGCCAGGCACGCACGACACCGGGTTGTCTGGCCCCGGCCCCATTCCCGAAGAGGCCCCTGATCGTGGAGCGGGAATCATGAGCGTGCAGCTGATGGCCATGATGATGACCATCAGCGACACGCGAACTCCTCGACGAGTCGGAAAGAGTGCGTGCATTGACAGCGCTCAGACGCTCGAAGCGATTTGATTCAGGATTTCCGCGAAGGTGAAGTCTTCGAGTCCTCGACCGGCGATCGATGGGAAGTGCAAGGTGTTGCTCCAGCTGTCACTGATCTCGCTCCATGGTGAGCAATCGGGGGCGTAGATCAACAGACGCTTCGCTGCGAGTTCCATTCCAGTGCTTCCTTGACCGCCACCTTCCCAGTAGTCGTAGAGCGCCCCCATGGTGGTTGGGAATCCGGGAGGAAGCAGGCCAGCTGCGGCGGTCGCTTCAATGGGGTGTGCCGGTGCGTCGGTGAAGAGCACCACGAGGTGCCGACGCTTGTCGAGCCCTCGCTCCCAATCGGACAACATCGCCGCCGCGAGTCCTTCAATGCCGGACTCAGGATCGTCACCTCCGCCCGCTGGTGAGAGCGCACGAACGAAGGCATCGAAATTTCCACGCTCATCGGGGAGTCGGAAGAAGGGTGACTGCGTCAGTGCATTCGATGGGTTGTCGAGGAAGTCCTTGAAGGCGACGACTCGAACTCTCAAGTTGGAGATGGACTTATCCTTCTGCGCCATCACTTCGATGAGATCGTTGTGGAAGTTCAGTGCAGCCTGCTTCACGCCATCGAGCACCGGGCGCATACTCCCCGTGGTGTCGATGACGAAGACGATGTCGACTGCGTAGCCGACTGAGTAGTCATTGCTGTAGATGCTCATTTCTTCTCCTTGTAGTGCTTCTCGATGTCGTGGTGGTTGAACGGATGGATCATGGCTTCTTGTGAATCGTCGACTTGAGCCCGGGCTGCGAGCCTCCCGACGGTGGTGGAGGCGGTGGTGATGGAGGCCGAACAGGAGGTGGCGTTCCTGCCGGGGCAGCAACCGTTCCTCCGAGGATGCAATTGGTGATGGTCTCAGCACTGAAACTCACCAGTTGCTCAATGACTTCGTCAATTGAAGGTCGTGCTGATGGTGACACCGCAATGCAGGAGACAATCAGATCTCGAAGTTTTCCGGTGAGGGAAGGTGTCATGATCGGCGCGCCTGCAAGCGCCGCTTCGCAGGCAAACCGATACGAGGAACGATCAAACGTCGGGAACTCCCCGAGAAGCAGAACGTGCAGGAGGAGGCCGACGGCAAAGATGTCACCGGCGGTCGTGATGTCGTTGGCCTGAACACCGTCACGACCCTTGATGTACGAGAGGAGCTCTGGAGAGTAAAAGCGCTGATCGCCAACGACTGCACCAGGTGGTGGCGGATTGCCACTCGGATACCCATCATCGAAGTCAATCAGTTTGCCCACGAATATCCCAGGTCGCGACTCTTGGATGACGACGTTCTCAGCCTTCAAGTCTCCATGGATGAATCCAGCTCGGTGGAGTACTCGAATCGAGAGCGCCACCGTCCGGAGCGCCGTGAGCGCTTGGTGGGGGTGCAGGTCAACGAGCCGCTGCACAGGTGCGGGAACCACCATGTTGGTCACTTTGTAGTAGGTGCTTCCCGAGCGGAAGATCTCCCTCGTGACCACGAGGTTGCCGCCACCGGGCTGACGACGTTCAATGGCTTCGTTGAGAAGGAGATTTCGTTGCTCGAACGCTGTGCACTCATGGCGCTTCCGTTCGACCACTACCGGACTCCCAGGGCCATCGACCTTCGGATACTTCGGCTGGAGGAACATCTTGATGAAGTAGGGAACCCCGAACTTCATCCCAATTGCCCACTGACCTTGTGCGCCACCTTGCGGTTCGGTCAGGATCTGGTACCCATTGATGACCTCACCGAGCTTCACTGCTGCTCCCCGTGGAGTTCCTGGAGCTCGGCCTCATAGGTTGGCCGATAGCGCTCCCACGCTTCCCGCCGGAATCGGTCGTACTCTTCCCGACTCGCCTTGCTCGTCGTCAGATCAACGAAGGGTTGGTAGTAAGACCCACGCATGTGCTCGGCCCGAGCAGCGAAGGCAGATTGCATGGCGGCGAACGATTCGAATCCAACGGCCACAATCGAGAACGACACGTCGTCTCGGGCAACCTCGTTGATGACCTTCAGCAGGCGGTCAGCCCACTCGCTCGCAGTGCTCGCTCCCATGAGTGTTCTCAGTACCTCAGCCTCAAACATCGGGGGGGTGGGCCAATACCCGAAGCATCCATCGCTCGCAGAAATCACGATGGCAGGTTTCCGAACTTGGAGGTCGACCTGATTGACGGTGACAGGTCGATCAGCACACACCAAGTTCTCGAGCGGTGGATCCTCGGTGAGGGAATCGAACGCATCGGGAATACGCGTGTCATCGACGGAGAGTTGCTGGAGACCACTGGTTGGGGTGAGCGTGTAGCACCGCGAATCTCCCGCCCACAGCACGCGGAGGTTCACGTGATTGCGGAATGCACTGAACAAGATCGCAGCCATGGTTGTCGGCAGCACGCGCGCGAACGAACTCGTGAGGTTCGTCTGCACCGCGTCGAGCGAACCTGAGTGCTCCGCAAAGCTCGCGGCGAGTGCAGCCCGCAGATCCTCACCCTCCGGGAAGCGATCCTTCCCTTGCACCCAAGGAGTGATCCACTGATGGAACGCCGCACGTCCCAGTCGAGCAGCTTCAAAAGCTTGCGTGACCGCTCGGTCTTCCCGATTCACCACCACTGCACCGGCGCCACCAGTGCCATCGAAAGTGCAGAGTGCGCCGCGGTCTGCAGTGGAACTCACGATGGCAATCGGTGGAGCGTCTTCGCCCTTTCCAGGAGTCTTCTCACTCCATCCACCAGTGATCTCAACAGCCTTTCGGGGATGAGCGCTCCAGACCATTCCTTCCTCAGTGAGCACTGGAATTACCGGGGCATCGGGCTTTCCATTCCCCTGGACTTCATCGTCACCGAAGCCGAACCAGCGAATAGTGCGACCTGCCTTCATGAGCGTCAACGGTGCGAGGGAGAGAACCTGGGCTACTCGGCCGCGTGGGGATGGTTCGTGGAATGAGTTCATTGGTGGATGGAGAGGTTGGGTAGTGGATGTGGCGTTAGGAACGATACGCCGGCGTCGCCTTTTGGACGCGAGGAGAAGGAGGAGTGCGGTAACCGAGAGTAGGAAGAATGCGAGGGCAACAATTCTGATCCTGAAGTTGATCGAGTTCGCTTGGTGAACTTTCGAGGGCTTGAGGGACTTAACGAGAAAGTGCCCTTGTGCTGTCAGCGCTACTAGGTACACCTGTCCACCAAAACGCCAGCGAAATTGGATCGTTGACGGCTTGACCTTTGGGGAGCACTCAACGACGACACCTGCCGTGGTGTTTCTCCGGCAGCCTGCAGTTGGAGTTGAGCGGAAGGCTCCGGGTGCAGGAACGCCATTCACTCCACCAGCAGTTACCGAGCTCGAACCACACGCAGGTGAAGTGTTCGACGAAATGATGACCGTCGTTCCGTCGCTGAGCGGGCAGCTTCCGAACCAAGAATTCTGCGGGGTAGTGATCCCGGACTCGAAGAGATTAGAGGACACCGATGCTGTTGGGCTGAAGGTTGATGATGGCAAGCTTCTATCGGTGCTCGAGAAACTCACGCTGACACTGCAGGTCGACAAGTCATCATCCACGGCGTAAGTCGAAGCCTTTGAGACTTCAGATACCGAGTACTGCAGCACTCCAGGAGACTGAGAAACATTCTGAACAGTGAAGTCGGTGATCGGAGCTTGTCCACATGTAATCATCGGCGTCATACTCAGGCCTTGCGGTGCCTGCATCGATGATGGATTCCAAAACGGAATGCTCCGCGATCCCACGGTGACCTTGATGGTCGACCATCCGTTGGAACCATCAGTGCTCGATCCCTTGGCGTGAGCGGTAACTGGCACACTCGATGGTGGCCATGTGAAGGTCTGAATAACCTTTGTGCCGCTTGGGCTGTTCGATGGCGATGCATTATGCATGTGAGCCGCCCAGGCGGAAGGCGAAACGGCGAGGAGTGCCAAACTAAGAGCACCGGCAATCAAGCCCAATCGCGTCGTCCACTGCAATCTGTCGTTCATACTCCTAGTCACCGAAGACCTTCTTCCAGAACCCCTTCTTCGGGGTGTCGGTTGGGAAATGCGGAGGTTCCATCACTGGTCCTCGAGGCGGGGCAGGGGGTGCACTAGATCGTTGAGGTTTCGACGAAGCTTGGGGAGATGCTTTGGGCTCGAGCAGTGGGTGGCGCAGTACCGGCCGTTCGACGAGTTGGGTCTTCACGGCCTGACAAGCGATACAGGACTCAGCATCGTGCTCGTTGATCGTTTCGCAGTAATTGCAGTCCCAGAGCGTCATTGAATCTCAGAGGTTCTCTTCGGTAACGACATCGAAGTGTCAGCGATCACCGTCAACCACCACGATCGTGTGGGCAAAGGTGTCAGCGAACGTCTGGTGCTTCGGATCCCAGAGCGGACGGAGGTAGCCGACGTAGAAGGTGATCGCATCCACGATATGAAAGAAGTAGCGAACGAACGCCGGTCCAACACCAATGGGTTGACCGGTTGCTTCGCTCACACAACGAATACCAATTCGCCGCATTCCCCATGACTGTCCCGTCTTTCCAACTTGGATCGTGAACACGATGATGGGAACGATCCCCCCGCAGAGAAGCACCACGATTCCAAGCAAGATGAACGCGGCACCACCCCCGCTTCCCGCACTCGCACCTATCAGGATCAGGATGAACCCCAAGACGTAGAGGGCAGCCCCGGCGACCAAATTCTCAAGGAAGTGGGCGAGGAAGCGCTGACCGAAGGTTGCAAGTGGACGTCCGCTACTGCCTGCAGTTGTCGGCGGGATCCACGCAGCACCCCCTGGAGGAGGAGTCTCTCCCCCACAGGACAGGCACGGACTCGAGACACTTGACTTGGGTGCACCGCAACGAGCGCAGAACGCTGCAGGACGGCTGACCCCGGGAGCACCGAGATCAATTTCTGGTGCGGCTGCACTCGTGATCGGGGCCACCACCTCAGGGCCAAATCGTGGTGCTGGTGCTGGTGCTGGTGCTGGTGCTGGTGCTGGTGCTGGTGCTGGTGCTGGTGCTGGTGCTGGTGCTGGTGCTGGTGCTGGTGCTGGTGCTGGTGCTGGTGCTGGTGAAGGAGTGTGTCCGACGCCGGTCTTCATCGTGGACTTCAAGCCTCCCGACCGCGCTACGGAAGCTGCTTGCGCTGCTGGTGGTGTCGGTGCAGTGGTCGGCATCGCCGCTCCGCCAATCGGCGCCCCACAAACCGTGCAGAACCTGAGTCCCGCAGCAACCATATGGCCACTCGGACAAACGGCCACCGGGGGTTGCCCACAGGTCGGGCACGTGGGGAAGGCACTACTGAATTCGTGTCCTGCAGCACAGCGATTCATTGCTACTCCTTTCGAGAGTGACGAGGGATCATCCAATGCTCCACGAGCGAGCTTGCCTCCGGAGCAAATTCAACACGACTGCGCTCGATCCCACAATGAGGAGACCCAGGGCGAGCCAGGCGATCGGAGGAGCGACGAGGACGTCAAGGATTTGGGCGAACGTCGGGTCGCCCGTCAACGGATCTTTGGGGCAACCATTCATTGAACTCCGGCAGTCTGCCTGGTTTCCCAATTTGTCGATTGCCCCAACAACCCATCGGGTGGGGATCAGGTTTCCGATGCTCCAAACGACAGGTTTGCCAAGCTTGAGAACGGCTCCGGAGAAGATGAACTGCAGGATGAGCAAGTTGGGAACCATGCTCTGCGCGCGATCTGAAGATGGTGCCACGGCCGAAATGATGAGCCCCATTGCTGCCCCAGCCATGAAACCGAGCAGGAGCGTCACGAGGAAGCCGATGGCAAACGGCATATTCTGGGTCGGTGTTGGACTGAATGCCACCGAAACGATCACGGTGATTGATGCCGATTGAATCGTACCGATCATGAACAAGATGAGGAGTTTCGAACCGAGGTAGGAAGCGGGATTGGCCCCTACCAAGCTCTCCCGACGCCAGATTGGTCGTTCCTTCACGAGTTCTCGAACGGAGGCCAGTGCACCAAACCAAACGCTGGCGCATCCAAAGATGATGGAAATCTCCGAAGCTCCCTTTTGTTGCCACCACACAGGAACGCTCGATCCTGTACTCCCTCCGAGGAGTAGCCACACAATGACCGCTACGGCAGCACCAGAACTGAGGAGCACGAGCAACGCCGTCAGATCTCGTCGCATGATGAGGAGTTGGCGTCGCGTGAAGAGTGCGAGTTGTCCTCTCCCTGCACTGCGCGACATCGGTCGCACCGGCATCGCCGGTCTCGTTGCATGCACGGGTTCGGCTGGCGTAGGTCGAGGGATGCGCTGCGCTGCAGCCTGAGCGGCATCAGGATCCTCGATGAGCGCGAAGACATCTGCAAGCGTCTCGACTCCGAACCATGCGCAGGCTTCTTGTGGTGGACCGGCGTAGATCACCCAACCGCCAGGTCCAACGAGGAGCAATTGGTCAGCCACGTCAACATGCGCAATGGCATGCGTGGTCAAGATCACCGTTCGCCCTTGATCAGCCAGCAAACGGAGCAAGAGCATCATCCGCTTGTCCAGACCGGGGTCCAGACCCGATGTTGGTTCATCGAGAAAGATCAACTTCGGATCGTTCAACAGCTCAGTTGCGACCGATACCCGCTTCCGTTGCCCACCACTGAGCGTGCTGATGATCTGGTCGGCTTGCGCTTCGAGACCGACGAAGGTGATTGCTTTGACAACTTCCTCTGCTCGCTCTTGGGCAGGGTGATCTTCACCGAGGCGCAGCCGCGCTTGGAAGCTCAGGGCCTCCCGGACCGTCAATTCAGTGTGGACGATATCGTCCTGGGGCACGAAACCCATCGTGGTCTCGTATCGCGAGCGGACTTGGCGGAGGTCATCACCGTCGTAGGTCATGAGGCCGTCAACGGGAATGGTCTGGCCCGCGAGCAGGCGCATCAACGTGGTCTTTCCCGCCCCACTTGGGCCTGCAACCACCGTCATCGTCGCTGGCTGAATCACGAGGTTCACGCCGTGCAGCAGCACCTTCTGGCCACCGCTCCTCACTGGCACTGCGACTTGGGCGTTGTAGACATCAATGGCGACGCCAGGAACCTGGGGGAGAGGTTCAAGCGCGGCCGCTCCAACTCGAGCCGAGTAAGGGCCGATTTGGATGACGTCTCCAAGCCGCAGTTGCTGTCGGTGCTTGATGCGAGTGCCGTTCACGTAGGTGTTCGCAACTGATGCTCGATCCTCAATGAGCAGACCACCCATCGCATCACGGCGCAACGTTGCGTGTTCAGCACGAATCATCGGATGGTTCAAGCGGATTGCGCAGCTCGCATCGCTGCCAATTGCGATGGCCATCGACGGTTGAGGGAGATTCCCACGCAATTCAGTCACGATGCCGGGCCCACCGCCGATCAAAGCGGTCACATTTGCCACGTTGCCAAGTCGATCAGCGAGTTGAACGGTCATCGCATTGGTGAGGAGGACTTGCTCTACGGGGTGCCCCCCGGAGAGAACCCCTCCGTACATCGTGGGCTCGAGAACCCAGCCCACGCCATTCCAACGAATGGATGCATGCTGGGGTGTGAGGAATTTCGCAGGAAGTTGGATGGTTGCTGCACTCGTACTTCCAAGCGTTCCACCCGTGAGCGGCACACTCACCGTTGTCTCAACGCCTCCAACCGACACCTTGAGCGTCAAGGGCTCTGCTGCACGGGGAGTGAAGCGTGCGTCCCCCCTCCCTCCGACTTTGCGACCGGCGAAACCACGGCCCGATCCCGTACCCTTCTCTGACCTCCCAAGGGCTGCAACCGTTGACGAACCTGATCGACGAACACGCTCCTTAACAGAGGAGGCAGTTGACGGCGGGGAGCCTCCAAGGGATGACTTCAATTCTCCAGAGCCACGCAAGACCGGCGCCGGAGCTCCAGTTGAATGCGGAGTATCGCTTCCGCACTTGCCGCAGAAGGCACCTTCAACTGGTGCTCCACACGTACCGCAGTGCGCCGATCGTGGGACTTCAGGTGCGATTGACGGTGGGGGTGGAGCGAGCGGTGTGATCGACGAGAAACTCGACTTCAACGATGGGGTGCTCTCGATAACTCCCCCGTGCGCTCCATCTTCACTGTGAGCAGGAGACTCCTCTGGCCGATGATGGATACTCGACTTGAGGCCACTCGTAACCCCAGTGGTCGGAGCTCCCACCACCGTTCCACAGGCACCACAGAATCCGGCGCCAGAAGGCACCTGCGCTCCACAGCTTCCGCAGAAATTCACCGCTTCATCCCCTCGATCATCAGGAAGAACCAAGCGGGAGGAACCATATCTGATCTTGTTGATCGAGCGAAGGTTCAAGTCCAGAAATTGCTCGAATGCCATCGACGGTGAACGCCGCCGAATCAGATTGCTGAGAAGTGTTCACTGAAATGGAAAACGAAGCCGGAACGGCAAAATTTCTCGTGCCATCCGAGTTGTAGAAGTTGGTGAATACGATGTCATCCGAGCAAGAGCCGGAGTTTCCAACTGGGATTGCTCCACTAAATGAACATCCCAAAGGATCTGATCTCGTTGAATAGCAGAGAGTTCCTCCGCTGTTCGACGTAGCTGCATACGCCATCGTCGCAGATTCATTACTATTTGATCCTGCGCCCCCTAAATTGATGACCGGCGCATCTTCGGACGATCCAGAAGTATTCGTCAACGTAATTTTCAGTGGTAGAACCCCAATTCGCGAAGCATTAGTCGCAGAAATCACTGAGTTGCACCCACTCAGATTAACTCCGTTTGCGCTCATTATCCCTGTGTAGTGCTGCGGTTGTCCGACGGAGATTTCTGCCGACATCAATCCTGACCCACCGGTCGAGGTCGCATTGACGAGCCACCTACCACCAATCACGGAATTCGCGGCCACTTCGGTTGTTGATAAGGGAAGAGTCGACGTTGCTCCACTGCCTGAAGCCTGGGGTGAGGTTGAGGAACTCGAACCCAAGGTCAGTGCGGCGACGAGACTCCCAATGAGGAGAACTCCAACCACCACCAAAGGAACCGCAATCCCTCCTTCGACTGACCGCATCCTCTTCGTTTCAAGTGAACGAGCTGGAGGATCAGCGATACCTCCACCGGGGATGAAGGCATGAAGAGGAGGAGCTCCGCGAGGGGGGGATCCTGGGCGAGTGCTACTCGTGATCGGTACACCGCATCGTGGACAACTGGTCGTTCCATCGATGAGTCCGGCACCACATGATTGGCACCGCAGCACTCCAATCTTCGCCATGAACGGTAATCCAATCAGTCAGCACTTCATCAGGTCGCAACCTTCCGGCGACCCACCTTCGTCAAGCGAGACGAATACTAAGCGAACGCACCCTCTATTGCAATGGAATATTGCAGCAGTACACCTCAGTGTCGTGCGTGGATAACTCTTTGCCAATCGCATTACGCGATGATCAGAACCTCACCATGGCCAGATTGCCAAATCTCGTGATCCTAGGAATACCCAGACCTCATCTACTCCGTGGAGAGGCAACCATTGATCCACGCCTGTTGGTTGTATTCCGAGGGAATATTTGCGTCGTAACATTGACTCTGTTGCGTGACCCAAGACTGAGCTCCGTAGTTCGCTCCAGCGTCGTAGGAGTCCGAGTAGGAGTGGGTGGCCACCGCTCCAATGATGAGCACGATTTGAAGTGCTAGCCACACAAAGCCGAGCACCAAACCGGAGATCGCAAGACCTCGGCCCACTCGCTTCCCCTTCTTCACTTGGCTCAAGGCGACGAACCCGAAGATGATGGCCAAAATCGAAACACCGAGGATGCCGAGAACCAGTGAAGCGATTGCCAAACCTGAAGTCGCGACGATCGGGGCGTAGCCCATAGCACCGCTCATTGGGGCGTACCCCATCGCAGGCGGAACGTACGGGGCACTCGGCATTTGCTGGGGAGGCATCGGCGCTCGATTGAGCGCTTCCACCGTTGAACTCCGAGAAGGAGAGGACGGAGCACCGCCACATTGTGTGCAGAAACTCTCTCCCGAATTCATCGCGTGTCCGTTGATACAAATCATGTAATGACCCCCTTGGCTACAAGGGTAGTCAAGAAATCGATCGTCAGAACAATTGCGGGTGATCGTCACCCATCGAACCTACTTTTCGTCAGTTCCACAGAGTCAGCGAATGTGGCCGAGGATGTGTCGCTTGAACGATGCACTACGAAATAGCCGAGCACCCATCAGCACCATTGAGGCCTTGAAAGGCATGTGCGTTACCACTGCTGTCGTAGATGATGACCGATCCTTGGGACAAGATCTGCCCTTCCCCACTGACCTCCTGTTGAGGATTCGTTGCCAATCCGATGTAATACGAGCCGGGGGACGACGGCCAACTCTGGAGTTGCGCATACGGTGATCCGCCGACAACGAGTAGCTTCACCTGCTGCCCTTGGTAGTGATTCGCCATCGTGCCTCCAGAATCCCAAGTGATCGGTGTAGGTGCCTGGGCGTTGTAGGCATTCACCGCCGTCACGACGGCTCTGGCATCTGAGCGACAGGCGCCTTGGAGATTCCCGACCTGTACAACATGGTGAACGAACGCCGATCCTGCAACGAACGCCACAACCTGAAGCGCCAACCAGGTACATCCAAGAACAAGTCCCGAAAGGGCGAGACCACGACCCTTTCGATGTCCCTTCCCAATCTGACGTAGTGCGAGAATGCCGAAGATGATGGCCAAGACTGAAATGCCGAGGATGCCGAGGACCAGCGCGGTCACGGCCAAACCAGACGTCCACAGAACTGGACGATGTGAAGCCACCGTCTGATCCGCATAGGCACCACTCGCCGGGTCTCCCTGAAGGAAATGGATCTGACCGTGCGAGGGGTTCGTCACCCCCAGTCGTCCGCTTCCGCAAAGCGGGCAAAAGTTCACACCGATCGCCAAATTGTGGCCTTGAATACACGTCACAGGATGGTCCTCTCCGAGATGCTCACCATCGATCGAATGGATGCTTGAATCCGAACGCGATGAGATGAACGCCGTTGTCGTCCGAGAATCACGTTCAACCTTCCGGTGCCTTTCTCATGGTGCTCTTGAGCGCAGGTGCAGGCCGTGGTGAATTGGTTGGAACGGATGGAGTACCCACAGTTTCAGCAGGAGGAGCTCCACCGCCGTGGCCGAGATCAGGTATCTCGCCGTATGCGAGATAGCGCATCAAGATGAAGTGGGAGAACGGGAGGGCGAGGTTGATCTTCTCTCGGGGGCGATTATTGGAGAACAACACGACACCGTCGGGCTCGACCTCCATCGCCTCAAGTTCGCTAAAGTACACATTGCGCCATCCCGAATCCGTGGCCAGAGCAACTCGAGAAGTGGTGAAGTGCGCGACTCCATGACCCTGATGGCGCCACTGCGCCGCTGCAGCTTCGCGAGCCTTCTGATTCTGCCAAGCGTTGTACCCAATGGAGCCCGCTACCGAAGCGACGAGGAGGAGCGGTGAACCAAAGGCGATGAAGCCTCCGCCACGGCGTGCAACGGACGTCGAGTAGTAGGAGCTCATGCCACATGGTGCGGTGTGCACCGCAACCTCTCCTGGTCGCAGCGCAATTGCCGTTGATTGAGCAGGGAGTCGCCAACCCGAACGCAGCGCACCGACGAGTTGGTGGGCGGCGTACCAGTCTTGTTCAGCCGTGCTTGGACCAGATGGGAGGAGGTCCCTGAGTTCGGTCACCGCCAAAAGTAACTGGTGTTATTCGCTGCATTGACCACTGCAACGACGAAGATAATGAAGAAAATGTAGAAAACGATGGACACGATGCTCGTGACCAGACCGGCAATCGCCATCCCCTTGCCGTCAGGATCTGCAGAACCCTTCGAAATTCGGCTCAACGCAACACCGCTGAGCGAAACGCCGACGATGCAACAGACCAAACCAATGAACCACGCGAAGAAGAAGACCAGGCTGACGATGCCAAGAACCATCCCGGCAATGGCGAGACCCTTTACTGAAGGGAGTGCGGGGCCGAACCCCATAGGCATGGAACTGTATCCCGGATGCCCATACGTCGGTGGCGCAGGATTCCACGGAGGGGTCGGCACCATCCCGCCACCACCGTATGCGTAAGGGGTCGGCGTAATGACTGCAGTAGGTGTGATTGGTACCGCCGGGATGGGCGGTGCATTCTGTTCGCTTGCAGCTGCGCGCTGAATGACCTCTCCACCGCATTGAGGACAGATGGTGACTCCATCTCCGACGACGTGCCACTGCTTGCAGTACGGCATTTATCTCTCCACTTTCTTTCGAAACCTCAAGAAGGATGACCGATCGTCTACGACCCGCCCAAACTTCATTCTTCTCCCTCCTATAACGCTCTGCTTGCCTCAGCCCTCTTCGTAACCTGTAGAGAAGGATTCGCCAACGAGCGCACGTCGGCGAAACACGTCACCTCGTCTCCCCTCCAGATCTCCGCCTGGCCGCTAGAACAATTGTCGATATCGGAATCGATTTCTCAATCGATCGCGCCATGACATTGAGGACCGAAGGTCCTCACCAACGATGTCTGAGGCGCTCCAGACTTGGTCTGCAACTTCGGGACCCACCGCACCATCGAGGTCGTACAGCGCCGTGGATGCGGAGGTTTGAAGTGTTACCAACGCCGCCAGACCAGCGGGTGAGAGTGATTCCACGCCGACGTTGAGAATCTCCTCTGCCGTTGATGAAGCCAAGCCCTTCCCTGCTACCTCTGCGAAGTGATCAATCGTCTCAAGCCAAGCGCCAATGACCTTATGGCGCGCATCGCCGCTCCGTCGGCGTCGCTTCCGCCGCCGACGGCGCAGCGCCACAGCAACTACGGGAGCGGCGAGAGCGAGGCCAATCACCGCGATCGCAATCGTCAACAACGCCACGAGCGCTTGAGGCGTACCTGAAGCGTCCTTCGAGACGGCAACCGTGATGACCTGTCCAGACTTGGTCTTACCTCCTCCTGATGTTTTCGGAGGCGGCGTTCCACTCCCTGCGGGCGGAGGCGGCTGATTTCCGAGTTTCGTGCCTGTTGGATCGAGAGGGGTCCACGTAGCTCCTCCTCCCGGGAATGCACTCTCGTCAGCTTCGACCCACGTGTACGCATCACTTGCGGCCACTGATGTCGCCGCATGGGGAACCTTGAATCCAGAGACGACTCGCGCGGGGACCCCGTGCTCCCTCAAGAACAACGCCAGCACCGTTGAAAATTGTTCTGGTGTTCCAACGTAGTGAGGTCCCGCAACCGTTGCTTGGAGGTCACCTTGAGACTGACCGTAGAGGTCGAACTGCTCAACTTGCTTGGTCGTTGAATCGCGATGACCTGGAGCAACCCTTCCCTCTGAGTTCAAGTACCGCAGGAAGCAGGCCAGCTGACTCATTGAAATCTTGCCATTCGGCGCAGCGGCAATCTCCTTGGGCGCAATGCATCCTGTCTTCACCGCAAACGAATCCAACCATGAGAGGTGGTACGTCACACCCTCGAACGTGACCGGAACGGTTGCCGGTATGACGGGGAACTCCATATCTGCTGCAGTAGTCGTTGCAGCAACCAGGGGCATGGAGAACGTTTCTTGATACGTCAACGGCGTCTGATAATCGTGATCTGGAGCAATCATCCCCGACTGATCAACATTCGCGTCGATGCCGGTCAGCGCATTTGAGAGTCCCCCGAAGAGAAGGTAGGGCGCAAGACGAGAAGACTTCACCGTCACACTCAGGTGTCCTGTTGCTCGGGGCGAAGATTGGTGGACGGCTTGTACTGCATTGCCGCCGTTGGTCGGCGAGAACTGATCAGTGGCAGGATCAAATTCCCAACCAGTACCTCCGTACTTGGAAACGACAGCGTAGGGAATGAAGCACGACGTGCTTGCACATGCTGGTGCGAACGTCGCGATCGGGTCTTGTGCGCCTTGGCCGTAGCGCAACTGGGCTGCGAGCAAGGTCGGGTTCTCACCACTGAGAGCCACTTTCGGCGGCACTGCCGACAAGCTCCGAGTTGGTCCGCTCTCGGGAAGAACCATCACCACCAGTGCCGCGGCAACACAGATCACCACGAGTGTTTCGATTCCGGCGAGCGAGTCCTGCAGTCGAGCGAACCGTCCCCGATCCTCATCCATCGCCAAGTTCGTTGTCCCAGTACGGAGCGTGAGGAGGGCACCAATGACGAGGACGAGCGCTACGCCGACGAGAAGTGTCGCTCCTCCACTTCGCGCAGAGAAGGAGAGAGAGGCACCGAGGCCAACAATCCAGGGGATGACTGGTAGGGACGAGGCAGGGTCAGCTGAGAGAAATTCCCCACCGATTGCACTCATTGACCACACCGTCACGAGAGGAAAGACGGCAATCCAATCAGGCGAACCCACCGGAAGGGGTACGGCCATGAGGTGCGGTAGGCCATCGCTCAACCCACGCCAGAATTCCCCGGAGGAACTCAACCCCCCGAGGGCTCCGAACACGATCACCATCACCATCGCGAGCAACGAGAGCGGGAGGGAAATCAGGAGTCCTCGCCTCAGCACCGTACGAACCAAGAAAGGAAGTCCAGCCGAGACAACTGCAGACACGATCAGGAGGGTGAAGAACTGCGGAGTGGCGATCACTGATCGCCACGGCCATCCGGCGATCAGTCCACCAGCCACGGCCAGCATTGATGCGATGAACAGTCTGACCGACCGCCTAACTGCCATGGCGACCTCCGTTCCACGACGCTGCAATCGCCGATGCGGTCGGCTCGGCAAGCACCACCACCCCGCTGAACGGATTTGAGGCCGAATGTTCTCCAACTGACAGCACAACAACTCGGGCATATCTCCGACGGAGTTTTGCCACTGTAGAGAGCTCATCTTCGGTTATCGACCCAGTCACCACAACGAGCGACGTTGCCTGTGCCTCACGGCCAACGGCCAACAGCTCGTCGGAGAGCCCGCCGGTGGATTGCGGCTCGACCCTCGTCAGGAAGTCGATGCCGTTGAGCCCACCATCATTGACTCGGATGTGGTCACCTGCTGTCGTTCTGAGCCGGACCTTTGCCCTGGCGTAGACCTCGGCTCGAACGACCGATGCGGCAAGATCAACCGCGTCCTCAAACTCTTCTTCGGAGTAGGTCTCCGGCCGGAGGTTGAGCAGAACGACTGTCGTTGGTTCGACGGTGTCCACGTTGTGACGGACGAGCAGTTGCCTCCCGCCAGTCTTGGCAGTTGACCGCCAGTGAATCAGTCGAAGGTCGTCACCGCGGACGTACTCTCGAAGGCGATGGAAGGTAACGGTCCCCTGCGGTGCATTATCGCTCGTTGGGCCATCCAGACTGAGGTCTCGACCAGACGAAATTGGGCGCAGCCCAAGATTCGCCGGCTCAATCACAAACTCAATGCTCGAACCGTGGACCTCATCGCGAGCAACCATCCCGAAGTGATCTCGTCGTCGAAGGGTGATCGGTGAGAGTTCCCAAATTCCCCTCCTGCTAGTCGGAAGTGGATACGTGCGAATTTTCATCTGACCACGCTCGAGCTTTGGAAGAGCAAACGCGAACTCTTCGCCACCAAGTGCCATAACTGCAGACAAACTCGGGCTCCGACGTCGTCCGACATTTCGAGACTCAACGAGAGCGAGTGCCATTGACCCTCGAGGTACACGCGTGGGCTCAACCGTACGTTGCAAGTCCAGTTGTGCACGTCGCAACGTTGCCACGAGCCCGATAGCGAGCGTGGTGAGGGCGCCAACCCCGAGAACGATGAACGCCGGCCACCACAGTACCCACCCTGCACCGAGGAGCACTGCTCCCCCGATGAGTGCCGCTTTGCCGAGGTTCGTCATCTCGCCGCCTATTCCGCGAGTGCGTGGGGAACGGGGACAGAGCTCATCGCTTGATCCACCACATCCTTCGCGGTGATTCCAGAGAGTTCAGCCACAGGCTTCACAATGACTCGGTGGGTCAGTACTGCATGCGCCATCCGCTTCACATCGTCGGGCGTGACAAACGCCCGTCCATCGATTGCCGCAGAGGCTCGCGCAGATCGAAGCAGAGCGAGGGACCCACGCGGCGACGCTCCGAGACGAGACGCGTTGTTGTCTCGGGTTGCTGCACAGAGATCAACGATGTATCGATCGATCTGCGGAGTGGATTTGACCTGCTTCACGTAGGCGATCATGGCCGTAATTTCTGCGACGGTGAGGACTGGCTTGAGGTTCTCAACGGTGGCACCGTTGCGTTCCTGAGCGATGATCGTTGCTTCTGCCTCTGCAGATGGATAGCCGACCGAAATCTTCATCAGGAATCGATCCATCTGTGCTTCGGGAAGCGAATAGGTCCCATCCATGTCAATCGGGTTTTGTGTCGCAATCACCATGAACGGACGGGGAACCGTGTAGATCGTTCTGTCAGACGTCACGGTCCCTTCTTCCATGACCTCAAGGAGGGCCGATTGGGTCTTCGGCGACGCTCGATTGATCTCATCAGCGAGCACGATATTGGCGAAAACCGCTCCTGGGCGGAATTCGAATTCCGAGGTCTTCATGTTGAAGATCGCGTTTCCCGTCACATCGGAGGGAAGGAGATCCGGGGTGAACTGAATGCGGTGCCACTGCATCTGCGTACTCGCCGCCAGGGATCGAGCGAGTGTCGTCTTCCCAAGACCAGGTACGTCTTCAATGAGGAGGTGTCCTCCTGCGAGGAGGCAAATAACCACCTCCTCAATTGTGGATCGCTTTCCCTTCAGCACGAGTTCGACGTTGGCGACCAACTTCGAGTACAACTCACCGAACGTGGGGGATTTCGGACGCTCTTCTGTCATTTCTGCTCCTCCTTCTTGATCATTACTTCCCTGCCAGCTCTTGACGTCGCTACTGTTCAACGATCGAATTCGTCGAAACGGAGTAGTCATGTCCGCCAAATCGCCAGAGAAATTGAATCGTTGACGGATCGACCGTTGGATCGCACGTAACGACAACGCCTGTCGTCGAGCTTCCTAGGCAACCTGAAGTTTGCGTTGAGAGGAAGGCTCCGGGTGCAGGAACGCCATTCACCCCACCAGCAGTCACCGAGCTTGAACCACACGCAGGTGAAGTGTTCGACGAAATAACGACCGTCGTTCCGTCGCTGAGCGTGCAACTTCCAAACCAAGAATTCTGTGGGGTGGTGATCCCAGATTCGAAGAGATTGGGGGACAAAGATTGTGTTGGGCTGAAGGTTGATGGTGACAAGCCTGCCGCACTACTCGAGAAACTCACGCTCACACTGCAGGTCGACAGGTCATCATCCACGGCGTAAGTCGAAGCCTTTGAGACTTCAGATACCGAGTACTGCAGCACTCCAGGAGACTGAGAAACATTCTGAACAGTGAAGTCGGTGATCGGAGCTTGTCCACATGTAATCATCGGCGTCATACTCAGGCCTTGCGGTGCCTGCATCGATGATGGATTCCAAAACAGATTGCCCGGCGCCCCCACGGTGACGGTCATGGTCGACCATCCATTCGAACCGTCTGTACTCGATCCGGTGGCCTGAGCCGTGACTGTCACGCTCGACGCTGGCCACGTGAAGGCCTGCTTCCCACCATCAATTCTGCTCGGTGGCACGGTGAACGATGGTGCCCCAAGTGGAAGCGGATCAGCGCCCGGATCGACGTAGGACGCCTGAACCCAGATTGGATCCTGCGTTGGGTCAATGCCTTGGGGATACTGCGAACGAATGAGCGAACACGTGCGCGTTGGCGACTGTTGCCATGTTGTCTGCGCACAGGGAAAGTCGATGCCAACAGGTTGGCCGACCCAGTAGGAGAACGTTGGCTGGAAGAGGCCGAGCGATCCGCAGCCCGACGGCGTCAAGGTCAACGTCATCGACGTGGCCAGACCCGGAGGAGTTGGCGTAAATGTGGGGTGGATAGACCCCTTGGCCGCTGGGCCGTAACACGCTGGAGGAAGGGGCGTGAGCCAACACCCATGAACTGCAGTGACCGATGACGTCGAAGTCTCCTGCTTTCCTCCGACGTCAACAGTGGCCACCGCAGAGAGGGTGAACGAGACGGGGATTCCCGTCAGGTTGTTCTGCACCGTAGGAATTGGTGCACGTCCTCTGCTCGCTGGAACCGTGACCGCAGCAGGGGGAGGGACTGAAACCCCAGCTCGACTCAAGGCTGACGAGTCGCACGAGCTCACGTTCACCGTCACGGTGGTGGTTGCACCAGCGTCATTCGGCTGGGAGAACGGCACCTGCCACGAAGCAGTGCTGGCATTCCAACTCGGTTGCCCAGTACTCTTCGGCGCGCTGATAGAACCAAAGGATGTCACCACCGTCAACGGCAAGCTCGGTTGACTCGTCTTCCCACTGTCTGAAGCCGTAATGGTGATGCTGTACTCCGTGGCCTTCTCAAGACCAGTGGTCATGCACGTGAACGTCTTCAACGTGCACGCGGAGTGACCAACATTGGCGACGTTGTTGGTGAGGTCTCTCACAGTGTTGGTGAGGTCTCTCACCGTCGCCGTGTAGGTCTTCGGCGCGCACTGGCCGGTGATCGGGATGTCGTCGAAGTGGACCGTGAACGACGCCACCGTGGGATTCCCGAGAACTTGCAGGTTGGTTGGAACTGGAATTTCAGAGGGGGGCGTGCACTTTGCCCCGGTCACTTCTACCTGAGGCTGGGGGTTCCCCTTGGGCACCGGCGGTGGCTTCGTATGTCCAGCGCCACCTTTCACCGAGATTGTCGCGAGGACGCTCGTCTGCTTCGCAATGGGCGCAAAGCCGTTTCCGTCAATTAACCAGGCCACATTTAAGGCGACTGGATTCACAACGACTGATCCATTGCTGGTGACAACCTGCACGGTGGAGTCGGTCAGGTTGCGAGTCATCTTCTGGAGATTGGGAACCGTGGGCATCGTTCCCGCAGCAAGTTCAAACTCGAGGTGAGTCGTCTTTCGATGAGTGACGGTACTCAACGCTAGGACGTTCCCATTCACCCCAATGAAGGTGGTGATTGGCGGGAAGTTCCCTTTGAGTTCTGTGACACCGAAACTGCACGAGTGCTCGTGGACAGAGGTTGAAATTTCAATCCAAGTGCCGTCTGCGCGCTCGGCGGCCACGCTGCTCTTGGACACCGCACCTTGGATTGACTGAACACGCGTCAACGCACCGAGGCTAGGACCACTGCATGTCTGAGGAATCGACTTCGGTCCAGCCGCAAGGGTAGCCACCGTTCCCGATGCTTGAACGATTACGAACTTTGCGTTCTCCGATTGAATGTTGAGTGGATTCACCCCGGCATACTCAAAATGTTTGGATAGGTGATCCTGCATCTGGCAGATGAGTGCAGGGGTGGCTAGGCAGAGCTCGCCCGATGTTGCCGCCACGCCTCCAGATTGAATTTGAGTGTCATCCTTGCCGTTCTGTTGCAGAGAAAGGCGACCGGGCAATGGAACACTCTTTGACGGCGAATAGGTCGATCCGCTCCAGACCGCGTCCAAGTGCTCCAACGGCACCACCTCGATGCCACTGCGTCCTTGGAGGACGATGTCACCGGTATCTCCATCGATTACAGCAGTCGCTGCCGTAGCCTTTGGACCGACAAACCCCGTTGCAGAGGAGAGGACTCCGGCATTGGTGAGGAAGTTGTAGTGCCCAGCGTTTGACGATGGGCCAGTCGTGTAGAGGAGAGTGCCTCCATTCGACTGCAAGGCCCTGATGTACTGCGTTGGATAACCATTGATCCCAAGAACGCAAGGAAGGCTGGCCACACCGAAGGTAATTTTCTTCGTCTGCCAGTCAAAGAACGAAGGACTACCGATTGAGGCGCTTGCTCCTGAGCAGCCACCACCTGCGTTCTCGAGGAGCACCTTGCCCTCGAATGGTGGGAGGTGCGACGAGGTGGGCGTTGATCCGAGAGTGACGGCGAGTGATAGCGCCAGGATCACCGCAACAATTGCGGCACCGAGAATTCGCCGACTTCTCCGAGGATCTCCGACTACCGATGATCTCGTTGTTCGAAACGCTGGTGTTGCGGTCACAGTGACCATTCCGACGCCGACAGAAATGCAGGAGTTGGCAAACACTTTCCTCCCTGCAACCCCCATCGCATAAGGTGTAACTATACAGCGTTGCAATCAGCACTATTAACATTTCTGTGGACGCCGATAGATCACTCGATTCGGGATACTCAGTCGGCGGAAGAGTGCGAATTTTCCTGCCGCAATAGACGTGAAGTGAGTTGGTATGGCGAAGCGAGCGAAGCGAGGCGTCCTCGAAGAGCCTGTTGCCTCCTTCGATGATGTGCAGGTCTTCGATGAGACCCCCTACGCCACCCGATCTCATGCCATCGACCTCGCTGCCGGACAGCGCATTGATCTCGAAGTGTTGCTCATCGCTTCGTCAACTCAGGATCTCGCCGATGCATTGCGTACTGGGGAACGTCTTCGGGAGATCACCACGCATCCCAATCTCGGCTCGGTGCTCAGGACGTTCGTGGCGGGCACGGGACAGGTCAACCTCGTCTCTGAGGCAACTGAAGGGACGATCTTCGATACTCCAGGTTTTGCCAGTTCACCGCTTGGCCTCAGAATCTCGTTTGCGATCATGATCGGTGGAGCACTCGTGACGCTCCACGAAGCCAACGTGGTTCACGGCGATCTTCGGCCGACAGTGTTCCGGATGAGTCGCTACGGTCAGCCAGTGCTCACCGGTTTTGGATACACCATGCAGCGAGGGTGTCGAAACCTCCCTGACCCCAGCGTGACTGCTTACACCGCACCAGAACTCCTCAGTGGAGGCGAGAGAACTCGGGTGTCTGATCTCTACGCCTTCGCTGCCTTCTGCGTCCACCTCCTCAGCGGAAGCCCGCTCTACGACGTTGTCGGGTCTGGTGGAACTGCCGGGCTCGCCATGAAGATTCTCTCCGAAGATCCCCCAAACCTTCGGCATGCCGGGGTTCCAGAAGCGCTCATTGCGCCATTGTCGACTGCACTGTCAAAGGATCCAACCGCACGCGACGTCAACCTTCGAGATCTCGTCCTTGCACTCTCAGATTTTGAGGGGACTCTCGGCACGCAGACCACGAGGGTTCCCCTCCCGGGCCTCATCATCATCGAAGCGCCTGAAACGCCACCTGCCTCGCCACCGCCACCGCCAGCGAAGCTGGCACCTGAACTGGACCTCAGTGAGGGGTCCTCGGGTTCCGATGAACCACTCCGAGATCTCACGCCGAGAGGTCCACTCGTTGTGCCCCCACCACCGAGGGCCGTTGCGGTCCACCGACCTGCCGTCGCCATTGGCTCGGGAAAGGCGGCCGCCGAAGTGGTCCTCGACGGTGTGGAGATTCCCGAACCGTCCTCCGTGGAAACAGACACCCTCGTGGTCCTCCCACCTCCATCACTCGATGACCTCGCACCAATCCCCGTCCGAAGTTGTCCAAACGGACACGGCGTTCCCGATGGTGTCCGGTTCTGCGCGACATGCGGTTTGACCGTTGTCGTTGGGGATGGTGGTCTGATCCCGTCGATTTCATGTCCTGCTGGTCACCCGAATCGACCGGGAACTCAGTTCTGCAGTGCCTGTGGTACCCAAATTGGTGGCGTGCCTCCGACCTCGGCTCCACACGACGCTGGACGGAACCTTGGCATGCCAGCAGAAACGAGATCGGAGACCGTGGCTCCAAACTCTGCGGTGACTTGTCCAAACGGACACGCCAATGCACTCGGGGCAGCCTTCTGTAGGTCATGCGGAGCAACGATTGTCGCAACGCCCACTACTCCCGCTCCCCGTACCCCTCTTCCTCCTCCCGCACCTTCTCCACCACCGACGAATTCAGTGTGTGTGAATGGCCACCAGCAGATCGGCACTCCGATTGCGTGTGGCATCTGTGGAGCGCCAATGCGCGGCTCTGGGCCTTCGACAACCCCCACCAAGTTGACCGCTACCTGTGTGCGAGGACACATCATGGCGGTTACCGACGCAGAGTGCCCGCAGTGCAAGATGGCGCATGCTCCAGCTGAAGAAGGAGTCGTCGTGATCTTCAGAGAGGATTCATGATGGACACCACGAATCTCGGTGGTGTTCGTTCTCTCGTTCACTCCGCAGCGCAGTTCAATGGGAATCGCTGGAATATGGCTACACGCGCCTTCGCGACTCCGCAATCTGACCCATCGAAGCTGCCGGAGGCTTCAAACGTCAACGGATCAAACGAACCGCCCTCTCCACTGAGAAGGCATGTCGTCCAAGGAGGGAACAATGGACTTCTTCTGTGAATACGGACACGGGGGGAACGCTCAAGCGACCTTCTGCGCGATCTGCGGCGCTGCCGTGCACCCACGGTGTGCCTGCGGGGCCGTCGTGACCTCGGGAACGTACTGCACTTCGTGCGGCAGGCCACTCCTCGGGGGGATTGAGGTCGGAACGAATGCCTACCAAGGTGATCGTGGACCACTCGGGACTGAGCAGGGAGCAAACGCAAGACCTTCGCCCGCCAACACCCCAGCCTCTCCCAGAGGAGCATTGCCACGGCGCAACCGGCTGAAGGGTGGACTCATCGGGGCGTGCTTGGTCCTCGTTCTGGCAACAGGTGTTGGCATTGGAGTGGGGTTCGGCCATGGGACACCAGCGACTCCCAAAACAACATCGACATCGACATCGACATCGACCACCACGTCTTCCCCATCGCAGCACCCGGTTGGCAACCCACAGCAAGAAGCGAGGACGATCAATAACGTCATCCATACGAGCGCAAGCGACCGCGCGACGTCTACCCACGCAATTGGCCTCATCCAGAGTTGCTCCTCCACCGGCGTGCAGGCTGGGCTGAGTCAACTCCAAGGGTCAATCCAAAATCGCGAACAGCTCATCACTTCACTGCGCAGTGGCAACTTCTCAGACCTACCGAATGCATCAGGCGTCATCGCCCGCCTGACGAGCGCGCTCCAGACTTCAGTGAACGACGACCAGGACTTCGCGTCCTACGCCAACGACCTGTTGAATGGGAACACCTCGTGTGGCGGCCCTGATTCTGCGCTTTCTCAGGGAAGTGGTGCTGACAATACGACTGCGACGCAAGCGAAGCAGGCATTCGTCGATCTTTGGAACCCGATCGACTGCACAGTTCTCCACATCTGCGGCTTTCGGTTCCAAAGCACGGACCTGTGACACGGTCAAGGAAAGGCGCACGTCACGCACGCCGTGCGCCGCGAACCAACCGCCGTTGGCTCGCAGACTTTGTCGTTTGCGCGCTAGTCGCTGGGACCCTTCTCGCGATCACCGTGCAGGGTGGGGGACCCAAGACTGCGGACGTTGCCCATCCGTCATCGACCACCATCCCAGTCACCACAACCACAGCACCAGTTCTCTCACCGTTGAGTGCTGATGCTCTTGGACCGTCGATCTCTCAGAATGCGAACCTGACTGCTGCCGTCTTCGACCTCGCGACAAGTCACCTCTTCCTCCTTCATCCCGGCCTGAGGGAAGCGACGGCGTCGATCGTCAAAATGGATATCATGGCGACCTTCTTCGCTGAGGAACGAGCTGGACAATCGTTCGCTCCATCGCTGACCAGTGAGCTGCAGCCAATGGTTGAAGTTTCCAGCAATGATGCGGCAACCACGCTCTGGAACGCCGTAGGTGGAGCTTCAGCAATTGCCCGCTTCGACACCAACATCGGTATGAGGGAAACCACTCCGTCAACTTGTCTCGTCTGCAGTGGGTTCCCATGGCCTGGCTGGGGTCTCACCACCACGAGCGCACGAGATCAGGTGACACTCCTCCGGAATCTTTTGATTGACTCGGGGACGGTTACGCCCGAGCAACGGAACTTGGCCGAACAGCTCCTTGCGAACGTCATCCCTTCTGAGCGCTGGGGAATCTCAAGTGGCGTTCCATCCAATGTGACCGTCGAACTCAAGAACGGATGGGTCCCACTTCAAGACGGACGATGGCAGATCAACTCCATTGGGCATATTGAGGGCGATGGCAGGAACTACCTCATTGCGATCCTCTCGAGAGAGAATTCTTCGGAAGCGTCAGGTATTGACCTCGTAGACAACGTTGGGAGTGCGGTCTTCAAGGCATTAGCCCCGCGTTCAACTTGAAGAATCACGCAGGAGTTCTGAGGGATCACCGCAAGGTACAGATCCAAGGGAACATCATCTTGGTCTAGGAAGAACGACCCCCTTAGCGATAGCATTGACATGTGACTTGTTTCAATGGACATGACGTTTCAATCGGTGATGCCTTCTGCCAGGTATGCGGCGTTGCCGTCATTCAAGAGCCGGCTCACCCCCAATGGGGCGACGCGGTCATCGCCGCTCAAACCTTCGGGCTGGTCTGCGCGAACGGTCACCCTCTCGCAGCGGGACATACCTTCTGCGAAGTTTGTGGTCAACCTGCCCCTGATCTTCATTCCGGATTTATCCCACCGGCCGAGCCATCCCGACCAAAGTGGCTCTTCCCTGTGGTTGGTGGACTCATCGGTGCAATGGTCCTCGGAATGGTGGTCTTTCTCGTACTCCCAAGTTCGAGTTCAAGTGCTGCCACACGACCCATGACATTCCACTACGTCTATCCGGGAGAAACCTGCGCACAAACCGGGCCGGTGCACGATGGGACGCTGGTTGAAGTAACCAATACGGCGGGGCATCTCCTCACGACCGGCACCCTGACGACCGGAATCACGTCGTATTCAAACGGCTCGCCAAGTTGCTCCTACGTCGTGCACGTCCGCGTACCGGAAAATGTCGGGACCTACTACTTCCGGGCCGAAGGCGACCGCAACGCCTACCGCGTCTACCGGTCAACGATTGACACGACGCAGAATGGTTGGGCAATGGTCTCAACGGTCACGGTTGGTGTAGCAGTCGTCGCGTGGTCTGGGTCGGTCTGGAGTGCCTACTAGGTCTGGGGCCAGCTGCAAGATTTTTCCGTAGGGTCAAATCTGCACGCTTGACGGCCTGTCTCCAACGAGCAGAATCGAGCGAAGTACGGTTATGAATTCTGGTGAATTGAGGATTCACGCCCCCATGAGAAAGTGGGCAACTGCTCTTGTTCTCAATGTCGGACCATTCCTCTTCCTCATTCTCCCTGCAATCCTGATCAATCCCGCAGGATGGCATCCGTGGGGCTACTCAGCGAATAGTGCCCTGGTCGATCCGATCTACATCGATCTGACCGCCAGACTCGGCAACTTGATGGATCTCCATCTCCTCGGGAATATCTACGCAAACTTTCAATTTGAAGCGTTCACATACCCGCCGGGCGCCATTTTCCTCTTCTACCCCTTGCAATGGGTTTCCTACTGGATGGCGGTCGGTGCTTGGACCCTGTTGAGTTTGGTGTCGCTCCTCAGCATCGTCATGACTGTTCTCACAAAAACTCGACCAGGACTGGGATTCTGGCGTGTCCTCTGCATGGGAAGCTGGATCTCCGCGGGCATGATTGCACTCTCCCCAGCGGTCTACGAATGTTTCTCCCTTGGACAAACAGGTCTCCTACTCTTCGCCATAGTGACCGTCGATTACTGGTGGGTTGGACCTCGCTGGAAGGGGGTGCTGACCGGAATCGCTACCGCGTTCAAGATCTACCCAGTCGTGGTTGTTCTGTGGTGGTTGACGCAGCGGAATGCAAAGGCCGTAGTGCGAGCCGGACTCGCTACTGCTGCCATTACTTTCGCCAGCTTCCTCGTGTGGCCGACCAGTTTTCGGTCGTACGTTTCAACGATCCTCATTGGTGGCACTGAGATCAGTCACCTCGACGGGGGACTCAAGGTCCGCGCCAACTCCAGCATCATCTCCCCATTGCTCAAGCCACCGCTCACGAACACCCCGGTTCCGGACTGGCTCCAGATTTTGGTGATCGTCCTCGGGATTGCGGTGGGGCTTTGGGTCGCGAATCGGCTCAAACAGAGTCGTCCAATGACTGCGTACTTCATGCTGTCCCTCACTACGGTGTCATGTTCGTTCGTCACATGGGACCACTACCTAGCGTTCATGGTCTTGCTGCCACTCGCCAATGCTGAGCACCGGGAACGATGGGTCCAATGGAGCATGATCGGAATTTCGCTCCTCTCGCTCGTTCCGTATTGGAGGTTTCGATACGTGGGTGGGCACTCACTCTCCGCAGCGTCGGAGCGATTCATCGGCTCGTACGGCGTTTGGGGGACGTCGTTGCTCTTCTGCATCCTGTGCCTGGTGCTCAGCCTGCAGGTCGCTCCGTCGTCGCCTCAACTCGGCGACTCCACCGCCACTCGCTCATAAACAATCAGCGATCCGGCAGGGTTCAAGGCGTGGAAATTCTGGGCGAGGTAGAACGTCAATTCCGAATTCCACGGCAGGAACGGCGTCGATGGCGATTCGAGCACCAGGTAGTCAGACCGCTTGAGGATTGTCATCCACTGTCGTGCAAGCACTGCTGCTCCTCGAGAACCATTTCCTGCTGCGAGTTGCATACCCGAGGGATCAACCACCACGGGACACCGTGGAGACGTCGACACCAGATTTCCTTCGATTGAGTAGTAGGTCACATCGAAGGTGACGCAGGACGAATGTGGGATAGAACCCACAGCATCGGGCAGTGGAACGTTGAAGGAACTTGGCGTAGACCGGTACGCGCCATCCCAATTGACGTAGAGCGTTCCAGCGAAGAGCACGAGAAGGATCATTGCGCTGGCCTTGGAAAGGGAGAGCAAACGAGCAGAAGGGCTGAATCTTTGCCGAAGCCTCGAGCACGCGTCGAAGAAGCCTCCGAGCGACGAAACGGTGACTACGACGCAGTAGGGAAGCGCGATTGTGGCGTAGTAGGGGAAGAACTCTGGAACGACAAGGACGAATCCCACCGAAGCGAGTGCCGCTGACAGGATGAGGTTCTCCAAGAAGGTCTTCTCTCGACGAAGGAGGAGGCCAATGCCGAGTGCGAGGAGTACTTCGAACGAGACGATGGCGAGAGATCGAACCGAAGGTTCCAACGATGGTGCGTTCGCACCAAAGAGGTACTCGACGCGAGTCCAAAATGTCACCTCCCATCCAGAGCTGGCGCCCCTTCGCACCTGCGCCTCCATGGTCTGCTGGATGAACTGGGTTGGAGAGCAGAGGAGGAACGGTGTGACGAGCACGACGAAGGTTGTGGCGATTGCGCCGAGGTAGAGGAAGATTCTTCTTCCTACTTTCGGTACGAGGAGGGGAAGGGAAGCGCCAATCGGGATGACCGCCCAATACTTGACGGTCATTGCAACCCCAAAGAGAATCCCGGCCAGGACGAGATGCTTCCGGGTCAACAGGACGGCACTCTTGCTCGATCCGAGGACCAGAAATGCTGACAGACAGATGAAGGTGAGAAGGGGTTCAAGTTTGACCGAGTCGGACACGAAAACGGTAACGGGGAGTAGCGCAAAGACTAAGGAGGCAACAGCCGAGAGGAGCCTTCCTCTTCGACGCGCGAGTAGCCCTACGAGAGCGACGTTGCCGCCATTGATGCAGCAGAGGAGAACTCTGGCGACGAGCAGTACCGAGGGGGTCCCGCCAAGAATTCCAAACGGGGTGGCGACCATCAAGAAGTAGAGGATTCCTGGAGGCTGAACGAATACGAACTTCTGATATGGGAGTGCCCCATGCGCCATATGGATTGCGGCGCCAACATAGACCCCGGTGTCGTAGTTCGAAGGAGATGCTGAGACCCGAAGTTCGAGCAGGTAGACAACCGCCGCGATCACACCCAGCCAGCAAGCTGGTTCACGCAGAACTTTGCAGAGTCTCAAGTACTTGGTCGGCATTTCACAACCATCGAACCTGATTTGGAGGCGAGTGGCAACGCCAACGGCACGACGCGTCGCCTTGACTCCTGGGACACCACTATTCCTTCGCCAGAGAATCTGAAGGGTGGAGCCATCGCACGGCGATGGTAGTTCTCCTCGGAGTCTGGCTGAGTTCAGGGTCACCAAAGCAGTTTGGGTGACTCGCCGCTAGACCATCTCGGAGGTCCTTGATCTTCATTTTCCCTCTTGCAATCTTCTGACTCCAACCATTGAGCGGGAAAGAGTGGGCGCGAAGAACTGTGCCAAATCGGTCTGATGAAGACTGCCGTTGCATCGTAATCCCACTCACCAGTCTTACCGACGAGAACACGCTGAGGCATGAGATTCGCCGTGGTCTGCCATAAACGAACGAATGTGTTCTGGGAATGATCGCTGCAGTCACTTGCAAGTTGTGATAGCACCTGTTCAAGAAAAGAGGGAATATGAGCGAACAATCCATTCCAAATAGTTCTTGGGCAACTCCATCGGTGGGTCTCGCGACTGGCACGTATACCAAGGTGACGAGCGTGATCATCTATTCACTGAGTCAGCGGAACCGGGTGACCGGCAATTTGGCAACCCACGAAGCTGCATTCAAGTCGGCACAGACGCATTCTTCAATACTCGGATGGTGGAGCATCTTTGGTGTTTTTAGGACACCCGAGGCGTTGGCTCGCAACACAAAGACGATCCGGCAGATTCGTGAGATCTTCGCCTCAGGGGCGCCAAAAGCTGCTTGGCTGAGAGATCCTTCGGGCCGCTTTGACGAACGTTACTGGGATGGAACCCGCTGGACGGAGCAAGTACGTTCAGCCATGGCTGATGCTCCTCCCCCGCCTCCGCCGCCCGAAGTCCAGTGAGGTATCAACGGGTGTTCCTATTGAGGTAGTCCACGAAGAGATCGCAGTCTGTACTGGCGATGCATTTGTAGCGCCATGACGAAGGGGGAATCAATGAATGACAACACTGGCATGAAATGGAGTTACGTCATCATGGCGTTATGGGTCTTGGGCATTGGTGCCCTTGGACTCCCGTGGGTGACTGTATCGGCTCCCGATGCTTTCAACTACCACGCCTCACTGATTGGTTTTAACGCCGGAGATGGCCAGCTATTCCTCGGTGTCATGATTTTCTGTGCCGTGATTGGACTCTTTGGATTCATCTTTACGAGCCTTGCTCTGTGGTGGATTGAGTTCGCTGGCGCACTCCTAGCGGCTGGTCTGGCCCTTTACGATATCTACAACTACTCGCTCGGCCCATCGCACTCCTCAACGGTTGAGGGTTACGCGGCTACACTAAGTCCGGGGGTCGGCATTCTGATGTGCGGTGCATTTGCGCTCGTACTCGTCGGTGCGTCATTCACGAATGCGATGAGTCGGTTGCGATATCCCGAAGAAGGTTTGTCTGCATCAGGATCATGGCGGAGGAATGCTCGGGCTAACCGTCCTCACGACATCTCGCGCTCTAGCGGTGGCAATACACCGCCATTCAGCGGTGTGACATCAGCTTCTTCCTCCATGACATCACCTGCACAAGCAGCCAATCCGCAGCACACCACCCAATCTGAGCAATTTGTTGCGATCCTTTCAGACTCCGCAACCACCCCTTCGCCTCAAATGGCCCCGCCCCGCCCGACCCAGCCTCCTGCACCCTCGGTTGCACCCGCACCTCCTGGCACACCCCCAAGTTGGTTGCCTGATCCGATTGGTCGATTTGAACATCGGTATTGGGACGGTGGGAAATGGACCGAGCACGTCTCCAATCAGGGCGTGATGTCTGTTGATTTCCTGAGATAGTTAGCGGAGAAACGAAGTTGGAGGACGGCGCCGTCGAAACCACAACCTTCGCTGACTCCCAAGGCATCGAGTCACCTCCAAGGACGAGCCAAGGAGAACGACGATGTTCACGTCAAGCAACTCCCGAAGTTGCGTCAAGGATCACCCGAAACTGTGTAAGGCATCAGGCGAAGTGGAAATGTCCAACTTCACCCGAACCTTCACACAACACTGAGAGCCGACGGTGGGATTCGAACCCACGACCTGACGATTACAAATCGCCTGCTCTGGCCAACTGAGCTACATCGGCGTAGCGCTCAATCCTACCGAGCCATCCAATGATGCCTCTCGGGGGGAATGGATGTCGAACCAACCTGTGGTTCAGGACGTCCGGATGAGTCGAAGGTACGACGGCCTGGCCTTGCGGAGCGACCGACGCTCGCCGCGCTCGTTGATCAAGGTGATCGAACCTTGGGTCCAGACCCGCTTCGATGCAGCATGTCCACTCGTCGTGAGGAGCGCTGCGCACTCAAGGGCCGCGCTCATCGCCACGTAGAGGTTCTCTGCGGTGAGCGGAAAGTTTCGCTTCGCAGTGCCGTCTCGCGCTTCAACCGTCCACTCCATACCTTCAGGAGATCAGTTCGGTGTCACATTCCCCTCTAGGCGCCAGACTCTTCGGTTGCGTTGCGTGGGGAGACCGGGCAGGCTAGGGAAATGGCAAAACGAACCGGCGGCCTGCAATCACTCGTCAAAATCCCGCCTGAGCTCCGTCGTGCAGTACGCGGCGGATCCATCGGTCTCGCCATGTTCGTTGTGGGCATCGTGATCTTCGCAGGGCTCCCATCGAGTGCCTACCACCCAACAACAACAACGACGACCACGACCACGACCATCCCGGTCATCAACCGGGCGAGCTACCGGGTGCAGGTCTACAACGGCACGGCCGTCAACGGAGCGGCTGGAGCGACCACGAACAAACTCCGGCTCGCTGGCTGGGCCACCATGCCGGCCGTCACCTCGAACACCACGGTCGTCAGTTCCATCGTCGCCTACGCCCCCGGCGACCTGGCGGCGGCTGTCCTGTGCGCGCAAGATCTCGGTCTCCCTGCGTCGAGCGTCAAGCGGCTCACCATCTCGACCGCGAATCCTCTCCCCGCCACTGGCACCAACATCGTGGTGATCATCGGGCCAGATCTCGCTGGTTAGCCGAGCGTCGACAGCGAATCGGACCGGCTGATCGCCGCTTCGAGCACTTCTCGCGCCATCGGACGCAGCTCATCGATGGGGCGATTGCGATGGCGCCGAATCCCAAGGTCGCTTTGGGCCACCGCGTCCGTGCCGAATGCAGCAGCCACATCCAGGAGGAGCCCCATCTCCACTCGGTAGCCCACGTCGAAACCAACGTGCTCGAACGTCGTGCGGGCTGCCGCAGTCTCCCCGGCGAGGGGTTGCAACAAGAAGGCGAGTTCGGGGAACAACAGGTCGAGGATGGGTCGGGCGACGAGCTCGGTGACCCGTCCGCCGCCAGTCACCGAACCGCCGAGGGGTCGCTCGTAGTAGCCCTTGACCAATTTGATCGCTGGATCGCTGAACAACGGGCCGAGGAGGGAGGTGATGAACCGTTCGTGGGTGTTCTCCACATCGCCGTCTAAGAAGACGATGAAGTCTCCGGTCGCCGCAGCGAGACCAGCAGCCATTGCCTGGCCCTTTCCGCCTGCACCAACGGGGAGTCGGAGCACGGTGGCGCCCGATGCGCCAGCGAGCGCTGCAGTGTCATCGGTCGAACCATCGTCGACCACGAGGATCTCGTCGACCAGCCCACTCCCACCGGCACTGGCCACATGGGGCACGGCGACCGCGTCGACCACGGCGGCGATCGTGGACGCTTCGTTGCGAGCCGGAATCACCACCGAGACGGTGTGGTCACCTTTGACACCGAGGACCTCGCTGGTTGAAAACGCATCGAGGTCGAAGGTTCGTTCGGCGCTCATCGCTCCGTGTGCACCGGCGTTCATGGAAACCACGCATCTGTTCTAACCGGTCTCGGGGCCGCGTGTTGCGACCGATTTGCAGTTGGGTCTGAAACCGGCCACAATCGATGCATCATCCAGAGCGACTGAGGGACGGGCCCTTTGACGTCGCGGCAACCACCCTTGGGGATCGGTGCCAACGCCCGAACGATGAGGAGACAATCGTGGAATCAAGAATTTCGCTTCGCTGTCGGGAATGCGGGCGCCTCTTTGAGCCAATCGCCCTCCACGTCTGCGACTTCTGCTTCGGTCCACTCGAGGTGGCTTACGACTACGACGCCATCTCTGAAACGATCTCTCGCTCCTCCATCGAAGCGGGCCCGCGGTCGATGTGGCGCTACCACGAGCTCCTTCCCGTTGGCAATGGCGAAGCCATCACCTTGGGAGCCGGGTTCACGCCCCTCGTGAAAGCCGACCGCCTCGGCGCGGTGCTCGGATTGAAGAACCTGTGGGTGAAGAACGACACCGCGAATCCAACCGGTTCGTTCAAGGACCGCGTGGTCTCCGTGGCCCTCACCAAGGCCCGCCAACTCGGGTTCACCGTGGCGGCGTGTGCGTCGACGGGCAACTTGGCCAACTCAGTCGCTGCCCACGCCGCACGAGCCGGCATGGACTCCATCGTCCTCATTCCCTCCAACTTGGAGGCGGCCAAGATCATGATGACCGCGGTCTACGGCGGCACGGTGGTGGCCGTCGAGGGCACCTACGACGACGTCAACCGCCTCTGCGCCGAGTTGACCAGCGAGCACCCCTCCTGGGCCTTCGTGAACGTCAACGTCCGCTCCTACTACGCCGAAGGTTCAAAGACCCTCGCCTTCGAAACCGCCGAGCAACTCGGTTGGCAAGCTCCTGACCACGTCGTCGTTCCGATTGCCTCAGGGTCCCAGCTGACGAAGATCAAGAAGGGCTTCGACGAACTCGTCAAGGTTGGCCTCATCGACTCCGCCGACGTTCGGATTTCTGGGGCGCAAGCGGCAGGGTGCTCACCGGTAGCCACGGCATTTGCCGAGGGGACCGACGACATCCGACCCGTGAAGCCCGACACCATTGCCAAGTCCCTCGCCATTGGTAACCCTGCCGACGGCTACTACGCCTTGAAGGTCATTGAACAGAGCGGTGGGGGTTGCGCTGCGGTGACCGATGCCGAGATCTTGGACGGCATCTCGCTGCTGGCGCGGACGGAGGGCATCTTCGCCGAAACGGCTGGTGGGGTGACCATTGCCAGTTTGAAGAAGCTCGTCGAGAACGGCACGATCATCCCCGATGAGCGGGTCGTCGTCATGGTGACCGGCCACGGTCTGAAAACCGTGGAAGCCCTCTCGGGCACCGTTGGCCCGACCGTCACCATCAAGCCCACGCTCGCTGCGTTCGACGAGGCCCTCGCCGGTCGTAGCCTGAGTCCGAACCAGGAGATTTCATGACCACCACCATCCGCATCCCTACCCAGCTCCGCCAGTTAACCGACGGCGTTGGAGAAGTCTCCGTTGAGGCAGCAACCGTGGGCGAAGCCCTCCGTGGCCTCGACGCCACGTTCCCCGGATTCGGTGAGCGACTCTTCGATGAGGACGGCAAACTCCGTCGCTTCGTCAACGTCTTCCTCGCCGACGAAGACGTCCGGTTCCTCTCGGGTCTCGACACTGAGCTCGTTGCCGGACAGACGATCTCCATCGTTCCCGCCGTCGCTGGTGGTTGCGCCTAATTCTCAAGCGTTCTCCTCGCTGCTCCAGCGAGGTCGAGGGGCAGAGTTAGCACTCTGCCTGCTCGAGTGCTAACGGTTGGTAGACTGCGTGGTAGCAGCGCGGGAGTCCCCGCGTCGATACAACACCGACTGAAGAGAGGGAGCGATGGCGAAGCTCATTGCATTCGATGAAGAGGCTCGTAGGGGTCTCGAGCGAGGAATGAACAAGCTGGCTGACGCAGTGCGCGTCACCCTTGGGCCAAAGGGCCGCAACGTAGTGCTCGACAAGAAGTGGGGCGCCCCGACGATCACCAACGACGGTGTCTCCATCGCCAAGGAGATCGACCTCGAAGACCCCTTCGAGAAGATCGGCGCAGAGCTCGTCAAAGAAGTTGCCAAGAAGACCGACGACGTTGCTGGTGACGGCACCACGACGGCCACCGTGCTCGCTTGGGCGCTCGTGCGTGAGGGCCTGAAGAACGTGGCTGCTGGCGCCAACCCGATGTCGCTCAAGAAGGGCATCGAGGCAGCCGTTATTGCAGCGACCCAGTCGCTGCACGACTTGGCCGTGGCCGCCGACACCAAAGAGCAGATCGCCCAGGTTGCCTCCATCTCGGCTGCCGACAGCGAGATTGGCGCCCTGATCGCCGACGCCATCGACAAGGTGGGCAAGGACGGTGTCATCACCGTTGAGGAGTCCAACACCTTCGGCATGGACATGGACCTCGTTGAAGGAATGCGCTTCGACAAGGGCTACATCTCCCCCTACTTCGCCACCGACACCGAGCGCATGGAGGCCTCCCTCGAGGACCCTTACATCCTCCTCGTCGGCGGGAAGATCACCGCAGTGCGTGACCTCGTGCCGGTGCTCGAGAAGGTCATGCAGACCGGCAAGGCCCTCGTGATCATCGCTGAGGACCTGGAAGGCGAAGCCCTCGCCACCCTGGTCGTCAACAAGATCCGTGGCACCTTCCGCTCCGTTGCCGTCAAGGCACCGGGCTTCGGTGAGCGCCGCAAGGCCATGCTCCAAGACATCGCGATTTTGACCGGTGGAACCGTCATCACCGAAGAAGTCGGCTTGAAGCTCGAGAACGCTGGGCTCGAACTCCTCGGCACCGCCCGCAAGGTCGTCGTGACCAAGGACGAGACGACCATCGTCGAAGGTGCTGGTGACGAGAACGACATCAAGGGCCGCATCAGCCAGCTGAAGGCTGAGATCGACAACACCGACTCCGACTACGACCGTGAGAAGCTCCAAGAGCGCCTCGCCAAGCTGTCCGGTGGCGTTGCGGTCATCAAGGTTGGCGCCGCCACTGAGGTGGAGCTCAAGGAGAAGAAGCACCGCATCGAAGACGCGGTCTCGACGACCAAGGCTGCCATTGAAGAAGGCGTCGTCCCCGGTGGTGGCGTGGCCCTGCTGCGCAGCCAGAAGGCGATCCTCGAGGCCCAAGCCAAGCTCTCCGGTGACGAAGCCACCGGTGCTGGCATCGTGGCCCGTGCCGTCGAAGAGCCGCTCAAGCAGATCTCGGTCAACGCTGGACTCGAGGGCGGCGTCGTCGTTGAGCGAGTGCGCAACCTCGCCAACCCGACCGAAGGCCTGAACGCTGCAACTGGCGTCTACGAGGACCTCATCGTGGCTGGTGTCATCGACGCTGCCAAGGTGACCCGTTCCGCCCTGCAGAACGCTGCGTCGATCGCTGCACTGTTCCTCACCACCGAGGCCGTCATCGTCGACAAGCCCGAAGAGAGCCACGGCCACGGCGGCGGCATGGGGATGGACGACTTCTAAGTCGGTCCACCGCACCACCGATGAGAAGAAGGGGCGCCAGTGGCGCCCCTTCTTCGCGTGGGTATGGCGACGTCCCCGAGGGCAGCAGCAGCCTGGCGATTCGTTTCCTATTCGGCGAGTTCCTCGAGGGCGAGCTCCACAGAGGATTCCTCCGGTGAGTGATCATTCGGACCGCCCCGCTTCGTGTTCCCGGGCAGGAACAGCGTCGGGAGAATCGCTGCGGTCGACAGCGCCACCACCCACCAGAAGGTCATCCCGAAGCCGTGACTCAACTGGTTGGCTGCTTGGACCGAGAGCTCGTGGGCTCGTGTCGCGTCATGGGCGAGTTCGGCTTCTTTGATCTGGCGCTGGAGGGGGACCACCTTCTCGAACTCCCGCTGGAGGAGCACCGCGAATGCCGCCGTGGCAACCGATCCCCCAATTTGGCGGAGGATCGACGTGGTCGTCGTGGCTCTCGGCACATCGCCGTGACTGAGCCCGCGGTAGCTCGCTGCGGTGAGCGGCATCATGGCGAGTCCCATTCCAATACCGCGGACGTAGAGCGAGATCGCCAAAATCCACAAGGGAATCGTCGGGGTCACCTGGGTGTAGGCGAGGGTGCCGAGCACGATGATCGCCGATCCAATCGGCACCACGGCTCGAGCGCCGACCTTGTCCGAGCGGTTCCCCGCCCAGCGCATGACGGTGATGGCACCGAGACCCTGTGGCGCCATCATGAGACCAGCCACGAGGGCCGATTGCCCACGGAGTACTTGGTAGTAGAAGGGCAAGAGGAAGAGCGCACCGTAGAGCGCACCACCCATGAGGAAGATGCAGATGCTGGCGATCGAGAAGGTCCGGTGGCGGAAGAGTCGGAGATCGAGCAGCGGAACCGATGCTCGAAGGGCCCATCCGCAGAAGATGACGATGAGCGCCAGTCCAGCTGCGAGGAGCACCCAGACCTTGGTGGTGGCGAAGGTCTGTCCGTTGACCCCCACTTCAGAGAGGCCGTAGACGAGCGCGGCGAGTCCTGGGGAGAGGAGTGCGAAACCAACGACGTCGAGCTTGTGCGCAGCGTTGTGCTCCCCTCGGGGGAGGACCTTGTAGGCCAAGATGAGCGCCACGATGCCGATCGGCACGTTCACCCAGAACACGAGGCGCCAGGTCGTGACGGTGACGATGAGTCCACCGAGGACCGGACCAAGGATTGGTCCGAGGACCGTGGGCACCCCAACCACACCCATGACCCGACCCATGCGCTCGGGTCCTGCCGCTCTGGCCAGGATCGTCTGACCAATGGGCATGATCATGCCGCCGCCGAGACCTTGGAGAATGCGGAATCCAATGAGCGCAGCGGCCGACCAGGCGAAACCACAGAGGGCAGAGCCAATGGTGAAGCACCCAATCGCGAACAAGAAGGCGTTCCGGGCCCCGAATCGGTCGACCACCCACCCCGTCAACGGGATCACGATGGCGAGCGCCAAGAGGTATCCGGTCGTCACCCACTGAATCGTCGACAAGCTGACGTGGAAGTCCTTGCGCAGCGAGTCGAGGGCCACGACCACGATGGTCGTGTCGAGGATCGACATCATGGTGCCGAGGACGACAACCGTTGCTTGGTTGCGCAGTTCGCGGCCGAGCGGTTCGTGGGTGGAGGCCATGCATCGACGCTACCGGTGCTCGGTCACCGGCGGCCACTTCTGAGGGATGGCGAAGGGGTCGTGCCTACACTGAAGACATGTCAACTGCTGCTGCTCACCACGATGCGCTCGAGCCAACGATCGGCCAGGCCGTCCTCCACCTCTTCTGCAAGCCAGAAGGGCCGGTTGACCTCCGCAAGATCGCAACCGCTGAGCGAGCCCAGATCAAGGTTGGCAACCAGGTCGTCGCCGCCTCAATCCTCGGCCACAAGGCCGACTGCTGCTTCATGGTGACGGGCAAGGACCTCTGGCAACTCCGAAAGTTCCAAACTGCCATTCAGGCAGCTGGGCTGTGCGTCGTTGACTCCTACGTCTCCCTCACCGAAATCTCTGAGTACGCCAAGGGCGTGCCCGAACAAATGCTCCAAGCTCGCCTCTACCCGCAGCTTCCTCCTCAAGGGATGGCCGCCTTCTGCTTCTATCCCATGTCGAAGCGCCGCGACGCGGTGCACAACTGGTTCGCGCTCCCCTTTGAGCAGCGCAAGGCCCTCATGATGGGTCACGGCAAGTCAGGCCGAGAGTTCCACGGCCGTGTCCTCCAAGTGGTGACCGGTTCCACCGGACTTGATGACTGGGAGTGGGGCGTCACCTTGTTCGGCGTGCACCCCGACGACATCAAAGAGTGCGTCTACACGATGCGCTTCGACGAAGCGTCCACCCTCTACGCCGAGTTCGGGCCCTTCTACTTCGGCATGGTCGGCACACTGGCCGACGTCGTTCCCCACTGACGAGTCCGCACCACCACGACGCAGTAGGTTCACCTTGGAGGGACCATGGCAGATCTCAGAGTGAAGTTGACGTTTCCTGAAGAGCTCGTTCGCCGACCGGTGTTGGCCGATCTCGTCCGCCAATTCGCCGTGATCCCGAACATTCGCCGAGCAGCAGTGGAGGAGCACTCCGGCTGGTTGATCTGTGAGCTCTCGGGCACCACGGAGAACCTCGACGAGGCCCAAGCGTGGCTCATCGCACAGGGGATCCACGTCGATCCCCTCGGAGACGTGCTCGAGAGTTAGACCTTCACTGCGGCTGGGACCACCCGGCCGTTGAGATTCCACGGGGCTCGTAGAAGAGGCACCCCTCAGGGCAGGAGAACGGCACCTGGGTCGCCGCGTCGAGTTTGCACCGCTCGACCTTGTCGCCACTGGTCGTCGACACCATCACGTAGTGCCGACAGTCTTCGTTCACCGCCATAGGGACATTCTGCCTGAGGAATGCTCGACGCGCTCCCGTCGGAGGGGAGCATTTGAACACTAGGTTGATGCCGTGGAACGCGACGTGCCTCTGAAGATGCTGCTGCGGTGGGCCGAGAGCTTGTCCGGCATTGCCCGAACCGGTCTCGGCTTCACCCAGAGCCAGTACGAGCGTGAGCGCTTCGAAGAGGTCCTGAAGATCGCCGCCGACATCAAGGTGCACGCAGACCACGGCGTTGACGACGAGCACGAGTCCCGTGGGGTCGTGACCGAGTGGCTCTCCCAAGTTGGTCGTGGCGTTCCCGGATACGTCACCCCGAAGGTGGCCGTCGGTGCTGCCGTCATCAACGACGACGGTGAGCTCCTCCTCATGCAGCGCGCCGATTCAGGGTTCTGGCTCTACCCAACGGGGTGGTGCGACCCTGGCTACTCCGCAGCGGAAGTCGTCGTGAAGGAAGTCGAAGAGGAGATTGGCTACACCATTGAGCCGATTCGCCTCATCGCCGTCCTCGACGGCGCCCGGATGGGGATGACCCGGATTCCTCTCTACTCCCTGCTCTTCCTCTGCCGGGTCACCGGTGGGGAGATGAACCTCCACCCGCTCGAGGCCAGTGCTGCCGGGTGGTTCACCCCCGACAACCTCCCTCGACCCCTCATTGGCTACGAGCGCTGGGGTGAGCATGTCTTCGCCATTGCTCGCGGCGAACACCGAGACGTCCTCTACGACCAGATCCGTGATCCGATCTGGCGAGGTGATGAGTAGCCGTGAGTTGGCCCGATCTCACCATTGAGACTGCCGATGTCGCCACCGACGATCTGCTCGTGGCCATCAACCACCTGATTCCGCAGTTGTCGAGCTCCTTCGAGGGACTCGATCACGAGGGGCTGGCGACGATCATCGATGATCCAGCCACGTCGCTCCTCATCGCGAGGAGCCCAGAGCTCGGCGTGGTGGGAACGCTCACGCTCGCCCTCTTCACGCTGCCAACCGGCGTTCGGGCCTGGATTGAAGACGTGGTCGTCGACGAGTCGGCTCGGGGAATGGGGGCGGCCAAGGCCCTGGTTCAGCGAGCACTCGAACTCGCGCACGGTGCCGGAGCGACGACAGTTGATCTCACGTCACGTCCCAGCCGAGTGGCAGCGAACCAGCTCTACCTCGCAATGGGGTTTGAAGCGCGCGAGACGAACGTCTTTCGATTCTCCTTAGAGGGCTGAGGAGGCACCGAAGTAATGACGGCACACCTCTCTCGTATGCTCTGCGCATGGAGTTCACCGCTGCAATCACGCAAGAAGGCAACCTGTTTGTCGCCCGCTGTCTCGAGGTCGAGGTGACGAGTCAGGGTGAATCGACCGGCGACGCCCTCGAGAACCTGAAAGAAGCCCTCGGCCTCTACTTTGAGGACCACGAAGAGCCTGCTGTTCTGGCTCATCCAACCGTCACCACCTTCCAACTCTCTGCGTGAGCCCGCAGTTACCAGTTGTCAGTGGAGTGGAAGTCATCAAGGCTCTCTTGACAGCAGATTTCGCGGAAGTCAGCCAACGTGGCAGTCATGTGAAGCTTCGAAAGGGAGAGTTGACGGTCATCGTTCCTCGGCACAGGGAACTGGCGCCAGGAACTCTCCGGTCGATCATCCGACAGTCAGGCATGGCCGTTGACGACTTCTTGAGTCTTCTGTAGCCCGCTCAGATCTCAGTAACCTCGTTACTACTTTGGTGCATGTTCCGAACATGTATCGCTTCCCATTGGCTCATTCGCACTTATGGTGCGGTCAAGTCATTGAGCATCACTTTCAAGAACGGGCGATAGACCAATGTCTACCGATTTTCTCTAGAGCCATGACCAGCACCTTGCGATCGATCCACCCAGGAGAGGTCCTACTCAGTGATTTTCTCGGGCCGCTTGGCGTCACGCAGCACCACGTTGCCGTCTCAATCGGCGTTCCGCCGCGTCGGATCAATGAGATCGTTCACGGGAAGCGTCGGATCACCGCTGACACGGCGCTCCGCCTCTCGAAGTACTTCGGGACGAGCGAGCGCTTCTGGATCAACCTCCAAGCGCGCTACGACCTGGAAATTGAGAAGGATCAGCTTGGTCCGGTCCTTAACGCCATCACCCCACTCACGGTGGCGTAGCGGGCATCTGGTCAACATTCGGGCGGGGTGGAGGCTCCCGTCAACGAATGACCAGGAGATCTCAAGGGGCCGGCCACGATGAACTACCGCTCGTAGTGGAAGCGTGCTTGGAGCACGACGAGGTCCTCACCGTCAACGAGGTAGACCAGCCGGTGCTCTTCATCAATTCGTCGAGACCAGCATCCCGCCAAGATGTGTCGGAGCGGTTCAGGTTTCCCAATGCTTTCGAAGGGCTCCCTCAGCGATGCTTCAATCAATCGATTGATCCGTTTCGGCATTGCTCAGTCCTTCGCGCACCAGTACTGGTAGTCCTCCCAGCCGTGAGGAGTGAAGACCAGCCTCACTGCTCGAGTTCGTGGTGCGCTCGCTCGCCAGTTTGGGCCTGGTGGAGACTTTCGACCAACCGAGCGGCATTGGCGGGAACTCGGAGGAGCCACGCGGTCTCGGTGAGGGCGTCGTAATCCGCACGGGACATCAGCACCGCATCGCCTCGACGCGAGGTGATCTCGATGGGCTGCCGATCGTCGTTCACCTGTTCGATCAGCGGGAAGAGGTTCTTCCTCGCTTCGCTGGCGGTGATGGACATGGGATCTCCTCAGTGGTACGAAAACTTGTACCGCTATATTCCGCAGACGTCTGCTGCGTCAATGGGTGCCACTCCAGCGTCTCGAACGAGACCACCTGCGACGATCGCCCTGTTCCCGGTTCTTGGAAGAGGTCGATCCCACTCCAGGGGTTGCTGATTTCGAAGGTCCGCAGAGCGGTGACACCTCTGGTGACCCCAAGGATCAGCTGACGACCGCACTCTTCTGATCCGACACCGGGCTCAGGCCCGCAGCATTTCGCGCTCGCACGATGACGAAGGAGGTCCCCTTCTTCTGAGCCTTCAGCCGCACTGTCGTCGTCACGGTGGTCACAGGAATGAGCGACTCGCCGCCCGATCGTCGGAGCACTGAACTAAAATTTCCCCTTTCTGAGGTGCGCAGCACCGCGATGAAAGGGACTCGATGACCAAGCCATTCACCCACGTCGACGGAACCACCGTGGTTGGCGGACTCCTCGGTGGCATCACGGTCGCCGATGGACCAACCGACGAGCAGCTGGCGGTCCTCCAGGCCGTTGGCAGCCACTACCTCGGGTGCGACGATTTGGACCTCTCTAAGGTTGCACCGCTCGGGCCGGCGGACATCGCCGACGTGTTGCGCGACCACCACGACGCTCGCCGCTTCCACCAACTCCACGTCGCCCTCGAGGCGGCACGCCACCCTCAGGCACCGGCGCAGGTGGACGCCGTCGAGCGCTACGCCGACGCCCTCGGCGTGTCGGGTGCGGATCTCCAGCTCTTCCGTTCGCTCATCGATGAAGGTCTCGATGGCGCAGCACGGGACTACCGCCGCTTCGTTCAAGGTGAGACGCCGCTTCGCGCCGAACCGACGCTCGTTCGCGAAGGCCAAGACCTGACCGCTCCGGAACCCGAATTGGTCGAGCGCCTCCACGCTTTCGCCGACCTCGACGAGGACTCGCTCGGCCGAGCATTCCTCCGCTTCTACGAGCGCACCGGTCTCAACCTCCCTGGGAACGACCCCGCGCTCATGAACCACTTCTACGTCGCCCACGACATGACCCACGTGATCGCTGGCATTGGCACCTCTGCACCCAGTGAGATTTCCCTCAGTGGGTTCATGCTGGCGATGGAGGACAACGACATCAACTTCTCCGCGCTGTTGTCGTCGCTCATCATCCACGAGGCCGGCTTCGGTCAACCAACCTCCATCAAGGCTGCAGAAACCGAGACCCTGACGCGACCGGGTGCTCCCGAGCTCCTCGGGCGCGAGATGGCTCGTGGGGCGAAGTGCACAGCAGACTTCTCACTCGTTGACCACTTCGCGCTCGCTCCACTTCCCCTCGCCGAAGTTCGGGCGAAGTTCGGCGTCGTCGCCCCTGACAATCCCGAGGATGGCTTCCACATCTGGTAGCGAGATGGCGACCGAGGTGCAACGAGCGACAGCGATTCGCAGCCGTCGGGCAGACTGACCTCGTGGAGCGCGCACCGCAGATCATCGTGATCTCGGGCCTTCCCGGAGCTGGGAAGAGCACCTTGGCTCGCCGACTCGCTGGCGCCTTGCTACCTGGTGCCCACGTCGAGGCCGACCGCCTCCAAGACCTCATCGTCTCTGGTGCAGCACATGGCACCCCAGATGGCATCAGTGACGAAGCAACGCGGCAGATTCGGCTCCGGCTGCACCACGCTGTCCTGCTTGCGACCTCGTTCCGCACTTCGGGATTCACCGCGGTCATCGACGACATCATCACCGGACCTCGGTTCACCGATCTCCTCGATGAGCTCGATGGCACCGAGTTCTCCTTCATCATGTTGGAGAGAGATCTGGGCGTGATGAAGGCCTCGTGGAGGACGATCGGCAGCCCCTTCGTCGACGCCTTCGATTGGATCGACGAGGAGATTCGGACCGCAACCCCCCGAGTCGGCCTGTGGATCGACACGACGCACCAGAACGAGGACGAGACGTTCACCGAGATCCTCACTCGTCTCGACGAAGCCGTGGTCACCGGACGCTGACGCCCACGGTCCTCAGGTGAGCAGCTAGCGGCCAGTCTGTCCGTCGAGCAGCTCTCGCAGAATGTCGGCGTGACCTGCGTGGCGGGCGGTCTCTTCGAGGAGATGGACGAGCACCCATCGGAGGGTGACGGGGCTCCCCCCGGCATCACGAACCGTCAGTCCATCGAGCGTGGACGCTTGGCGGATCACCTCGTCGACGTCGCTCCAGGTCGCGATGTAGGACTGGCGATCCTCTTCCAGCGTGGCTTGTGCTGAGTGCGGCGTTGGTGCAATCTCACGGCCGGCGTATCGGTGGAGAACCCAGAGGCGCTCTGCACCCGTCAGGTGGTGGAGGAGCCAGCGAAGCGAGGTCCCACTCGGGACTGGTGACCACGCCGCCTGTTCATCGGTCAGGCCATCGAGCTTGGCGAGGAGTGATCGACGGTGGTAGTCGAGCAACATGAGCACGGTCTCTCGTTCACCGACGACGTCACGCGGAGGCTTGTGATCACTCATGCCACGCGCAGCTTCTCGCGCAACAGACTGCATCGTTCGTTGAGCGCCAACGACAGCCACTGGTAGTCACGGTGCGCATCGGTCAGCAGCAGCCCGCCTTGCACGGCGACCATGAAGAGGCCGGCCTCTCGGTGTGGATCGAAGCCCTCGATGAAGTCGCCGCGGTCACCCATGGCAGCGAGCCCACGCTCAATGGCTTCGGTCCAAGCGGTCAGCCCTTCTCCCAAGATGGCGGCGGTTGCGACGTGGCGACTCGAGGTTTGACCAACGAGGGTGCCGATCGGACAGCCGCCTTCAGAACCTCGTTCGATCTGGAGATCGACGAGCGCGGCGCACCAGCGCTCGATGCCATCCATGGTGCCGAGTTCGGCGAAGAGTCCTGCTTGGAGGCCGAGGACCTCATCGACCGTTGTGGTCGCCACTGCCTCGATGAGGGCTTCTCTGGTTTCGAAGAAGTGGTAGAGCTGGCTCTTCGAGACCCCTGCTCGGCGACAGACCTCGTCCATCGTCAACCCTGCGAGCCCGAACTCCTGGACGAGTTCAGTTGCGGCATGGACGATCTTCGTCTGCGTCACCGCTCCGCGCGTCGTGAGTTTCGGGGTCATCGCCAACATGCTAGCAAGTGGACTGAATAGTCCACTTTTCTGTTATGGTGGCCGTGAACCAAGGAGAACCCGTGACCACCATTGCTGAACACGTCGACGAGCTGCACGCAGCCATGGCGACCCAAGTCCCCGCCGAGGCCATGGCCGCCTTCGGCCGCGACCTCGAGCGCTTCGCCGCCATGGAGCTGCCCGCCACCATCGCCACCGTTGGCGACCGCCTCCCGAGCGTCACCGTGCTCGATGCCGAGGGCAACGAGGTTGCCTTGGCGTCGCTCTTCACCCACGACCGCAACGTCATCGTCATCTACCGCGGCGCATGGTGCCCCTACTGCAACCTGACGCTCCGGGCCTACGAGAACGACCTCGTCCCAGAGCTGACCGCACGCGGCGCTGGCCTGATCGCCATCACGGTGCAGAAGCCCGAGGGCCTCGAGGCCATGCGTGAGAGCAACGCGCTGTCCTTCGGTGCCTACTCGGACCACACCGGTGCGGTGATCGACGCACTCGGCATCTGGACGTCGCCGTCTGATGAAGTGGCAGCCATCCAGGAGCAGTTCGACCTGAAGGTCCCTGAGATGAGCGTCGAGGGCTCCTACCGCGTGCCCATGCCGACCACGCTGATCGTGGACCGAGACGGCGTCATCCGCTTCATCGACGTCCACCCCAACTTCTCCACCCGCACCGAAGTCGCCGACATCTTGGAAGGACTCTCCGCATGAGCGCCACCTACCCCATCCACCACATCACCTTGACCGTCACCGACGTCAAGGCTTCGACCACCTGGTTCCAAGCTCTCTTCGGCCCGGCCGACATCGTCGAGCGCGAGTTCGAGACCTTCACCCGGACGCGGATGACCTGGCCGGAGCTCGATGACCTGCGCATCGCCGTCATGTCGCACCACGCCATGGACGCGAGCGCAACCTTCGACCACCTCCAGCCCGGCCTCGACGAGCTCGGCTACGTCCACGGACCCGTCGAGGACGTGCAGTACGCGGTGGCCGTGACGGCGAGAACGCCGGACAACATTCCCGTTGAGTTCTTCTTCGCCAAGTAAGTTCCCCAGTCGGAGGTCACCCCATGTTGCTGATGAAGCCCAACTGCGAGTGCTGCGACCGCGATCTCGATCCTTCGGGAACCGACGCTCGCATCTGCTCGTTCGAGTGCACGTGGTGCACTGACTGCGCAGCCCACCTGGGTGGAGTATGTGCGAACTGCGGTGGCGAGCTCGTGGCCCGACCTGGGCGAGTTCCTGAACTCGTCGAGGCATTCCCCGTGTCAGCGGAGCGGACGCCCGCCAAGCACCTCTGCGCGAGGACCTGAGCGTCAGCTCGGATCGAGCTTGGACGAGAGGTCCTCAGCGAAGGCCTCTCCGAGGGCGTCGCCCATCATGACGGCTAGTCGATGCAGCGGGAACGACCCGAGCATCATCACGGTGTCGGGATCATCGAGGAGGAACGAGAGGTCACCGCTACTGGCCTCGCGCAGTCCCTCAGTGAGGAGCGTTCGTCCCGTAGGGTGCGCGAGCCACTCCGCCATGGTGCTCGTCACGTCGAGGGCGAAGACGGGCGCGTCCCCATCGACGGTGACCGTCGCTTCGCCACGGAGATCCCTCGATGATGCGCCGACGGCCACGGTGTAGGCACCAGGAGTCACGATCCACGTTCCCGCCTTCGTGGACCACCGTGCCAAATCGCGATCCCGAAGCGTGAAGTGCACCCTCGTCGACTCCCCGGGAGCGAGCATGACCTTCGAGAAGTCCTTGAGGACGCGCACGGCCCGTGGCTCCGGCGCGCCGAGTTCGCTGAGGTAGCACTGGACGACCTCTGCACCGGGGACGGTGCCGGTGTTGGTCACGGTGACCGCGGCCTGCACGCGAACCGGACCGCGCCATCCCACGTCATCCGCGGCTCGTTCCTCGACCAAAACGGTGAGGTCGGTGTAGGAGAAGGTCGTGTAGGAGAGCCCATGGCCGAAGGGGTAGGCGACGGCACGGTCGACGAGGTCGTAGTGGCGGTAGCCAATGAAGGTGCGCTCGCCGTAGTGCACCTCGCCATCTGCCCCGGGGAAGTTCACGAACGCAGGCGTGTCCTCGATGCGGAGCGGGATCGTCTCGGCCAGCCGTCCCGAGGGGTTGACCGCACCGACGAGGACGTCGACGACTCCTGAACCCCCCGCCTGACCACCGAGCCACCCTTCGACGAGGGCTTGGGCGTAGGGCTCGATCGCCGTGGTCGCAACGACGCCGCCGTTGGCCAGCACCACCACGATCCGTGGGTTGACCTCGGCGAGCGCTGCCAACAGCGCAACTTGCTCGACGGGGAGGTCGAGGTGCTGGCGATCGAACCCTTCGGATTCGAAGCTGGGCGGCAGTCCGAGGAAGGCCACGACCACGTCGGCGTCTCGCGCTACCGAGACGGCCTCGTCCTGCAGCGCCGTGCGATCAACCGTGTCGTCGTCGATCCCGAATCCAGGGGTGTAGGTGACGGTGCAGGCGGCTCCGAGTGCGCCACGCAGGGCGTCGAGCGCGGTGTCGACGAGCGTGGGGTTGACCTTGGAGCTCCCCGCTCCCTGGAATCTCGGATGCGCGGCGAAGGCGCCAACGACGGCGACAGTCGCGAGGTCAGGTCGCAGGGGGAGGAGGTCATGGTCGTTGCGGAGGAGCACGACGCTGTTCGCCGCTGCTCGGCGGGCGAGGGCGTGGTGCGCGTCCACTGGCATCTCGACGTCGGCGACCCTTCCGGCCGCAGCCATGTCGAGGAGGGTGAGGACACGGAGGACTGCGGTGTCGAGGATCTCTTCGCTCACGATTCCAGCGTCGACCGCTGCTGCGATCTTGCGAGGTCCAAATCCATGCGACGACGGCATCTCGAGGTCGAGGCCGGCGGTAACGGCGGCCACCGGATCATCCACGGCACCCCAATCGGAGACGACGAGTCCCTCGAAACCCCAGGCCTCACGGAGGACCTCGGTCAAGAGCCAGGGGTCTTGGCTGGCGTAGACGCCGTTGATCTTGTTGTAGCTGCACATGACGGTCCACGGCTGCGCCGTTCGAACGACCCGCTCGAAGGCCGAGAGGTAGAGCTCTCGGAGCGTCACCTCGTCGATGACCGCCGAGATCCGAAGTCGTTCGGTCTCTTGGTTATTGGCCGCGAAGTGCTTGAGCGACGTACCGACACCTTGCGACTGGATTCCCTCCACGAGCGCACTGCCGAGGATGCCAGCGACGACCGGATCCTCCGACAGGTACTCGAAGTTCCGTCCACACAGCGGCGTGCGCTTCAGGTTGATCCCCGGGCCGAGGACCATGGCGACCCCTTGGGCTTGGGCTTCTCGGCCAATGGCCGCCCCCACCTCTCGGACGAGGTCTCGATCGAAGGACGAACCGAGCGCCGAGGCTGTGGGGAAGCAGGTAGCAGGAATGCTCCCTCCGAGGCCAACGTGGTCACCAGCACTCGGCTGCACCCGGAGCCCATGAGGTCCATCGCTCACCATGATGGAGTCGAGGCCAACGCGTTCGATGGCCTTCGTGTGCCAGAACCCCGATCCCGACAGGAGCGACGCCTTCTCCTCGAGGGTGAGCTCCGACATCAGCGATCTAGCGGTGAACTCCACCATGGCGCACGCTCCTCCCGGCAAGATGCGATGACCCGTCGAGGCCCTCACAGCGGGTCACCCTATCGGAGCACCTCCCGAAGGGGGGATCCGATCGAGCAGGTGAGCCGAGACGCACCGGGGAGGGTGCAGCGGGTCAGGAAGGTTTCGCCGTGAAGATTCCGATATGGCGAACGATGTCGTGGGTCTCCACGATGAACACCAGCGGACCTCTGGTCACCGGTGCACCGTTCTCCAGAATTTGATCATCGGGTGGGGAGTACCCGTCGGTCCGGAGCAGGTACTCGATCCCGAAGAGCTGCGACGCTGAGTCGAGTCCAACCGAGCCGTCGATCACGACTGCGATCCGGACCGGCCCCTTCTCGACATGGTGTTCAATCCACGCCACGCTCTCGCGCACCGCGTGGTACGGACGATCTGGAGCGCCGGGGAGTGGGTGGAAACTCATGGTGATCGTGGCACCGACGCTCAGCAGCAGCACCACGGCGAACCCAAGGGGGCGGAGGCGCTCGAGCGGCAGCAGCCAATCTCGCCTCGCCAGCACGACTCCGATCACCTGGGCGAGCAGCACTGTGACCATGGCGGCGCCTGCCCACAGGAACACTGCCGTGTAGCTGAGCCCAAAGGTGACCCTGGCCTTGACCGCGGCGAACGACGCCACCTCGCCGCACAAGATAGCCAGCGTGGTCCAACCAGAGGTGGCGATCGAACGCTGCTTCGTCACCGTTGCCCACGAGGTCACCGCTGCCACGACGACGATGAGGCCGATCCCGATCAGCGGCGATCGACTCGACAGGTAGGTCACGCTGTCGCCGCTGCCGGAGAGGTGCGGGGAAGCGACGAGGAAGTCGGGGGTGGCATGGGCAACGGCCCGAAGCCCGAAGGAGAGACCCATCGATGCACCGCTCCGGGTGACGCGCCACAACGCATCGAGGTTGGGGTGGGAACCCACGAGCTCTTGGAGGATGGGCGGGAGCCAACACATGACGCCGAGCGCTCCCGCCACCCAGAACCAACGACGTGACCGAGAGCTGCGCGCCGCCCAACACTGCGCGAAGGCCGCGACCACGAGGAGGATCGATGGAGCAGCCAACATGGTGTGGCAGCACACGGCCAGTGAAGCGAAGACCACGACTAAGGGCAGCATGGCGGTGTTGCCTCGACCAGCGAGCAGGGAGGACGCGATCAATCCGAAGAAGAACGCCATACCGATGTACGGATTCCACACGATGTGGAGTCCGATGTCTGGATTGGTGATGAGGAGGAGCGACCACGCTCCTCCAGCAACGGTCGCGACCTCGAACGACCAATCGCGTGAGAGGACTTCGACGACCATGGAGACCACGATGCCGGCCAGCATCGCCGATCCCCAGAGGAGTCCGGAGACCGGATCAACCGCCACCATCGGGCTGAGGGCGTAGCCAGCGAGCGGACCCGGATCGAAGACGGGATGTGCTGCCGTGCTGAGGAGCGATACCGGTCCGATCAACGGGAAGTTCCCCGACCAGACGGAGTACGACAGCAGCGAGAGGTGGGCGTCGTCAGCGAGTGGCACCCAGTGGTGCATGAGTTGGCGCAGGCTGACGACGATCAGTGGGAGCCAAACGGAGAGGTGGAGCGAGATTCGCCAGACGCTGATGCGCCGCACGTGTCCTCGATGCCTGTCGGGCGAGGTCTCGACCGACGAACTCGGTCGGTCGACGGGCACGGTGTCCATGATGCACGAAAGATAGCGGAGGGACAGCCGGTGGTGTCAGTCCATCCCCCGCAAGTGCTCACTCCTCGCCGTCACCATTGGCGTGAACGTTCGTGGTGACCCCTCGAGCGTCAGCCAGGAAGGCCGAGGGGGAAGACGTCGAGATCCCACCAGCGCGCCATCGGGAGCTGCTCGACGACCGCCCGAGCTCCTGCGTCGTCAGCAGCGTGGACTTCCAAGAACACCGTCCCTCGGGCCAAGGCGAGACGAATGGTGCCGAGGGCGCCAGCTGCTTGGAGTTCGAGTGCTGCAGCTTGTTCAGCATCTCGGACCGCGAAGACCTCGGCCATGTCGGTGCCTGCGGTGAAGGTGCAGACCACCATGTGCGTTGGCGTCACCTCCGTCATGCCACGACTCGGCGTTCCATGGCGGGGATTCCCGGCGTGGTGTCGTTGATGCCCCAACTGATGATGACCTCTGGGGTGATCACGAACCGTGGTGCACCGCCATCGAGAGCGATCACCGCGGTCCCGGTGATCTTGAGACCACGTGGCGACCACGGATCCATCGAGGCCAAGTCATCGATCACGAGGGTCGCCCTCGGATTCGCCTCGATGTTGCGGTAGCGAACCGTGTGGGTGATGTCGAAGCCACCACTGACGATGGTGTCGCCCTCCACCGAGAAGACGACGGGAGCGACATCGGGCTTGCCGGTGAGCGAGGCCGTCGCGAACCGCATGAGCGGCTGGGTGGCGAGGTACTGCAGTTCTGCCGGGGTGAAGACGTCCATCGTCGGCTCCTCTCAATCGTTGCGTGCGCAAAGACTAGCAGATCATTGCGCGCGCAACGAATTAGGCTGACCCCATGGAGACACCGCAGCCGCTCAACCCCGCCGAGGAGTCGATGTGGCGATCGCTGACGTTCCTCCTCAACCACCTGCTCCGCGACCTCGACGCCGCACTGGTTGGCGAGACCGGGGTGTCGGTGTCGCAGTACGTGGTGCTCGTGCACCTCTCCGAAGCGACAGGCAACGAACTGCGCATCGGTGAACTCGCCTCGGCCTGCAACCTCTCGGCCAGCCGAATCTCTCGGTTGATCGACACCATGGAGCGGAGCGGTGAGGTCACCAAGCACGAGGCGCCCAACGACGGCCGTAGCGTCGTCGTCCGACTCACCGCTGATGGGCTGGCCACCTTGCAGCGGGCATACCCGACCCAGCTCGCCTCCGTTCGTCGACTGGTCTTCGACCAACTCGACGACGTCGACGTCGCAGCGCTGAGCGAGGCGCTCGGACGAGTGCGACGAGGCATCGAACGAACGACAGGAGGAGCACCGTGAGCATTCACGACGACCGCTACACCCATGGCCACCACGAGTCCGTACTCAGGAGCCACCGGTGGCGCACCGCCGAGAACTCCGCGGCCTACCTCCTGCCGTACCTCACGCCCGGAGCCACACTCCTCGACGTCGGGTGTGGACCGGGCAACCTGACCGCCGATCTCGCTACTCATCTCGGGACGGGCACCGTCATCGGCATCGATCGAGCTGCTGATGTGATCGCGACTGCAGCTGCGGAGTTCAGTGGATCGGCCGGAGCGGAATTGACCTTCGCCGTCGACGACGCCTACGGCCTCTCCATGGCGGATGCCACGGTGGACATCGTCCACGCCCATCAGGTACTCCAACACCTGAGCGACCCCGTCGCAGCGCTCCGGGAATGGCGCAGGGTGCTCACGCCCGGCGGCCTCCTCGCCGTTCGCGATGCTGATTTCCTCGGGATGGCCTTCGGGCCATCGAGTCCTGCGCTCGTGCGGTGGATGGACCTCTACCACGCCGTCACCCGCGCCAACGGCGCTGAAGCCGACGGTGGTCGCCACCTGGCCTCGTGGGTCCTCGCCGCCGGATTCTCCGACCTCGTCGTCTCCTCATCGACGTGGACGTTCGCCACGCAAGCGGAGCGGTCCTTCTGGGGAGGTCTCTGGGCGGATCGGGTCCTCCACAGCGAATTCGCCACCCAAGCGCTCACCGGTGGATTCGCGACGAACGACGAACTCCTCGAGATTTCAGGAGCGTTCACCGACTGGTCGACGAACCCAGCGGGGACTTGCTTCGTCCTCCACGGCGAGGTGCTGGCACGGGCCTAGACCACCGGCGTCAGGGTGCGTCAGCGCTCCGACACGGGGCGCAGATCCCGAGGACCGAGAAGTGGAGCGGATCGATGGTGAAGCCGTACTGCTCGAGCATCGTTGCCGAGAGATTCGAGAACAGTGCGGTTGGGACCGAGAGGGCGACCCCGCAGCGTTCGCAGACGAGGTGCGAGTGGGCGTTCGCGCTGAGGTGGTAGGTCGCGGCGCCGTGGCCGAGGTGGGCGTGCACCAGCACGCCGAGGCGCTCGAGCTCCTCCAAGTTCCGGTACACGGTCGATCGGTTGATGGACGGGTGGACGGCATGGATCGCCGCAGCGAGCTCATCGGCGGTCCGATGTCCCGCTGCATCGACCATGGCCTCGACGATCGCTCGCCGAGCCGTGGTCACCCGGGCGCCACTGCGGCGAAGGTGGTCGAGCACGAGCTCCACCGTTGCTGCGTCGACCGGGCTGGCTTGAGGCATCGTGCGCATCGCAGCAGGGTAGATGCCGGATCGACTCGTTGCAACAGTGTTGCATCTGGCCTATCGTCGGGAATCCCGTTCGACGACGTTGCTGAGGATCACCACCATGGTCATTGCGGTTCGGAGACGCCTGACGTCCCCTGAGCGATCCGAGCTCCTGGCGATGGCCCTCGTGATCGTCGCCTTGCACGTCGTAGGTTGGCTCCTCCTCACCACCGCGCTCCACCACCACCTGAGCAGTGGCGCCACCTTCGGTCTCGGCACCGGAGTCTTGGCCTACACCCTCGGCCTTCGCCACGCCTTCGACGCCGATCACTTGGCGGCCATCGACAACACCACCCGGAAGTTGCTCCACGACGGCGGGCGACCCCTGAGCGTTGGGTTCTGGTTCTCGCTCGGCCACTCGAGCATCGTCTTCGGCCTCGCCGTGCTGCTGAATGCCGGGATCCGGTCGCTCAACGGCGCCATCAGCAATCCGACGTCCGCGCTCCACACCTGGACCTCCGTGGTGGGAACCACCATCTCTGGCGTCTTCCTCTACGCGATCGGGATCATCAACCTCTTCGTCCTCATCGGGATCCTCCACCTCGTCCGCCACCTGCGGACCGGAACCTTCGACGAGCAGACCTTGGAGGAGCACCTGTCGAATCGAGGGCTCTTCAATCGGTTCTTCGGACGGATTGCCCGCGGGGTGGACCGGCCGTGGAAGATGTACCCGGTGGGCCTCCTCTTCGGCCTGGGGTTCGACACCGCAACTGAGGTTGCCCTCCTGGTCCTGGCGGGAACCGCGGTCATCGGCGGAATTCCCTTCACCGCAATCCTCGCGTTGCCGATCTTGTTCGCCGCTGGGATGTGCCTGCTCGACACGATCGACGGTTGCTTCATGAACTTCGCCTACGACTGGGCGTTCTCCAACCCGGCTCGCAAGATCTACTACAACCTCACGATGACGGGCCTGTCGGTCGTCATCGCCCTCGTCATCGGCACGGTCGAGCTGCTCTCCCTCCTCATCACTGAGACCGGCCTCACCGGCCAGCCCTGGGACGCCATCGCCTCCCTCAACCTCAACCGGGTCGGCTTCGTCATCGTGGGGCTCTTCGTCGTGACGTGGATCGTCGCCGTTGCCATCTGGCGTATTCGAGGACTCGAGGAGAAGTGGACGCCAGTTGCCGCCCACGATCCCACCACGGCCTACGCACCGGTGGAATCCTCCTCGTGAACGCCTTCCTCGCTGGTCTGTCGACCGGACTCTCGCTCATCGTCGCCATTGGCGCCCAGAACACCTACGTCTTGCGCCTCGGCCTCGCTCGCCACCGCGTCGGACTCGCGGTGGCGATCTGCATCGCTGCCGATCTCGTCCTCATCGCCGCCGGAACCGCTGGGGTCGGCGTGGTCGTGCGCGCCGCTCCTGCGATCCTCGTGGTCCTCAAGTGGGTAGGTGTCGCTTACATCACCCTCTTCGCCCTCCGCTCCTTCGCCGCCGCACGCCACCCCGGACACCTCGAGGCAATCGCCGAGGATGCCCCGAGTGCCCGTGCCGTGGTGCTGGCCACGCTGGGGTTCACCTTCTTGAACCCGCACGTCTACCTCGACACGGTGCTCCTCCTCGGCTCGCTCTCGGCGCAGTTCGGTCACGCCAAGTGGCTCTTCGCACTCGGCGCGGGATCTGGATCGATGCTCTGGTTCTGCACCCTCGGCCTCGGCGCCCGAGCAACAGCCCCACTCATGGCCAGAGAGTCGCTCTGGCGCATCCTGGACCTGCTGATCGGGTGCGTCATGGTGGCGGTGGCGATCTCGGTGGCACTGACCCACGTCGCATCCTGAACACCCACGGCGGGCTCCGCCGGGCAACAATGGCACCGTGCCCCGTCCCTTCCACGTCGTCGATGTCTTCGGCCGAGTGCCACTCTCGGGGAATCCCCTCGCGGTTCTCGGCGACGCCGATGGCCTGTCCGACGACGACATGGCGTCCATCGCCCGGTTCACCAACCTGTCGGAGACGACCTTCCTCTGCGCTCCCCGTGACCCTGCTGCGGACTACCGGCTTCGGATCTTCACGCCATCGGGTGAGCTGCCCTTCGCCGGCCACCCGACGCTCGGCAGCGCGGCGGTGTGGCTCGACCTCGGAGGAATCCCCCGCAGCCAAGGGGTGCTGATCCAAGAGTGCGGCATCGGACTCGTCACCATCTCCACTCGCGAGGGTGTCTTCGGCTTCGAAGCACCACCACTCCTGCGCTTCGGACCGGTCGACGAGGACCTAACCGAAACCATTGCCGCGACGCTCGGCGTTGACCGGTCATCGATCGTCGACCTTGCGCACCTCGACAATGGGCCGGGCTGGATTGGGGTGCAGCTCGACTCAGCGGATGCCGTCATCGCGCTGCGCCGACCAACGACCCCTCTGGCACTCGGCGTGGTTGGGATCTGCGATCCAGATGCAGAGAGCCGCTACGAGGTTCGGGCGTTCTTCCCCGAGCGCGGCCAGACCATTGAGGATCCCGTCACCGGAAGCCTCCATGCTGCACTGGCGACGTGGATGATCGATCGAGGCGTGGTCACCGCCCCCTTCACCGCCACGCAAGGCCGCGCCGTTGGTCGAGATGGAGTGGTCACGATCACCGCCACCCAGGGCACGGTAGTCGTCCGTGGTGCCGTGCACCGGGTCGTGAGTGGGAGCATCGACTGGTGACGTGGTCGCCGATGTCCATGCCCGGGCCGTTCACTCGGTCCTCACTGGCAGAGGATCTCCGGGCCCTCGGCGTGAGAGAAGGATCCGTCCTCCTCGTGCACTCGTCACTCTCGGCCTTGGGCTACGTCGTTGGTGGAGCCCATTCGGTGGTGCTGGCGCTCCTCGACGTTCTCGGTCCCACCGGCACGCTGGTCGTGCCCACCCACTCTGGCGATCTGTCCGAACCGAGCTACTGGCAGAACCCTCCAGCTCCTGAAGATGCCTGGCCCACCATTCGCGAGCACATGCCGGCCTTCGACCCGTACCTCACCGCAACGAGCGGCATGGGCATCATTCCCGACACCGTGCGCTCACACCCAAGAGCGCTGCGGAGTCACCACCCATCGGTGTCCTTCACCGCTGTTGGACCCGAGGCCGAGACCGTCACCGCCAACCACGGTCTGCGCTTCGGCTTCGACGAGCACTCGCCCCTCGCACGCCTCGAGGAACTCGGTGCAGAGGTACTCCTCCTCGGGGTCGACCACGACCGCAACACCTCGCTGCACCTCGCGGAGTACCGAGTCCATGAACCCCACCAAGAGATCGAACAAGGTGCACCGCTCATGGTTGACGGACGTCGCGAGTGGGTCACCTCCACCACCCTCGACTACGACACCGAGGACTTCTGCACCATTGGCCGAGCCTTCGACGCTGCAGGTCACCAGCGAACCGGCACCATCGGGGCCGGCCCGGCCCGGTTGTTCGACCTCGCCACTGCCGTGGCCTTCGCCACCACGTGGTTCGAAGAGCGACGGCTGGCGAACGCCACAGGAATGGGAGAACATCGGCCATGACCATCTCGCACGTCCAACTGTTCTCCATCCCCGTCAGCGACCAGGACCGAGCTGCCGCGTTCTACCGCGACGTCCTCGGATTCACCGTGCTCGAGGATCAGCAGATGGGACCGGGCATGCGCTGGGTCCGGCTCGGTCTCGATGGAGCAGCGACGTCGATCACCCTCGTCACCTGGTTCGACTCCATGCCTGCAGGATCCCTCCGGGGTTTGGTGCTCGGCACGGACGACCTCGAAGCGATGATCTTGCACCTCGACTCCTCTGGGGTTGCCGTGAGTGCGCCGCAGTCCCAGCCATGGGGGCGATTCGTGCAGATCGCCGACCCCGATGGCAACGGCATCATCATCCAGACAGCTCCCGAGGAGCGCACCGCAGCTCGCTAGCGGTCGCCTCGGTGCAGGTGGACCGCTTGCCAGCAGTACCAGGCGGTGGCTGACCGGAATCCGGTGAACGGATCGCCGAGCGGGCCGAGATCGCCCGCGCTGATCATCGTCTCCTCGCCGTGGAGGAGGGACCACCCGTTGCGGACCCCGAGGTCGCCGGTTGGCCAGATGTCGGGTCGCCCCAAGGTGAACAGCAGGTACATGTGCGCCGTCCACGTCCCAATCCCACGAATGGCCACCAGCTCAGCGAGCACCTCGTCGTCGGTCATGCGTCCGTGGCGAGCGAGGTTCAGCGAGCCGCCCTGGACGCGAGCTGCCACGTCGTGAATCGACGCGACCTTGGCGTTCGACAGCCCCGTGGCCCGCAACTCGTCGTGGGTGAGCGCAGCGATGGTCTCCGGAGTCACCGCTCCGCCACAGGCTGCGACGACCCGACCGAAGATGGTGTCGGCAGCCTTGATCGAGAGCAGCTGCGAAGTGATCGAGCTCACCACCGTGGAGAAGCGCTTGGCCGGGGGCGTCGGGCGGAAAACCTTCGGTGGTCCAATCGTCTGCACGACCGGAGCGAAGGCGGGATCGCAGGCGACGATCTGCGCCGCGATGGAGTCAGGAGAAGAGGCCATCAGCCATTGTCGCGAATGCTGTGTCGGAGTGCGACCTGACTGAAGGACTGCGCACCACCTGACGGGGTCACGTGATCCACGGTGGTCGCCCGAACGGCCTCCCACGCCGGCCCGAACCGAGCGGTGAGGTCTCCCGTCGACCACCGACGGACGTCGAGGCCGGAGCACTGCGCTGGACCAGTCGGACCGAAGACCTCGATCACCACTGCGCCACCTGGAGCAACGGTCCGGTCGACCTGGGCGAAGTAGCTCGCGATGTCCTCCGGTGCCGTCAAGAAGTGCAGGACGGCACGGTCGTGCCACACGGTGAACGTCCGAGCGAAGTCGATCGTGCGGACATCACCGGTGCGCCATGACACGGTGTCGCCACGAGCACCGAGCCGGGCTCGAGCTTCGCTCAGGGCAGCGGCTGCGAGGTCGAGCACGCAGAGGTCGTCCCACCCGCGATCGACGAGCGCGTCGACGAGGGGCGAACTGCCGCCGCCGACGTCGATCAGGCTGTCAGCCGGTGTGCAGCCGAGGTCGTCGAGGCAGGCCAAGCTCGCTGTGGGCCACGCCTCGGTCCACGACCGGTCCTGCGGGGTCGTGCCCCGGTAGCGCTGCTCCCAGAACTCTGCGACGTCCATGCGTTCACTGTGCCACCAGTGAGGCACCACAATGGAGCCATGGCCTCACTCTCCGTCTTCCTCTGGTACCCCGGCACCGCTGGAGCGGCCTACGACCGCTACCGCTCCGTCTTCAACCTCCCCGGCGCACCCTCCGGCCCCGACTTCATGATGGGCAGTCTCGAGGTTGCGGGCACGACGCTCCAGCTCTTCAACGGGGGGCCACACCACGACTTCAACGACGCCATCTCCCTCTTCGTCGCCGTCGAAACGCAAGAGGAGATCGAGCACTTGAGCGACGGCCTCATCGCCGACGGCGGTTCTCAGGGCAACTGCGGCTGGTTGAAGGACCCCTTCGGGGTGTCGTGGCAGATCGTGCCGGTGCAGCTCGGCGCGCTCCTCGGCGGGAGCGACCCGGCCGCCTCGGGTCGCGTCCACGCAGCGATGATGGGCATGCACCGCCTGAACATCGCCGAGCTCGAGGCTGCAGCGTCAGCCTGAGACCAGCGCGGTGATCTCCACCGGGTGCTCCACGAGGTGGACGACGCCGGCGTCGAGGAGTTCTGCCCGGTCGCCGTACCCCCAGAGCACCCCAATGGTGGCCACACGGTGGACCGCTGCCCCATGGGCATCGTGGTGCCGGTCGCCCACCATCACGACTCCATCGGGGTCGTCGATGCTCAGACGCTGGAGGACTTCGGCGATGACTGCAGCTTTGGTCGTTCGCTCCGCGACGTGATCGGTCCCTCCAATGGTCTCGAAGGCGGAGGCCAAGCCGAATTCCTCGAGGATGCGCTCGGCGAAGTGCTCCTGCTTCGCGGTGGCGACGGCGAGGCGGATCCCTCGGGTACGGAGTTCGGCGAGGAGGCCTTCGATGCCGTCGTACACCGAGGCGTTGTAGAGGTGGCCAGCGGCGTAGTGGCGTCGGTAGGCGAGGACGAGGTCATCGACGTGCGCCGGATCGACGGCGAGGTGCGCGAACGACTCCCTGAGCGGTGGACCGATGAAGCGAGCGACCTCTGCGGGCGTGAGCGGTGGGTAGGAGAACTCGGCCAAGGCTGCGTTCGCCGTCGCTTCGATCCCCGGGGCCGAATCGATGATCGTGCCGTCGAGATCGAACACCACGAGTTGGACGCCCACCGGCCTAGTCTGACCGACCATGGCCACCGCGACGACCCACGATGGAATTTCCCTCGACTACACGACGATGGGGAATCTTGACGATCCCACCATCCTCCTCATCAGCGGTCTCGGAGCCCAATGGATTTCCTGGGCTGAAGGCTTCTGTTCGCTGCTCGTCGACCACGGCTTCTCCGTCGTACGCTTCGACAACCGGGACTGTGGGCACTCGACCCGTTTCGACGACGTCACCGTCGACCTCCTCCCCCTCCTCCACGCCGCCAACGCTGGCGACCTCGCTCGGGCCCGGGAGCTCGTGCCCTACACCTTGGAGGACATGGCGAGCGATGCCATTGCCGTCCTCGACGCGCTCTCCATCGATCGGGCGCACATCGTCGGCGCCTCCATGGGCGGCATGATCGCCCAGACCGTGGCGATTCGCTACCCAGAGCGGTGTCGGTCCCTCACCTCCATCATGTCGACGACCGGTGAACCCGAGTACGGCGCTTCGACTCCCGAAGCGCAGCAGGTGCTCATGAGCCCACGGCCGAGCACCCGGGCCGAGTTCATCGAGTCGTCGCTCGCCACCAAGGTCTGGCTCTCGAAGCGCTACGCCGATGACGCTGCGATCAAGGCCGATGCTGCGGCGAGCTTCGATCGAGCGTTCACCCCGGCGGGAACTGCACGGCAGTTCGCCGCGATCGTCGCCAGTGGCCCTCGAGATGCTGCTCTCAGGAAACTCTCAGTTCCCACTCTGGTCATCCACGGCCTCGACGACACCCTCATCGATCCCTCCGGGGGTCGCAGAACTGCCGAAATTCTCCCCCATGCGGTGCTCCTAGAGGTCCCCGACATGGGACACGACCGACCCGAACCTCTCTGGTCCCTCCTGACCACGGCGATTGCCGACCACGCCAAGGAACATTCGCTCTAAACCGTTCTCGCAATCACCCCTAACATCGCGGTTATGCGAATCCGTTCACAATTCATTGCCTCTGTTCTGGCCGCGGCCACCGTCGTTGGCGGCCTGACCGCAAGTGCACTCCCTGGAGGGGCGGCCACGAGTCACGTCTCCAAGAGCGATGAGGTCCGCTTCCTCACCATTCCCGCAATGAAGGCCCAGCGTGCTGCGCATCTGAGCAGCTCGTCCAACACCGCAGGGCAGTCCACGCAGGCTGCGGGTTCCGTGATGTCCGCGCACGGCGGCATTGACGGCATTGAGGTCACCACCGGAGCGCCCAAGGTCTACGTCGTGTTCTACGGCTCCCAGTGGGGCACCGAGTCGACGGACGGCAACGGCTACGCCAACTTCACCGGGGACCCTTCCGGAATGGCGCCACGCCTCCAGGCCATGCTCGCTGGTCTCGGGACGGACAACGAGACCTGGTCCGGGGTCATGACCCAGTTCTGCGACGGGGTTGCCAACGGCACCACCTCGTGCTCCTCGAGCGCTGCCCACGTTGGCTACCCGACCGGTGGGGCGTTGGCTGGCGTGTGGTACGACAACTCGGTTGCCTCCATCTCGCAGACCACCGGCCACACGTTGGCCGCAGAGGCGGTCGCTGCTGCTGGACACTTCGGCAACACGGCCGCTGCCGAGAACCGCTCGGCCCAGTACGTCATCGTTTCGCCAACTGGCACGCACCCCGACGGGTTCAACACGGCATCTGCCAACTGGTGCGCCTGGCACGACTACAACGGTGACTCCTCCCTCGGTGGCGGCGCTGCAGCATCCTCCTACGGCGACATCGCCTTCACGAACCTCCCCTACCTCCCCGACATGGGCGCCAGCTGTGGTGCCAACTACGTGAACGCCGGAACCAGTGGTGCGCTCGACGGCGTCACGATCGTTGAAGGTCACGAGTACGCAGAGACCATCACCGACCAGAACCCCTCCGGCGGTTGGTACGACAACGCCTCTGGCGGCGAGACCGGTGACCTGTGCGCCTGGAAGGGCACCGGTGGAACCGGTGGCGCCCAGAACGTGACCATGGCCACGGGACAGTTCCCCATGCAGGCCACGTGGTCGAACTCCAACGCTGCCTGCGAGATCAGCGACCCGATCGTCACCGATGGAACCGGCGCGAACGACTTCTCCATTGGCGATGCCCCGACCTCTGGCTCCGTTGGCCAAGGCTCGACGGCGACCACCACGATCTCCACCTCGACGACCTCCGGCAGCAGCCAGAGCGTTGCCTTCACCGCTTCGGGTCTCCCGACCGGTGCAACGGCGACCTTCTCGTCGCCGTCGGTGACCAGCGGTTCCTCGACCACGTTGTCCATCGCCACGACGGGGTCGACGCCGACGGGCACCTACCCCATCACGGTGACCGGTACGGCTACCTCGGGGACCCACACGGTGACCTACACCCTGACCGTGACCACGCCAGTGGTCAATGACTTCTCCGTGACCCCGGCATCGTCGACGACCTCCATCGTCGCTGGGAAGTCGGCGACGGACTCGATCGCAACGAAGACCGTTTCGGGAAGCAGTCAGACCGTTGCCCTGAGCGTCTCCGGCGCTCCGACCGGCACCACGGCCACGCTGTCGCCGACCTCGGTGACCTCCGGATCGAGCTCCACGCTCACCATCGCCGTTGGCGCATCGACCACGCCGGGTACCTACACCCTGACCGTGACCGGGACGGCCACCTCAGGGACCCACACCGCCACCATCACGCTGACGGTGACCGCTGCTCCGAAGAACGACTTCTCGATCACCCTGAGCCCGACGTCGGCCTCAGTTGGACAGGGCAGCTCGGCCAGTTCGACCGCGTCGACGGCGACCACCTCCGGATCGTCCCAGACCGTTGCCTTGAGCGTGAGCGGCGCTCCGACCGGCGTGACGGCAACGCTCGGCTCGGGTTCGGTGACCTCAGGAAGGTCCACCACCCTCAGCATCAAGACCACGGCGGCGACGACTCCGGGTACCTACACCTTGACCGTGACCGGTACGGCCACCTCAGGGACCCACACCGCCACCTACACCTTGACGGTGACGGCAGTGGTGCCGAACGCCTTCTCGATCAGCCTCAACCAATCGACCGGAACGGTGACCCCTGGCTCGTCCACGACGGCGACGCTGACCACGGCGACGACGTCGGGCAACGCCCAGACGGTGAGCTTCTCGTCGAGCGGTGCACCCTCTGGCGTCACGGTGAGCTTCTCCCCATCGTCCGTCACGAGTGGTGGCGCAGTGACCGTGACCTTCTCGACGACCCGTCGAGTCGCTGTCGGGACCTCCACGATCACCATCTCGGCCAAGGCCACCTCAGGGACGCAGACCACCACCTACACCCTGACCACCTGATCACCACCTGCAGCAACGCCCCTCAGTCCTTCGGGACTGGGGGGCGTTGTCGCGTCCGGGCGTAGCATGGCGACCATGGTGGAACGATGAGCAACCGGAATGGCGAGAGCGAGCGCCAGCGGATCCCGCAGCCGGTCATCAAGCACCGAATCGCCTCTGGTCGCGGCGCCATGGAGCAACCCAACGTCACCGACGATGGCGATGCTGCCCTCACCGCTCGGTTCTGGATCGTGCTCGTCATCGCGTCGGTCCTCACCGGCCTCATGGGTGACGCACTCATGGCCATCTTGAAGTTCGCTGAGCGCCTCGCCTTCAACTACCACGGGGGTGACTACGCCGCAGCAGCGGCAGCGACCTCCCCACTCCACCGAGTGGTCGTCTTGACGCTGGCCGGCATCATCGGCGCCGTGTGCTGGTTCGGCATCCGCAAGTGGCTGAAGCACCAGAAGTCCGAGATCGACGATGTGCTCTGGCACGGTGACGCTCGCCTCGGCGTCATGCGTTCCTCACTCACGTCGATCGTCTCAGAGATCGTCATTGGGATGGGTGGCTCCATTGGGCGAGAAGCCGCGCCGAAGTTGATGGGTGGCGTGGCCGCAAGTTGGCTCTCGGATCACCTGGCGATGGCCGATGCCCAACGTCGGCTGCTCGTCGCCTGTGCGGGAGGCGCAGGTCTGGCCTGCGTCTACAACGTCCCGATCGGCGGAGCGATCTTCACCGCCGAAGTCCTCTACGGCTCCTTCGCACTCCCAACAGCGCTCGCTGCGCTCGCGAGTTCGGCAATCGCCACCATGACGGCCTGGCTGCTGTTGCCCAACACCCCGATCTACGGCGACCTCCCAACGGTGCACACCACCCCCACGACGGTGGGGTTCGCCCTCGTGGCTGGCGTGCTCATCGGAGGGCTCGCCATCTGCTTCATCCGCCTCATCGGTTGGGTCTCCGCCCACCGCATCGGCGGGACCAAGATGCTCTTCCTCATGCCGGCGACCTTCGCCCTCGTCGGCGTCATTGGCATTTGGTTCCCGCAGATCTTCGGGAACGGCAAGGACATGGCCCATGACGCCTTCCTCGGCACGAGCAGCGTCGGCCTGCTCCTCGCGCTCTCCATTCTGAAGCCCCTCGTCACCGCGGGCACTCTCGGAAGCGGTGCTGCAGGTGGCGTCTTCACGCCGTTCTTGGCTACTGGGGCCGTCACCGGGGCGCTCTTCGGCACCGTGTGGCTCCACCTCTGGGGAGGCGCACCAGTCACGGCCTTCGCCCTCATCGGCGCCTCGGCGATGATCGGCGCTGCCATGCAGGCTCCCATGGCCGGCATGGTGCTCGTCATGGAGCTCACCCACAGCGGACTCAACGTGGCCATCCCCATGGTGCTCGCCACGGTGATCGCCACCACGATCGTCCGCTGGGTCGACGGCTACTCCATCTACTCCGCCCGACTGCCCCAACTCAATGAGTAGTGGCGCCCCTGAGATTCCGGACAACCACCACCACTGGGAGCAGCTGGCGGCCTTCCACGGCACCGGCGACGATGACTTCTACGACCTGAGCGAGATCATCGCAGGAGGCACACGCATGGGCGCGGCTGAGCGCGCCGCGGTCGACCGAGCCATGGGTGGCGAGAACCTGTCCGGTCTCGTTGGACGGCGGGTCGCACACCTCCAGTGTCACCTCGCCCTCGATGCCATCACCATGGCCCGAGCGGGCGCCGAGGTCACCGGCATTGACTTCTCAGGCACGGCGTTGCGTCGAGCAGAGGCGCTGGCTCGGGCCTGTGGGGTGGGGCTGCACACCGTGGAAGCCGACAGCCGGAACCTCCCCGAATCGCTGAACGACCGCTTCGACCTCGTCTACGCCAGTATCGGCGTCATCTACTGGATCGACGATCTGGCTGCCTTCATGGCCGGCGTGGACCGAATCTTGGCCCCAGTCGGCCAGTTCGTCCTCGTGGACCTGCACCCGATGCTGACTATGGTTGGATCCCTCGATCCTCTGGTCCTCGACTTCCCCTACGGCGGGAACCAAGAGTTCGTGTACTCCGGCACCGGCACCTACGCCAACCGTGACGCTGACGTCTCCTGGACGGTTGCCTCCTACCCCCACAGCGTGGCCGAGATCGTCATGGCGGTGCTCGGTGCTGGGATGCAGCTCTCGTTCCTCGATGAGACCTGCGCCACCACCACCTACACCGGTGGCGTGGCCACGAAGGAGTCCGATGGCTTCTACCGCATCCGCCTCGGTCGAGGATCCGAGGACGACCCAGAGGTCCTCGCTGAACCCATCCCACTGCTCCTCACGGTGATTGCGACCTCCAGAGGCGAGGAACGACCGACTCCTGCCTAGGCTGGAGGTATGGATGAGGTGGTTGCGTTCAGCGTCGACGACACCGTGGACCTGCGACGCCGCATCCTGCGGGGCGATGACCCGGCAGCGCAGATCATCGTCGACGGAGACCACGTCGCCAAGTGCTTCCACCGGGGCATCCGCAGGAACGGCGTCCCCGTCGCCACGGCAACCGCGTTCCCCTGCCCATCACCTGACCACGATGCCAACGCTCCGTGGCAGCTGCGGTTCATGGCGGTGGAGTTCGCCCTCCAAGGCGAAGGGCTCGGTCGAATGGTGCTGACCGACGTGATCGACGAGGTCCGCCGCCTCGGCGGCGACCTCTTGTGGGCCAATGGACGCGACACCGCACTCGACTTCTACCGGGCGATGGGGTTCACCATGGTGCCTGGTTCGGCCCACCGCTCCCCAGCGACGGATCTCCCCCACCACCGGATCTGGATGGCCCTGTCGTGATGATGCAAATGCAGGAGCTCCCCCGGCTCACCTGGTCGAGCGCGCTCATCCCCCACTTCACGTGGGCCAGCATCGTGCTCCTCCTCGCCCTCAACGCCTACATCCTCGCCACGAGGCGCGTCGCCCGCCTCGGGCGCGGGCCGTGGCCGCGGGCTCGTACGTACTCGGCCATTGCGGCCACCGTGGCGCTGTGGCTGGCCACCAACTCCGTCGTCGGCGCCTACGACATGACCCTGTTCTCCATGCACATGGTCCAGCACCTGCTCATCGTGATGGTGGGAGCTGGCTTCGTGGCCGGCGCCGCCCCAGTCGACCTCGTTCGTGACGCCACGAGTGGTCGTCTCCACGCAGTGGTGGAACGAGTGGTGCACAGCCCCCTCGGCGCCTTCCTCGACCACCCCGTCGTTGCCTTCGTGGCCTACGCCGTCATGATCCCCGCCTTCCACCTCACCTCGCTGTTCGACGTGGCGATGCGCTCCGGGGCCACGCACGCCGCCGAGGAGGTGATGTTCCTCGTCGTGGGCTACTTCTTCTGGCGACCCGTGGTCGGCGTCGAGCGCACCCGCCACCGTCTCGCGCCCGGTCTCCGGATCATCTACCTCTTGCTCTCGGTCCCGGTCGACACCTTCACCGGACTGGCCCTCATGTCGACGACGCAGGTCGACCAGTTCAAGAGCTTCGCCACCGGGAATCGACCGTGGGGCCCAACCGTGCTTGAGGACGTCCACCAAGGGGCGGCGATCATGTGGATCTTCGGCGACCTCATCATGATGGGCGCCATGGTCCCCGCCGCGCTGGCCTGGGTCCGCGAGGATCGCCAGCAGGCCGCTGCGGTCGACGCAGTGCTCGACGCCGGGCAGACCCTCGAGGCGCCAGCATCGGCGTGGCTCCCTCGCCAACGAGCTGTCTTCCCCACCGCACCGCCGCCACCGAAGAACACGTGAACCCAGTCCTGCGTCCGATCCTCGTGACGGTCGCTGCCGTCACCGTGGTCCTCGGGCTCGCCACTGCGAACGGGTGGTTCTTCGTGGTCACCATGGTGGCGCTGTGGAGTGCATCATGGATCCGACCGAGGAGGCCGCAGTAACCATCGTCCACGACACCATCGCCACACCGTTCGGGAAGATCACGGTGGTGCGCACCGGAGCGGCGATCTCCCGGATCGCCATCGCCGGTCAAGCGCACCTCCCGGACGCAGAAACCTTCGGCCCTCGTCGTAAGGGCGCAGCAGCGGACGTCGCCGACCAGCTCGCTGCCTACGCCGCTCGTGATCGCCAAACCTTCGACCTCCCCCTCGTCGCCGAGGGCACGCCGTTCCAGCACGAGGTCTGGAAGGCGCTGGCCGAGGTTCCCTTCGGCACCACCACCTCCTACGCCGCGCTGGCCGAGGCCGTGGGGCGACCAGGGGCGTCGCGCGCCATTGGGGGAGCAGTTGGCCGAAATCCCCTGCTCATCGTCGTGCCCTGCCACCGCGTGCTGCGGAGCGACGGTCAGCTCGGTGGCTTCGCCGCCGGAACCGACCTGAAGGCGCAGCTGCTCGCCCTCGAAACCGGAGTGGCCTGAACGGCCTGAGTGCTGACGCTCAGGCCGGGTTGGCGGCGATGAAGCCGCTGATGACGGCCACGAGCCGCTCGGACGCGTCCTCTTGGAGGAAGTGACCGCCGCCCTCAATGGTCGTGTGGGCTTGGCCCGAAGTGCCGGGGACGTCGCGGAGGAAGACGTGCTCGGTGCCCTTGGTGACGGGGTCCTTGTCCGAGAACGCCACCAACCAAGGCTTGGTGAACGCCTTCAGCACCGTCCACGCCGCAAGCTGCGCTTCGCGCTCAGGATCGTCGATCGTTGAGGGGACGAGGAGCGGGAACTGTCGGGCGCCTTCTTTGTAGGACTCGTCGGGGAAGGGGGCGTCGTAGGCCGCGACCTCCTCGGGTGCGAGCTCTCGCACCGTGCCGAAGTTGATGATCATCCCGACCGGGAACTCCGGGACCTCTTGGCTCAACTTCTGCCAGTTGAGGAAACCCTCGGTTGGGGTGCCGTCTCCGGTCGGAAGACCGGTATTGGCGGTGATCACTCGGGCGAAGCGCTCTGGGTGAACGGCCACGAGCCGGAGGCCCAAGAGGCCACCCCAGTCCTGACAGAACAGGGTGAGACCGGAGAGGTTGAGCGTCGTCACCACGAGGTGGTCGAGCCAGGCCACGTGGGCGGCGTAGGTGTAGTCCGATCGCGCTGCTGGTTTATCGGACTTGCCGAACCCCACGAGGTCGGGGGCGACGACGCGGTAGCCCTTGGCGACGAGACCGGGGATCATGTGACGGTAGAGGTACGACCACGACGGCTCACCGTGGAGGAGGAGCACCGTTTCTTCGGCGTCTCGTGGCCCCTCGTCGACGTAGTGCACCCGGAGGGTGCCGCCATCTCCGGAGGGAACCTCGGCGTAGTGCGGTGCGAAGGGGTAGTCGAGGAGACCCTCAAAGCGGGCTTCAGGCGTGCGGAGGATGTCCATGGTGCAGCGTTCCCCTCTCGCCCGAACGATGGTTCGGGCTCCAGTCAGCCGGACACGGTGTGCGGCTACCGGCTCATTGTGCCACGACGCCTCAGCGCTGCTCGACGTCGTCCATGTACTCGTCACGCCACAGGTCGTAGAACTCGTCGGGGAGGAGCACAGCGTGGGTGGGCTGGAGGGCCTCCACGAAGGCTCGTTCGTGGGACACCACGATCAAGGTCCCCTCCCAACGAGCCAGCATCTCCCCAATGGCGACGACCGAGGCCGGGTCCAGGTTGTTGGTGGGTTCGTCCAAGATCAGCAGGTTGTTGCGACCGGCAGCCAGCATGGCCAAGCCCAACTTGGCCCGCTCCCCACCGGACAAGGTGCCGGGGAGTTGATCGGCCCGCTCTCCCGAGAGCCCGAACGAACCGAGGAGCGCTCGGCGCTCGCCGTCGGTCTTGAGCACCACGTCGTCCAGGTTGTCGATGGCGCGAATGGTTCGGTCGATCTGCTCGTGCTCCTGCGCGAAGTAACCGACCGAGGTATTGGCCCCGAGGTCGATGGAGCCGGAGTTGGGTGCTTGGACCCCTGCGAGGCAGCGGAGCATCGAGGACTTGCCGACGCCGTTTCGTCCGAGGACGACGACGCGATCACCGCGACCGACGAGGAGGTTCATCTTCTTGAGCACGACCTTGTCGCCGTAGGCAATGGCCAAGTTCGTGATCTGCATGGGCACTGCACCAGCTCGAGCGGGAACCGGGAGGCGGAAGGTCACCGAGGTATCGCGCTTTCGCACCTCGGTGCGGTTGGCCTCAATCCGCTCCACCCGACGGTCGAGCGCCTTGGCCACCTTGGCCCGCTTCTCGGTTTGACCACGCATGGAGTCGGCCAGGCGACTGAGTCGCTCGATCTCGCGCTCCTCCATCTCCGCGGCACGCTCGCGTTGGGAGAGGTCGGTCTCTCGGGCTTCTAAGAACGCCGTGTAGTTACCCTTGTAGGCGTCCAGGCGGCCGTCGCTCAACGCCAAGACCTTGTCGATGGACTTATCGAGGAGGGCCAGGTCGTGGCTGATGACGAGGACCGAGCCGGAGAACCGCCCGATCTCATCGAAGAGCCAGCGCTTGGCGGAGACGTCTAAGTGGTTGGTGGGCTCGTCGAGCACCATGGCCTGGGGATCTTGGAAGAGCACCCTGATGAGGTCGACGCGACGCCGCTGTCCACCAGAGAGGCTGTCCAAGTCCTCGAAGAGCAGATCTTGGCGGAGACCTAGGCCGTCGGCCAGGCGGGCCATCTGCGACTCGGCTTCGTAGCCACCGGCGGCGCGGTACTGCTCTTCGAGATCGGAGAAGCGGTCGATGTTCTCTGCGGAGGGGTCCTTGGCCATCTCCGTGCGAGCCGCGTTCAGGTGCTCGTCGAGTACGTCGAGACCCCGGGCTGAGAGGACGTGGCTGAACCCAATGGGCTCGAGTCCGAGACCTCCTTCGATGGGAACTTGGGGCAGGAACCCAAACGTCGAGGAGAATGCCGCTCGCCCCGTGGAGCGCACGTGGGCTCCGGCTTGGCCGAGGATGACCGACAGCAACGTGGACTTGCCCGCGCCGTTGCGGCCGACGAGGCCCACCTTCTCGCCATCGGCGATGAGGGCGTTGGCGTTCTCGACGATCTTGCGGCCGCCGATCTCGACGGTCAACTGCTCAATGGAGATCATCAGCCCACCACCGTCGGGGGACGACCGAATGCGCGAGCAGCGCGCTCGAGCTCCGTTCGAAAATCTGGGTGGGCGATGGACGCGAGCGCCCGGGCTCGCTCGGCGATCGTGCAGCCCCGCAGGTCGGCGGCGCCGAACTCGGTGACGACCACGCCGGTGTGGTGGCGAGGTGTAGAGATGATGGCGCCGGCTGGGTGGTTGACCACCAATCGACTCCGGCGCTCCCCCTTCACCGTGACGGTCGAGGGGAGGCAGATGAGGCTGATGTCATCGAGGCCGATCTCAGCACCAGCCACGAAGTCCTCGTGGCCGCCCACCCCTGAGACCTGGTGCCCGTCGATCGCCTCGCAGACGATCTGGCCGTAGAGGTCGACCGAGATGGCCCCGTTGATCGAGGTGAAGGCCCGGTTGCGGGCGATCACCGTGGGGTCATTCACCAGTTCCACGGGGCAGAAGGCGACCTCAGGGTTCTGGTCCAAGAACGCGTAGAGCTCAGCGGTACCGAGCGCAAAGGTGGTCACCGAGACCCCATCGAGCTGCCCCTTGTTGGCGTTGGTCACCTTGCCGGCTTGGTGGAGTCGGCGGAGACCATCGGTGAACATCTCCGAGTGCACCCCGAAGTTCCCCTTGGGTCCGCTGGCGAGATGGGTGGCGACCATGGTTGGGATCGAGCCAATCCCGGTCTGCAGAGTGGCTCCATCGACCACCAAGGAGGCGGCCACTTCCGCGATCTGGCGGGCGACGTCATCGGGGGCGTCCTCGGGGAGCTCGAAGAGCGGGTCACCACCAGCCACGACGACGTCCACGAGTTCGAGAGGAATCGTGTTCTCGTACGGTGCGATCGACGAGGTCATGGGCAGGAGCGGGTTGTCCTCCACGATGAGGATCCGGTTGGGATCTGCTCCTGCCGCCATGAGGGCATCGCGGCTCCCACCGACGTGCAACGAGAGGTTGACCACGCCGCGCGCCTCGTCGATGCGCCCGTGCACAGCCATGACGCGAGGCGCCATGCGGGCCAAGATCGGCCCCATTTGGCGCAGTCCGGCCGGCACGAGGGAGATGTGGTGGCCGAGGTCGAAGTAGGCGCGCTCCACGGGTCCGAAGAACCCGGTGCGCCACTCCACTCCGGGATGGGTCAACACGTCGTAGAGCCCGATGAGGAGGTTGCCCCCGAGCACCAAGTGCTCCCAGTCGGTTCGCCGACCGAGCGCGGTCAGGAACCTCGGTGGAATTGCTGGCCCGAGACCGAATCCCACGAGGTCAGTCGTCCAGACGAGCGCGGCAGCCTCATCGGGAGAATAGGTGGTCGGCATACCCCTAGTCTCGCAGGCTCGCGTCGCGGGAATGGACACGGCCACTCCGGGGTTCTGTGGTCTATGGAAATTCACGTGTGGTCCGACGTCGCCTGCCCCTGGTGCTACATCGGCAAGCGCAACCTCGAGCTCGCCCTCGAGCAGTTCTCCGGCGCCGAAGACGTCACCATCCATTGGCGGAGCTTCGAGCTCGACCCCGACGCGCCCGCTGAGCGGACCATGCCCATGCGCGACCTCCTGGCCCGGAAGTACCAGATGAGTCCCGCACAGGTTGACGCCACCCAGACCCGCATCACCGGCGTTGCCGCCGAGGTTGGCCTCGAGTACCACTTAGACGACCTCCGCTCGGGCAACACCCTCGACGCCCACCGCCTCATCCACTTGGCCGCCAGCGTGGACCTCGCAGGCGCGATGAAGGAACGTCTCCTCCGCGCCTACTTCACCGAGGGACGCCTGCTCTCGGATCACCCGACCTTGATCGAACTCGCTGCCGAGGTGGGCCTCAACCCTGAGCTCGTGCAGGCGATGCTCGAGAGCGATGCCTTCGTCGCTGAGGTTCGCTTCGACGAGGCCCAGTCCCGGTCCAATGGCTTCTCCGCGGTGCCAACCTTCGTCGTCGACGGTCGCTACGCGCTCTCGGGAGCACAACCCCCTGAGATGCTGCTCAAGATGCTCGTGCGTGCTGGGTCCGAACAGGACGCTCCGGCTTAGTCCTCTGCGGATTCCGCTGCCACTCGAGCGACCGCGGCCACGGTTTGGCCGTCGTCGAGGCTCATGACTCGAACGCCAGTGGCGTCTCGACCTTGGCTCGCGATCTCGCGCACCGCGGTGCGGATGACCACACCTCCAGAGGACACGAACAAGATCTCCTCGTCGAGGTTGGCCATGAATGCCGCGACCACCCGACCGCGAGCAGCGGTCAAGCGGATGCCGCGGACGCCTTGGCCACCACGGGCCTGGCGGTTGAACCGCTCGAGCTTGGTCCGCTTGCCGTAGCCGGCATCGGTGACGATCAAGATGTCGAGGTCGTCACCAGCGACGTCCAAGGACACCACGGCATCGCCCTGCTTCAACTTGATGCCGCGCACGCCGGCAGCCGAGCGACCCATGGGTCGAACGTCATCTTCGGAGAACCGGATCGTCATGCCCTGTGCGGTCACGCAGAACAGGTCGTCGTGCCCCGTGGTGCGCACGACGCGAACCAACCGGTCGCCGTCACGGAGGTTGAGGGCGATGAACCCATCGCGACGCGACTTGTCGTACTCGGAGAACGCGGTCTTCTTGACCTGGCCCTCACTGGTTACGAACATGAGGAACTGGTCCTCGGGGAAGTCTCGCGTGTCGATGATGGCTTCCACCGTCTCGCCCGGAGCGAGAGGGACGAGGTTCACCACTGCGGTCCCCTTGGCCGTGCGCTCCTTCATGGGGATCTCGTGCCCCCGGAGGCGGTAGACCTTGCCGAAGTTCGAGAAGAGCAAGATGTAGGCGTGGGTGGTGGTGTGCACCACCTGAGTGACGAGGTCCTCTTCTTTGAGCTTGGCACCAGCGATGCCGCGACCACCGCGACCTTGGATCTTGAAACTCCCTGCTGCAACGGACTTGATGTAGCCCGCTGCGGTCATCGTCACGACGATCTCCTCGTCGTCGATGAGGTCCTCGGTGCCGAGTTCACCCGGATCGTTGACGATCTGACTGCGACGAGGGGTGGCGAACTTGTCGCGAATCGCCGTCATCTCCTCAGAAATGACCGCCTTCAGTTTGACCTCATCACCGAGGATTGCCTCGAGTTCGGCGATGGTCTCGCGCAGTTGGTTCATCTCCTCGTCGAGCTCTGCTCGACCGAGTCGCGTCAAGCGACCGAGGGTCATGTCTAAGATGTGGTTGGCCTGCTCCTCAGAGAAGTCGTACGGCGCCGCCATGAGCGCTTGGCGAGCGGCGCTGCGGTCATCGGATGCGCGAATGGTGGCGATGATCGCGTCGAGCATGTCGAGGGCCTTGATGAGACCTTCGACGATGTGGGCGCGGGCCTTGGCCTTGCGGAGGCGGAACTCACTGCGGCGGGTGACGACTTCGACCTGGTGGTCGAGGTAGTGGCCGAGCACTTGGGCCAAGTTGAGCGTCCGTGGGACGTCGTCGACGAGCGCCAAGGTGTTCACGCCGAAACTGGTCTGCAGCGGGGTCAACTTGTAGAGCTTGTTGAGCACCACGTTGGCATTGGCGTCACGCTTCAGGCGAATGATGAGCTTCGGCTTCTTGCCCGCACTCGCGTTCTGGAGACCGGAAATGCCGTCGATCTCCTTGGCGTCGGAGAGCTCGGCGATGCGCGTCTCAATGGCTTCGACTGAGGTTTGGAACGGCAGCTCGGTCACCACGATGCGGGTGCCGGACTTGTCCTCTTCAATCTCAGCGACCGCGCGCATCTTGATCGACCCGCGACCTGTGCGGAACGCGTCCATGATGCCGGCACGGCCGAGGATCTGGGCGCCGGTTGGGAAGTCGGGGCCCTTCACGAAGGCCATCAGGTCATCAGGGGTGGCACCGGGGTTCGCGAGCAGGTGGAGCGCGGCGTCGATGACTTCGCCCAGGTTGTGGGGCGGAATGTTGGTCGCCATACCAACGGCGATTCCCTGTGAACCGTTGACCAGCAGGTTCGGGAAGCGAGCTGGGAGCACCACGGGCTCGAGGTCGGTGTTGTCGTAGTTGGCCTTGAAGTCGATGGTCTCTTCATCGATCCCGGCCATGAGCTCGAGGGCGAGGGGTGCGAGGCGGCACTCGGTGTAGCGCATCGCCGCTGCGCCTTCGTCTGGACCGGTGCCACCGAAGTTGCCGTGACCGTCGATGAGCGGGTGGCGCATCGAGAACTCTTGGACCATGCGCACGAGGGCGTCGTAGATGGCGGAGTCACCGTGCGGGTGGAACGTACCCATGACTTCGCCGACGACCTTGGCGCACTTGGTGTGCGGCCGGTCAGGGCGGAGTCCCTGGTCGAACATCGAGTACAGGATGCGACGGTGGACGGGCTTGAGGCCGTCGCGCACGTCGGGGAGCGCACGGGAGACGATGACCGACATCGAGTACTCGAGGAAGGATCGCTCCATCTCCTCTTGGATCTCGATGGGCTCGATGCCCGATGGCGACGCTTCTGGGGTCTCGTTGTCTGGTGGGGTCATGTTCGCTCCGGCCTCCTCAGATGTCGAGGAAGCGCACGTCCTTGGCGTTCTGTTGGATGAAGCGGCGACGCAGTTCGACGTCGTCGCCCATGAGTACCGAGCACACCTCGTCGGCGAGGGCCGCTTGGTCCACGCTCACCTGCAGCAGGGACCGCTTGGAGGCATCCATCGTGGTGTCGCGCAGCTCGCCGAAGTCCATCTCCCCGAGGCCCTTCAGCCGCTGGAAGTCGTTCTTATGGTCGGGGTGTTCGCCCAAGTAGTGCGCCTTGGCCGCGTCGTCCTTCAGGTAGATCTTCTCTTTGCCAACCAGCGTCGAGTAGAGCGGTGGCTGGGCGCAGTAGACGAATCCACCCTCGACGAGTGGTCGCATCTGGCGGAAGAAGAAGGTGAGCAACAAGGTGCGGATGTGGCTGCCGTCGACATCGGCGTCGGCCAGCAAGATCACCTTGTGGTAGCGGATCTTCGAGACGTCGAACTCTTCACCCAAGCCAGCGCCGATGGCAGCGATGAGCGCCTGGATCTCAGCGTTCTTCAGCATCTTGTCGACTCGAGCACGCTCGACGTTCAAGATCTTGCCGCGAATGGGGAGGATGGCTTGGGTTCGCGGGTCGCGCGCGTCCTTCGCTGAACCACCAGCGGAGTTCCCCTCGACGATGAACAGTTCCGATTCGCGCGCCTCGCGTGAGGAGCAGTCGACGAGCTTCCCTGGGAGGCCTGCGCCGTCGAGCGCAGACTTCCGACGCGTCAGATCACGAGCGGACTGGGAGGCGATGCGGGCTCGAGCAGCCAACATGGCCTTCTTCACGACTTGGTTGGCCTCAGAGGGGTTCTCCTCCATCCACTCGAGCAACTTTGCGTTCGTTGCCTTCTGCACGAGGGACTTCATGGGAGGGTTGCCCAACTTGGCCTTGGTCTGGCCTTCGAACTGCGGATCTTGGAGGCGCACCGAGATGATGGCGGTCAAGCCCTCTCGGATGTCCTCGTTCTTCAGGTTCTCGTCCTTCTCCTTCAAGAGGTTGTGGGCACGCGCGTACTTGTTGACCGTGGTGGTCAACGCGGCGCGGAACCCCTCCTCGTGCATGCCACCTTCGGTCGTCGAGATGCCGTTCGCGAAGGAGTGGATGGACTCGTAGTACCCGGTGTTCCACTGGAAGGCGACGTCGACCTCCATGGTCTCTTCGATCTGGGAGTAGCTCCCGACCTTCTTGAAGAGCGCTTCCTTGGACTGGTTGAGGTGGCGGACGAAGTCCACGATGCCACCGGTGTACTTGAAGATCACCGGAGCGTTCTCTCGACCAGCACGCTGATCGGTGAAGCGGATCTCGAGGCCCTTGTTGAGGAAGGCCATGATCTGGAGGCGCTCCGTCACCGTCTGGGCCCGGAACTCGATCTCCTCGAAGATGGTGGGGTCTGGCCAGAAGGTGCACGTGGTACCGGTGCGTCCCTTGGGCGAAGGGCCAGTGACGGTCAACTTGCCTTGGGGGGCGCCACCGTTCTTGAACTCAATCTCGTGGTGGTCGCCGTTGCGGTCGACCTCTAAGACGAGGCGAGTGGACAGGGCGTTGACGACTGAGGCACCCACACCGTGGAGGCCTCCGGACACCTTGTAGCCAGCGCCGCCGAACTTCCCACCGGCGTGGAGCACGGTGTAGACGACCTCTGCCGCAGACTTGCCCTTGTAGCTCTTGTGCTCGTCGACGGGAATCCCGCGGCCGTTGTCGCTGACCTTCACGCCACCGTCGGCGAGGAGGGTTACGTCAATCTGGGTGCAGTACCCAGCCATGGCCTCGTCAACGGCGTTGTCGACGATCTCCCAGATGAGGTGGTGGAGTCCGCTCGGGCCGGTCGAACCAATGTACATACCTGGTCGAACCCGGACCGGCTCGAGTCCTTCGAGGACGGTGATCGCACTGGCGTCGTAGGCGGTCTTTGCGCTCAACTATCCAGTCCCATCGTCATCACTAGCGCCTCGCGGCCCAGTTCCCCGTCACGTCGATGCAGTGTCGCATGAGGGTGCAGCACGCACCGCTCGTCGTTCCACCGCAGTAGGCAAGTCTACCCGATGCATTGCGCGCCACCTCGCTCTTCACCGCTCCACGGTGACGGCAATTCTGGTGGGGACGGGGATCCCAAGACCGTCAATTCCGGCCTGAATCGACGCCCACGACATCTTGAGGGCGGTCGCGTAGGCGCCACCTTCGGTGGCGATCGTGAGGGTGCCCTCTTCCAGGCGAACGGGCCGCGAATGCGCGGCGAGTTCGTCACCGACGAGCTCCTCCCAGTGATCGCAGACCCGACTGAAGGCATCCGCCACCTGAGGCGTAATTCGCCCCACGAGCCGACCGAGTGATCGCGAGAGGGGACTTGGACCTTCTTCAGATCGACCGTAGCGAGCCATGTCGCCCACCTCCGATCTCCTCAATAGCCACGACGGTGGCACTCGTCACATTCGATGGGAGCGGCACCGCCGAGGTGATGACGGTCTGCCCCTCGGGGAGTTCACTGACCAGCCTGCGGGAACGATCTGGGTCGAGCTCGCTGAAGACGTCATCGAGGAGGAGCACGGGCGGGGTACCGAGGCGGGCGGTCACACGTTGGTGGATTGCGAGCCGGAGGGCGAGCGCCAGGCACCGTTGCTCGCCTTGGGAAGCTTCGGTTCGCGCGTCTCGATGGTTGATCTCCAGACGGAGGTCATCGCGATGGGGGCCAACCCCAGTCCGAATGCGCCGAGCGTCATCGTCGCGATTCGCCAGGAGCGCAGCGCCGAGATCCCCAGAGAAGGACCGCTCGTAGTCCATCGTCGCGTGCTCGTCGCCAACCGGTGCTCCTGCCAACGCCGCGTACGCCCGCTGCACTTCATCTCGGAGGTCATCGACGAGCGTTTCCCGGAGCGCGATGAGCGAGGTTCCCGCCGCCTGCAGCCGCTCATCCCAGACGTCGAGCGTGCTGGTGATCTCAGGAGTGAGGCGACCTTTGGCCTGTTTGAGCAACGCGTTGCGCTGCCGGAGCACTCGATCCACCGTCTCGAGCAGACCTCCTGCAGTTGGTTCCAACAGGACGAGCGCGTCGTCGAGGACGTCGCGTCGACCAGCTGGCCCACCACGGACCACGTTGATGTCCTCTGGGGCGAAGGTCGTCACCGCGAGGACATCGGCGAGATCGCGACGGGTCCGAACGGGTTGGTGGTTCACCGTCATGCGCGCCGGTGCCGTGCGAGAGATCTGGGCGTTCACGGTCGAGGGCCGATCGTTGCGCTCCACGGTGGCGTGGAGGTAGGCGTCCTCAATGCCTTGCCGAATGAGGTGCTCGCGCGTCGCGCCGCGGAAGCTCCGCGCCGTCGCCAAGTAGCCAATGGCTTCGAGGATTGAGGTCTTGCCCGTTCCGTTCAAGCCGACGAGCACGGTGGTGCCGTGCGGATCGGGTTCGAGCAGCCCGCGTTCGAAGATTCGGTAGTTGACGAGTTCGAGTCGGGTGATCCCCACGGGGAACTAGGACACGCGAACCGGCATGAGCAGGTAGCGGAAATCAGTGTGCTCTGCGCTCCGCACGGTTGCTGGTCGACTGGCGTCGGTGCTCTCGATGACCACTTCGTCGGAGAGCACGGCGTCGATTCCGTCGATGAGGTACGTGGGGTTGAACGCGATGGTGAACTCATCGCCGGTGTAGTCCCCGTCAACGGTCTCACTGGCGTCACCGTCGGTCGACTTGACGGTGAGGTCAACACCTCCTGACCGCATGGAGAGTCGAACGGGTGTGGTGTTGTCGCGCACCAAGAGGCGCACACGCCGAACGGCGTTCATGAGGGTTTCCTTCCCAACGACGAGTTGATTGGGGTAGCTCTCGGGAATCAGTTGGCGGTAGTCGGGGTACGTCCCATCGAGCAACCGAGTGGAGATGGTGACGTTGCCGACAGTGAAGGCAATCTCGTTGGCGCTGTGGGCGATGCCAACCACGTCGTCGTCACCTGAACCATTCGTCAGTCGGGCGAGTTCGTTGAGGGATCGGGCAGGGACGAGGATGTCGGAGTCGGCGAGACCACCGCTGGCGACGCCGAGGTCACGGAGCGCCAGTCGATACGAGTCGGTCGCCACCATTCGGAGTCCACCGTCGTGGTTGGTCAGCAGCACACCGGTGAGGAGCGGGCGGGCGTCGTCGTTGGAGCTGGCGCGGACGACTTGCTTCAACCCTTCAGCGAGTGCCTTCGCTCCAATTTGTGATGTTGGGGTGGCTGCAGTTGCCACGTTGGGGAACTCAGCTGCTGGGTAGGCGTGGATCCCGAAGTGGGAACGAGCAGCGGCGATGTCCACTCGCTCCTCAACGGCGTCGATCGTGAGTGCTCCAGGTTCGAGGGATCGAACGATGTCCGCTGCGAGCTTGGCGGGGATGACCGCCGTGCCATCGGAGATGCCGATCACTTCGAACTGGACGCGAATCGCCAAATCGAGATCGGTCCCGGTGACCGTCAAGGTGTTGCCTTCGCAGTGGAGGAGGAGTCCTGAGAGGACCGCTGACGACCCACGGCTCGCAACCGCACGACCAGCGGTGGCGAGCGCTTCGGCGAGGGCGTCTCGTTCGGATCTGAACTTCATGGGAGGGGACTCCTTTAGTCAGTGTTCGGGTTCAACAGGGTGGATGGAGAAAGCGTTAACGGTAGTAAGGGCTGTGGATTGTGGGTGAACGTGTGAAATACCTGATTAGAGCGTGTTTGTTCTCAACATCATGCTGTGGATAGCTGTGGACATCTCTCGAGGCCCTCGACGAACCGGCGGAGAACTGGGGACAACGGTCGCTCTCTCCACATCTTGTGCAACCGCAATCCGGAAGTTCCTCCCCGGCTTACCCACAGGTTATGCACTCCTCCTGAGTTCTTGCTCGAGTTTGGTGACCTGGTCGTAGATCGGTCGACGCTCGCTCATCTGTCCCGCAATCTTGTCGTATGCGTTGATGCAGGTGGTGTGATCCCGGCCACCGAAGATCCGACCAATGGCGGGGTAGGAGTACTCAGTGAGGGTTCGAGTGAGGTACATCGCCACGTGTCGTGCGGTGACGAGGGGGCGAAGTCGTCGCTGCCCCACGAGGTCTTCAGTGGTGTAGCCATACGCTTCAGCCACGACTTCGATGATCCGCTCGGGGGTGACGACCCGAGGCTGATTCCCTCCGGTCACATCGGCGAGGATGTGTTGGGCGAGCTCCATTGAGATGGGTGATTGATCGAGCTGGGAGAAGGCGGTCACCCTCGTGAGGGCACCTTCGAGTTCTCGAACGTTGCTCTGGACGTTCGCAGCGATGAAGTACAGGACCTCATCGGGAACGACCTTGTGCTCGTACTCGCACTTGGTCTTCAAGATGGCGAGTCGAGTTTCGAGGTCAGGAGGGTCGATTTGCACGACCATGCCCGACAACAGGCGTGAGACCAGTCGCTCCTCCAAGTCCTCGAGGGACTTTGGGTGCTGGTCTGAGGTGAAGACGATCTGCTTCCCCTTGTTGTGGAGGTCGTTGTAGGTGTGGAAGAGCTCCTCTTGGAGGCCTTCCTTGTTCTCCATGAACTGAATGTCGTCGATGAGGAGGACGTCGCACTCGCGGTAGTGCCGTTTGAAGGTCATGGTCTTGCTCTGCCGGATGGAGTCGACGTAGTCGTTGAGGAACGTCTCCGTGGTGACGTAGAGGACCTTGTGGTTGCGGTAGTTCTCGACCACGTAGTTCCCAATGGCGTGGAGGAGGTGGGTCTTCCCGAGACCCGAAGCGCCGTAGAGGTAGAAGGGGTTGAGTTGGCGTCCTGGAGTTTCGGCGACGCTCTGGGCAACCGCAACCGCGATGTTGTTCGATCCTGCTCGCACGAAGGTGTCGAAGGTGAATCGAGGATCGAGTTTGACCGCTGAGCCTTGGGTTGCGCTCGATGGACGCGGTGTCGGCTTCGGTGTGAAGGTTGGGGCGGGCTGAGGAGGAGCGACCTCCTCGTCGATTGGTGTGGCGACTGAGTCATCGACGATGACGCGGATCTGGTACTCCTCGTCAGTCTCCGCCGCAACTGACTCGGTGAGGAGTGGAATGAATCGCTCGACGATGCGCTCACGAATCACCCCATTCGGCACCGCCAGCGTGAGGGAATCCCCCTGGATGTCCACAGGGACGATGTGTGAGATGTAGACGTTCCACACAGCCTCAGAGACCTGCTCACGTACGATTTCTACGCTTCGGGCCCACATTGCTTCAACGTTCTCCACACGGTCCTCCTCCACCAACCACCGAAGTCATCCACAGGACAATCCACAGGTGTGGACTGTGCACCGTGATGGGGTGGGGAGGGCAACCTACACG